>Ga0209211_10011399_pt1 | contig 11362 bp, 9 predicted proteins | sample RifGroA2_FD_183992 | JGI IMG/M metagenome (GOLD analysis project Ga0209211, IMG submission 183992) | Groundwater microbial communities from Rifle, Colorado, USA - Groundwater A2 (SPAdes) (version 2) | ecosystem: Environmental > Aquatic > Deep subsurface > Groundwater | place: Rifle, Colorado...
CGGAGAGGAACGCGGCCGCGCCCTCATCCTCCTCGCCGAAATGAGCCCCAAGGGCAACCTCGCCACCGGCGAGTACACTGCCGCGAGCGTGGAAATGGCCCGGCGATACCCGGAATTTGTTATCGGTTTTATCGCCACTCGGAAGCTCGACCCGGCGTTTGTCCACCTTACTCCTGGCGTCCAGCTCGCCGCGGGCAGCGACCGGTTTGGCCAAAATTATCTTACGCCGGACGCGGTCATCCGAGAGCGCGGCAGCGATATTATTATTGTCGGCCGCGGCATTACCGCCGCGCCCGACCCGGCAGGAGCCGCCCGAAACTATCGCGCCGCCGGCTGGCAGGCTTATCAAGAAGCACTAAAAAATCCCCTCTAGGGGATTTTTATTCCAGCTGCGTAACTGGCGTGGGCGTGGTATTTTCGGGTGTAGCCTCGACATCGGCGGCCGGCTCATCCGGCGGGCGGTAAGGCGTGTCCAAGGCGCGTTCAATTGAGGTAGTGCTCGGTTTCTGAAATGCCTGGGCTGCCGATACTTTGGCGGATTCCGCGGTCTGGCGGCCAAAATTCGTGGTATGCCGACGCTCCTCGGCTTGGTGATCTTCACGCTTAGAGCCTGCGTCCTCGCGCGCTTCGCGCCAGCGCCGCGCGCCCAGAGATGGCCGCTTTTCGGAGCTGGCTGATTCCGACGACACGGGCACCCTCTGCACCGCTGCCTGGGCCGCCGCCTCCCGATGATAAACTCCCATGGCCCGAAACGGGGAAGCGCGCAAAATCGGTTTCACCACGCCTTTATCAGCCAGGTCTTTCATGAGCAGTCGTTCTTTTTTGCGGCTAATACCCAGTTTATCCTGGCCAGTAACAAAGCGCCGGGCTACCAGGCTGGCCGCCCGGGAGGTCAAAAGCTTTTGGGCGGCGGCACTTTGCTTTACTATGCCCATAATGGCCCCGACAGATTTTTTCTTGTAGGGAGCGCTCAAAATCTCCCGGGGAGCGCCGCTAATTTTTTGGCCGCGGTTAATAAACATAGTGCAAAAGGTACCCAGTCACGGGCACCTCTAGTATACCACACTGTTAAGCGGCGAGAAACTTGGCGATAAGTTCGTCCGCCTCGGCAGACGACTCGCACCACTGGATCCGCTTATCGCGCCGGAACCAAGTCAGTTGGCGCCGGGCGTACTGGCGGGTGTCTCGTTTGAGTTCGGCCACGCACTGTTCGATCGGTTTGCCGGCCTCGAAATAACCGCGGAATTGCCGGTAACCGATGCCGTTCATGCTCGGCAGATGCCAGCCGTATTTTTGTTTCAAAAGCGCCTCGACCTCTTTTAGAAGCCCGGTTTCCATCATCTCGTCCACACGCCGGCCGATACGCTCATAAAGCACGTCGCGGGGCAAGGAAATACCTACCTGCAGCACGTCAAACAACTGGTCGCCCCTCTTGGCCTGGCCGGAGAACTGTTCGCCGGTCAAAATACACACCTCGAGCGCCCGGATAATCCGCCTTTTGTTATGAGGATCGATTTTTTTGGCGGCCGCCGGGTCAAGTTTACCCAGCAGTTCCATAAGATCGGCGGCGTCTTTTTCGGACAAACTCTGGCGCAGTTTATTGTTCGGAGACACCCGGGGGATGACAAAATTGTCGATGACCGAAGAAATATAAAGTCCGGTACCGCCCACTATCATCGGCACCCGCTGCTCTTTGTAGGCCAGCTTGGTGTATTTGATAGCCTTGTCGCGAAACTCGGCCACAGTAAAAGTTTTGCCCGGATCAAGAAAGTCCACCAGGTGGTGCGGCACATCCTCGACGAAGTAAGTGCGCCTCAGGCCGTTGCGCCGCCATTCGCCCTTCACTTTGGCCGTGCCGATATCCATTTTTTTGTAAATCTGCCGCGAATCGGCTGAAATAATCTCGCCGTTGATTTTACCGGCCAATTCCAATGCCAGCGCTGTTTTGCCGGCTGTGGTCGGCCCCAGTATCACGATAAGTTTGGGCAGCCGCTCCGCCTTGGTAAACATAGGGTATGGTTGATTGCTAAACAGGCTTTCCCCAGAGTATCCACTCCTCGGCGCGCTCGACGCTCACTCGCTGGAGCGTGCCCGCCAGTTCCGGACCGCCCGGAAAATGCACCCGCTTCATCTCGCGGGAGTTGCCGCTGACCCAGCCGTTCTCGCTGCTTTCCGCCAGCACTTCGACAGCCTTTCCCACGAAAGCCTGGTTTTTCCTCCGGACCGTGCTTTCCAACAAATTTTGCAGTACCCACCAGCGCCGGCGTTTCTCATCTCTAGGCACCGTATCCTGAAAAATATTGTGCGCTACCGTGCCGGTGCGCGGTGAGTACTGGGCGTGATATGATATATCAAAGTCGCATTCCTTGTACAGCGCGACCGTAGCGGCGAACTGCTCCTCGGTTTCTCCGGAGAACCCGACTATTATATCTGTCCCCAAAGCGATGTCAGGCCTTTTGGAGCGAATTTTTTTCACAACTTCGAGATAAAACTCGCGCGTATGCCGTCGGTTCATGCGCTCGAGAATTTCGTTGCTCCCCGATTGAACCGGCAGATGCAGATAATTCACCTGCTTGGGCAGCGTCAGGGCGTCTATCACCTCCGCGTCCATATAAAGCGGATGCGGCGCGGTCCAGTGGACGCGGGCAATACCCGGGATTTCGTTGATTTCCCACAATAATTTCGCAAAATCATTTTTGGCGTACGGGTTCAGCCGCGAAAAATGTTCCGGATCCGGCGCCCGGTAATGGTTTACGATCTGGCCCAAAAGCGTTACCTCCAGACACCCGCCGGCGGACAGAGCGCGCACCTCATCGAGAATGTCCCGCAAAGACCGATTGGCCTCCAGTCCGCGCGCGAACGGAACAACGCAATAGGTACAAAAGTGATTACAGCCGGTCTGGATAGTAACATAAGCCTGGCAGGTCTTCTGGTAAGTGGGGCGCAGGCTCAAGTAATCGCTGGCCAAATCCACCATTGGCCGCAAATTAGGATTTATCTCCGCCAGCCTCTGAGGCAGATAGACCATGTCTTTGGTGGGAAAATACAGATCCACCCCTGGCAGCCTCGAACGCATCCGGCCGTCTTTATCGCGTCCGGGCATACAGCCGGTCAGACAGACGATTAGCTCCGGCTTGGCGGCTTTTAGCCCGACCCAATTCGCTCCCAGCCCATAAACCCGATCCTCCGCGCTCTGCCGGACTGAACAGGAGTTGATTAGGGCCACATCCGCCTCTTTCGGGTCATTGGTTGGCTCTAACCCCATGCCGCCAAGAATGGAGGCGATACGCTCGGAGTCATTTTTATTCATCTGGCAGCCAAAGGTAACAATATGGTAGCGGTACGTCCGCGCGGAGTCTGGCATATACGTCTCTACCATACCACAAAAAAGAAGGCGGCCATAGAGTATAAACAGCCCTATTGTAGACGCCGGCAAGGCAAAAATCAAGCCCCAAAATGGTAAGGCGCTCGACCGTCGTGGTGAGCGCCTGAATGTTGTCTGCGGCTGTCATCCGGGTGCCTCCTGAAACCGGATCTCCCGGCCGTCCCGAAAAAACAGCGTCAGCCCGTCGGGCCAGGGTTCGATGAAGGATCTCATGGTAGCGTGGCCGCAGTAGCGCGCCGACCCCACCTCAAAGGCCCACATCGTTATCCCCCGGCCGTCGCCCCTCCTCTGCGTGTATGCGTAGAGGCAGACCAGTCCCTCTAGGGACCAGCCGGCCCACTTGACGGCTCCCATATTGGCGAACCAAGCCAGGGGCGGCAAACTTTGTCCCGGTTCGAAGACCAGGACCAGCAGCCGCCTCCCGGCGTCGTACTTGACCCCCCAGGGGGGTCCGGTCGCCCAAATCATACCCGGCCTCCTTCCTAAGTTGAGCCGAAACATAGACTGGTTTTCGCGACGCCAATGTCTGAGCCTCTAAGAGCGAGTTTTGGTGCCGCGAAAACCAGTCTATGTTTCGGCGAAGGGGGGAAACTGGCTGTGAGTTCAAAAACAGTCTATTTTAAAGAAAAAAACCGCTGTCGTCAACTAAAACATGTGTACAATTTGACTCTGGGTCTATTTTATGCTAAAATATAACAAACTTAACTCTACTTCTAAACCCATACTATGGCACGCCAAGACCTTATACGCCGCCCCGGCGCAGGCGGCGAAAACCGGACAGTGGACCCGGAGAAAGAGCTAAAAAAAACCGTTGACGAACTCCGGGAAGTTGAAACAGAACGAGCCGGACTAACTGTTGCGCCGCCGGAAAAAAACCAGTCCGGAGCCAAACCGGAGCGAACCATCGCCAGCCTGCAAGAAAACATAGCCATATACGAAAAACTGAAAGCCCGCGGCGTGGCGTCGGATACAGAGCCGACTTCGGTGCGGGAAGCGCGCCGGCAGATTACCGAAATCCAAGAACGGATGCGCCCGGGACAGGTCAAGGCGTATCTATCCGAACTTCTGGCTCAGTCCACTCTCGGCGAATCAGAGCGTACCCAGATCATGGGCGACAAATATTTTTTGGAAAAACTTATCGCCTCCGGCTTCGTCCCCGGCGACCACGGCAAGTTACATGCCGCCCTGACTGCCATCGTAGACCGCGAATTAGGGCTTTTGGCGGTCCAATTTCCGAAAATTAAATTTGACGCTGACGGCAAACCTGTCGTCGGATTGCTGGGCAAACTATTCGGCCAGACAAAGCAAGTCAAAACCAGCGAAACTTACCAAATCTATAAGGCCTATTTAGACTTCCGCCGCCAAGTTTTCGGCGATTCCGCTCCGGCGGCCCAGCCGGCCAAATCCGGTGTTAAGCCGGCCCTGGTAGTCGGTTCGGCCTTGGCCGCCGCCTCTGGGGCAGCCGGGTTGAAAGCAGCGCTCGAAAGCGAACCTGCCATCCCGGTTCGGCTTTCCGACGAGACAGTGGAGACACGACCAGCGGCGACAAACACGCCGGCGGCTGTCGAGCCAGGGCCAAATGGCGAGGAAATCTACGTTCCGTTTGCGGACACAGACGAAACAACGGTTGAACTAGGTATCGACTTAAGCCGCCCAGTCGACCGTACCCAGCCCACCGGGCCGCGCGCGCCCGAAGCCGAGGAAGATCGCAGACCGCGCGGACTGGATGAAAGGGCAACGGCGAGCGGCGGCAAAAAATATCGGTTTGTCATCCCGGCCGAACCGCGCCCAGGTCTGGATGGCCCACCGGGCGTTACCGCCAAAAAAATGGCTGGCCATGGCGCAAGCCAGGCCACACCGGGCGAAAGCATCGAGCTCGAAGATCCCCGTGCCAGCCGGGCCGCCGTTAGTGAACAGACTCTGGCCGGAGGAGCCAAAAACGCTAGGCCGGGGAAAGGCCTAGACCTGGAAGACCCGCGCGCGAAACGCGCCGCCGCCAATGAGAACGCTACCGCGGGCGGAGCGGCGAAGGCCAAACCAGGAAAAGCCGTAGAGCTGGATGATCCTCGATCCAAGCGCCTTCAGAGTGACGGCCAGAAAAATCAGGCTGGCCTGGCCGAGGCACAGGCCATGTTAGACACTGTTGGAAGGCAGACTGCCGCGGCGATAAATACGGCCCGAGCAGTGATGGACGATGCTACTCACGCCGAAGCGCCCACAGTAGAGGCCGATTACAGAATTAAAGATACTCGCGATGTCAGTGCGCAAGGCCGGGCTGCCCTGGACCAGGCGCGGGCCAATTATCGTCCTTCGGTGTCAGCAAAGACCGAAATACCGGTCAAATTGGACCGGCAGCCGGACGGAGCTGATAAGGCGGCCGACGAAGAACTGCCGGCGCCAGAAGACAATGCGACCGCCTCCTTGAGGAAAACACACGGAGACCGGATTGAATCTCTGCGCGCTGCCCGCCAACAACTGGACTCGGTTGCCGAAGACATGTCCCGCCTCTGCTTTTCCGATTCGAGCTTCTACGGGCAGGATAAACTTAAGCTGTGGAAAGGCCTGATCCTCGAGCACCTAACCGGGGTCATGCTCCAGCTTCCGGCAGAACGGCAGACAGACATGGCGCGACAGCTCGCCAAGGCAGTCAGGAACGTCAAAGGATACTCTGGGAGCGCGGCCAGGTTGGCATCTTTGGTTGACAATCTAGAAGCCGTTACCGGCTCCCTGGGCAGCGGCACAAAAGATACGTATGCGAAGGTTAGGAGCGGATTGCTGGCAGAGTAAATCTGTCTAATATCTGATTATGCCAGGTGAACGGGCCGCGGCGGCCAGTCATGAAAACCCAGAAAAAAAACCTATGCCCGGAACTAAAGACCCTAAACCCGGAGCCAAAAAGGTGCTTCGTGCCGTCGCCGGGATGAAACCCGCGGCCCTCCACCAAGAAATGGCGGCCGCCGATCCGAACACTTTGGGGCCAGACCAAAATGACATCCTCCTCCCAGTTCAATCGGAAAACCGCGGCCCAATAGCCCAAGGAAAGACCACAACCTACCAGTCGGACAATAATATTGCGGACGAAATCCATCGCTTGGAGGAAGACCTGGAAATGCGCCTTAATGAGCTTGATAGATACCGGAATTCCAGCCTGAGCCAGAAGCTGGTTGAGCAATATCAGCAGGCCGGGCTTGAAGTTCCGAAAAGTATGGAAACGGCTTTGGCGGCGCAACAAAACCTAGAAGAAGCCGAAATAAAACGCCTGGAAGATTATATCGGCAAAACACAGGCGCGGATACTAAGACTGCAAAACAGAAAACCGACGCTGCCAGCGCTTGAAGTCGTCCCCGCGCCGGAAGTAAAGCCGGTCCGGGGCCAAGACGCGACACCGATTCTGCCGCCGCTTGCCCACGACAAAACTTATAGCCGCGCATCCAATCTGTACGTCAAATTTAGGGCCAAAGAAAGCGGGGTTAAAACTACGCAAAAAGAAATCGGCTGGAACTTGCTTAAACGGTACAAGTTCTCGAGAGAGATAAAGGCGTTAAAAAACGACGCTGAGCACGTCAAGGCAGAACTTCACCGTTTTATCACCCCGCAGACCGTGGAGGACTTACGCGCCTACCGCCAGCTTTTTTGGGAAAGACTCAAGGCGCTGGACACCGGAATTAAGAACAAGACCGCCAGATTCCCCGAGTACGACAAAGTGTACATAGAGCAAAACCGAGACGAGCTGCCTGTCATAGACGAAATTATCCGCTACTGCGAAGACCAGCTCAGGAGCCAGAAAAATACAGAGATAACGGAACCAATACAAAAAGCGGCCTAGACGGCCGCTTTTTGTATTTAAGTCCGGTTGGTAATCTGTAAACGGATTTTCTCCAAAAACGCCTTTTTTCCCATTTTAACTTGTTCCTCCGTCCCCCGCACCCGCACCGACCACTCCTCCCCGGAAAGCTCCCGGTCGCCGACAACGACAATATAGGGCACTTTCTGCCCGGCGGCTTTTCTGACCTTGTTGCCGACCGTCTCGTCGGCATCGTCCACCGCTACCCGAATACCCTCGGAATGCAGCTCCCCGGCAAGTTCGCGCGTGCGCTCGGCGTGCTTGGCCGACACCGGCACGAGCTGCACCTGGACCGGGCTAAGCCACACCGGGAAAGCGCCGGCGTGGTGCTCGATAATAATAGACATGAATCTCTCGATAGAACCCATAATGGCGGCGTGGATCATGACAATGCGTTCTTTCTCTCCGCCCTCCCGGATGCAAGTCAGATCAAACCGCTCCGGCAGGTTGATATCGAGCTGGATCGTGGCCACCTGCCACTCCCGGCCGATAGAATCCTTGGCCATGAAATCCACCTTGGGGCCGTAGAAAGCCGCCTCGCCCCTGGCTTCGGCAAACTCCACCCCGCGCTCCCGCGCCAAATCGCGGATAGACTCCTCGGCCTCTTTCCACAGCTCCGGAGTGCCGAGATATTTCTCGAAATTCTCCGGATCATGCAAAGACAACCTCACTTTGAGACGGGTAAACCCGACGGCCGGGTAAAAGGTGTCGATTATATCCCAAATCTTAAGAAACTCCTCCTTTACCTGGTTCTGCCGGCAAAAAACATGGGCGTCATCCTGCGTGAACGCCCGAACGCGCGACAGGCCATGCAGCTCGCCGGTTTGTTCGTCGCGGTAACACATGGTAGTATTGGCATAGCGCTGCGGCAGGTCGCGGTAGCTCCACTGGCGGCGGGCGTAAATCTGCGTGTGGTGCGGACAGTTCATCGGCTTCATCGCGAATTCATGCCCCTCGCGGGTGGTGATATGGAAAAGTTCGGCCGAAAATTTAGCCCAGTGGCCGCTAGTCTCGTAGAGTTCTTTTTTCGTGATATGAGGAATCTCCACCTGCTCGTAGCCGCGGGCGCGGCGCAATTCCCACACATAGTCGTTAAGAAGATGGCGCATAAGAGTCCCGCGCGGAGTCCAAAGAGGCAGACCCGGTCCGACCAGGTCGGAGAAAGTAAACAAATCCAACTCTTGGCCAAGCTTGCGGTGGTCGCGTTTTTTTGATTCCGCCAGCTGGTTCAGATAAGCGTCGAGTTCGGCCTGGGTCGGGAAACAAGTGCCGTATATCCGGGTGAGCATTTTGTTCTTCTCGTTTCCGCGCCAATAGGCGCCGGCGATGGACAGCAGCTTGAAATGTCTGATTTCCTCTTTAGGATTATCGCTGTGTCCCCCCTTGCACAAATCCAGAAAACCGCCGGGATTATTTTCCGTAAGAGTTTTGCCGCCAGCGGCGAACTCTTCGGCCAGCTCAAGCTTGTAGGGATTATGCGCAAAATCCGCCCGGGCCTGCTCGATCGTAACCTCGCGAGTAACAAACGGGCCCCAGGTCCCGAGCATTGCCCGCATCTTGGCTTCGATCGCCGGCAGGTCGGCCTCGGTTATCTTCCGCTCGCCCAGGTCAAAATCCTGGTAGAACCCGTCGTCAACGGCCGGACCAATGGCATTATGACTGCCGGGCCAAAGCTCAAGAACGGCCGCCGCCAGCAGATGCGCGCACGAGTGGCGCAGATGATCCATTTCTTCTTGATTCATAGGCATAAAACTGGCGGGCACTAATAAATAAAGACTGCGGCCCGCCTGAAAATTATTTTGGGGATTGCGTTCTATATAAAAACCCCGGTAGGGAGCCTATTTGGAATAGGCTCCCTACCGGGGTCCTCAAGATGTTTGAAGACGGTTCCACCCGATTTTTTGCTTTTGCAAAATTGTCTTCGATACTCCGAGAGTGGTACCATGTTTCGTCCGCCGTGGCTTTCAGGCCGGCGGGAAAACTGGGCTGGTTCCCGTACAAACGTACCGCCGGGTATCTAACCAAAAAGCTCTTCCGGTGTCAAGCTCTATTGCCAGGGCGCCGGCAAACCCTATTTTACCTGTTTGACCGTTACCGACACGTGGTCGCCCACGTGGGGCACGGTTTTATTCCACATGGGCTTAAATTTAACTTCTACGCCCTGAACGTGGTCCAAAGACAAAAGATAGCGGCGCACCTCGTCTTCGGTCTTGCCGAAAAACATTGCTTTTTGCAGCGCCCGGCTGTTCGGGTCAATATTGACAAAGCCGGTGTGTACGACTTTGAGCTTCGCCAGATTCTGGGCCGGATCATACTCGTCGAGCGTCGCCCCGGCCTGTTCGGCCGCGGATTCAAGTATCTCGCTGTTCTCCACCACCTGTTTGCCAAGCAAACCGCTTCCATATTCGGCCAGACGCCCGGCGTCGAGAGCCACCCCGGCCAGAGTCAACCGGCCGCTAAGGACAAACGAATCTGTCTCCTCGCCGATCGCGGTATCCGGCTCCACCACGTGCTGTACCGGGAGCGAGAAAACCTTCGCGCCGGGAAATTGGGTTTCTAGCTTGGCCTGACCTAGCACCTTGAGTTCTTCGAGCATCTCCGCCGTGGCTCTTTCGATATCGGCCTCCCCCACTATCCCGATCTGCCTCACTCCGGCTTTGAGCGGCCGCTCGCTTTTGGCGTAGACTTCTTTCTGGCGGGCCGCGCTGAGGCCCGGAATGGAAAAAACCGCCGGATCTAGATTGCTGTCTTCGCCTTCTTTGTCGGCGTAAACCTCGGCTTCGACAGTCCCTTTGGCCGGAACCGTAACGCCTTTTTTGAGGCGATAAAGTATGTTTGCCGGGGACAGCAAACGGGTAGTAGCCACTAGAGGCTGGGCCGTGCCCGAGTCATTATAGAGTTTAACCACCCCGGACGCGCGCGATACTGTTTCTTGTCTGGTGCTCCTGGGCTGGAAAGATTTTTGGGCCGTTACCACGGTTGTGGTAACCGTGCCGGACACCGGCGCGGCGGTTGCGCCCGCGCCGATCTCGAGCGGAAAAGTAACGTCCACGGCATCGGAGCGCGTAATAACCGTAATCTCGGCCCGTTTGGCGCCCATGAATACTATAAGACCCAGCAAAAGTACCGTCAAACACAAAAAACTAACGGCCACGAATTTATAAAACCGAACCGGCTGGTTGGCGCCGACCGGGACAGTGCTCCGCGTTTTATTCACCATACGCAAACAGGCGTTTAGTTTTAATGTAAATTGGGAATCCAGCGCCAAAAAATTTCTGCGCTGGATTTTAGTCTAGTATACCACGCGGCCAAAAAACGGAAAAGCCGCCGGCCGGCCGTAAAAATTATCATTCAATCACTCTGAATACTTCCTCCGGCGTCGTCAGTCCGTCGAGCGCCTTGAGGATACCGTCCTCGACCATCGTCAACATGCCGGCCTCCCGGGCCAGATTGGCTATCTCATACTCCGAATATTGTCCGCCGGTGATCGCGGCTTCGATCTCTCTAATCATGGTAAAAACTTCGCAGATGCTTATCCGCCCCTTGTAGCCCAGGTTGTTACACTCCGGACAGCCCGCCGCCGCATACACTACGGTGGGCTTGCCCGCCAATTTTTCCGCCTCGGCCGCCGGCAGACCGGAGAGCACAGCCTCCACTCGCTCGCGCAGCGGCTGGCCAACCTCTGCCAAAGTTTTTTCTTGGCGGCACCGGGGACATACCCGCCGGGCCAGACGCTGGCCGACAACGCAGTTCAGGGCCGGCGTCAGCAAAAACGGCTTCACGCCCATGGATAAAAATCTGGGAATGGAGCCGGCGGCGTTATTGGTGTGGATAGTCGAAAGCAGCAAATGTCCAGTTAGCGCCGCCTGCACCGCGATATCCGCCGTCTCCAGATCGCGAATTTCGCCGACCATGACAATGTCGGGGTCCTGGCGCAGAATTGAGCGCAGCCCTTTGGCAAAGGTGTACTCCTTGCTGTGTTCGATTTGGCTTTGGCTAATGCCGCCGATGCGGTATTCCACCGGATCTTCCAGGGTAACAATCTTGACTCCCGGCTTATTGAGAATTTTTATGATCGCGTAAAGAGTGGTGGATTTGCCGCTGCCGGTCGGACCGGTAACGATAATCATGCC
>Ga0209211_10011400_pt1 | contig 11362 bp, 8 predicted proteins | sample RifGroA2_FD_183992 | JGI IMG/M metagenome (GOLD analysis project Ga0209211, IMG submission 183992) | Groundwater microbial communities from Rifle, Colorado, USA - Groundwater A2 (SPAdes) (version 2) | ecosystem: Environmental > Aquatic > Deep subsurface > Groundwater | place: Rifle, Colorado...
TGATGTTGTGTTAAACTATCTGAAACACTGGAACAAGTTATTTGGAGGTCTTTGAAAATGCATAAAATAGATTTGCATGGAAATAACGGCGAATGTTATTCAAAACCAGGAAAAACCAAAAAGGCTAAGTGTGGGATTTGCGGCGCGCAGATGAATGTTGAGCGGAATGTGCTTAATTCTACAACCCTAAAGGAAATCCTTTTGAAGATTAAACGAAAATACGATTGGTTTATCTGTCCTTACTTTTACGAAAATTGGCATAGAACGATTAACGACCTAAAAACCGACATCCTTGGTCTAGAGGATGAGACGAATGATATAATGAAATGTCAAAGTAAGCTAAAGAAAGAACTTGGGGTCGCCCCAAAAAAATGGGAAGTAAGAATTGAATTTTTAAAAGGTGAAATCTGTTGTATGAAAGAAACATTAGATTACTTTAAGAAAGAAAAAAATAAGGCCAAGAAAAAAATTATAGCCATTCTTAAAACTCATACGGCGCGATAACATCAAGCCGTTTTTTGTTTGAAAAACAAAAAGGGCGGAGCGATTATTTGCGCTCTTCCAATTTCACCTTCGTCTTAAATTCTTTGCCTTTTCTCAAAACCGTCAGGTCGATTTCTTCTCCGACATTGAACTTCTGCAGCATGTCCCGCAAGTCGGATTTCTCGGCCAGTTTTTCTCCGTTCAATTCGGTAATGATGTCGTTTTCTTTAACGCCGGCTTTATCGGCGGGCGAGTCCGGCACTATGGCAATCGAGCCCGGGACATGGTCGCGGACAACCAGCGCGCCGTAATCGGTCGGCAGAGAATAAGTTTTTTGCAGTTTCTCGTTGAGCATCACATATTGAAGGCCGATGAACGGTTTGATAATCCGGCCGTGTTTGATGATGTCTTCCAGGTCGTCTTTGGCCCAGTTGATGGGAATCGAGAAGCCGATATTCTGGGCGCCGAAAATAATAGCCGTATTGATGCCGATAGCTTCGCCGTCGAGATTTATCAGCGGTCCTCCGGAATTGCCCTGGTTGATGGCAACGTCGGTTTGGATTACTCCGCGCAGGTGTTCCATTACGCCGCCGTCGGCTCCGCCCATTGCCGCCGAAATACTGCGTGAAAGGCCGGAAACGATTCCCTTGGAAACGGTGTTGGAGAAAATTCCCAAAGCGTTGCCGATGGCGATTACCGTCTGGCCCAGTTCTATCTTGGAAGAATTACCCAAAAGGATGGTCGGCAGGTTTTTGGCGTTTATTTTCATGACGGCAATGTCGTTGATGGGGTCGCGGGAGACAACCTTGGCGGGGTATTCTGTCATATCCTCCGCAATCACCGTATATTCGGCGTCCGGGTCGAAAACGACGTGTTTGTTGGTTAAAATCAGCCCGTCGGGGTGAACGATAAAACCCGAGCCGCCCCCGACCTGGATTTTTTCTCTCTGGCCCTCCTCCACTTCCCCAAAAATAAATTGGTGAGGGATGGGCATGCCGTAGATGTTCTTAATTTTCGGCAGATATTTTGATATAACTATGCTGACCACGGAGGGAACAGTCCTTTTGACTGTTTCAACGGTTAACTTGTCGTATTCTTGGGAATTCATTGCACGCGAATAGCATATTACGAATATGCCCGTGCGAATATGATTAAACCTTCGCAGATTATTCGTAGATTTGCGTTTATTTTATTTAATTATGCGGCTTTCTAAAAAATTTTACAATAGAAAAACGCTTACTGTTGCCCGCGAATTGCTGGGTAAATATTTAGTTCGTCGGATAGGCCGTAAAACTATTGTCGGAATGATAACGGAAACGGAAGCGTATTGCGGTTTCCGAGACCTCGCTTCGCACGCGTCAAAGGGTCTGACGCCGAGAACAAAAACAATGTTCGGACCGGCCGGCCACGCTTATGTTTATATGATTTACGGAATGTATCATTGTTTAAATATCGTTACCGAGAAAGAGGGCTATCCGGCGGCGGTGTTGATACGAAGCGTGGCAATAAACGATAGACAAGGGACTGTGGTTGATGGCAAGAAAAATAAATTATTAAATGGTCCCGGAAAAGTGTGCCGGGAATTTAAAATAGATAAAAAATTAAACGCCGTTGATATGTGCCGAAGCGGGGAATTATGGATTGAGGAACATGGTGGGGAAATAAAACCAAATCAGATAAAAAAGGGAAAACGAATAGGAATTGACTATGCCGGGAAATGGAAAAATAAATTGTGGAGGTTCTACATTTGATAAATATATAAAATAGTTGTAGACTCTTTTTATTGTTCTTTTTCAAAACGGAGACAATAAAATGGGAAAAGAAATTTTTAAGATCGTTTCTTCTCGCAAGCAAAGATTTATTTGGTTTGAGGGTGAAATTAACGGACAATCAGCGAGAACATTTATCAAGCAACTGACCAAGCTTAATAACGATGGTTCTGAACCGATTTTTTTCTATATTTCCGGTCAGGGGGGGTTCCTGAATTCTTTTCTTAACATAACCATCGCGATTCAGAATTCTACGAGCAAAATTTTTTGCGTTGCTCACGGGTTGGCGCAGTCGGCCCCCTTTTTGCTTACTCAAGCTGTTCCGACCGGTTTTCGTTTTGCGGTTGCCGGAACAAAATTTCAATTTCATCGCACAGTTGATACTTTAATCAAGTCGATACGGGCCGGCGCGGAATTTTTTCAAGAAGATTATTTGAGTGTTTTTAAAACCTTGGTAAGATTAGACGGGCTGGTATTGGCAATGTTTTTTTTGAAATGCAAACCTGAATGCAGAGACCAAATTACTGAATTACAACAGAGAGAAAAAGTAATAAGCGTCAATAAGGCCATTAAACTGGGCATCATAGACAACTATTTTGACAAAAAGTGCTTTCAGAAAGACCAGAGAATTGCTCGCGCTCTACTCAAGCGGCGCAAAAGCTCCTGAATGGCGGGGGCTTTTTAATTTTACGGAATTCGGATATTATTTAACTAATAATGAATAACGCAAAACTAATAACTGATAGTGAATAACCAATAACCGAAGAAAAAAGAAAAATGATAATTAAAGAATGGTTAAAAAATAAGATCGGCAAGAAATTTCCCGGAGTGGATTTTGATATTTTGACTCCTCCGGAGCCGGAATTGGGAGATTATTCCACGAATCTTGTTTTTGCTTTGGCCAAGAAAGACCGCCGGACTCCGGCGGAAGTTGGCGAAGAAATAGCGGCCAAGCTTTCGGCCCTTAATGATTTTAAAAAAGTTTTTGAAAGAATAGAATTCGCTTCGCCGGGCTTCGTTAATTTTTATTTAAGCAAAAATTTTTTAGTCAAATCGCTTAAAGATATTTATGGCGCAGGCAGTTCTTTCGGTTCGTCAAACATGGGCGCGGGGCAGAAAATAATCATTGATTATTCCCAGCCGAATATCGCCAAACGAATGCATGTCGGCCATTTCAGAAGCACGATAATTGGCGATGCCTTGGCCAATATTTTTGAATTTTTGGGTTATGGTGTTATCCGCTGGAATTATTTGGGCGACTGGGGAACGCAATTCGGCAAGCTTATTGCGGCTTACAAAATGTGGGGAGATAAAAAAGCGGTGGAAGAAAAGCCGATAGAAACGCTGATGGCGCTTTATGTCAGATTTCACGACGAAATGAAGTCCAATCCCGAACTTGAAGACAAGGGAAGGCGGGAGTTTAAAAAACTTGAAGAAGGGGATGCGGAGAATAGAGGATTATGGGAATGGTTTAAAAACGAATCGCTCGAGGAGTTTGATAAAATATACAAGTTACTCGGGGTCAGATTTGACACCTTTGAGGGCGAGAGCTTTTTTGAAAAACAAATGAAGCCGCTTGTTGAAGAATTGACGGAAAAGAACATTGCCCGCGAAAGTCAGGGTTCCCAAATCATTTTGCTTGAAAAATACGGACTCCCGCCGGCGTTGATTCAAAAATCCGATGGAGCAAGCTTATATATCACCCGCGATATTGCCAGTCTCCGGTATCGCATCGCAAAATATAATCCCGCCAAGATTATTTATGTTGTCGGCAACGAGCAATCGCTGCACTTTCAGCAATTGTTTGCCATTGCCGACATTCTCGGAATAAAAGATACCGAACTGCATCATGTAAAATTCGGTTTAGTGCTCGGCGGGGAAGGGAAAAAGCTTGCCACCCGCGAAGGGAGAGTTATTTTACTGGAAGAAGTTGTTAAAAAGGTTGTTGACCTGGCGGCCGAAGTGGTGAAAGAGAAAAATCCTGAACTTTCCGAACAAGAGAGGAAAAAAATAGCCGAAGCCGTAGGAATAGGCGCTTTGAAGTATAACGACCTGCATGAAAACCGCCATTCTGATATTATTTTTGATTGGGACAGAATGCTGAATATTTCCGGAGACAGCGGACCCTATCTCCAATACACTTATGCGCGATTGAATAATATCAAACGCAAGGCCGGTTGGTTCGCCGGCTGGATGATTCGAAAGAGCGACGGCAAAGAACTCGAAACGGAACAAGATTTTTTGCTTATCAGAAAGATTTTAAATTTTCCCGACATCGTTTCGGAAAGCGCCCAAATGCTTTTACCCAATATTCTCGCTCTTTATCTTTATGAATTGGCCAATCTGGCCAACACCTATTACAATTCCACGCCAATTTTGAAAGACAAAAATAAAAATCGCCGCAAGGCGCGGCTGATGCTAATCGGCGTAGCGGCGAATGTTTTAAGAAGCGGTCTCAACCTCCTAGGTATCCAATCTCCCAACCGGATATAACGATGTCGAACATCGTTATAGGATTTTTGTGGATAACCTGTGGACTAACGATGTTCGACATCGTTAGAGGAGCGGTTTTTAAGAAAAACAAACGAAAATAACGCGGCGCCGGATAAATCCATAAATAAGTCATTTATGGTATCGGCAAGGTCGCCGATGAAGTATGTCCGTATTCGGAGCCAATTATAAATCGGCTCAATCAGAACTTGAGACGCAATAAATTCCGCCAATTCCCACAATACCCCGATTAACATAACCGCGCCGGCCAAGACAACGGCGTTTTTGAATTTTGACTTGCCCGGGAAGTATTCTTTAAGAAAAGCGGCCATAAACATAGCCGTGAACAATCCGCCGGCAAAATGAGCGCTTCGGTCAAACCAGACGGTCTGTGAATCAAACCGGAAATACAAACCCGCCAAATTGGCGAAAAAAATAATTGTCAGAAAAACAACCGCTTTTTTCATGCATTTAATTTTAACGGATTGTTTTAAAAATTAAAACCCCGTAATACGGGGCAAGGCGATGGGTTAGGCCGCCGACGGGGGGATGACGTATTTTTTGTAAAATTCATAAACGGCTTGGCGCGGGGCCTGCCGGCTCCCTTTTTCCCCGATAAGCCGATAACAAGTTTTGGCATCGCGCTCCTCCGAGTGTTTTTGTTTGTTGTTTGTACTGTTTCTTGTTTGCTCTCTTAAAAATCGTTTGTCAATTAAAGCAGATTATTGTACAATCGTCTTTAAATGGCTGATTTTAATTTTGCCAAAATAGAGGAAAAAATTCTTAATTTCTGGAAGGAAAGAGATATTTTTAAAAAATCTCTGGAAGCTCGTCGGAAGGCGAAGCGTTTTGTTTTTTGGGAAGGACCGCCCACGGCCAACGGCCATCCGCACATGGGCCATTTTGAGGGGCGCGTGTTCAAAGACCTCTTTTGCCGATACAAAACCATGCGCGGTTTTTTTGTTTTGCGAAAAGCCGGCTGGGACACGCACGGTTTGCCGGTTGAAATAGAAGTGGAAAAAGAACTCGGTTTTAAGAATAAAAAGGACATAGAAGAATATGGAATAGCAAAATTTAACCGCAAGTGCCGCGAAAATATCTGGAAATACAAAGCAGAGTGGGAAGAAATGACCCAAAAAATGGGATTTTGGCTGGACCTCGGCAATCCTTACATTACTTATGAAACAAAATACATGGAATCGGTTTGGCAAATTCTCAAAACGATTTGGGACAAAAAACTTTTGTATCCGGCCCATAAAGTTGTCCATTTTTGCACCAGATGCGGCACGCCTCTTGCGGCTCACGAAGTCGCGCAGGGATACAGACGAACAACCGACAGGTCGGTGTTCGTCAAGTTTAAAGTGAAAAGTGAAAAGTTTAAAGGTGCGTATATCTTGGCCTGGACAACCACGCCGTGGACTTTGCCGGGTAATGTTGCTTTGGCTGTCGGGAATGATATTAATTATGTTTTGGTTGAATGGAATGAAGAAAAATTTATTTTGGCAAAAGATTTAATTGAAAAGGTTTTTAGTCAAAATTCAAAATTTAAAGTTCAAAATTCGTTTAAGGGTTCCGACCTTATCGGTCTGGAATACGAACCGCTTTTTGACATTCCGCAATTAAAGTCAGAGACATCATACAAAATTTATGCGGCGGATTTTGTTTCCACCGAAGAAGGAACAGGCGTGGTTCATACGGCGGTGATGTACGGCGAAGATGATTACAACTTAGGAACTAAGCTGGGTTTGCTTAAGGTGCATACCGTGGACGAAACTGGTAAATTTAATTCCGCGGCGGGTAAGGAGCTTGAGGGTTTATACGTAAAGAGCAATGCCACCGAAGAAAAGATTATAAAAAGTTTGGAAGAAAAGGGACTGCTTTTAAAAATCGAGGCTTACGAACATGACTACCCTTTTTGCTGGAGATGCGGCACGCCCCTGATTTACTACGCCAAGGATTCGTGGTTTATAAAAATTTCAGCGGTCAAAGACGAACTCTTAAAAAACAACGAAAAAATAAACTGGTTTCCGGGTCATATCAAAGAAGGCCGGTTCGGCCAGTGGCTGAAAGAGGGAAAAGATTGGGCGCTTTCCCGGGAACGTTATTGGGGTACGCCTCTGCCGGTTTGGAAATGCGAAAAATGCGGCCGGTATGAGATTGTCGGTTCGGTGAAAGATTTGGAGAAAAAAGCGCTTGGTTCCGGCAATACTTATTTAATTTTGCGCCACGGGCTGACCGCCAGGAGAGAGGGGGAGGGAAAAAATATCGTCGCCTCCATTTTAGAAAAAGACAAATATCCGCTTTTGCCGGAGGGCCGGGCCCAAATAGAAAAAATTGCGGCGGTACTCGAACAAGCCGGCGGAGCGGATGAAATTTATGCCTCACCTTTTTTAAGAACCAAGGAAACCGCTGAAATTGTCGGAAAAATTCTGCACAAAACGGTAAAAATCGACATCCGGCTGGCGGAATTCAAACACGGTCCGGCCTGCGAGGGCAAGGAGCATGTTTTGTGTCCGGCAAGAGAAACTCGAAGGCAGAACCTGGACGAAAAGGACCCGGGCGGCGAAAGCCGCAATGATGTCCGGGAAAGGGTCGTTGATTTTATGAACGAGATGGAATCCCGCCATCAAAAAAAGAAAATATTGATTGTCAGCCATGGCGACCCTCTTTGGCTTTTGGGCGCGACGGCCGGCGGTTGGAAGGGAGACGAAATTTTAAAAGACAAAGCGGACCCGGCCCATTGGTATCCCCGGCTGGCCGAGCTCAAAGAAATACCGTGGAAAAAAATTCCGAGAGACGGCTTGGGCGAGCTTGATTTACATCGTCCGTTTGCAGACGGGATTGTTCTGAAATGTTCAAATTGCAAAGCCAAAATGAAAAAAATACCGGACCTGATTGACGCTTGGTTTGATTCCGGAGCGATGCCTTACGCCCAATGGCACTGGCCGTTTGAAAATAAAAAACTTTTTAAAGAGCAATTTCCGGCCGATTTCATCGTTGAAGGCGTTGACCAGACGCGTGGCTGGTTCTATACGCTGTTGGCGATATCTACTCTGCTCGGCAACGGCGCCCCTTATAAAACCGTGATGTCTTTGGGACATGTGCTGGACGAAAAAGGACAGAAACTTTCCAAATCAAAAGGAAATTATGTTTTGCCGAGAGACTTGATGGACAAATACGGCGCAGACGCCGCCCGCTGGTATTTTTATACGGTAAACTCGCCGGGCGACTCCAAGTTATTTGCCGAGAAAGAACTTCGGGCGCAACTGACAGGGCCTCTTTCCACGTTGCAAAATTGTCTGAAGTTTTATGAATTGTACGCCGACGTCAATTATCAATTATCAATTATCAATTATCAATTATCGGTTTTGGACAAGTGGCTGTTGTCAAAATTAAACGGCTTAATTTTGGAAGTTGGCGGAAAATTAGACCGGTATGACGTAACGACCGCTGCCCGGGCGATTGAAAAATTCGTCGCAGAAGATTTTTCCAATTGGTGGCTGCGCCGTTCCCGCAAAAGAAAAGAATCGTTGCCTCTGCTCCGGGCGGCGCTTTTGGAAATTGCCAAACTTTGCGCGCCGTTTATTCCGTTTACCGCTGAAGAGGTGCACATGAGGTTGCATGCCGGCACCGCGGTCGGAACAGAAAGCATTCATTTGCACGATTGGCCGAAGGCGAATAAAAAATTAATAAATTTGAAATTGGAAGAAGAAATGAGCGGGGTTAGAGATGTTGTTGCCGCCGGACTTGCTGTGAGAAAAGAAAAACAAATCAGAGTTCGCCAGCCCCTTCGGGCGGTTAAAATAAACAAGGCCAAAAAATTCGGCTCCGGCCTGGAAGATTTGATAAAAGAAGAATTAAACGTGAAAAAAGTTTTATACGACGCCAAGCAGAAAGAAGCGGTTTTGCTGGATTTGGAACTTGACCAGGCGCTTCGCGCCGAGGGTTATGCCAGAGAAATGATGCGCCAGATACAAGACATGAGAAAAGAGGCAAAATACAAATTAAACCAAAGGGTTTTTGTTCAGTGGCACAGCGATGACGCTGAATTGTCGGCGGCTATCAACGAGTGGGCGGAAAATATTAAAACCGAAACTCTGTTGCGCGAGTTTGCCAATGGTCCACGCGATACAAAGAACCACGATATTCAAAAAGAAACCGACCTCGCCCCCGGCAAAAAGATTTGGATTGGGATTGGGAAATAACCGCTTGGAGCGGAATGGCTATTTCGGGCACGGCGTAAATTTTTCAAATCATCGAAGTTCAACCTCGGTGGTGACCTTTCCTCTTTTTTAGGACTCAATAAAACCAATATCTCACTAAAATTTCTAATCGGCCTGTTTTACGATATTCGTGTGTTGCCTGAAAATCAGTGGTGTCTGAAAGACTAAATACTGGCTTTATTGAGCCCTAAAAGGGCTCAAGATATAAAGAACCGGTATATTGTTAATTGTACTCCTTTTGTCCCAAAAGTCAACCCAGTGTACTGAAAAAGGAATTATGATGTAAAATAATAAAGATGTTGACTAAAGCCATTATCATCAAAAAGCAAAATACCAACGAATACGACCAGCTGATTACTTGCTACACCAAAGAGTTGGGGAAAATCACCGCGATTGCCAAGAGTATTTTAAAGCCCGGTTCGGTGCAGGCGATGCATTTGGATGTTTTGAATTTGGTTGAATTTGATTTGGTTGACGGCCGCGCGATGCCGATTATCACCGGAGCTCAAGGCGAAAATTTCTATGCCAGGATGAAAAACTTTCTGCCGGCTTTGGCGGCCGGATATTTTTTGGCGGAAGTGTTGGATAAAATTTTTTTTGAAGAAGAAAAAGACGTCGAATTGTGGAATTTCGCGGCGGATTTTTTAAACCGGCTGGAGGCTGAGCCGGAGAGAGCAACGGCGATTTTGCGAAGCGGACAGGCCACCCTGCTGAAATTGCTGGGGTATTTCCCCATGCTTGAAAAGTGCGTTTTCTGTTCCGCCGAAATGAAAAATACCGACAGATTGGCATTGAGTTTGGAAATGGGCGGCCTACTCTGCCAAAACTGTTTTTTGCGCGGCTTCCGCGGAGTATTTTTGAAAAAGGAGGATTGGGCCGCTCTGATATCGGCGCCGTTTACAAACGACGGCGCTTCAAATAAAGGTCGGTCCGTTTTGGACGGTTTGTTTGAATATACTTTTGATATCCGCTTCCAATCTTTGGATTTCTTTTACCAGGTGGTAAGATGAAAGAGACCTTGTCTAATCAAATTTTAAAATGGCTGATTTTGCTGGCTTTGATTTTACTCATCGTAAGCGTTGTTTCTTTTTGGTTTGGCGGGAAGTCTTTCAGCGAAAATCGCGTCGCAATAAGCATTGAAGGCCCGACCCAGGCTTCCGTCGGCGACGAAATCGCTTACAAAATCAAATATGCCAATGAGACCAAACTGGACCTTAAAGAAATGAAGTTCGTTTTTTCTTTTCCGGAAGCTTCCATAGTTTTGGACGGCGAAAAAATAGACAGCGAGCTTTCCAAAAATTTCGAAGTTGCCCTCTTAAAGCCCGGACAATCGGGAGAAAAAGAATTCAAAGGTTTTTTGGCCGGTGAAAGGGGTGACATTAAAGAGGCTAAAATTTTGGTATCGTTCAAAGCGGGCAGTCTTAAGACCGTGTTTGAAAAATCCGAATCGCTTTCCACCACCATCGTTAACGTACCGGTACCGCTTTCATTGACCGCTCCGCCCAATGCCGTTTCCGGCGAATCGGTGGAATACATATTTGATTATCGCAACGAATCAGGCGGTGATATGGCCGATTTGCAATTTAAACTTGAATATCCGGACGGGTTCACGCCCAAAAGTTTTTTGCCGGCTCCTTCCGGCGACAATGATATCTGGAACGTTAATTTGCTAAAAAGGGGGAGCGGGGGGCGGATTACGGTGCGTGGCTTGTTGAGCGGCAAGGAAGGCGAGATTAAAACCGTGACTGCCGTTTTGCGGAAGAAAATTTTCACCAAATACGCCGATTTTGAAAAAACCGCCGTTTCCACGGCCATAGCCAATCCGCTGCTGAAGCTTAACCTGCTGGTTAACGACTCCAAAGATTATTCGGCTTTTGCCGGCGACACTCTTAAATATGTTTTGCAATATCAGAATAATTCAAATTTCAATTTGCTCGGTTTGGAACTGACGGTCAATTTGAACGGCGCGATGTTTGATTTTTCAACTCTTGATTCGGGCGGGGGGTTCTTTGACAGTTTCGCCAACACGATTTTGTGGAATGCCGGTTCCGTTCCTGATTTTGGCAATCTGGTTCCCAACAAAAGGGGCCAAGTCGGATTTTCCGTAATACTGAAGCCGGAAGTTGACATCTCCGGCTCCAAAAATCTTTTTGTGGAAGCGGCGGCCCGTTTGAGCACGTCCAATGTGCCGACAAGCGTAGGCGGAAACGAGGTGTTTGCGACGGTCGGCGTTACGACCAAAATCAGCGCCCAGCCGGTTTTCAACATCTTGTCTTATTACAACGACCAGAATTTCGGCTCTTCCGGGCCCCTGCCGCCCGAAGTCGGAGAAGAAACGGTTTTTACCGTCCATTGGCAAATTATCAATCCCGGCAACGACATGAGCGGGGTCAAAGC
>Ga0209211_10011401_pt1 | contig 11361 bp, 11 predicted proteins | sample RifGroA2_FD_183992 | JGI IMG/M metagenome (GOLD analysis project Ga0209211, IMG submission 183992) | Groundwater microbial communities from Rifle, Colorado, USA - Groundwater A2 (SPAdes) (version 2) | ecosystem: Environmental > Aquatic > Deep subsurface > Groundwater | place: Rifle, Colorado...
TGAAGAATTTATAAATGCTTTTAGTGTTTATTTATCCAGTCGAATCGAAAGTTTGGGGGCTTCTGAAAATTCACCAATAACCATTTTAGAAGTTGGGGCTGGTAATGGCCGGTTATCCCATTTCCTACGACAAAAACTTGAAATGTTGTTTCCTGGAAAAATAAAAGTGATTGCAACCGACTCTGGTGAATGGGAATTAAAAACATCTTTTCCAGTCGAAACAATTGGTCATAAAGAAGCTTTGCAAAAATACCAACCCCAAATAGTTATCTTTTCATGGATGCCTTACGAAGAAGATTACACTAAAGATTTTCGAACAACCCAAAGTGTTGATGAATATATTTTAATCGGAGAAACTGATGGTGGTTGTTGTGGTCATGACTGGGAAACCTGGGGCTACGCTTGGTCTTTTGATGAAGAAAAAGAAGAGGAAAAAATAGCTCCTTATGTTGCTGATGGTTTTGAACGTAAAAACATTGATGATGTGAGTGTGCATCAAATTTGCCGGACAGACCAACCAGAGAATTATTATCACTCTAGCACTACCTCTTTCAGACGAAAAAAATAAATATCATCAGTATGAAAATAACAAAATACGCACAGTCGTGCATTTTAATTAAAACCAAAGAAAAACGGATTTTGATTGATCCGGGATATTTGAAATATGATGAAAAATTGCTTATTGAAGCTTGGGCAAATATTGATTTGGTTTTAGTGACTCATAAGCATAGCGACCACTGTCACGAAGAAGCAATAAAGGAAATTTTGAAAAATCAAAAAACTAAATTCTACGCAAGCCGAGAAGTTGCAAATACATATCCAAACTTGCAGCCAGCAATTATTAAAGAAGGTGATCCGATCGAACTTGATGATGTTAAAATTGAAGCGGTAAAAGCTGTTCATGGTTATTTACCCGGATTAAAAGGTGGAAAAGAAATTCATGAAAATATTGGCTTTATTATTGATGATGGAGAAAAACGCGCTTACACTACAAGCGACAGCATTTGTTTTGACAACAACTACAAATGCGATGTATTATTTGTACCGGTTTGCAATCATGGTTTGGTAATGGGTCCGTTTGAAGCAGCAGAATTCGCAATTAGCACCGAGGCAAAATTTGTTATTCCTGTCCATTATGACAATCCAAAATATCCGACTGATTTGGACTTGGTGGAGGAAGAATTTAAAAAACATAATCTTAATTATAAAATTTTGGAAATTGGGGAAGGTGTAGAAATATAAAAAATATTATGAAATCTGTAGTAATTTGCGGCAGTCGCCGCTTTAAAAATGAAGTGCGGGAATTTGCGCAAAAATTAAAAGAGATGGGGGTGGTTGTTCACCAACCTCATCATCGCTCCGGGCAAGAAGATTGGACTAGTTTTTCTGAGGATTATCAAAAATTTATTGCTCTTGGTTTGACCCATGATCATTTTTACAAAATCCAAATGGCTGACGTGGTTTTTATTTTTAACAAAGATGGTTATGTTGGAAACAGTACCACAATGGAAATCGGTTACGCGGCGGCTTTAGGAAAACCGATCTACGCATTGGCGCAAGACCAGGAATTAAGTCGTCATGTCTTATTCAGAGAAATCATAAAAACACCGGAAGAATTAGCTACTAAATTAAAATAAAATTCTGGTTACAAAAGTTCGCGTACGCGAAAAAATGTAACCAGTTTTTTATTTTTTACGAATAAATACGCGAAAAAATGTGACTAATTTTTTACTTTATCAAACAAACCTATCTCTAATTCGCGCGCCTGTCCGCCGTAGCCTTGGCGGAGGCGGAAATAGGCGAATGGTTTAATGAGTAAAAAGTTATGCTGATTGTTAAACAAAAAATCGCCGAGGGAAGAAATCCTCGGCGATTTGGCTAGACGATCTTTGTCGTGAGCCAAAGCAGAATAAGGTGCATAGTATTATCTACGACTGCGTAGACCAAGCAAGTAAACGCGATATCAAGTTCTCGCAACGCACTTTCTGATGCAAGGGCAGTCTTGAAAGTCCGACCGCGAATTACTGCAAGCCACTTATCGGCCAATGACCAACGATCAATGGGATAATGACTTGCAAAAACCAGACCGACAAACAACGGATTAAAATTCCACATAAACAGACATACGGCAAGCGTGTAAATCAAACAATGCACAAAACATACACCAACACCACGCCAACTTTTTTCCGACTTACCGAGCGCCATCCCCTTGCTCTGAAGGAGGTAGTCGCCGGTCAAATGTCCAAGCAGTAACCGGGCAAACACGTCTTCCATTTTGTTTCCTCCTCTTTAAGCCAAGTGTTGAATTTTTCAGTTTTTTTATGCAGCTCATCGAGCGTGCAGGAAGTATCAATTGTAACAAGATTCAACCGATTTTCTTCAACAATTTTCTTTGTTTCTTCTACACCGGGGATCTTGTCAATGAAAGATGCAAGTCTCGGAGTATTCCGATTATGCACGCGTGATTTCAAAACTTCCAAATCACGACAATCAACACAAATCACCTTGCCTCCGACAAACCGATACATTCTCTTATCCGCCTGCATACCGTACGGAATTTCAACAAAGGCGTTTGCGTCACGAGGCAGCTTACGTAGTGCGTCTCTCAAAAGATCCATCCAGGGTCCGGCAATCGCGCGCTTCAGTTTCTCTTCATCTTCAAGTGCAAGCTTAATCAAATCTTCATCACCAAAAATTTTGGCAAGAAGCGGACGAAGCTCGTGATTGAAATCATCAGTATTGATATGAACATTACTCGGATCAATTTCCGCGAGCTTACGAAAAAAAGTTGATTTGCCAGAACCGGGTCGACCAACAACCATGAAAAGATTTTTGATTCCCAGCGCTTTTTCAAGCACTTTGGAAATTACAAGCGGTGAAACACAGGCGGACAAATCTTCGAGCTTCAATTCTCCGGCAAGCCGTCGCGCCAGTGAAGACGAAATATCTTTTACTGCATCGCAAGCAAACAGATAAAAATATTTATCAATGCCGAAGCACTCTTTGTTAAAGAGCATTACTCTTTTTTCATACTCCGCGTCATTGGCATCGCGGATACCGCGAACCATGACCAAATCCGACATACTTTTATTTCTTGCCTGTAGCTCATCAAGAGTTATAACCCGGACATTGGCTGACAGGTGATAAGATGACCAAAGATCTCGACATTCCTCCGGAGAAAACCAAGGGCTATCCTTTTCCGGATTGACAGAGCAAACGAGAATCAGTTCGGGAAAAAGCGCCGCGGCTTTTTCCACGGTGTGCAGGTGGCCAAAAGTGGGCGGACAGAAACTAGCGGGGTAAACGTAGGTGGGGGTCATTTTTTCTCTCCTTTCAGTGTTAAGTTCGGTTGTCAATGTCCTACTTATATAATACTCGATTTTCTGCTTTTTGGACTTGATTTTTATACTAAAAAATGGTATAATTAAAATATAGTCAAGATTTAGCCAAAAAAATTAAGGATATTGTCGATTTTTTTCGACAACACTTTATAAACAGGTGCTTATAAACCACCGCTGTGGCGAGGTGTCATGTAAAAAACCATTCTCGAATTCTCGAGAATTCGAGAATAAGAAATAATAGACTTGTCCCTAAATAGCATTTTGGTTGAAATCTCCATTTTTTGGTCATAATCGTTGAAAAATTTTTCAGCTTATCTTACAGATAAACCTCAAAATTTATTCAACGATTCTGCCTCAAAAAATGAAAATTTCAACTCAAAAGCCTATTTAGGGACAAGTCTAATCAAATTCAAGACTGGTTGTTTTCAGCCGTAAGCCATAAGCTTTAAGCCACAAGGAAGAGAATTAAGATTTTCTTTCTTATGGTTTATAGCTTTATAATCGCGAGATTATTCGCTTTGCTCAGAATGGTATCTTTGTTTGGAATTTGTAGTTTGTTATTTTGAAATTGTTTGTAATTTGGTAAGTCGCAAAGATTCCTCACCCTCGCAGGAATATTCGCTATCACAATTCGGGACGACATTTTATTTTTTTCTTTACCCTCTTACTAACTCTTTCCTCCTTTTCTGCTTTATTTTTTCTATGCTTCTACAAACTAATTCCTCAGTCCTAAGTCCTCAGTCCTAAGTCCTAAGTCCTCAGTCCTAAGTCCTCAGTCCTAAGTCCTCAGTCCTAATTCCTCAGTCCTAAGTCCTAAAAAAATATGATCAAAGAAATAAAAGAAAGCCTAAAAGAATTAGGCTTTGGTGAAAGTGAAATAAAAGTTTATGTTGCCCTTACTCAACTGGGCGAAGCTGGGGCAGCACAAATTGCAAAAAAAGCTGATCTCCCCCGAACCACCGCAATTTCTGTTTTGAATAAATTAAAAGAAGACGGCTACATCACGACTCATATCTATCGCGGAACAACTTATTATTGGGTAGAATCTCCAAAAAAAATCACCAATGTTCTTGAACATCGAATCAGTGTTGCAAACGACCTTGGTGAAATGTTGAGCGATCTTTACCGTGAAGAAGCTCACTTTCCGGTGGCGCAAATTTTTGATACCAAAACCGGAATTAAAAAAGCCATTGAAAAAATGCTTACTAATTTAGACAAAAAAAGTACAATTTATACAATTGATACTCCGGCGGCTGGAAACTACACCCGACTCTACACCACAAAATCAGAAAATAATATAATGTCTATTAAAAAAAATCGCGATGTTACAACACATACTCTAATCCCCTTTGGAGCGCGAAAAGACATTACTCCGGAAAAAATAAAACGCCAACCAATTGAAATTCGAGAAATGCCCGAGGGTTTAAAATTTGAAGGATCGCTTTGGATTGCTAAAGATTTAATCGCGCATTTTTCCGGCAAACCGCCGTTTCTCATCACTATCAAACACGAAAAAATCGTAGCGGGAATTAAAGGGATTTATAATTTTTTGTGGAGTATTTCGAAGGAGGTGTAGAACATGGCGGGGGACAAGCCCCCGCGCTACCATGGTAGAAATTGGCTGTTTAGAGATTAGAAATTGGTAATGGTATCTGTTAAGTATGGCCCAAACCCTTACTTCTCGACAAGTAAGTGGGGAGACAAAACTTTGTTTTGGCTATCCCGAAAAGAGTCTCAGGGTGACGCATGGTTTGAGAATGTCTCAGATCTCTAGACCTGAGCTACAACGCTACTAATTTTCAAACAGCCAACTTCTCTCATGGCGGGGTACAAGACCCCGCCCTACGTATTCACACGATATTTTTTTCTGCCCCTCTGTCGACTCTTTTCTCTTTTCTATACTTAAATCTTTAATCTTAAATCTTGAATCTTTCAAACTACTCCCTACTCCCCACTTCCTACTCCCTATTAATAAAAAAACCGCGCGAGAGAAATCTCGTGCGGTATTTTGTAGACTCAGTCAGTCTCTTGAATCGTCGTAAACCTTACCCTGAGCACTATAGTACTTATCGACCGTGATTCTAATGTTATACCAAGAACCAAGCCTCAGGTCAAAGCTTGTGGGTTCTACAGCTTCAACCAAACTCATTTTTGAAGGAAGGTGAATGTAACCCAACCGATCATCGCGTGTGATGATTCCTTCCTCAACCCGACTCAAATCAAGATATTGAATTTTCCAAGAACTATCATCGCCCCAAACACAACCAGCAACAAAACCAAATCCCGAACTTTCACCAGTCAAAGGGTTTACTGGCACATAAAGTTCAACCGGACAAAAACCGTTTGGTTTTGGTTCTTCGCCACCAACATCTTGGCAATCAGGCAAGGTCATAATGCGCGTGCAGATGTAGTCTTTGGAGTAAAGGGCATAGGTTTTGCCCTTCCAAACAAACGGGGCAAAGGGAACATGGCTGGGATAGTTTCGTTTAAAAACACCTACTTGTTTGTCGCCTTCAAACACACCGATTTCCAACTCACTCCAACAACCTGGTTTGGTTTCAATATTTCTAATTCCTTCAGCGTGGAAAGACAAGGCTTTTGATTTGAGATGACCTGACAAAAGTGCCCCGACCCAGAAAGCATCACCTCTTGTTGAGGTTTCACACGGCTTAAACTTCAGCAATTCAGCAAACGGATTTGCTTGCAACTTGGCAACCAATTTCCGTGCCTCTTGCTCACCATGAACAATCACTACTTCATAAATAGGCTTTCCTGGAACATCATACTCATCTTCTTTCGGATCTTCTTTTTCAAAGAACTCTTGGTCCATTTTTTCCTCTAGTTTTCGGAATTGTTTGATATTGGATTTGTTGGTTTTGTTGGTTTTGGATTCACAAGTAGATGTTGTACCGCTTCGCAAGAAACATTGACAACACTGATACTGGCAGTTCTTTCATCTCTACCATATAAAGTACCGGCCATTACCCCAAAACACGCACCACTATTTGAATTCCTGACAAAAGTCATGTTTTCAATAAGATTTACAGCAAAATCTCTTTCAATGTTCCAAACAACTGGTTCACACCCGCTCAAAAGCCCACAAAAAACCAAAAGAACCAAAGAACCGGACAACAGTCGCTTCATTTCCGCCTCCTTGCCACGTGAACCCACGAGGGTTTTTACGCGGCTATTTTGTTTTGGTCAAAGATCGGTTTGTTAATTTACGAATGTAGCTCAAGACTTTAGTCTTGACTTAAGATATTTTTATTTGAGACATCCTCAAACCTAAAGGTTTGAGCTACATCTTGTTTATCATCCTGGGCAGAGTGAAGGATCTTGCGAGATTGTGGCGGGGTGGTTCGCCCTCATCAAAAATTGTGCGTCTATTTTGATGAGGTTCCCCAGGTTTTTCTGTTCCCTGTCCGACCCAGCACGGGAACATAGAAAAACCCGCCCGAATGATCTCGGGAGCAAAGCAGTTTGCTCCCTCGTTCATTCGTGCCCCACCCTACACGCCTATGAGATTCTTCGCCTCACTCAGAATAAGCATTATTAAACCTTACCACATTCCACCATTTTTGTCAATACCGAGCCAAAAACACCAACGTAGTGTGTATAAAAAATATCCGAAAAACTGAAAATCATGTATAATCAAGGTAATTATGCTGAAAAATTCGATTAAAACAGCAATCATCCCGGTTGCCGGATTGGGAACACGTTTTTTGCCAGCAACCAAGGCCCAGCCAAAAGAAATGCTTACTGTGGTAGATAAGCCGGTTATTCAATATATTGTTGAAGAAGCGGTGGTAGCAGGAATTAAAAATATTATTTTTGTCACCTCACACACCAAACGAGCAATTGAAGATCATTTTGACCGGAATTTTGAGCTAGAATATCGTCTCGAACAAAAAAAGATGAAAAAAGATCTGGAAGACGTGGCAAGAATTGGAAAATTGGCTAATTTTGCTTTTGTTCGTCAAGCAAAACCGTGTGGCGACGGCGATGCCATACTCGCTGCCTTGCCTTTTGTCCAAAACCAAGCTTTTGCCGTGCTTTTTGGCGATGATATTATTGATGCTAAAGTGCCTGGAATTAGACAATTAATTGATGTTCATAATGAACTTGGTGGATCCGTAATTGCGGTTGAAACCGTACCAAAAAAAGATATTTCTCGTTACGGAATTTTAGCCGGCAAAAAAATCAGCCCAAACACAATCCAAGTAAGTAAATTTGTAGAAAAACCAAAACCAGAAGAAGCACCATCACAACTTGGAGTAATCGGTCGTTATGTTGTTGCTCCGGAAATAGCCAATTTTCTTCCCAAACTAAAAAAGAATTTTCCAAAAAACAAAGAATTACGCTTAGCTGACGCATTTATCGAAGGTCTAAAAAATAATTTTAAAATTTTTGGAACACAAATTTCCGGCACCAGATACGACTGTGGAAACAAGCTTGGATTTTTAGAAGCTTCGGTGGCGCTTGGACTAAAACATCCGGAAATTAAAAAACAATTTTTCAAATTTCTCAAAAAAACCTGCAAATATGCTTAAAAAAATTCTCATCGGGGCTTTCATTCCAATATTTCTTATTACCGGTGGTTTAGGTTGTAAAACACAATCCCAAGCCGTAGTCGAAGCTACCAAACCAATTGAACTTGTTTGGTGGCGAGTTTTTGATGGTACTGACACGATCGGACCATTGATTCAAAAATACAATGCCATCCATCCAAACATTGGTATTATATATAGGAAGCTCAGACCAGAAGAATATGAAAAAGAATTGCTTGATGCTTTGGCTGAAGATCGCGGACCGGATATTTTTACAATTCATAACACTGACATGCTGAAATATCAATCCAAACTCACACCAATGCCTGCGGAAATTACCATGCCGTATCTTGTAACCACAGGAACTGTTAAAAAAGAAACAACTGTTGAATTACGAAAAGAAAAAACCATGCGGTTTGATCAACTGCGCAATCTTTATCTTGATGTGGTGGCAGATGATGTAGTACTACCTCATCGAACTCAAGATGGCGCAATTAGCAACAAAATTTTCGGCTTACCGCTTGCGATTGACACCATGGTGCTTTATGCCAACCGCGATTTGTTAAACAGCGCCGGTATTGCTGAACCAGCCACCACTTGGGAGCAATTCCTTGATCAAGTAACCAAACTCACTAAATTAAGCGCTAAAGGCGATCTTCTTCAATCCGGTGTCGCGCTTGGAACAAGTGAAAATGTTGAACGCGCTACTGATATTCTTTCAGTTCTAATGATGCAAAATGGCGCAGTAATGACACAAAATGGGGGAATTTATTTCAACCAAATCCCAGCCGGATCAGATCGAACCGAGCCGCCTGGGGCGCAAGCGCTTCGTTTTTACACTGATTTTGCCAATCCAACCAAAGAGGCTTACACCTGGAACGCGGATATGCCAAATTCGCTCGATTCTTTTGTTGCCGGAACAAGCGCTTACTTCTTTGGATACGCTTATCATCTTCCAACAATTAAAGCCCGTGCACCGAAGTTAAACCTCGTTGTTTCCGGTCTGCCGCAAATTGATCCGGCATCACCAACTAACTTTGCAAATTATTGGATTGAAGGCGTTTCTGCCAAATCAACTCATGTTGGTGAAGCTTGGGATTTTGTACAATTTATAACACGACGTGAAAATGTTGGCGCGTATTTAAGCTTAGCAAAAAAACCTACTGCTTTGCGTGCTCTGATTCAAACCCAGTCTGAAAATGAAGATATGACAGTTTTTGCATCACAACTTTTAACAAGCAAGAGTTGGTATAAAGGAAAAGATTGGAGCGCGGCAGAAACAGCGCTTAAAGAAATGATTAATACAGTTTTGAATGGAGAAAAAATACCACTCGAAGCAATCAATCTTGGAGCCGCACGCGTGGCGCAGACGATTCAATAGAATAGGTAACAAATTAGAAATTAGCTGTTTAGAAAATGGAAATTGGTAATACCATAACTGTTGTAGCTCAGGCCTTTAGGCCTGAGACCTCCTCAAACCTGAAGGTTTGAGCTACATCTATAAATACCAATTTCTAATCTCCAAACAGCTAATTTCCAACTTTCACACCATATCCCACTCGTTCCCAAATTCTAAATTTTTTACTATGCAAAAAAAGAATATTTATATTTTCTTAATCGCACTTCTGGCATTGCTTATAACTCCTTTATTTGTAAAAGCCGCCGGAGTTTTATTGCCGGATTGTGCCGCAAGTGGCGACTGTGGGATCAACCATCTTGTACAAGTATTTGTAAACTTCATGCGATATTTGCTTGGAATTGTCGGCAGCGCGGTACTTTTCTATTTTGTGTACGGCGGTTTTATGTGGATAGTTTCTGGCGGCGATGAAAAACTAATTACCAAAGGAAAAGATATTGTAAAAAATTCCATCATCGGTTTAGTAATAGTTTTTGGAGCGGTAACTATGGTGCAATTTGTTGCCAAGGGATTAGGTGCAACAAACCAACCTGGCAACACCGGCTGCAGTTTCGCACAAATAGGACTTGAATGCACCACAGGAAGCGGGAGTAGTGCTGGACGTGGAATCTGCATTCCAGACAAAGATGATCCGGTAAAAAATCCACCGATCTGCGCAAAAGGATGTGAAACAAATCCATCTTTAGCCGAAGCTGGCTACAAATGCAAAGTACCGGCTGAAGGTGAAAATTGCATTGTCGGGCTTTGTCAAACATCAAACGAATCGTGTTGCAAGGGAACCGTAAGTGGTGGTTCAAGTACTTCAACACCATCCACACCATAATTTTGTTAAATTCCAGTATAAACGGGTGTGGCTCAAACCTTCAGGTTTGAGGACGTCTCAGGCCTGAAGGCCTGAGCTACAACTAAAGTTTTAATATTCGAATTTCAAATTTATATACAGCGAACACTTGAGATTAAATATAAAGTTTTATGAAAAAAATATCCGGTTTATTGCTTTTTATCACAATATTTTTTAATGTTTTAATTTTCAATTTTTTAATTATCCCTGTCTCATATGTCCAAGCTGCTGCAAAGTGTGCTTGTTGCGATGGTACTACCATACCAGCTACAACACTATCTGTTAGAGAAAATCCGTCCGAGTGTATTGAAATATGCCGGGGACACAGTGGAGCAGATTATCTTTCAATCGACGGCCAAGATGATTTGATACCAGTTTCTAATTGTATACTTGGAGATTCCTCTACCGGGGCAACAAACGAAGAAAGTGTCGCCCGCCCTTCCGGTCCACTCATTGGATTCGCCAACCCGCTTTGCCCATCATCGGACACGCCTTGCGACATTGAAAGCATTTTGGGAAGAGTTATCAAGGTTGCGCTTGGAATTGCCGGTTCAGTTGCGCTCGCCATGTTCGTGTTCGGCGGATTTGTTTGGATGACAGCAAGCGGCGAACAAAAAAGAATTCAGCTTGCAACCGACATTTTAAAATGGTCAGGTATTGGGTTAGTGGTTATTTTTGCAAGCTATATCATGGTAAAGTTTATTTTAGAACAAGTTGTTTAATAGGGAGTGGAGCAATAAGCCGTAAGCTATACGTAGGGCGGGGTCTTGCACCCCGCCACGAGAGTAGGTAGTAGGTAGTAGGTAGTAAAATTCCAAACGACTTCCGTAGGAAGTCGTCCTGAACCGTTGTAACGAATATTCCTACGAGGGTGAAGGATCTCTACGGCTTACCAAATTCCAAACCGACTCCGCAGGAGTCGTCCCGAACTGTGGTAACGCATTGTCGCACGAGGGTGAGGGATCTCTACAGTTTTCTAAATTCAAATGACCAAAATCCAAAACATATAGCGCGCGGGGGCTTATCCCCCGCAACGTGTAGGGCGGGGGCTTATCCCCCGCCACAGGAGGATGTAGTAAGTAGTAAAATTCCAAGCACCAAATTATAAACCTAGCGCAGAGATCCCTCACCCCCGTAGGAATATTCGTTACAACGGTTCGGGACGACAACTACTAGGTTCTACATCTTAAATCTTAAATCTTAAATCTTAAATCT
>Ga0209211_10011403_pt1 | contig 11361 bp, 11 predicted proteins | sample RifGroA2_FD_183992 | JGI IMG/M metagenome (GOLD analysis project Ga0209211, IMG submission 183992) | Groundwater microbial communities from Rifle, Colorado, USA - Groundwater A2 (SPAdes) (version 2) | ecosystem: Environmental > Aquatic > Deep subsurface > Groundwater | place: Rifle, Colorado...
CGAAGTTCGTTCCATATCGCGAGTCCTTCTTCTGTTGTTTCCGGTCCGGGAAAGCCGTGCGCGAAAAGAGAGAATGGTTGCAGCCGGCCATTTTCAACGCGGAAGATATGCGTTTCTATTTCATGGACGATGAGTCGATTGATATCCGAACGGGAAAACTCTGACCCCTCGCGTATAAAAAGAGTATTTCGTTTACCTGAGATACCCGCTCGTGCGGCAAGGTTCTTTTTTTCTTGAACTCGCCAGTGGGCGAGACCATAACGTTTGAGCGCTTGTCCAAGAATCCGGGCGGCGATGGGAGAGGAGAGGATGGGTGCAGCGTGTTCTTTTGTTTTTTTGAGGATTTCTAACTGGCCGGCGGCATATCGGAAAAGTTTATGTGAAGGAGCGCCGTAGAGGAGATACCCAAACGGCAGGGAACGGAGACTGCCTCGTGCGGCAAGGAACGAGACGCGTTCGAGTAAACGAACCCGTTTCATTTCGAAAATTCTACCCACTCCGTTGTTGGTAGGAACTCGCATCCTCCTTAATGTTTCGCGGACCTTCTCTACGCGAAGCGGTATCGGAGGATAGTGAAATTGGGGATTATAGGGTTGTCCTCGTTTTAACGACGCAAAAAATCTCACCTTCTCGCGTCGGAGGTTCGTGGGGTTTAAAAAATGCACGATTCGCAGCTGATCCCCCAAACGGCTAAGCGTGCGGTCAAGGTTCGCGTACGACGGTGTGTAATATCTTGCTTGTCTCATCTATTTTCCAAGAAGAATGTTTTTTGTCGGGTCAATTAAAAATTTCTTAAGATCTTTTCTCCCAATAATGACGTCGCGCTTCATTTCTTCTCGATCTGCGATAAATGCCTCGGTTTCCGTAATTTCTCCGCCAAACTTCAATTGGACAGTGATAATGGGCCGTTCTTCTTTACCGATAGAGGAGCGCACCATTTTGTATCGTTCTCCTTCCTTGAGGCTCAGTGTATCTGCAATGGTTTTTGCAATAACACTGCGATATGCGCCCGTGTCGATTTTCGCTACGGTTTCGATTCGTTTTGCCTGGCCCGCCATGATTTCTATTCGTTCGTTTGCGCCCACAATTTTTTTCCCTCCAATTTCTTCGGGTTCTTCCTCGCCCTCTCCTTCTCCTCCAAAGAGATTTCGCGCAATTTTTACTGCCCGTTTCGCGCCCCTCACCTTTAATCCTCGTACGCGTTCAAGCCGCTCTCCGAGGGGCGCAAGATTAGCAATTTGAATTGCGAGTCCCGGTCGGGTGTTGAGTTCAAGCACAACGGGGCCTTTTTCGCGGTCAAGGGCGATGTCCACACCGAGGAAGTTGACGCGCGTTGCGATTTGTGCGCGTGAAGCAAGTTCGAGAATCTGGTGCCATTGTGGAATTTTGATGCCACGAGGGGAGAGCCGGGTGCCAGGGATGTACTCAATAAAAGAGTTTTCCTGAATTGCGCTTGTGGTTATACCCGTTGCCATGTCTATTCCCACGCCAATTGCTCCTTGGTGGAGGTTTGACTTACCGTGTGATTGGGCGGTGGGAAGGCGCAACTGCGCCATCACGGGGACCTTGTTGTAGGTGATCACGCGGATGTCCGGTATGCCGCGATGGACATATGGTTTTAACACTTTGACGATTTTAAGTCGCTCCTCAAAGAATGCGATATCGGGAAGACCGGTATGCGAAAAATTGCCATCGAGTATGTTAAGAATATGTGCCTGAAGGTCCGGTATTCGTAGGGCGGCGCGGTCGGTTCCTATCCAGGCAAAATTTTCACGCTTCTTTCTCCCGTAAATGATAATAATACCGTTTCCGGTAAGGCCGCGGTTTGGTTTAAGGATAAAGCTTGAAGGGAGTTTCTCCCACTCGAATTCATAGAGTCCCCTCGCGGATCTGATTACCTCAAGTGTTTCCGGTACGGGCATCCCCGCTTTTTTCAAGAGTCGTTTTGTGACAAGTTTATTATCGATAATGCGAACAGCCCTCTTAAAACCAGAGGGCCTGATATAGTGCTGATTCCTGGCATTAATGCCAAGGACGCCGTTGCGCTTTACAACATAGAAGAATGGGATCATCGTCGAGCTGATGCCTCAAGATGTTTCATTAATCCTTTGAATCGTATCAGTTCGGTAATGCGTAGCCCTGTCCATTTCCCAAGAACAATATTTACCACGAGAGCCGCGGCAAATACTCCCAAGGGCCAATCAAGAATGAGACGGGTGAGCCACCCCCACGTGATGACGAGATACGAGGATGAGGCGAGAGCAAGGGTTTCAGCGGTAAGCGTAATGGCGGTGCGGGGCCCTCGTTCGATTTGGGCGGCAATGAATTTTTCCACAAGGGAGACGATGATAATAATAGGGAAAAGCGATATTTTCAGGAATTGCGTCTCGCGCAAAAAGGCTGCAGCCAGAAACATAAGAAAGATTGTGAAGGCAACCGCAGAAAGCACCATTGCCATCCGGGGCAGATACAAAAGCCGCAGATGTTTAATGAGTATCCGCATGAGGGTCCCGGAGGCAAGAACAACCGCAAAGATGATAATGCCATTGATAAGTCCCGTTTCCACAAATGCGAAACCAATGATGAGCGGAGTGTACACGCCAAATCCTTTGATTCCTATAACTTCCCGAGAAAACGCAATAATCGTTGCGACGATCGGGAGCATTAAAATAAGGCCGATGAGCTCCCTCGGAACGCCGCTTAATACCATAAATTGAGTTAATTCCGGCATGCCAATTTTCTCCGAGCCCCGCACCGAAATTGCTTCGCAATTTAATACGGGATAAACTCCGCGAGGTAACGTGTTTATTGTTGATACGTTCTTTGATTGGCGGCGCAAATGGCAATTGCGAGAGCATCAGCCGCGTCGTCGGGTTTTGGCTCCTCATTAAGGCGGAGAATGAGTTTTGTCATTTTCGCAACTTGTTTTTTGTCCGCCGCTCCATCGCCGGTTACCGCCCGCTTAACCTCACGGGGGGAAAATTCAAAGATTTGCGCTTTATATTTTTGAAGTGTGAGAAGAATAACGCCGCGAGCCTCGCTTACCCCTATTGCGGTCTTGAGGTTTTTCGCAAAAAACAATTTTTCCACCCCCGCCAAGCGAGGGGAGTGGCGGTTCAAGATATTTTCAAGTTTTTTCTGAAGTTCGATGAGATTTTCCTGGGTACTGCGGCGAGGGTTTGTCTCAATTACTCCGTATTCCAGCAATTCTAATGTGTCAGGGCGTTTCTCAATTACGCCATAGCCGATTGTTCTTCTTCCCGGATCAATACCAAGGATCTTCATAGGTTAGTGACTAGTGACTAGTGGTAAAGACTCACCAATCACTGACCACTATTACAAGGCTACATTCGAATAAATTTCCTGGACATCGTCATGTTCATCAAGTTCTTCAAACAAGCGCCGTAACTTCTTCTTTATTTCATCATTTTCTATATGATGTTCTTCCTTGGAGACCCACTCGAGCCGTGTGCTTTCGGACATACCTCCCTCTTTCGTGAGCGTCTCCTCCACGCGTTGCAGGAGTTCGGGTTTTGTATAGATTTCCAGGGTTCCATTTTCTCCCCATTGAGTGTCGTCAGCCCCCGCATCAATTGCCTTTAGTTCCCATGATTCTTTTGTATGTTCGTCTTGATCAACCAGGAGCTTAAGCACTACCACTCCCTTTTGTTCGAACATCCACCGAACGCTTCCTTCTCCGGCTATTTTTCCATTATACCTTGTGAGGATCGATCGTAGCTCCGCGAGAGCTCTATTCTTATTGTCTGTGGTTATCTCGATAATCACAGGAATTCCATCCGGGCCATATGCTTCCAGGGTGTATGGTTCAAATACTGCGCCTTCAATTTCCCCCGTTCCCTTCTTAATGGCTCGTTCTATGTTTTCTTTGGGAAGATTGAATGAACGCGCATAGTCTATGGCGTCCTTCAATTTCGGATTCATAGCGGGGTCTCCTCCTTCTTTTGCCGCAATAGTAATAATACGCGCAAGTTTTGAGAATACTTTCCCGCGCTTCGCATCTTCAACCCCCTTTTTATGTTTTATTCCTGCCCAGTGGCTGTGTCCCGACATGATGGAGAGTAGCGATTACATTGTAAATGGTATATTCCTTGTCAAAGGGTGTCAATAAATTGTGAGAGTTAACCCCCCTGTGTTTTTAGACAGATTTTTAGAACGAAGAGCCGCGGTTCGCGGCTCTTCCACTGTTTATCTGCCAGAACACCCCGTTTTCACGGGATGGGTCACAAAGACGATTTGAGTTTCCTTTTGAGAAAAAGGAGAATGCCGCCGCCCGCAAGCGCGATCGCGATGGCGGGAAGTACGCCATTCTTGAAGAGGAGCGGGAGAATGGAAGACGAAGATGCGCCAATCGCAGCGAAGGCGCTTTCTTTTTTGGGAGGAGGGTTGTCCTCCCCGTTGTTTGCTTCCGAGGTTTTTTCGAGATTGGAGGGGCCAGAGAGGGTTGAAGATATGATACTTCCCGACGGCTCATCGGAAATTTGCCCCGCGGTTTTTTGAGAAGTTTCTTTGAGGTTTTTGGAACCGGGTGTCGGCGTGCTTTGCCACGACCAATCGTTTCCGAATCGCGCTGCCGACTGCCCCTCTTTGCTTTTTTCATATATTACTTCCTGTAAAACCTTGCCATTGGGCAGGATGAGGCGCACGGTGTCGCCATCGTTATTGAGCGCGAGGTTTGTCTGGGTCCGTGTAAATACGAGAAACCCCGAAGGGGAGATAATTGTTTCTTCGGGAATGGTAAATTCCTTGCTTCCGGTTTCTTCATCGTCCAGCTTCCATCCGGAAATATTTGCGTCTGCGTCAGATTCGTTTACAAGTTCAATCCATTCATTTTCTTCATCGGAGCCAGTGGGATTGGGGATAAATTCATTAATAAATACACTTGTTGCGTAGTGCGGCTCTGTTATTGTAATCGAGAGGTAATCATACGATTCGAGTTTTCCATCGCTTACGTTGAGTACGATTGAATATGTACCCGCGATATCAAAAATGTGAGATGCGGTTTTCTCTTTGGATACGTTGCCGTCACCAAAATTCCAGTTGAAAGAGAGCGCGTCACCTTCGGGATCATAGGAATCCGATGCATCGAAGGAAATCGCCTCGTTCACCGCGACCTCGAGTTTATTTACGCTTGCATTTGCCCGCGGCGGAGAGTTTGAGGGCTGGTTACTCGGTGGTTGATTGGCCGAAGGTTGATTCGGCGGTTGTTGATCAACCGGCGGCTGCTCGACCGGTAATTGGTTTAGTGCGCTGTTTTGCGCTTTGGGTGTTCCGCCCGGGTTCAGGCTGTTTGTCCAAGTCGAGCCGGTCCATTCCATAGTTTGTTTGGTGCTACTATCTCCCGGTCCATCGCTTGCCCAACTTGCGCTGTTTACCGTTATCCCCTCGGCATTCATCAATTCTAATGTTTCGTTAGTGTTTGACAGCCCGGCACCGGTTCCGCTTCCGAATGGTGCGATGAAGTCTGCAGGAATACCGGGTACCGTGTCATCGTCTGTGCGTTCAATAAGATAAAATCCATACGCGGGGATTATGCCACTGAGCGTAAGGCGGGGTTTTCCATCGGTGGCGCTTGCGAGAACCCAATCGTCCAGCGACACCGGTTCGCCACCCGAGTTATAGAGCTCAATCCACTCATCCGCAGCCGAAGTAGCCGTTCCCATCCACGCCACCTCGTTGATGACTACCGAAGTTTCGGCATTGCCGAAAACGGGCGATAACAGCACTAGCAGAAGAATCACAGAGATTGTTATTGTTTGTTGTTTTATCATAATAAAAATATGGTTCGTAAAATCAGCGGATTTTACTCTAAACGTGTTATTTACTACCGTTAAGCTAATTACCTCAGAATTGTTTATTGTATGTTTCTGATAACAAATGTCAAGGAAATGGAACCAACAAAGCCGCTTGTAAGCGGCTTTGTTGGTTTGCTTGACGTTGTCGGGCTTTATATCGTCTCGCCTTGATGCATGTGGGGGTGAAGACGCAGGTCTTTCGTATGCGCATCGTACGCGTCCAAAATCTGCTTTTTTATCTCATGGGGATGGGGAACCTGTTCGAATACAAACTGGCGAAGCGCGCCCGCGGTTTGGATGTGGACGTTCCCAAAATTGAAAAATGTGTGGAGGATTCCGCGGACATCAACACTTACATCCTGAAGGGCGGATAGCTTGAATTCCGAAACCTCTATTCGGAAAAGACCAAAGAGTTCGATATCAACAATCCGTTCTGTGGTGACAATCCATACGTCGAGATGATAATCGAGCCACACAATGAATGCAAATTCCCACAAAAAAAGAGAGACTATGAGAAGAACAAGAATAGATACGTTCTGTAACGGACTTTCCGGCGGGAGAAAAGTAAACACAGCCATGAATGTCAGGAGAGTAAGAGTAAAAAGGGTAATGAGCTTCCCTATACTGCTATAGAGAATAAAGCGATGGCTGCGTGTCTCAAGGAGAATTTTCTCCGTTGGGTTGAGTTTAAAAAGCATAGGGCAGGCGAGGAAGGAAAGGTATTGTTTCGGGGAGAATATCATCCCACGGAACGTTAAAAAAAATAATCCCCGCGGCGATAATAAGGAAGAAGGATACGCCAATAAAGAGAATAATCGCATGGGTTGCCGTGCGGCGGTCGATCTCAAACTTCTTAATATGATAGAGAATCGCCGCAGCAACCGTTCCGTATATTACGATGAGGGAGAGAAAAATAAGAAGCGCGAAAATGAACATAGAAGGTTTAGATGAGACGGGTTTCTTCTTGCGGGGTAATTCCCAGATGACGATAGGAAGCTTTGGTTGCGATGCGCCCTCGCGGCGTTCGCTCAATGAATCCAAGTTGCAAGAGGTAGGGTTCATAGACCGATTCAATGGTATCTTCTTCTTCGGAGGTGGCAGCAGCAAGAGTCTTAATCCCTACGGGCCTGCCGGAGAATTTATTGATAAGGGTGTCAAGAATCTTTCTGTCCGTTGCTTCAAGGCCCAATTCGTCGATCTCAAGCATCGCGAGCGCTTCTCCTGCGATTTCAGCGGTTATGATCCCGTTTCCTTTTACTTCCGCATAGTCCCTTGTGCGTTTAAGGAGCCGGTTTGCCACACGCGGTGTCTGACGGGAAGAACGCGCAATGATATTTAAACCGTTTTCATCGATCTCTACCTTCAGAATACGCGCAGAGCGGGAAATAATTTGTTTTATTTCTCCCTCGTTGTAGAATTGGAGTCTATACGTGTTTCCAAACCTGCTTCGAAGCGGACTTGAAAGGAGCCCTATCCGCGTGGTAGCCGCGATGAGGGTGAATCGCGGGAGTTTTAATTCCAGGATTCGAGCGGATGGCCCCTTTCCTATCACAATATCGAGTTTATAGTCTTCCATGGCAGGGTAGAGAATTTCTTCAATTGCCTTGTTAAGGCGGTGTGCTTCATCGATAAAGAGGATATCTCCTTCGGCAAGATTGGTAAGAATGGATCCGAGATCCCCCGCTTTTTCTATTGCTGGCCCCGAGGTAACACGGATACTTGCTCTCATTTCTTTTGCAATGATGTGCGCTAAACTGCTTTTTCCCAATCCTGCTGGCCCGTAAAGAAGGACGTGTTCGATGGATTCTCCCCGTTGCTTTGCCGCATCGAGAAAAATTTTCAGATTTTCCTTTACCTTTCCTTGTCCAATATAATCGTTCCAGTTTTGAGGGCGTAAACTCAGGTCAAACATCATATCCTCCGCCGATTTTTTAGGAGAAAGAGTGTTTTTCACGGTGTTTTCGGCAAAATCTCCTCTTACCCCTTGACAGGGGGGTGATATTTTGCTACTATTAGCTGTTCGAGAGAAAAGTAGCCCTTAAACTGTAGGCAATTGAGGTTTCGGGTTTTAGATCTCAATGGGGTTTTTCTCTGATGGGTAACCCGGCCCCCCAACGTTTTTATGGAGCGTAGAGACGTTGGCGGGCTGGGTTTATTCCTCGGGAGGATTTCAATTTCTCGCTCAGCGAGAAAATTTGCCTACAGTTTGAGGGCTATTGTGTTACGCGAAATATCTCTTCGAGCGAGGTGGTCCCGTCAAGGACCTTAAGAATGCCGTCTTGCATCATTGTTGCCATTCCTTTTTCTTTTGCCCGTTTTCGGAGATCGCTTATGGAAGGAGAGGCGAGGATCATTCGTTCTATTTCTTCATCCACGTCGAGGATTTCGAATATCCCGATTCTTCTCTTATAGCCGCCTCCCAGACACAAGGGGCATCCAATAGCTTGCCACAGGCGAACGCCGCGCGCTGTTTTTTTCATGAATTCGGCTTTGATCTCAGGAGGCGCGTCCTCAAAATGCGCTTCTATTTTTTTACGTTCCGCTGCCAACACCCCCCTCTCTTTTTTGCAGGATGTGCAGAGTCGCCGTACGAGCCGTTGGGCGATAATGAGGTCAAGCGAAGGAGAGACAAGGGCGGGATTTGCCTTCATGTCAATCAGGCGGGGGATTGCGCCTGCCGCATCGTTCGTATGGAGCGTTGAGAACACCAGGTGTCCGGTGAGTGCGGCTTGGAGACTGGTAGATACCGTTTCAGGGTCTCGCATTTCTCCCACGAGGATCACATCGGGATCTTGACGCAAGATTGCACGCAGCGCATCAGAGAAATCGTATTTTTTTTCCGGGTTTACCTGACTTTGAGAAATACCCTCAATACGGTATTCGATCGGGTCTTCAATGGTAATAATTTTTATCGAGGGACTCTTGATGTGGTTGATAAACGCATAGAGGGTCGTCGTCTTCCCCGATCCAGTTGGACCAACAACAAGGATCATTCCGTAGGGCGCGCGTATTTGTTCCCGTACGCGTTCTTCCAGGTCTCGCCGCAAGCCAAGTTCACTAATTGAAAGAAGAAGTTTCGGGTTGAGAATTCGGAGCGCGATACTCTCTCCATATTCTGAAGGGATAATGGAGACGCGTACCTCAATTTCGTCTTTGCCGCTTATGATGCTGAAGCGGCCGTCTTGGTTCACATCACTGACGTTAAGGAGAAGATGGGAGATAATTTTAATTCGTGATACGAGCAATCCGTGGAGGTGTGGCGCGATGTGTTCAATGTCGTTTAACATGCCGTCGACGCGATAGCGGATGAGCGAAGCGTCCTCCTGGGGCTCAATGTGGATGTCAGAAGCGTCTAGAATAAGGGAACCCGCAAGAAGCGTTTCAAGTATTTCTGAGGTGGGATCAGCCGCATGACGCTTAAGCAACGTTTTGAATTCATCAAAAGTTTTTACCCTCGCGACAACATCATTAAGGATTTCTTGATGGATCGAGAGTTCGCCACTAATCTTCGGGCCGCGCTCTTTTATTTCGGGGTAGTGCGTGCAGAATTCCTCGAGCGCAGACTTGGTTACAACGAAGATGGTATAGGAGAAACCGCGTCGTTTAAGTTCATCAAGGAGCAGCTTTGTTTTAGGGTTTTCAGGGGAAACAATGCCGATAGAGATGCTATGTGCACGTTTATCAAATACTGCCAGTTCCGCCTCTTCGGCTCTTTTCTTTGGAATAAGTTCGAAAACCTCCCGTTTTATCGGCACGAGAGCAAGGTTAACAAACGGGAGGCCGAGACGCCGGGCAAGCCGTTCTTGTGCCTCTTTTTCTTCTTTTTCTCGTATGGTTTCCAGGACGTCGGGTTTTTCATCGTCGTGCGGGGGAGAAGAGGAGTTTTCAGAGCCTTTCATTGTTCTTACTATACCACGTTATGCGCGCTTTAACAAACGAATAATGCGGTCCCGGATTACGCCGAGCGGTTCTCCATGTCTCTCAACGAGCATCTTATGCAGACGGATTTCCCCTCCTAGTTCTTTCTGGAGCATGTTGAGGAGGTGTCGTCGAAACGAATGGATGAGGATTTTAGCGCGTTCTCCCCCTTCTCCATTGGTAAGCGCGATAGCGATAACCTCAAGGCGAGGAAGCTGTTCCCGAAATTCTTCGATAATAAGGGCGATATCCGCGGTGGTATTACCCGTTATGCGAAGATCCTCGCCGTCGAGTTCGCTCCACGAAAACTCGATATCGTCGAAGTACTCCGTCTTGCTCATAAGCTTGCCGAGAAGCTTGAGGGTGGTGAGCGCCTTGGTTTTATAGAGGTGTTGGATAATAGTTTGGTGGTTTCCGCCCCGCGTGATGAGAAAGGAAGCTTTCGAGAGAGTCTTTGGTGTAGTGGCGTGACTCCGGAAGTTATTTGTTCCCGTGATGAGGCCCGTCAAGAGAATGGTTGCGATTCGTTCATCGATATATTCATGGTTCCACGTCTCAAACAGTTCGGTCACGGTTTCTGTGAGTGCCGCGCTCGTGACATCAATAAAGTTGATTTCGGCGAATTCCTCGTTGTGTGGACTCCTGTCAATATTGATTACGGGACGATTAAAAAAGAGATGAGGGTGCCGTTCAAACAGTTCTCCCGTGGATTCCAGATCCGGACACCCGAAGGTAATAACGAGATCGTAGTTGTCTGACGTACCTTCACATGAGACGTCAGAGCTTCTCAGGGGTTCCGCTTCGGGAGCGAGATATATTTTAAGAATACTTCCTTCTCGTTGATAGCGGAGTTCTTTTACGCGGCGTTCTCGGGTGTTTACCGCTATAATAAAATCCCCCGAGATACGCGCGGGCTTCTCGAGGGATTCTAACTCATTGAGATAGGAAAATTTTTGAGGGAGAGTAGAGGGGAAGTAGAAGTCAGCGTGTTTCCCGATTTTTCTTAAGACGCCGGCGAGTGCGAGGGCGCTCGAGAATATATCCGCTTCAAAATCACGGTGAGGGACAACAAGAATGCGAGAATTCTTTTCGATGCTCTGTATTACTTGTTTTCGAACATCAAGAGCCATGGCATGCTCCCCCCTTTTTTATTTAAACTCCCCTTACGCGGTTACTCTACTCTAGCGCGCTTGTCCCATGCCGTCAAGGACTATATGGGGAGATACCGATTTGGTATGATACGAATAGCGATACTATGTCGGTTCATACGGTTATCACAAAAAACGAAAGGGAAACAAAGCGTTTGGGCGAGCGAGTAATAACATCGCTTAATCCTAGAAAGCGAGGCGCTACCGTGCTTGCACTTTCCGGGGAGCTTGGTGGGGGGAAGACGCGATTTGTTCAGGGTGTGGCGCACGGACTGGGAATTACTAAAAGAATTACCAGCCCCACGTTCGTTATCCGTAAGGACTATCTCGTGCGTTCGAGAAAAACCCCCTTTCGTCTTTTTGTTCATCTGGATTTCTATCGTCTTTCCCGCACAAGAGATCTTTGGGGGTTGGGTCTTCGAGAAACCTTTAAGCGGTCAGATGTTCTTGTCGCGGTGGAGTGGGCGGAACGGATAAAGAAC
>Ga0209211_10011406_pt1 | contig 11359 bp, 10 predicted proteins | sample RifGroA2_FD_183992 | JGI IMG/M metagenome (GOLD analysis project Ga0209211, IMG submission 183992) | Groundwater microbial communities from Rifle, Colorado, USA - Groundwater A2 (SPAdes) (version 2) | ecosystem: Environmental > Aquatic > Deep subsurface > Groundwater | place: Rifle, Colorado...
CGCCTACGGCATGCTGCTGTTCATTCTGGCCGTGGGGCTGGCCGTGACCATGGGGCTGATGAATTTCATCAACCTGACGCACGGAGCTTTTGCCATGGTGGGCGGCTACATCACCGTGCTGCTGATGCAAAAATTTGACGTGCCGTTTTTGTTGTGTCTGCCGCTGGCATTCCTGGGCTCGGCGTTGCTGGGCGCGGTGCTGGAGCGCACGTTATACCGCCCGCTGTATCACAAGCCGCACCTGGATCAGGTGCTGTTTTCAATTGGCCTGACCTTCATGGCGGTGGCCAGTGCTGATTACTTCATTGGTTCGGGCCAGCAAATTGTCCAGTTGCCCGAATGGCTCAAGGGCCGTACCGAACTGGGGCAAGGTGCCTGGATGCTGGGCATGGGGCACTACCGGCTGTTCATCATTGCCGTGTGTGCGGCGCTCACTGTGGCGCTGCAATACGTGTTGACCCAAACCCGCTTTGGCAGCCGCTTGCGCGCCTCGGTGGACGACCAGCGTGTAGCGGCCGGCATGGGCATCAATGTCAACGTGGTGTTTTTGACCACCTTTGCGGTAGGCTCAGGCCTGGCCGGACTGGGCGGCGCATTGGGTGCCGAAGTGCTGGGGCTAGACCCGAGCTTTCCGCTGAAATTCATGATTTACTTTTTGATCGTGGTCGCCGTGGGCGGCACCTCCAGCATCACCGGGCCGCTGCTGGCCGCGCTGTTGCTGGGTATTGCCGACGTGGCGGGCAAGTACTACATCCCCAAACTGGGCGGTTTTATTGTGTACAGCCTGATGATTGCGATTTTGATCTGGCGGCCGCAAGGCCTGTTTGTGCGCAAAGGGGGCAAATGATGAGCAACACCCAAGACCTGTTGCGCCAGACCGGACGCTGGAAGCGTTGGGAAATCCCGCTGTGGCTGCTGGCGCTGGCCTCGCCGCTGCTGCTCACCAGCCATGCACTGATCATCAATGAGATCGCCATCGTGGCGCTGTTTGCGCTGTCGCTGGATCTGATTCTGGGCTACACCGGCATCGTGTCGCTGGGCCATGCGGCCTTCTTCGGCATGGGGGCGTATTCGGCAGCGCTGTTTGCCAAGCTGGTGATGCCTGACCCGCTGGTCGGTCTCGCGGTGGGCATTGCCTGCGCCACCGTGCTGGGGGCGCTGTGCAGCGCCACTATTTTGCGCGGCACCGACCTGACGCGGCTGATGGTCACGCTGGGCGTGGCCCTGATCCTGGGTGAACTGGCCAACAAGCTGGACTGGCTCACCGGCGGGGCCGATGGCCTGCAAGGTGTGGTGATCGGACCGCTCTTGGGGCAGTTTGAGTTTGATTTGTATGGCCGCGTGGCGGCGTGGTATTCACTGACGGTGCTGGCCGTGGTGTTTGTCATCTCCCGCCGGTTTGTGAACTCACCGTTTGGGGCCACGCTCAAGGCGATTCGCGACAACCGCTTGCGTGCCATGGCGATTGGTATTGCCGTCAACAGCCGCATGGCGCTGGCCTACACGGTGGCCGCGGCTTTGGCCGGGGCTGCCGGGGCCTTGCTGGCACAAACCACTGGCTTTGCCTCGCTGGATGTGTTCGAGTTTCACCGCTCGGCCGATGTGATGCTGATCCTGGTGGTGGGGGGCGTGGGCTGGCTGTATGGCGGTGTGACCGGTGCGATTGTGTTCAAGCTGATGCAGGATGCGATCTCAAGCATCACCCCGCAGTACTGGACCTTCTGGATCGGTCTTTTCCTGGTGGTGTTGGTGCTGGTCGGGCGCGAGCGCCTGATCCGCCCCTGGACCTGGTTTGGCAAAGGCAAGACGGGAGGTGCGGCATGAGCGACACCGTGCTGTCTGCACAAGGTCTGATGATGAAGTTTGGCGGCATCACCGCCACCAACAACGTCACGCTGGATCTGAAAAAGGGCGCTCGCCACGCCTTGATCGGGCCCAACGGGGCCGGTAAAACCACCCTCATCAATTTACTCACCGGCGTGCTGCAACCCACTTCGGGCAAGATCACGCTGGAAGGCCAGGACATCACCGAGCTTGCGCCCTACCAGCGGGTGCGCCGTGGCATGGTGCGCACCTTCCAGATCAACCAGCTGTTTGACACCCTGACCCCACTGGAAACGCTGGCCATGACGGTGTCACAACAGCAGGGGTTGGGCAACAAATGGTGGCAGACGCTGGGTGCGAACCGGCGCGTGACCGAACGTTGCGAGCAGTTGCTGGAGCAGTTTCATCTGACCGCTGTCATGGCGCAGCAAACCCGCGTGCTGGCTTACGGCAAGCGCCGCCTGCTGGAGATCGCCATTGCCCTGGCCTGCGAACCACGGGTGTTGCTGCTGGACGAACCGGTGGCCGGCGTGCCCGCCGGTGAGCGCGAGGAGTTGTTGCAAACCGTGGCCGCCCTACCCGCTGACGTGTCGGTGCTGCTGATCGAACACGACATGGATCTGGTGTTCAGTTTTGCCAAACGCATGACGGTGCTGGTCAACGGCACGGTGCTGACCGAAGGTGACCCCGACCAGATTGCCAACGACCCGCAGGTCAAGGCTGTGTACCTGGGCCACGGCGATGAAATCAACGAAGGCATGAACACCGTGAATGCTGGTGCAGGAGGCGCACACCATGGGTGAGCTGCTCAAAGTCGACAATTTGAGCGCCGGTTACGGCGAGGCCGTGGTCTTGCACGGTGTGTCGCTGTCCCTGGCCGAAGGCCAAACGCTGGCCCTGCTCGGGCGCAACGGCACCGGCAAAACCACGCTGATCAACACCCTGGCCGGGGCCACGCGCCAGCACGGCGGCAGCATCAACCTGGGGGTTGGCGCAACGTCGGTCATATTGCACAAACTGCCATCACACGAACGTGCGGCGGCGGGCATTGGCTGGGTGCCGCAAGAGCGCAACATTTTCAAATCGCTCACGGTGCATGAAAACCTGACGGCGGTGGCCCGCCCGGCCCGCGCTGGTCGCGCCTCGCGCCCCTGGACACCCGAGCGGGTGTACGAGCTGTTTCCCCGGCTGGCCGAACGCAAGAGCAACCTGGGCACACAACTCTCAGGCGGCGAGCAGCAGATGCTGGCGCTGGGCCGCGCCTTGGTGCTCAACCCCACGCTGCTGCTGCTGGACGAACCCTGCGAAGGCCTGGCCCCAATCATTGTGCAAGAGCTGCTGCGCGCCATTCGGCGCATCACCCGCGACGAAGGCTTGTCGGCCATCATCGTCGAGCAGCACCCGCAGGCGATTCTGGCCATCTCTGACACCGCTGCCGTGCTCGACCACGGCACCGTCGTGCACACCGACAGCGCCCGCAACCTGCAAGAGCAACCGGCCTTGCTGGACAAGCTGCTGGGTGTGGCGCGTTAAGCTTCAACTTTTCCCAGAGAACACACCATGGAACCTTCCAGCATCCACATCATTCGCGACGAACACACCACCCTGGCCGCCATGCTGCGCTCACTGGGCATGATGGTCGACCGTGGCCCCGGCGCACACCCAAAAAATTACTTTGATGTGCTGCGCGCCATGCTCTTCTACGTCAATGAGTATCCCGAACGCCTGCATCACCCCAAAGAGACCGAGTTGCTGTTTCCCAAGGTGGCCGAACGGGTGCCCGAGACGGCAGAGCTGATCGCCCAACTGGATCGGGAGCACGCGCTGGGTGAGTCCAATGTGCGCGAGCTGCAGCACCTGTTGCTGGCCTGGGAACTGCTGGGCGAATCGCGCCGCGAACGATTTGCGGTGGCAGCAAGACGATTCCTGAGTTTCTACCTGGAGCACATGCGGCTGGAAGAAAACGTGATCCTGCCCGCCGCGCTGAAAGTGCTCAAACCCGAAGAATGGCAAGCCATTGATGCCGCGTTCGAGACCAACTGCGACCCGCTCACCGGCAAATACCCGCGTGACCCGATGTACGAGCAGTTGTTCACCCGCATCGTGAACCAGGCCCCGGCGCCGATTGGGCTGGGTGAGGACTAAGGGCTTGCCCACAAGTATGCAGGGTATTGGGTGCTATTGAATCTGCCCGATGCGCTGCCTAGAAGGCTGGTTCCCAAAACACGGGGATTGCGGCGGCTCTCACGGGGCACCGGACCGAAGCATGTTGACCAGCCATTGAGGTTGGAAATCGGGATGTGAAAATTGCGGTAAACCTTGCAGGCCCACTTGGGGTTGGTCAGCAGGCAGAACCCTGAATATCCAACTCGCAACGGTGGATGCGCATCTGCCAGCAGGGCCTGTCAATGCTGTATCGCATGACACCGTGAGTCATCGGGTGTGCCTGCGGAAGGGCCAACAGCACATTCAATAGAATTCAACTGCAGTGACATCCAGGCTTGGGTGGCATTTATCTGCCAAGCGACACGCTTCAACCAGCAATACCCGCACCCTACACACGATGAAAATGCACGAGCGACAGAAAACGAATGAGACCATTTCCGCAGAGTCGTTTGTCTCCAAACAACCCGCACGGATTTTTGTCACCATTGCATTGACGGTTTTCATCGCCGAGGCGTTCTTGATGATGCTGCTGCACTATCTTCCGCAGCAAAATTTCTGGATCAACGCATTCCTGGATGCCACCTTGCTGGTAGCCCTGATCTCCCCGGTGTTCTATTTTTTCCTGTTCAAACCCCTGGTCACCCACAACCGTGAGCGCCTGGAAATTGAGGAGATGTTGCGGCGTAACGAGGAGGAGCAATTCAAGATCATGATCCGCGCCTCCCTGGACGGCTTCTGGATCACCGATCTGCGTGGACGCTTCCTGGAGGTGAACGATGCCTATTGCGTATTGATGGGCTACAGCCGGGAAGAGTTGCTGAAGATGAACGTGACCCGCATTGAAACCATGGAAACGCCAGAGGCAATTACACGCCATATCGGCAAGCTGCTCGACACGGGGGGTGACCGGTTCGAGACCCGCCAGCGACACAAGGATGGTCACATTCTGGATATGGAGATCAGCGCCAATTACAGTCCGCTGCATGGCGGCAGGATCTACTGTTTCTCGCGCGACATCACCAATCGCAAGCGCACCGAAGATGAGTTGAAGCTCAGCGCACAGATTCTGAGCAACGTCTCCGACACCGTCTTCCTGCTCGATCTTGACGGCCATTTCATCTACCTGAATGAAGCCGCATGGAAATCGCGCGGCTACACGCAGGACGAGATGATGGCCATGAACCTGCACGAACTCAACACACCCGAGCAAAACACCCACTATGCACAGCGAATGAAGGCCCTCACGGAAACCGGGCAAGGTTTCTTCGAATCGGCGCATCGCTGCAAGAATGGAAGCACCATGCCGGTCGAGGTCAATGTCCGTGTGATCGAGTCAGGCGGCCGCAAGGTCTTGCTCAGCGTGATCCGCGACATCACGGAACGCAAACGCACGCAAGAGCTGCTGAGCGAAAGCGAATCCCGCCTGAAAGACCTGTTCGAGAACCTGAGCAGTGGCGTGGCGGTGTACCACGCATCCCCAGATGGACAGGATTACTTTATCAGCGACTTCAACCGTGCGGCGGAACACATCGACCAAGTACACCGCGAAGATTTGATTGGCAAAAATGTGGTGACCGTCTTCCCTGGAATCACCACCATCGGCCTGCTGGATGTGTTCCGGCGCGTCTGGACGAGCGGGGTGGCAGAGCATTTTCCAGTTTCTTTTTATCAGGACGACCGCATCACCGGATGGCGCGAGAACTACGTCTACAAGCTCCCCAATGGCGAGATCGCCGCCATCTATAACGACCTCACCAAGGAGAAACAGGCCGAAGAGCAATTGCAGCACCTGGCCCATTACGACGCGCTCACCGGACTGCCCAACCGAACCTTGTTTTCAGACCGGCTGCAACAGGCCCTTGCCACGGCCAAGCGAAGTGATGCGCACATGGCCCTGCTGTTCCTGGATCTCGACAAGTTCAAGCCGGTCAACGATACGCTGGGCCATGCGGTGGGTGACTTGCTGCTCATCGAAGTTGGCAAACGCCTGCAAGCTTGCGTGCGCGAGTCGGACACCGTTTCGCGCTTGGGCGGAGACGAGTTCGTGGTGCTGCTGCCCACACTAGAAGCCGAGCCGGATGCCATGCGGGTTGCAGAAAAAATACGCAGCACCCTCAGCCAACCCTTCGAGCTGGTCGGCCACCACATTGGCATTTCCGCCAGTATTGGGGTTGCCGTCTATCCCCAGCATGGCAGCGACGAGCGCACGCTGACCAAGAATGCCGATACCGCGATGTACGCGGCCAAGAACGCCGGGCACAACAACGCACGGCTATACCAGCCTGATCAGCGGGGCTGACAAGTGTGATGTGGTCAGCAGGCTTTCCATGTTCCCGAAAGTGGCAGAACGAGCACCTGAAACGACCGAGCTGATTGCCCAGCTGGATCGCGAGCACACCATGGGTGAGGCCACTGTGCGCCAGTTGCAGCACCTGCTGCTGGCCTGGGAGCTGCCACTGATTCAGCCCGATGCCGTCCTGCGCGGTGCATAGCTGCCCGGTGTCATGGCGTGGCGCTGCTTGAAGGCACGCTGCATGTGGGCCTGATCGGCAAAACCCATGGCGTGTGCGGCCTCGGCCAGCGAAGCGCCAGCGGCAATCAAGCGCCGTGCACCATTAACACGCAAGTTCTGCAGGTATTGGGCTGGTGCCAGGCCCATCACGCCCTTGAAGCGGCGCGTGAATTGCGAGGGACTCATGCCGCAGTGTCTCGCCAGTTCCCCCACGCTCACGCCCATGTCCAGGCCGCCATGCACACGCTGCAAGGCGGGCTCCAGAGACACCGGAAATTGCGGCTGATCACTCGGGGCACCGGGCTGAAGAATGCTGACCAGCCATTGGGCCAGTTGCTGCGTCTGCTGTGTGGCATCCGCCTCGGTCGCCGAGGGTTGGCAGAGTTGGTCCACCCACCGGGAAATGGCCGTGTCATGGAGGGTGCGAGAGGCAAAGTGCAAGGCTGTGACAGGTTCCACACAGCTTTGCTGTGCAGCGACTTGAGCGTGCAACCAGTTCGCTTCCACAAAGAGCATGCGGTAAGACCACACTTGCTGCTGGCTGGGGTTGCAGGCATGGATGATGTTGGGTTCAATCAACACGACGGAACCCGCTTGAACCTTCTGCGGCCCACTGGGATGGTGAAACACGGCTTCACCTTCATCAACGATGCCAATTGAATATTCGGCATGCGTGTGCTTGCGGTAGCAGCCGGATGAACGGACACTCACCCGCAACTCGGCCCAGGGCGTTGCCGGGTGTCGGTAGACGTGATGGGTGCTGTGCAACGGCATAGGGGTCAGGGCGAGTTCGTGGGAATCATACCGACGACCGAGAGAGCGAGCGTGCCCGCCAGTGCCATGTTGAAGTAGCGCTGCCGCACCGGTGATTCAAGCCAACGCGCCAACGCCCGGCCCATGATGACCCAAGTGCCAACACCGATAAGGCAGGCCAGCAACGACACACCGCAGAAGAGCCACAGATGGGCACGAACATCCGCTTGCGGCAAAACAAACAGACCGACACCCGACAACGCAACCAGCCAGGCTTTCGGATTCAGCGCCTGCACCGACAGACCGCTGCCAAATGCTTGCCAGTGGTGTGTCGGTGAATCACCCGATGAAGGTTGAAGTGTCGATGCGGGTGCGCTGGCAATCTTCCAGGCCAGGAACAGCAAGTAGAGGCTACCCAGCCATTGCGTGGCGCTGACCAGAATGGGATTGCCAATGAGGAGATGCTGGGCACTCGTACCCATCAACACAACAACCATAGCGTAGCTCACACTTGCCCCCAGAACAAAGGCCATCGCCCGACCTGACGCATGGGTCGTCCCATGGCTCAAGGCCAGTACATTGACCGGCCCTGGGGTGATGGCACCAACCAGCGCAAATGTACTCATGGCAAGTAAAGAAGAAATCAAGCGGTGCTCCTGTTCAATAAATATGAATGAAGCAAGAGTCTGGCAGGCCAGCGCCAATGTGTATTGAACGGATTTGCGCGTTGACACAGCCTTGCATCAGCCCGCCACGTCCTCAGCAGCGCCTTGTGTTTTTGGCGCTGGTACAGAGGGCACGGTTACCGCCAACCAGAGTGCACGACGGATTGCCTGCCTCATACCAACACAACAGTTTTGATCACAAATTTAAGAATAAATCATAAAAACCTAACTTAATTGCTATTTGTGATCACAAATAGGTTTTAACCTATAATCAAAATACACCAACAAACATGCACCATCATGTCTGCAAACTCCCCACTCAACACCTTCCTGACCGAGCACCACATCCATGAAGTGGAGTGCGTGATCCCCGACATGACCGGCATCGCCCGCGGCAAGATCCTGCCGCGCGACCTGTTCCTGGGTGCTGGCGAAATACGCCTGCCCAAGAGCGTGCTGCTCAATACCGTGAACGGCCAGCAACCCGACAACGGCCCGTTCGTCGGCGACACCGACCCTGACATGGTCTGTATCCCCGATGCCAGCACCGTGCGCATCGTGCCCTGGGCGGCCGAACCCGTGGCGGTGGTGATTCACGATTGCCAGGAATGGGACGGCAGCCCGGTACAGATCTCGCCGCGCGGCGTTTTGCGCCGGGTGCTTGAACAGTACGCCGAGCGCGGCTGGACACCGGTGGTCGCCCCCGAAATGGAGTTCTATCTGGTGGCACGCCAGCAGAACCCGCACGAGCCGCTGCAGCCGCCACTGGGGCGCACCGGCAAACCCGAAGTCGGCAGGCAGAGCTACTCGATCGATGCCGTCAACGACTTCGATCCTTTCTTCATGGAACTGTCAGGCTTCTGCGAACAACACCATCTGGGTGTCGAGACCCTGATCCACGAGGCCGGAGCCGGCCAGATGGAGATCAACTTCAGCCACGGCAACGCGCTGGATCTGGCCGACCGTGTGTTCCTGTTCAAGCGCACGGTGCGTGAGACGGCGCTGCGCCACGGCATCTTCGCCACCTTCATGGCCAAGCCGATGGAGCTGGAACCCGGTAGCGCGATGCACATCCACCAAAGCCTGCTTGATGCCGATGGCAACAACCTGTTCAGCCTCCCGGACGGCTCACCCAGCGAGCACTTTGGCCGACACATTGCCGGCTTGCAAACCTATATCCCGCAATTGATGCCGATGTTTGCGCCCTATGTGAACTCGTATCGCCGTTTGTCGCCATTCATGTCGGCACCGATCAACGTGCGCTGGGGCATGGACAACCGCACCTGCGGCATCCGCGTGCCCCAGTCATCACCGGCAAATCGCCGGGTCGAAAACCGGGTGCCTGGCGTGGATGTGAACCCCTACCTGGCGATGGCTGCAACGCTGGCCTGTGGCCTGCTGGGCATGACCGAGGGGCTGACTGCCAGCGCCCCAACCACGGGCAGCGCCTGGAACATTGACCGCGAGTTGCCCCACCATCTGGAAGATGCCATCAAGGCCATGCGCAACTGCGCGCCCATGCGCGAGGTGCTGGGGCCCGTCTTCGTCGATGCCTTCTGCGCCGTGAAAGAACTCGAATACGCCACCTACAACCGGGTCATCAGTTCCTGGGAGCGCGAACACCTGCTGCTGCTGGTGTAGGCGCAACCAAGCTGACGTAACCACATCATTCCCAAGAATTTCCACCATGACCGACAACTACAACACTCTGGATCCCTTGCGCCTCGCCGCCGTGAACGAGCGCGAGCGCAGCCGTTATGCCGCCGCCCGTCCGCAATCGCAGGCCTTGGCCGAGCGTGCCGCCGCCCACCTGATGTTCGGCGTGCCGCTGCACTGGATGAACGACTGGTCGACACCGTTTCCGCTGCACGTGGCCACAGCCAGTGGTGCCCGCCTCTCTGACGTTGACGGTCATGCCTATGTCGACTTCTGCCTGGGCGACACCGGAGCCATGTTCGGCCACAGCCCGGCACCGGTGGCTCGCGCCCTGGCGGCTCAGGCTGCGCACGGCATCACCACCATGCTACCCGGCGAGGACGGCGTCTGGGTGGCCGAAGAGCTGACGCGGCGCTTTGGCCTGCCGGTGTGGCAATTTGCGCTCTCAGCCTCGGACGCCAACCGCTTCGCCATCCGCTGGGCGCGGGCACTGACCGGTCGCGATCAGGTGCTGATCTTCAACGGCTGCTACCACGGCACGGTGGACGATGTCTTCGTCGATCTCATCAACGGCCAGCCGCATACCCGTGACAGCCTGCTGGGCCAGGTGGTTGACATCACCCGCACCACCCGCAGTGTCGAGTTCAATGACTTGGCCGCACTGGAAGCCGCGCTGGCCGACGGCCAGGTGGCCTGCCTGCTGGCCGAGCCAGCGATGACCAATATCGGCATGGTGCTGCCCGAGACCAGCTTCTGGGAGGCTGCCCATGCCCTGTGCAAACGCTATGGCACGCTGCTGCTGATTGACGAGACCCACACCATCAGTTCCGGCCCCGGCGGCTACACCCGCGCCCATGGCTTGCAGCCCGACCTGCTGGTGCTGGGCAAGCCGGTGGCTGGCGGCGTTCCCTGCGCGGTCTACGGTTTCAGTGCCGAGGCCGCTGCGCGCGCCGAGGCTGCCAAGCGTCTGGCCCCGCCGGGCCACAGCGGCATTGGCACCACGCTGACCGCCAACCTGCTGACCATGGCGGCGATGCGGGCCAATCTGGCCGAGGTCATGACCGAAGCCGCCTATGCCCACATGTTCGGCCTGGCCGAGCGCCTGGCTGCGGGTCTGCGCGAAGTCATCGCACGCCACCGTCTGGCCTGGTGCGTGACCCAGATCGGTGCCCGCACCGAATTCCAGTTCACCCCCGTGCCCCCCAAGAACGGCAGCCAGGCAGATGCCATCCTCGACCCGGCGCTGGAGCACAAGATTCACCTCTACCTGCTCAACCGCGGGCTGATCATCACGCCCTTTCACAACATGATGCTGGTCTGCCCGGACACCACCGCCGCCGATGTGGACCGGCTGGTTGCAGCCATCGACGAATTCATTGTCGAGACGGTGGCTGACAACGCGGATTGACGGAGCATGCGTGCATCCCGCTTTTTCTTTGCAAGGCCAGGTCGCCCTCATCACCGGCGCTGGCGCAGAACAAGGCATCGGCATGGCCAGTGCCCGGCTACCGCAGCGATCACGGATGCCCATATGATGCTGGACTTCAGCCTCAGCGCAGGCTACTGACCTTGAGACCATGAGTATCCCCGACGACGACTCTTCGCTGACCATCGATCCAGCCACAAGCACCCACCAGGATCAGATTTACACCACCTAGCGGCAATGGATCACGGTGGGCCGTTTTCAGCCAGGCGAGCGGCTGAAGATCCGTACCGTGGCAGCCGACATGGGGGTGGGACAGATGCCTGTACGCGCCGCGCTGCAACGCTTATCGGCCGAAGG
>Ga0209211_10011412_pt1 | contig 11355 bp, 12 predicted proteins | sample RifGroA2_FD_183992 | JGI IMG/M metagenome (GOLD analysis project Ga0209211, IMG submission 183992) | Groundwater microbial communities from Rifle, Colorado, USA - Groundwater A2 (SPAdes) (version 2) | ecosystem: Environmental > Aquatic > Deep subsurface > Groundwater | place: Rifle, Colorado...
TTGTTCATCGACGAGCTGCACACCGTGGTCGGCGCGGGTGCCGCCGAGGGCGGTCTCGATGCTTCGAACATGCTGAAGCCGATGCTTGCCCGCGGCCTCCTGCACGCCATTGGCGCCACGACCCTCAAAGAATATCAAAGGTACATCGAAAAGGACGCAGCGCTCGAGCGGCGTTTCCAACCGATCATGGTTTTCGAGCCTTCGGTCGAAGATACGATCGCGATCCTCCGGGGCATCAAAGAAAAGTACGAAGTCCACCATGGAGTAAAAATCACTGACGAAGCAGTGGTCGCGGCCGCGCAGCTTTCTTCCCGTTACATAACTGATAGATTTTTGCCGGACAAGGCCATTGACCTCATTGACGAGTCTGGCTCCAATCTCCGGCTGGAGATCGACAGCATGCCCGAAGGACTTGACATGCTTTCACGAAAAATCCGCAAATTGGAGATCGAGCGGGAAGCCCTCAAGAAAGACGAAACCGCCGAGAACAGCGAGGCACTGCCGAAGATAGAAAAAGAACTCGCCGAAATTCAGGAAGAGGCCCGCACTTTGCGCCTGCAGTGGGAAGCCGAGAAAGAAGTCATCACTAAAATCCGCGAGGCAAAATCGCGCATTGATGAACTGAAAATGCAGGCCGAGACTGCCGAACGCGAAGGCGACCTCAATAAAGTCGCGGAAATCCGCTATGGCGAATTGCCGAAATTGACCAAGGAAATCGCGGAGCGTGAACAACGACTCATCAAACTCCAAAGCAAGCACAAGATCCTCCGTGAAAAAGTCACCGAGGAAGACATCGCGCACGTGGTTGCCCGCTGGACCGGTATCCCGGTTTTCAAAATGCTCGAATCTGAAAGTACCAAGCTCTCACACATGGAGACCGAGCTGAAGAAACGGATCGTCGGGCAAGAAGAGGCCATCGAGGCGATCAGCAACGCCATCCGCCGCTCCCGCGCCGGCATCGCCGAGGAACGCCGCCCTATCGGCTCTTTCATTTTCTTGGGGCCCACAGGAGTTGGCAAAACAGAAACGGCCAAAGCGCTGGCGGAATTTCTATTCAACGACGAAAAAGCGCTCGTCCAGATCGACATGTCCGAATACAGCGAGAAACACTCGGTCGCCAAATTTATCGGCTCCCCTCCCGGCTATGTGGGCTATGAAGAGGGGGGGCAACTCACGGAGATCATTCGTCGCCGGCCGTACAGCGTCATCCTCTTTGATGAGATCGAAAAAGCCCATCCCGAAATTTTCAACATCCTCCTGCAGATCCTCGACGAGGGGCAGCTCACTGACGCCAAGGGCCGCTCGGTGAATTTCAAAAACACCATCATCATAATGACGTCGAACTTGGGATCGGAAATGATCCGCACGCAGGCCATTGGTTTCGCTGACGGCGGCGCCAAGCCGCAGGTCGAGGAAAAAGAAATGCGCGAACACGTGCTCGAGGTTCTGCACAAACATTTCCGCCCGGAATTTCTCAACCGCATCGAGGAGGTCATCATCTTCCATCCGCTCCTCCGGAAGCACATCGAAAAAATTGTCGAACTCCAGATAAACATCATCGCCGCTCGCCTTCTCACCCGCGATATCACGCTCAAGGTCAAACCAGGAGCGAAAAAATTGCTCTCCGAGAAAGGCTACGACCCGGTCTTTGGCGCGCGGCCTCTGAAACGAGTCTTGCAAAAAGAAATCCTCGACCGGCTCGCACTGCTGATGATCAAAGGCGAACTCGAAAAAAACGAAGTCATCGAGATTGATGCAAAAAAGGAAGAGATCATCCTGGAGCGAGCGCACGAACACGAACCAGCAAAGAAATAATAGTCTCGTCATTGCGAGGCCGGAAGGCCGCGGCAATCTCCCCTCTTGCGCGGGATTGCTTCGCTCCGCTCGCAAAGACACGAAATCTGGCGCAAACAAAAACACCCCGGTGGGGGTGTTTTTTTGCGACTACTTTAGAGAATCGCTTCTTTGGCCGCTTTGGCCACCCGGAACTTGAGTACGGTCTTGGCCGGGATTTTGATGGACTCACCGGTCGCCGGATTGCGGCCCATGCGAGCCAGGCGGTCCTTCTTCACTAGCTTGCCTAATCCCGGGAGAACGAACTCACCGGAACTCTTGCACTCTTTGTATGCAAGTTCAGCTATGGCATCGAGGAATTCGCCGGCTTCCTTGCGGGTTTTGCCGGTCTTCTCGGCCAAGGCATTGAGGGTCTCGGACTTGGTCATTGCTTTTTTGTTAAGGCTTAAGTTTTAACTTCAAAGAGCTATTATAACACAGCTTTCAATACTTTAAAACGGGGCAAGGGAATTAGTCAAATCCGGACAAAAGAAAACGGGCAGCGCTTTTGAGGGCGCTGCCCGGTCGTACGGTTGATGTCTAGCGTATACTAGCCCGGTTGCGGTAGTACTCCAGGAGGTCCGCAAACGAACAGAGATCGCCGCGGGTTTGGTAGAGACGGATACGGATGAGCTCCTGCTGAATATGCAGGTACCGTGGGAGCTCGTCATGCCCTTGCGAGCCGAATACCGGCCGGAACCAATTAGTAATGTCCGGCGCGATAACATAGACCCGCAAAAATTGGCAGCGTTTGGTCATGGTTTCAACTAAACCAAGCATCGCTCTCACGGCTTGGTGGGGCTGGCAGACGATAGCCGCGGTTTCCCAACCCTGCGCCAAAGAGTAAGTCAAATACTCATCACCCTCCTCTTTGGTATTCATCGCAGGCCGGCAATAGTGTACACGCTCCACACCAAACTCCTTGAGCCGTTGAGTCCAGACTGTTTTGCCTTCCCAGGCTTCACCAGGCTTATTGCCACCTTGTCGCTCACCGTCTGAACCGTTGATGACTACATGCTGTGCGGTATCAAGTTTAAGTGCCAGCGTGACGAGTTCGAATAGATTGTCCGTGTCGCCGCGCGCTCTCCCGAAAAACCACAGAGCGTCAACCGGCTCAATTGGACGATCGCTTAAAGACATCGTCTGAACAGTGAAAAGCTCATCGATTTCCTGAACATCCTTGAGTGACTCACGAATACGCGCCGCCCGTCCCAAAAGCTGCTCCGCTCTCGCCAACGCAGAATTCCTGAGTGTCATGACCCCTCCTCGAGATTGTCAGATAAGTGCGAACGTATAAAAATAGCATGATAAGGGGCCAAAGTCAAGGGGGGCTCGTTTTGAAAAACCGAACCAAAAATGCTAAAGTATCAATCGAGGGGACGGGCTCGCCCTCGTTCCGACGAACCGAAGGTTGTCGGAACCCCGAGCGAAGTCGGGGATCCTCCGTCGGAGGACAATTTTCACTCCACCTGTCCCTGTAGTTCAACGGATAGAACAGCTCCCTTCTAAGGAGCGGATGTAGGTTCGATTCCTACCGGGGATACCAAGAGTGAAAAGGGTTCGACTCAGTCCTCCGAAGCTTTATGCGAAGGACGGATTCCCTCCAAGGGCAAAAATTTTAAAATTAATATGAAACCATGTTGAACTCCAAACTGGCTCTTTGGATACTCATCGCCATCATTCTCATCGCGGGCGGAGCTGCGCTCTATCTGAATTACTGGGACAAACCGCCAGTGGACGAGGCAGCGAAAATTTTCATCTACAATAACGGACAAACGATAACGCTCGATATTAAAATCGCCCTCTTCGCTAGTTTACAAAGAAACATCGTGCTTTTGGCCAAGGAAACTTATGGCTCTTTTCTTCTGCAAAATCTTTCAAGCGATATTTTCGACAACGTTCGGAAGTCCGATTATGCCGTGGGGCTTGCGTACTCCGCTCCACGCAAAATTCGGATTGGGGCCAACGCTTCCTTCGCCTACGAACCAAGAACCGAGGGGGGGCTAGTTTTGAAATTACTCATTCCTTTCACCGATAAATTCTTACCGCGCGACGCCGTCTGCGTTAACGAAGAGGTTTGTCTCAATCAATCATCGTCACTCAAATATAAAGTTCTTTCGCTGATTGATGCGCAGGTACCTGGATTCCTTCCCGGCCTAGACATCACGAAAATGAGCGAGGAATTTGGAAGAGCTTATCATGTGAAACGCACCCATGGCCTCTGCGAGTACGAAAATTCACCCACCGTTTGCGGCGTACTGTTGGTAAATATGCGAGACGACATTACCCAGGCGGAACTCAATAACATTGCCGCAGTCGCAAACGCCAGCAGCGGGCGGGTTGTTTCATTCAGCATTGACTTGCGGAGTTTCACAATGGAATTCGACCGCGACCCCGAGCTTTTCGCGGCGAAGAAGAATTTGGCGGCAACGCCCGGGGTGGTCTTCGTTGGATATGATGTTGTTTTAGAACCTCTCTAGATGCCAGGGCCGTGTTTAACCTTTAAACTAAAAACCTTTAATCTATCTCTATGAACAATTCCAAAGTGATCGGTCACTCTCTTTTGCACGCCATCGGGGTCGTGGCGTACATAGTCCTCATCGCCGCCATTGTAATGAATGGCGAACGCATCTTCGGCCAAGAACCGAGTTTGCTGGGAGCAAGTATCCTTCTGCTCCTGCTGGTAACGTCCGCGTCCATCGTCGGCAGTCTCATCTTCGTGCGGCCATACATCATGTACCAAAACGGTCAGAAGGCAGAAGGAGTAAGTTTTCTCATCTACACCCTCGGCTGGCTGGCGCTCATATCCATAGTAGTTCTTTTGGTTTTATTTTTGAGATAGTAAGTTTTGCAGTCTCTCCCCTCTTCAGGGGTCCCCAAAAATCAGGAGCACAGTCAGCCTTGGGCTGACGAGCACAGATTTTTGGGGAGAGCGGGATTCGATCGGAGACTGGAGCAAGCAGCCCCACGGCTGCTTGCGGAAATCGGAGATCCCAATCACGCGTGGTGCCCGTAGTTCAATGGTAGAACGCCGCCCTGTGGAGGCGGTCACGAGGGTTCGATTCCCTTCGGGCACCCCAAGAAAAATTCCTATCACAACTATGAATAAAAATCTATTGCTTATTCTACCTCTGGGTGTATTCCTGCTGATCGGGATATTTTATTTTAATTCCAAAACAGATCCGACCCCTTCTGAGACCACCGAAGATTCGGGACCAAAAAATATGGTTCAGCACGGAGTTGATTTCAGCAACGGGCAGTCAGTAGATGTTATCGATTACGAGGGCAACTATTTGCTTGTTTCCAAACTGCGCGTCGGCGATTCCCACCCCCCGCACGCAACGGGTCCGGGTTGCGGTGACAAACATTGGCACGCGGACGACCCGGTAACAGCGGTGAATAATGGAAAAGTTTTGTCTGATCCGCTAGCTGGTGGGTGCGGTTTTGGAACCCTGTCAGAACGCCCAGCCATGATGTATTTTCCACATGAACTTCTGGCCGAGTAGAATTTAGGATTTTAATAGCACCCCAACAGGCTTTCGATACCTACCCTGATACCTATCAAAACACCCGTCATCCGCAATCGCCCCACGGGCGATTTTTTGCTAGTCTTCAAGGACAACGATATGATTACGATACCATGCGAAAATATTTAGCGAATTTTTGGGAAACAAAAAAAGAGACTCTCCTGCTGGCAGGCTTGCTCATCCTGGCGGTGGGATTTTATTCCCTGACCATCCGGCAATACCCCTTGGTTGACGCGGACGAAGCCACTTATGGCGTCATCACGATGAACATGCTGGACAGTGGAAATTTCTGGACACTAGAGCTAATCGACGGCTATTGGCTAGAAAAACCGCCTCTGTTCTTTTGGCTTGCGGCCATCGCGGTCAAAATATTCGGTCCTGCTGAGTTTGCCTTTCGCTTGCCGTCCGTGCTGATGTCTGCGCTGACTGCGCTGCTGGTCTACTTCATAGTCCGACGGCTGGGGGGAAGTGTTTTGGCAGCGAGTTTGGCATTTCTAATTTTATTATTTTCTCCTGAATTTTACGCCTTTGGCCGCGAGGCCCGCATGGATCCAGGACTGGTCTCCATGATCGTGCTCGCGGTTTTTCTCTGGGTAAGCGGCTGGGGCAAAGAAAAATATTACTTCGGGTTTTTTTCGGCCTTGGCCGCGGGAATCCTGTTTAAAAATCTGGTTGCGCTACTGGCACTGCCGATTATCCTAATTTTTTCAGTTATCTACAAAAAATGGGGCTGGCTGAAGAGCAAATATTTTTGGTGGGGACTTGCGCCTGCGTTAATCATCCTCGCTCCTTGGCATATTGTGCAAAGTGTGCGATACGGTGCAGAGTTTTGGAATTCATACTTGGTCACCTCGTTATTTAGCCACATCGCCACAAGAGTCGGCGGCTCGCCCGATAGTCTGCTGTACCCGAAGATATTATGGCAATATCACACCCCGTGGACTTATGTGATAATCTTCTGCGTGGTTTTGCTCGCGCTCATGAAGATTTGGAAAGGCAGTCTCTATCGAATCCAGCCATCAATCTATGGTTCGTTTTTTTCGGGTTTGATAATTATTTTGGGATTCTCATTTTTTGGATCTCGTCTCTCAACGTATATCCTGCCCGCTTTTCCATTTCTCGCAATGCTAATTGCTTTTGTTGCGTCCGATATCATCTCTAAATTTCCAGGGTCAAAATCAGCCCTGATCGTAATATTTATACCCCTTCTAGGGGTGGGGGCAATGTATTCTTTACAAACGGTTGAGGCGCTTGTAACTCCGGCACACTTCGAGGAACGAGAAGTGGGTGTTCTTCTCGCAGGGCGCGAAAACACAAACGTCCCGGTTTATGTTTTGGACTGGCCATTTCTGGAGACTATAGTCTATTACGGCAATAGCCGGATATCAAATCTCTCCGTTCGTGATAGCGGCCAGACCCTAAATGCTCCATTTTATTTGGTCACCCATCCTTTAGTACGGACATATTTTTATTACAACGAGGACGCCCTCATCAAGGGTTATGAAAGCCTGCAGGAGCTGTATCGCGGGCAATATCTCGTTTTGTTTTATAGTGACGAGGATGTGACCCTGCCGGTATTCAGCCGTCATTAGTCTATATGAACTATGAAAATCGCTCCAAGGGCGGTTTTTCAATTAGCTAGATTTCAAACGTCTCAAAGGGATTGACGGAGATTCAAAAAAAATCTAGAATAAAACGTTTAGAACTGTTCTTTTAGAAGACAGAAAGAAAATTGGAGGGACAGATGGACTCTGTTGATTCGACTGCTTACGTTACTCCAGAAACGATACGACGCTGGAACCAGCGAGGAGACCAGGTATTCATTGTTGGCCGGCGCCTACGGTGCATCGTTTTAGGTGAGACGCACGATGTAGAGCAGCAAATATTTCGCCAGCTGAGCCTGATCGAGGCGATACGGCCGAAATTTGTATTGCATGAGTTTGGGGCGGCATGGACTTATTGCCCGCCCGCTGGGATGTCTTTGCAGATAAACCGGCCCATCGAAGAGGGTTACGACACGAACACCAGACAACGTTTCCCCGAACCGCTGCGCGCACAAGCAGAGCAACTCGGACATAGTCTCGTCGGTATTGATATGACCCAACGAGAAACCGAAAATGCCTACCGCAGACTAGCTCTCGCCCGTCCAGACGAGTACTCCTGGTCCCCGCTCCTAAGCCTAACGAAAAAAGAAGATCCTAAATACAAATTCACCATTGTTGATCCGCTGACTATGGAGCTGCGCGATGATTACATGATCGAATCGATCAAGGAGTGGGAACGGAAATCAAACCGCCCTCTCGTGATAGTTGTCGGGAGCAAACACGCACAAAACTTTCACGAACGGGGGCTACTCCGAGCCCGCGGGCTAACTTACGCAGTTATCATCCAACGGTGGTATAGAGGGTATCGAACAGTTCCTCACCCCGGGTCTTGTCTCTGAAGAGACTCGACCCGGGTTAAATTTAACTTCGAGCGGTTGTTTGTATGATTCTAGGATGGTGAACAACATTCTTCGAATCGAAGGGCTGGTGCTCCTTACGGCCGCGCTGGTCGGCTATTGGATAGTGGAGTTGAACCGGTGGTGGTTCCTCCTGATTTCGGCGCCGGATGTCTCAATTGCCGGCTACTTGGTAAACCCCCGCCTCGGCCAAATTTGACAGAACCTGTGCTATACTAAAACAAGCATTACCATTAGAAACAAAAAATCATGCCGACATATTTCTGGATAATCCTAGTCCTCTCCTGCCTGGGGATTTTCAACACACTCTACCTATCCGCGCACGTTTTTTCCAAGAAACCGGTGAAATGTATTTTCTTTCCTCCGGAATGGTGCGAAAAAGTCCAATACAGCAAATTTAGCCGTACTCTCGGCGTCCCGAACGCCTTCGCCGGCCTTGGGATGTACGTTGCGATTTTGGTTTTGACTGTGCTGTTCGGGATGGGCAGTATCCCTTTTACGCCGATTTTTTGGATAGTCGTTGCGGGTTTTGCGTTCTCGCTCTACTTCACTTTCATTCAGGCCTTCGTCCTCCGGGCATTTTGCACCTGGTGCGTAGTCTCCGCCATTGAGTTCACGCTTTTATTTCTGACTGTTGTTTTTTTGATAAAATAATCTGTCGCGAGTATACTGAAACAGGCTAAACATTAAACAAATGTCAATGGAACAAACAAACCAGGGCACATCCACGCAAGGTACTCCCGGACAAAGCGCGCAAAAAAACACCGTAATGGCTATCGTGGCCTATATCCTCTTTTTCATCCCCCTTTTGACTGACGCCAAAAACGATCCTTTCGTGAAGTTCCACGTCAAACAAGGGTTGCTAGTTTTCATCCTCGCTGTTATTTCGATGATTATTTCATGGGTACCAGTCATTTTCTGGATCTCCTGGCTACTCAATCTAGCTGTCCTTGTCTTCTTCATATTAGGGGTAATCAATGCCGCGACCGGAAAAGAAAAGGAGCTTCCGCTCATCGGACATCTCGCGGAAAAATTCAATTTCTAGACCCTAAATAACAGAGGTCCAAAAATCGCCCACCGGGCGATTTTTTGTTATGGTAGAACTATGTACGCTCAATTGACCCCGCAAGGCAAAAGAAGATTAGCAATATTTATCGGGCTTTGCTGCTGTTCAGCGGTCGGCCTTATTTTTTATGTAAAAAACGCGCAAGAGATAGAGCCGGGTTTATTAATAGTGTTTCTTCTTCCAGCGCCGATTTATTACTATGCCATAAAAGCCAGTCTTCATAAACGTTTGGTGGACCTAGGATTTGGGCATATTGGATTCAAGACGGACTCTTCCCTGGGAATATCCGGTGAATACCAGGTCTTAAAGCGCGGCTCAAAAAGAATAGGTGACATCCGAACAGGAACTCTGGACAATCAAAACTTCAAAGTGATCAATTTTTCGATTAGTGTCGGCTCTGGAAAAAATAAAAAAACATATCCGTTCATCGGTGTCGAATTTGAAACGGTACAACACCATTTAGCAGTTCAAATATATGATAAGGCAAATCCTCTCAAGCCCTTTCTCGGCGGCATCAACCTGGAGAGCAATGAATTCAATCGAATTTATAGAGTATATAGTGAAGAGGATAAGTCGGCCTTCTACCAGCTAGACCCGGACACCATGGAGGACCTGATCAAGCTAAGAAAAGAATGGAAAATCTCAATCAATATAGAGAGTTTCAGTAATTGTATATTGATTTATGTTAACGCAGGTGTCCTAGAGAACATGCTTAGTAAAATCCTTAACTTTTCCGATGTGTTCAACGGCGAAGTCGGCCCAGAAAAAATTACTTCGTATCAAATTAAGATACTCGAGTTCATCGGAAAATTGATCAAAATTTTCGCGGCTCTGGATTTCAAGCTCAAGGACACCCGGCTCGGCGGTACTTGAAATACTTTCTGCCCGAGTCCGATCAAAAAAGACCTCTGGTTTCGAGGTCTTTTTTGATAAAGATTTGTTTGAAAAGTTATTTTTTGGTCAGTCTCGCTTCGGTAAAACTCTGTATCGTCCCCTGCGCTGCCAGGTCAACATCCGTCCCGAGCCATCCTGAGTAGTCCTGCACCGACTGCAGATACACCTTTAGGCTGCCGGCGAGGATGAGGTAGTTACCTCGACTCGCATCGTCCGTGCGCTCGAGCCGCCCCGAGACCTGCACTGGCGCACTGCTTTCCACGACTCCGCCGACTGCCGGCGTCTGTGTCTCAGCGGGCACACTCTCAGACTTGACCTCGGTGAGACCGAGGAAGGCGAAGGAATTGAGAGCGCCTTCTGCCTGCAGGGCTACTTCTTTATCCAACATCGGATAAAAGTCGCGCTGGGTCTGGATGTATATCCTCCCCCGCGTGCTCTCGATCATCAGGTTACCTTTGCGTATATCATCCGAGAGTCGCAGCACCCCGGTCGCACTCACGTTCCCGGAAGTTTGCACTATCCCGTTTGATATATCGCCTGGCCTTGCTTCCTCCGAGTTTTCGGTATTTGTTTGTTCCCCCTCGACTTGCTCCTCCGCGGAGTCCGGCCGCCTAGCGGCGATCAGGACTATCACCAACGCCACCACCGCCCCTACCAGCAGGTAGTACCAGTACTTTTGCAGGAATCCCTGACTTTGTTCCATGATTTAATTGTTAATGATCTACCAAATACACTGGCAAGAAAAAACCAAGCCGTCAAGAAAACTAAAAAAATAGACTCTTCTTTTAGCAAGGTTTGTCTGAAGTGATCGCCCCGGCGGAGTTTGTTTTGATCTCGCGGCACTGACCTTGGAAGTCGATTTTCATCTCCTGCCTGCCATCATCCTCATCTCCCAATTCAATTACGGTCGCGCCCGGGTATTTGCTCTCAACGCTGCTTGGCAAAAAATCGCTGTCGGGCGCAGGCTGAGGAGCTCCCCCAGCTGTCGTACCGCCTGATGAGGCCGGTGATGTGCTAGGCGTCACTGAAGCTGAAGCCGAGCCTGCGGACCCGCTTGCGGCAGGAGAGCTTGCCGGAACAGACGCCCCTAGGTCCGCGCGATATAATACTGCGTGAGCATGGTGCTGGCCAAATTCGAGTGCCCTCCTTTTCCTCCGCCTTGCGTCTGAAATGCGGTAGTCGCTTCTTTGCCGCAATAGGGAACAATCTCGCCTGCGCCCCCTGGGTGCAGGCGCAAAAAATTCGTGACGTCGTAGATTTTCCCCCCGATTATCAGCCAGTAGCTCGCTCGAGAATTGTGCCCAGCGACAACTGCAGCGGTCAAAACTGTCGTTGCCGGTGCAGTACCACCTGCTCCGGAAGGAACCGCTGTGCTACCGTCCGGCAATGCGGAATCCACACTTATACTCCCCTGCGCGGATATTGCCGGGGTCTGTGTAAGGGGCGTAAGCAGGCGCCTATACTCCCCTTGGACCAATCCAACGGTCATCGCCGATGTGGCCGTGGCCCATGCGGCCAAAATCAAGATAAAGATGTAAAATTTTTTATGGGGCATTTTTTATGTTATGTTTTAT
>Ga0209211_10011413_pt1 | contig 11355 bp, 16 predicted proteins | sample RifGroA2_FD_183992 | JGI IMG/M metagenome (GOLD analysis project Ga0209211, IMG submission 183992) | Groundwater microbial communities from Rifle, Colorado, USA - Groundwater A2 (SPAdes) (version 2) | ecosystem: Environmental > Aquatic > Deep subsurface > Groundwater | place: Rifle, Colorado...
TACGAAAGAGCCATCACCAAGTTTGGCAACTCAGCAAAACTCGACGCGCCAAAGAAGTTTATCGGAAGGAGGGCATATGTGATTATCGTCAAAGATTAGGAGTTATGCAACACAGCATAATATTTATATATCAGTTTACCTAAATATATATTAAAAGTGGTTCGTAAACACAAACACGATATGTACCTAGAACTGCTCTGTGAAAAGCTCAAGGACGAGTATGATTCTCTTTTCGTGAATATCCCCCTGTTTTCAAAAAAGAACCGAAGGATCGCAGAGATTGATATTCTCGCCTGGAAGGATGGGCAGTGTGATGTGTATGAGGTAAAATGCAGCTATCGGGTAACTAAGGCAAAAAAGCAGCTTCGGCGCATCAAGAGATTGATCCCAAGGGTGAGGAACATGTTTTTCTTTTGCGGTGAGTCTCGCCTCTTAGAAGAGATAGTATAGTAGAGAAAAGAAAGAAGAGAAAAGAGGAATAAGAGAGAATGATTCCAATAAAAGGTAGTTTTTCCGAAACGCTTAAGTAAGATGATTCATTTAGCACTTTATTAGCCCAGGATTATATTGTTGCTTGATTCTTTCAATCAGTGAATTGGGTAATGATCAGGAGGTATAGAACAATTAGTGCCGTAAAAAAACCAGGACAGGGAATGGCAAGCAAGCATTTTGTCGTTATCGAGAAGTCTGAAAAATGCTTTAAAGAAATGGCAAAATGCAGAGCGTGCAAGGCAAGGTTTGTCGTTGACAGGACCAGGCAAAACTCAAAATATTACTGCAAGGCATGCCATAAGAAGTATGGTTAAGAGAAACATTTTTCTCAAGAGAACGCGGAAAAGCAGCCTATGACAAGGAGCGTTTAGCAGCCATAATAAAGGGGATGTCTATTAAAGATGTTGTTCTCTATTGATCCTCATCCTGTACTGAATCTGATTGATACGAAAATATATAAAGGCTAGGGCAACCCGTATTCGTATGCCGGTCCTCTTCAAGACAAAATGCAGCAGGTGCAAGAAGAATTGGGTAACCGTCTCTCGAAGGGATAGGTATTGCCTCTGCTTTGAGTGCCAGCGTCCAGAGCTGGAAAAGGAGATCAAGGATCCCGAGATGAAGAAGTTCTTTGACATACCTGAGGAGTTTTATCAGAGGAACATGTTTCTGCGAAACATCAAGTCCAGTTACCTGAAGTTTGGCAGCTTAACCCAGCCCCAAAAGGATGCATTTATGAAGACGGTAGAAAAGTTCCGGGAAGAAGCAAAGGAATGATAGGAATCTTATTTCTTTCTTTTTATCGGGTCTGTTCGAAGATTCCCGATTTTCTTGTAAGCAACAAAGATGACCAGTAAGAGCTCGATAAACATGATGATGGGGCGAACGAGCCTGTCAAGGGAGCTATATGCGCTCGCCGTAACAAAGAGCATGATGAACGCACCGCCGAGCATAAAGCCGGTTCCAACCCATTCATTCAGGGGATTGTTGGATGCTGGAAGATAAAGGCCGATAAAAACTGCAATGAGGGCAAGGAGCGATGAGATATAGAAGACATATCGATTATGTTGATCAGATGCCTGCTGGAAATCATTGTTGCATGTTTGGCACCGATAGCTTTGTGCGCACCCGTCCGAGTCATGCACATATTCGATATAGCCATGCTTTTCTTCGCAGGAGGTAACTTCCTCTTCTGGCACGATAAGGGCAGTGCAGTTCTTTGCGATGAGTCCGTCAGATCGAAGAGGTCCTGTTTTTGGATTATTTGGGCAGTAATCCTCATATTTTGGGGAAGGATAGATCGCTTCGATCGTGGAGAAGACAAGCACGGAGAAGAGGACTGCGATGACAAAGATGATGATGACCTTCCTGATATCAACCATAAGTGATCAAGAAATCCCGAATATTTAAACATTTGCTATAAGTTCAAAAACACGAGATAGACAAGGATGTTAAGGAACGTAAGGGGGATTCCCACCCTGGCAAACTCCCAGGTAGTAATGGTTTCTTTTGATCGTTTCTCCGCATTTTGTATGATGATGACATTGCTTGCAGCACCGAGGATCAGGAGGTTTCCTGCAATCGTGCTGGAGACAGCAAGGAGAAGGAGTCCGTGCTGGGATATACCAGCATGCATCAAGAGTGGTTGGTAGAGAGCAACAAGAGGGACATTTGAGATAAGTTGGCTAAGGATGAGGCTCAGGCTGATGATCATGGGGGGAGAAGTTAAGGGAAGGGTGCTGTTCATAAAAAGGCGCTGGAAGAGGCCAGTGTCCCAGACTGCCTGCATGAGGATAAACATTGATGCGAAGAAGATGAGGGTTGACCAGTCTATACCTTTCATGAGAGAGAAGCGTTCCCGGGAGAGGAGGAGTGGGGTAATACTCACAAGGGCGATGAACATCAGAGGAAACTGGAAGGTTGGCAAAATGATGCCCAGAAGAATTTTTGCCGCTATCATGGTGATCAGGATCAGCAGGCTCAATGATGCAACGAGGGCAAGGGATCGGTTGCTTTCAGGGGGTCTTACATGGGTAAGTGGGTGGTCATGGAGTTCCTGCCGGTAAAAAAGGCAAAGGAGCAAATAGGCAAGGTAGAGATTGATGAGTGTTGGGATGAGAAGGGGGAAAAGGAAGGCAATAAACGGTTTTTCCATGCTACTGTTTACCGCGATGAGAAGGTTTTGAGGGTTGCCAATAGGACTCATGGCGCTCCCGATGGTGATCGCAAAACAAAGAGCTAAGAGAAACACTTTTGGTGGTGCACGATGCTCTCGTGCAAGGAGCAATACTAACGGGGTGCCAATGATCGCAAGCGTGTCGTTCATAAGAAAAGCTGAAGCGATTCCCATGCTAAAGATAGTAAGAAAGAGGAGCTTTCTTGTTGTCAACGCCCGTTGGAAGAAGGTATATCCAAGAAATGACAGGTATCCTGATTCTTCAAGCGCATGACCGATAAGAAACATGCAGAATAAGAATACCATGACATCAATATTTATTGCATAAAGGGCATGGACAAGTGTTATCTGTTGGGTTATTAGGGATAAGATGGCTCCGCCAAGCATGATTTGCCAGATGTGGAGCCTAAAGCGTCCAACCTGCCGGACAGTGATGAGGACCAGGACAATTCCAAGGATGAAAAGCGCAATCATCTTCGTATAGTTGAAAGAAACCTCCTATCCTGGATTCACATGTACCATGCAATGCTTAACCTTCTTGTTGGTGTTCTCTACTTTTTTATGGACGATTTCCGCAATCAGGTGGGCATCTTTCAAGAGCAAACTTCCATCAACGGCAATCTCCACATCGACAAAAAGCTTGTTGGCATGAAGCCGTGTCTTGAGACTATCAATGTGGATGACTCCCTTAACTGTCATGATCTCCTTTCTGGTGGCATCGATGGTTGCATCATCTGCTGCATGGTCCATGAGCTCCTTGACGCTCTGGATGTAGATATCGATGGCAATTTTCCCAATAAAAAGACTGATGATAAGAGAAGCAATAGGGTCCATGATGAGATAGCCCATACGGGCCCCGGCAATCCCAATGAGAGTGCCAACAGAAGAGAGTGCATCACTTCTATGGTGCCAGGCATCAGCCAGCACTGCGGAGCTGTCCATCTTTTTTGCTCCCTTGAGCGTATAGCGGTACATCCATTCCTTGATGATAATTGAGATGATGGCTGCATAAATGGCAATCATGCCCGGTGAGGAATAATCCTTCGTGATCATCACCTTGAGTGCCTTATAGGCAATAGCAACAGCAGTGAGGAGGAGGATATCAGCGAGCAATTTGGCAATGAGTGATTCAAAGCGTTCATGCCCATACTGGTGGTTTTTATCTTTTGGTTTTGATGAGACATGAAGGCCAATCATCACCCCAATCGTGCTGATCATGTCCGACATCGAATGGAATCCATCGGCAATCATCGCGCCAGAATGACCAACAATCCCTGCAAAGATCTTTCCGAGGGAAAGAAGAAAGTTAATGATAAGGGTTATCAGAGAAAGCCGCTGCCCATACACATTGCGTTCCTTTGAGTTCATGGAAGATCCAGAAGAGAAATACACCTTATTAATGTTCGTGCTCCGCCATGCCCTGTAGAAAAACTCGCCAGAAGCTCGGGTCATTGCCAGACTCGCACTCAGAAACACTTAGCAAGGCAGCATTCCCCGTAAGGAACAACCCCCTTACTGCCCAGAGTATTCATTGATGGTGCTCCTACACGGGCAATGACCCCATTTTCTACAGAGCCACTCTGCCAGGCAGAAAGTATCACCCCATAACAAATGCAACTATCTCAGCCACGACAAGGAATACGGAAAACACGACCATGAAGGCTGGATGCATACCAATCCCCTTCATCCCGAGCCGGAACATGACAAGAGCGATGATGATATACAAAAGAATCTTCCCAAGCTCAACTGGCCCATGCCCTTTCTTCTCTTTAAATAAGTGCCCCATGTCATTGCAGGGGCATTTCAGAATGCATAAAAAGCAAATCTTTAACAGTAAAAATGATCTCAGCCTATAGACTCAGCCTATAATAAACGTGACTGCTTCCGCACAGATGATAAAGACACCGAGCACGATCAATAGGCCGCCAGAAAGCTTTCCTCCAGCGAATCCGAGACGGATGAGCATGATAGAAATCAGGATATAGAGAACGACCTTCACGAGCGTGAGTGGTCCGGCATGCCCTTTTTTTATGTGATCTCTTCTCATGTGATCTTTGAGGGATCCTCAAGTAATCCTTTCAGCTCGTTGAGGAACCGTGCTGCATCCGCGCCGTCAAGAACGCGGTGATCATACGTGAGTGAGAGGGGAAGGATCGTTCTTATCTGGATCGTTCCAGTAATGACCTTTGGTTCCAGGCTCATGCGTCCGATGCCAAGTATTGCGGATTGGGGGTAGTTGAGGATTGGTGTGAAGTATTTGCCCCCGATGCTGCCAATATTGGTAATGGAAAATGTCCCGCCCTGGAGGTCGAGGGGATCGATTTTTTTGTTCCGTGCCTTCTCAGCTAAATCAACGATTTCTTTAGCGATATCAATCAGACTTTTTCCTTCTGCCCGCTTGATGACAGGAACAATGAGTGCATCCCCTGCATCGACGGCAATGCCGATGCTGTAATATTTTTTCATGATAATTTTCCCCTTTTCTAGGGTGGAGTTGAGCCGTGGATGCTTCTTGAGCGCAAGCGTGCTGGCTTTCACGATATATGCAAGGTAGGTGAGTTTTGCCCCTTGTTTTTCTGCAGCCGCTTTTTCCTGTTCCCGCCGTTGAGCGAGGAGTGTGATATCAATATCATCATGATGCGTCACCATGGCAGTCTTCATCGATGCTTCTGCCACATGCTTGGCTATTGTTTTCCTGATGCCGCCAATCTCTTCTGTCTCGATAAAGCCCCACACATCATATTTTCGTTGTTTTGCTTGCCTTTCCCCCTCAAGGTCTTCCCACGCAGGATAAGACAGGGTTCCCGGAGCAGCGCTGGCTCCTTTATGAGAGGCAATGACATCTTCTCTTGTGATGATTCCCCCCGGGCCTGTTCCTTTAATGGATGAGAGATCAACGGATAATTCAGTAGCTAATTTTTTTGTGGCAGGCATTGCATGCCCATCGGAAAGGCCAGATGCCTGTTGTTTGGATGCCCCTTTTGCAGGAAGCAGCCGAGCTTGGACTGGTTGGACAGGTTGGGAGGGCTGGGAAGGCTGGGCAGAGGTTGGTTTTTTTGGGGTTGTTTGAGTGATGACTGTTGCTTCTTCCGGAATAGAACCAATAACCGAAGTCGATCCTTTCTTTTCTCCTCCCTTTTGCACAGGGGCATTTCCTGACAGAGTCACGAGTGGATTGCCGACATGGATGATGCTTCCTTCTTTTAAATGCAGCTTTTCTACTGTTCCTGGAACTGGTGATGGTATCTCGACTACCGCCTTGTCAGTCTCAACTTCAGCTAGAACCCCATCTTGCTTGACCTTGTCGCCAACTTTTACGCGCCACTTGACAATTTTTCCTTCATTGATGCCTTCTCCCACATCCGGAAAGAGAAAATCAAAACTCATCGTATCCCCCTTGGACCCTAGTATGCATGGGTCTCTTGTATTGCTTTGACAATCCGTTCAACGCTTGGAATATAATAGTTTTCTAATTGATAGAGCGGCATGATAACATCAGGGCCCGAGACCCGCCTCATTGGGGCTTCGAGTGAATCAAGCGCTTTTTCATTCACCCGGGTGATGATTTCCGCTGCAACACTGCATGTTTTTGGCGCTTCCTGGACAACGACCAATTTCCCTGTTTTCCTGACGGACTCAACGATTGTGGCGTCATCAAGGGGCGACATGGTGCGAAGGTCGATGAGTTCAACGCTGATATCTTTTAGCTGTTCGAGGGCTTTTCTTGTTGTCTGCATCATCGCGCCCCAGGAAACAACTGTCACATCTTGCCCTTCTTGAACAACTTTTGCTTTTCCGATGGGAACAGTATAATATCTATCTGGAACATCTTCTTTGACTGACCGATAGATGCGTTTTGGCTCAAGGAAGATCACCGGGTCTGGATCTTCTATTGCAGCGAGCAATAATCCTTTTGCATCGTAGGGTGTTGAAGGCATAATGACTTTGAGTCCTGGCACCTGCGCATAGAATGCTTCTTCTGATTCGCTGTGATGTTCCAATGCCCTAATTCCTCCCGAGCAGGGCGATCTGATAACGATTGGACAGGTATAGACTCCACGGGATCTTGTGCGGATCCTGGCAGCATGGGAAACAATTTCCTGCATTGCCGGAAAGATGAATCCTGAAAATTGTATTTCTGCAACTGGGCGAAGTCCGGCTGCTGCCATTCCAACACAGCTCCCGACAATTCCTGCTTCTGATAATGGTGAATCGATGACCCGGTCTTTGCCAAATTTTGTGATGAGGCCTTCAGTTGTTCGAAACACCCCTCCATCCTTCCCAACATCCTCTCCGATGATGATGACTTCTTTGTGTTTCTTCATCGCCAGGTGGAGTGCCTGGTTGATTGCCTGGAGAAGTGTGAGCTCAGTCATGGGAGATCTCCTCTAGCTGTTCTTGCAGTTCTGTTGGCATGCTGGCATAAGTATGCGTGAACATATCAGAAATGTCTGGGTGGGGGATCTTTTCCCATCGTTTAATTGCGGCATCGATCTCTTTTTCGCATATCTTTCGTAGTTTTCCTTCTTTGATCTTATCCCATATCTTATGCCGTTCCATGAATAGCCTAAGCCTGGTAATAGGATCTTTTTTCTCCCACTCCTGCACCTCTTTTGGATCCCGATATTTTTTTGCATCATCGGATGTGGTATGGTCACAAAGCCGATACGTGAAACACTCAATCAATGTTGGCCCTTCTCCAGCTCTCGCTTTCTTCGCGGCCAGTGCAACTGCTTTATAGACTGCAAAAATATCGTTCCCGTCAACCTGGATGCCTTCAAAGCCAAACGCGATCGCTTTTTGCGCGTACGTCTCAGCCGCAGTCTGCTGGTTGTGCTTAGTAGATATTGCGTATTGATTGTTTTGGCAAAGGAAGATGGTTGGGGTCTTCCAAACGCCGGCAAAGTTCATCGCTTCCATGCATTCTCCTTCTGAGGTTGCCCCATCGCCAAAATAAGTCAGGGAAACGTTTGGTTTTTTATGCAGTTTTAGTGCATACGCATACCCAACGGCATGGGTGGATTGTGACCCGACAGGGATTGACACTGGAAAGAAGGCATATCGCCTTGGTATCTTGTTGCCTCGTTCATCCCCTCCATAATAGAGAAGGACGTTTTCGATTGGAACGCCCCTCGTGATCATGGCGATTGTTTCCCGAAACGCAGGAAAGATCATGTCAGATTTTTTGAGTGCAAATATTGGCCCGACCTGGCAGGCTTCCTGTCCGCGTGCTTCTATATAGGTAGATATCCTGCCCTGCCGCTGCATGGCGAGGAGTTTTGGATCAAGCAGTCGTCCAAGCACCATGGACTTATACATCTTTAGGATGGTGTCATGAGAGAGCCGTGGCAGTAATTTTTCATCGACATGGCCTTTCTCATCCATGATGGACAATTTCCTTATAGAGAATGATGCGATCGTTTTTTCCGGCATGATAAATCAACCTTCTTTTTTCATGGACAAAATTGTCATTAAGGACAACACACCCATAGTTTATGCTACAGTCCATACTATTTAAATGTTTTGGGTTGAATAAGACAAGGCTTCAATGCGCCAGATCCTTGCTGATGGTCAGGTCCCAGCTGATGGCTCTGATGGCTATACCCTTATTTTCTTCATCCCTTTGATAAGCTTCATCCGGGAAGAGACAGTCTCTACCAGCTTGTCGACTTCCTGGGGAGATAAATCAATGATTCCAGAAGAGTTTTCCCCCCGAAAGCAAAGGGATATTTTTTCTCCATTAGGTGCTGCGAGATCTTCTGTTATGAGAACTTCCCTGATCGCGCCAGAAGTTTCAAGCCGGACAATACCGTCTTCATTCGTCTTTTTAATCCTCACCTGCATGCCACCACCCCCTATAGGAACTATTGATTGCCCATTAGCTTGGGGTTTCTTAAGCTTTTATGTGATCTATTTACAGGATTTGAGGAGATGCTCGGCAAAAAACTCCCCTGCCCGGTATGAGCTGCGAACAAAAGGCCCTGATGCAACAGAGGCAAACCCTTTTTCCCTTCCAGCAAGCTCATATTTTTTGAACACCTCAGGGGTCACATATTCTTTTACTGGATAATGATTGGTTGTTGGTTGGAGGTATTGTCCGATTGTCAGCATATCCACCCCCACTGCCCGAAGGTCATCCATTGCCTCGTTCATTTCCTCTTGTGTCTCCCCTACGCCGACCATAAGTGATGATTTTGTGAGGAGCCCCCATTTTTTCTTGACATGTGAGAGGACCGCAAGCGACTGTTCATATGATGCCCGCGGATCTCGAAGCGTCTTTTGGAGCCGGGCCACCACTTCAACATTATGCGCAAAGACATCAGGGCATGCTGCAATGATAGTATCAACAAGTGCCATATCCCCCCGAAAGTCAGGGGTGAGCACCTCGACAAGGATGCCAGGATTCTTTTCCTTGACAGCTTTGATGCAAAGGGAGAAATGTCCTGCTCCCTGGTCTGGAAGATCATCTCTATCAACTGAGGTGATGACGACATAAGAAAGGTTCATTTCAGCTACGCTCTGTGCTAGCTTGAGTGGTTCTTCTGGATCTAGCGCTTTTGCGGGAAACTTTGTCTTGACATGACAAAATCGGCATCCCCGAGTGCATGTGTCTCCAAGGACCATGAATGTTGCCGTCCCGCCGCTCCAGCACTCATAGATATTTGGGCATTTGGCCTCCTGACAAACAGTTGCTAATTTCTTGTTCTTCACCAGTGATTGGATGGCAGAATACGAGCCTCCCGTTTCAAGGCGGATCTTGAGCCATTCCGGTTTTCCTTCAGAGATTGTCATAGGTGTCTATCACTTCCCAAGGTCACTTTCCAAGGGCCCATGCCTTCAGTTCATCATAAGGCTTGTTCCCGCAGAGCCATTTCCCTGTCTTTTCGTTGAAGAAAAAGGGGATGCCTCCACAATTGCCATTGTCAAGCTTTTGGAGCAAGGCCATATTCTTGCTGTCATGCCACACCTCCAGCTCGGTCACATGCACCTTTTCCTCTTTTTCCAGTTTACCAACGAGCGGATGCATCTCTTTGCAGTGGGAGCATTCTGTGCCGTTGAAAAACAACAATCGTTCGCCTTCTTTTTCATTCATGGATATCCCTCCAGCACCTTCAATAAAAACAGGATTTATATGATTATTGTTTAAGGGGGCTTTTGAGAGGATAATCATCCTACCAGATAATCATCCTACCAGCCACTATCCCATTATTTAGTCCTTCAGAGGCACCATCCGGTACGTATAATAAGGCACTTTTTCGCAGTTCCAGAGTTCTTTCCACCCGCTATCGCCAGAAAGAAAATCGACTATCCGAGCGCGCAGTCGCGCAGCTTTTTGCAGATGGAGCATGATGAGGTATTTTCCAACATTTGGTCGGGCAAGGTCATATTGTCGTAAAGTGCGGAATACTCAATGCCGACAAGCGAGTCATCCTTGAGGATAATGAGCGTATGGAGCAGTCCCTGCTGCTCAAGAAAGACAAGGAACCGCTTCATCCCAGCAACAAACTCTGCCTCAACGAAATTTGAATCTTTCCCCCACCGCTCCAGGTTAAAAGCGACAAACTCATCATAATATTCCGCTGCAGTGCTCCAGCGGACAATAAACCCCTCACCCTCCACCTTTCGAAGGTCATACAAGAGGTTCTTCCGGTGCTTCTTGCCAAATGACGCCAGGTGCCGGGAAACATCATAAGACATCCTCTCGAGATTGATAAAATAATGGTTATCCTCAGGCAGGCATTTTTCTCTTGCCTCAGGAAGCTTCGCAAAGAGGCGCTCCGCCTCAACATGGTTGATGTCAAACAGGGCTGTCTTTGGAGGCAGGGAAGAGAACACTAAGGGGAAGTGTTCGGCAGCAAACCAGAAAAGGCAGTCTTCCATGTATTCGCCACCAAAAAAAAGATGATAGCCTGTCTGCTTCTCAGTCCAGAGGGGAAGAAGACCGACCGGCTTCCCAGCTTCCATGACCACAAGGAAGTACGGCTCGAAAAGGATGCCATCATAATGGGCAAACGCAGTCCCCCATAGTTCCCATAAGGTATTTTTTGGGGAGAACTGCTCCCAGAGCTCCTTGCACACAGCGATATCTTTCTCAACGACAACACGAAGGAGAACTTCAGTTGGTTTACTGTTCACGGAGGCATCTCCACTTATGCGGTTTACCACGGTCTTCAAACCACTTATTCTCAGGGTCATCAGGATGATATATATAAGTTTTGTTACCGCAAAATTTCGCGGGGTTTAAAGCCCAGTCTTTCAGAGAGAAATTTTCTTGCACATGTCCCCGACCGTTTCATTCTTTCAGCGGCACCATCCGGTACGTATAATAAGGCACTTTTTCGCAGTTCCACATCTCTTTCCACCCGCTATCGCCAGAAAGAAAATCGACTATCCGAGCGCGCAGTCGCGCAGCTTTTTGCAGATGGAGCATGATGAGGTATTTTCCAACATTTGGTCGGGTAAGGTCATACCCGCCATTGATGGCATAATACACATTGTCGTAAAGTGCGGAATACTCAATGCCGACAAGCGAGTCATCCTTGAGGATAATGAGCGTATGGAGCAGTCCCTGCTGCTCAAGAAAGACAAGGAACCGCTTCATCCCAGCAACAAACTCTGCATCGACAAAATCAGATTCTTCTCCCCACCGCTCCAGGTTAAAAGCGACAAACTCATCATAATATTCCGCT
>Ga0209211_10011414_pt1 | contig 11355 bp, 11 predicted proteins | sample RifGroA2_FD_183992 | JGI IMG/M metagenome (GOLD analysis project Ga0209211, IMG submission 183992) | Groundwater microbial communities from Rifle, Colorado, USA - Groundwater A2 (SPAdes) (version 2) | ecosystem: Environmental > Aquatic > Deep subsurface > Groundwater | place: Rifle, Colorado...
CTGTCTTTTCGCCGCAATGGGGGCATAGAAAATAACTCATATTTTCTACAAGTCCAAGAATCGGCACATTAACCTTTTCAAACATCTGTATCGCCCTTCTTGCATCTATCAATGATATATCCTGCGGTGTCGTAACAACAACCGAGCCTGTAAGAGGGATTGTCTGTGCCAGAGTTAATTGTGCATCACCTGTTCCTGGTGGAAGGTCAATTATGAGATAATCCAGCTCTCCCCAGTCTACATCTTTTAAGAACTGCTTTACGATTTGCATTACCAACGGACCTCGCCATATCAGAGGAGCATCCTCTTCCAGAACAAACCCAACAGACATCATCTTTATATTATAATTTACGACTGGCTTCATCTTCCCTTCTGCATTCATCTGTATCGGCTCATTAATCCCCATCATAGTGGGGATGCTTGGCCCATAAATATCAAGGTCAAGAAGTCCGACCTTTGACCCGCTCTTTGCAAGTGCTGCCGCAAGATTTACAGAAACAGTTGATTTACCCACTCCACCTTTACCGCTTGCAACAGCAATTGTATTCTTTACCCCTTTGATACTCTCTTTTTCTGGGATTGTCTTTGCAGAAGGCACTTCCGAGCCCGTTTCTATTACTATCTCCTTAACCCCTTTTATAGATGATACTGCAGACCTTGCATCCCCCTCAATCTTTGCCTTCAAAGGACATGCAGGGGTCGTAAGGATAAGCTTGAAGCTGACCCTGCCGCTCTCAATCCTGATATCCCTCACAAAATTAAGTGAAACAATATCTTTCCCTAAATCAGGGTCCATAACATTTCTCAATGCCTTTAATACTTTATCTTGTGTTATCACATAACCTCCCTAAAAAATAAAGGCTTAATTAGCCACAAATAGGCGCAGATTTATATTGAAGATATTTATACAAAATTTTCCTGAGCCCTTCAAATGCCTTATATTTATCCATATTTACCTTTACATAATTAAGTGTAGGAGGAATATACTTTAAATATCTATCGTTCCCCTTTGCCATTTTTTGATATGCAAAAGTCCCGATTGCCTTTAAATTTCGCTGAATACTCATATAGTCAAAGATTCTTCTAAATTCATTCCTGTCAATACTCTCACCCTCTATCATCTCTTTTTGACTGATGTAATATTCAATCAATTCATCCACCAATTTATTATCCAATACGGTATATGAATCTCTTAAGAGGGAGCATAGGTCATACTGGCATGGGCCCATTCGGGCATCCTGAAAATCAAGAAACCGTAAATCTCCATCCTTAACCATTATATTTCTGCTGTGATAGTCTCTATGGTTCAAATACTGCCTCTGGTTAGACAGGATTTGACATAAATCTAACAAATATCCTCTCATTTCATCCAATTCTCCATCATCCATACTTTTATCCAAAAGCCCGAATATCATGTGCTCAATCATAAAGTTCAATTCCCACATCAGCTTTTCAACATCAAATCTGAGATTAAATGCCACACAGTCCCCAATCCTCTTATCACTCCCTTTTATCTGGATATTCAAAAGTGAATCAATAATTCTTTTATAATATTTGGATATCGTATTTGCATCCTTTTCCTTAATCCATTCTTCCAGTATAATGTCTCCGCAATCCTCCAAAAATAAAAACCCTTTTTTTTCATCATAATAATAAATCTCAGGGACTGTCACCCCGCATTTTCTTAAGTGCCTCTGAACATTTATAAATGGAAGTTCTGAATGGCTGGGGCTTGACAAGACCATCATAACTACTGAGCCAATACCATCCTCTTTTCTATAGCCGACCCTTAAATATCTCCTGTCAGAAGCATCTCCTTTTAAAATAGTAAGGCTTAAGTCCTTAACCCTCTCACCGGTTATATCTTTCAAGATGCCAAAGAAGTACCTCTCCTCAATTTCCTTCAGGTCTATTTCTTTTAACTCCGAACTCTGAACTCCAAACTCTGAACTCATATTTACCCCAGACTCCTTCTTATGACCCCTGCATTCAATATCTCCCTCCTGAATTCCCTCCCCTCCCTCCACATATGAAGAATATTAGACACATGATTTCTGTGTATAAAGTGGTCTGTACAGGTCGGCATAAAACTTGAGCCTATATAATCCTCCAATATGCCTACATCTGTTATGACATCCTTCCATGTCTCATCCGCAGCCGCCAGCATCCTTAAATTTTCCTTATTCAGAAAACACCCTGCCCTCTTTAAATCATTTTTTATATTTGGATATATGGATTCCAGTTTTGAGAGCATACCGTTTTTATCTGCATCATGAATCCCCCTTCCCGTCCCTATCAGTTCGGGCGGAATGCCAATAGAATAGAATACCGATGTAAAGGCAATAGCCCTCGGCAGTCTTACATTTGAATCCCTTATCCCCCTTGAATAACCGAATAATCCTGTATGCTGTATCCTCTCCCTGTGAGATGGGACATGCCTTGATACTTCATTTATTGTAGATGCCAGCCTTTCAATGGTAGAACAATAAGGCTTCCTGAAGATGCCATCCAATTCTAAAATATCATTCATCTCACTATTAGAAAATATACGGGGTGATTTCAATGCTATGTCCCTCTTCAACAACCTTATTGCCGATGCTGATACCTCTCTCGGGAAATCATATCTAAATGCAGATTGAACTGTAACAGTCCTTACACCTGCATATTCATTCATAAAATTCTCAATAGCATCAGGCGACAGCCCGCCCCTGAATTGTAAAGAACCTGCCCCTATTATTGGATATACAAAGACCCCTGTTTCATTCTGAAATTTATAATATTCCGATATTGCACCCTTAGCCGCTATGACAGCTGGAATCATTCCTGAATTTAGTGCAGGGTCTGACCTTGCTATAAATGGCCTTATATACTCCACACTGTGCCTGAATTTCTTCTCAAACCTGTCAATATATTCTAAAAGTATTTTCTTTGAATTTATGAGAGAGCCTGAACCCTCTATTAAAGGGATTATATTTATCTCTACAGGGCCGCTCAGTCTTGTTGAAAATACTTGGCATGTAAGTCGGACAGTCTTATAGTATTGCTCCTGTATATGAATCAGTTTTTCTGCATTGTCTGTCATTGGCAGTATTACCTCAAAGACAGGGGCATGGGAAAAACCTAACTCTCCTGCCGCATCAGTGCCGGTAATTATTGCCATAAATGCCCTCGCAATCCTGAAGCCGGGTTCCTCCCATATATTTGGTATCCTGAATGTCAGAAATTTACTTGAGCCGAGGTGGTTTATGCTGAAATAGTCATAGTATTGATGAAAGAGCCTGTCCATCACCGCCTCATCTACAAATTTCCCCTCCCAGTCCCACATATACTCATCACAACCCATATCACAGAATGAGCGGTAGCACTCCTCCACCTCATCTGTAGTAGAGATAAACTCTGTCTTGTGCCAGTAAGGGACACTGGCATTATCAGGGTGCTGGGTAGCCATTACAGATGGTATCTTCCTGCCAGCACTGCCAGCAAGAATATGATTTTCTTTTTCAATTACCATAAAACATTAATTAAAATCAGCCACAGACTTTCACAGACTAAAATCTTTTTAAGATTTTTTTATCTGTGTTTGTCTGTGTAAATCTGTGGCTAATAATCTCCCCTATCAATTCAAGGTTCTTCTGAAGGGCGCCTCTGTTTTTCATTATAACCTGATACCCCTTCTCACCAATCTCAATCATCTTCTTCCCATTATTTATAAGTCCATCTACCTCTTTTATCAACTCCTTTTCATCATTAACCTGAATTCCCCCTCCCGATAATATCATCTCTTTTGCAATCTCCTGAAAGTTCATCATATATTTACCAAAGATAACAGGCTTTTTGTAAAATGCAGGTTCTAATATATTCTGCCCGCCATGCGGTATCAGGCTTCCGCCAATGAATACAATATCAGCAATACTATACATAAAACCAAGTTCCCCGATTGTATCAATAATAATTATTGGATTTTGGATTTTGGATTTTGGATTTCGGATTTCGGATTTTCTCACAGATGCCAACCCCTTTCTCTTTACAATTTCCTCCACATCCCCTACCCTGTCAATATGACGAGGTGCAATGACCAGACGAAAATCAGCGTGATTTTTCAAAATATGAGAATACAATCTAATAATTGTCTCTTCTTCACCCGGATGCGTGCTTCCTGCAATAAATATTCTATCATTGTTATTAACTCCAAGTGTATTCTTAATCTCTTTTACCTTTTCTTCTTCAATCTCTTTAAACTCACTATCATATTTAATATTACCGGAAACATTTACATTCCTTTTATCTGCACCAAGGGCTATTATCCTCTTTGCATCTTCTTCAGTCTGCATACTGAACAATCTGACACTTTCTAATACACTTTTCATAAACAGACTTATCATTCTATACCTCTTAAATGACCTCTCAGATATACGACCATTAATAACCGCCACAGGAATAGCTTTCTTATTCGCTTCTCTCAGAAAATTAGGCCAGAGTTCTGTCTCCATAATTATACAGACTATGGGATTAATTGTATTCAATGCCCTCTTTACTGACCATGAAAAATCAAAAGGGAAATATATAATATAATCTGCCTCTTTTATCCTCTCCTTTGCTATCTGCTGTCCTGTATCTGTTACAGTAGAAAGAATAATTTTAGCATCTGGATACTCTCTTCTCAAACCCTTTACTAATGGAGTTGATGCTATAACCTCACCGACTGATACTGCATGAACCCAAATAGGAGATTGATTAATTAACTCTCTTTTAATTTCATCTGAATAATATCCCATTCTCTGCCAGAATCCAATCCTGTATTTGCCCTTCACCAAGTTCAATAACCACCACGGAAGAATTAAGATAATTGAAGCAGTTAGAAACAAATTGTATAAAAGATACATGTTCTAAATATATCTCAAAACAATATCCACAGGCAATAGACAAGAATATAATTTTGTGGTAAGTTAAAAAACTATGCCAACCAATATAATTAATGGAAAAGAGATTGCATCTTCAATAAAGTTTGAGATTGCAGAGGAATTGAGAAAGATAAAAAACAATACAGGGAAAGAGGCGGGGCTTGCTGTAATACTTGTAGGTGATGACCCTGCATCAACTGTATATATCAGGAACAAAAAGAAGGCATGTCAGGAAGTAGGAATAAGGTCTTCTGAATATCATTTACCAAAGGAAACACAACAGGATACGCTATTAAATCTCATAAACTCTCTTAACAAAAATCCTGAAATACATGGAATACTCGTGCAGTTGCCGCTTCCTAATCATATACAATCGGATAAGATTATTGATGCTATAAATCCTGATAAAGATGTGGACGGTTTTCACCCTGTAAATGTTGGGAAATTAGTTGCCAACACCGCATCTTTGATTTCCTGCACCCCCCTCGGTGTTATGACACTCCTTGATAAAAGTGAGATACCTGTAGAGGGCAAAAAGGTAGTAATTGTCGGGAGGAGTAATATTGTAGGTAAGCCTGCCGCACTTTTATTTCTTCATAGAAATGCTACTGTTACAATATGTCACTCAAAGACAAAAAACCTGGCTGATTATACAAATAAGGCTGATATATTAGTAGCTGCCATTGGCAAACCAGCCTTTATAAAGGCTGATATGGTTAAAAAAGGGGCTGTGGTAATTGATGTAGGGATAAATAGGGATGAGGCAGGATTAATTGGAGATGTAGATTTCCCATCGGTAAAAGAAAGGGTTTCATATATTACACCCGTTCCAGGCGGTGTAGGACCCATGACAATAGCAATGCTTATGAAAAATACACTGACTGCCTTTAAAAATACACTGGACAAAACATGATTAATCCGCAGATTACGCAGATTACACAGATTTTAAAATATCCTGTTTACCCTGTGCATCCCTGTTAATTGATTCTTTTTTATTGTTTTTAATCTGCGGTAATCTGCGAAATCTGCGGATATAAATTTCCATGAATCAAGAAAGAGAAGTCTATACAGTCTCAGAGCTCACCCGTGCCATAAAATTTGTTCTTGAAGAGGATTTTCCTGAAGTCTGGGTTGAGGGGGAGATTTCTAATTTCAGGGTTCCCAATTCAGGTCATGCCTATTTTACCCTCAAAGATAAGGATAGCCAGTTAAAGGTAGTTTTATTCAAATTGAATAAGAGGCTATTAAAATTTGAGCCTGAAGACGGACTCTCTTGTATAGTCAGGGGAAGAATAAGTGTCTATGAGCCGAGGGGCGAATATCAGCTAATAGCAGAGGACATGGAGCCAAAGGGAATAGGTGCATTGCAATTAGCCTTTGAACAGTTAAAGGAAAAACTCTTTAAAGAAGGGCTCTTTGATGAGGCACATAAAATACCTATTCCCCAATTCCCACAGAAAATAGCCATTGTCACATCACCGACAGGCGCCGCTATCAGGGATATGCTCCGTATTATTGACAGGAGATTTTCCAATGTCCACATTATCATCTACCCTGTCAAGGTTCAGGGTGAAGGTGCATCGGCAGAAATAGCAAGGGCTGTAAAGGAATTAAATGCACTGCCTGATATTGATGTAATGATTGTCGGGAGGGGCGGAGGCTCTATTGAAGACCTCTGGGCATTTAATGAGGAAATTGTTGCAAGGGCAATCTATGATTCAAAGATACCTGTAATCTCTGCTGTAGGGCACGAGATAGACTACACAATAGCAGACTTTGTTGCTGATTTAAGGGCACCAACGCCATCAGCAGCAGCAGAGCTTGTTGTAAGAGTTAGGAAAGAGGTAGTTCAAAATATTATAGGTTTGGAAAAAAGGTTAATAAACTCAATTCAGAATATGGTTGATATACTAAAAAGCGACCTTACAGGATTGCAGGAAAGAAGGGTCTTAAAATCACCTTTGGATAAAATATATGAGCTCCAGCAAAAGATTGATGATATAGGCTTAAGAGTAAGGAGGTCTCCACTATTAATATACGAAAAATTTACGGAGAAGACATTTCATCTCTCAAGAAGCCTCTTTATACTCAATCCGGAGGTCAGGATACGGAGAATCAAGGAAATATTATCAGAACTTACCAAGGGACTTGAAACAGCAGTAAATCACAGAGCAGAAATACTTGATAAAAAATTAACAGGCATGTCAGGCAAACTTAATGCCTTAAGCCCTCTGTCAGTCATGGAAAGGGGATACAGTATATGCAGAAGACTACCTGATTTGAAAATAATAAAAGATGAATCTGAGGTTGAAAAAGATGGGCAGGTTAATGTAAGATTATCCAGAGGGGAACTAATTTGCAGAGTTGAAGAACAAAAACCCTAATGAAACCACAGGTAAACACAGGTTAAATTTTTAAAAATCTCTTTTTATCTGTGTGAATCTGTGTCCATCTGTGGTTAATATTTTTTATGTCTGAAATAAAATTTGAAAAGGCGCTAAAAAGACTGGAAGAGATTGTTGAGAAATTAGAAAAGGGCGATTTAGACCTTGATAAATCCCTTGAGATCTTTGAGGAAGGGATTAAGATGTCGCGGATATGCTCCCAGAAACTAAAAGAGGCAGAAAAAAAGATTGAGATATTGACAAAAGATGAGACTGGAAAATTGAAAGCTGAACCATTTGAACCTTCCCCTGAAACAGAAGAGCCCTCCTAACAAGAGTGATTTGTTAAGCTGCTATTAATTCTAATTTTTCTTTTGTTGAAGAAGGAAGCCGTACAGGAGCAAAATACTCTGCAGGATATAAATAATCCTCGCCAGACTCATCTATGACTCTTATCTGATGATGTTGCCCGGCTATTCTGTCAGTCAATACTTCGTATAGTTTTCTAGTCTCCAGCGATGATTCATAGCCGCGATTATCAACGCATATCATAAAATGTTTTTTCATAGCCATCCCTCCTATAGATACCTCTTGATTTTCATTTCTTTTTTCCCGATGCCATGCCCTTCATACCAATGCACTTCCGCCTCAAGAATAGCACCGTCATCCATTTCTACAAGGCAAATACCTTTTAACTTTCTCCAATTTGCTTTTCCGTATATCTTGTTTAACCTGTTCAAATTCTTTATCCCATGTCCTGTAGCAATGATTTTAACTTCCCGAATCGCACCTTCTATCTTAAAAGGCATGTCTATATTTAATCACTTTTTTATAAATTTTTAAATAGGGATAACGGCAAAAATCAGCGGTGGTTATCAGCCATCTGCTGGAGTTTGTTGTTAGCTGTATTCATTCTTGGTCGAGAGCTTGAATAGCGGACTTTAACTCCAAAACTTCAACTGGAGAGTCAGCCCAATTATCTTCCCAACAAACAATTATGTCGCACTGCGCGGGGTCATGTCCGTGATCCCGGAATGTTCGGCTTTGATATTCAAACTCAATCCGCACACGTTCCCACTTGTCGCCACTTCTATCAACACGGCGTTTTGCCTCACAATCGGGGAATCCTGTTGCTACACTCTCTACGACAAACCCAAGTTCAAATGCAACCATCCCAAAAAGAAATACGACTCCTTGTTCATTAATTGGTGCATGTTGCAAACCCCTGAAATTAAGAATAGGGCCATAAAGCCGTCCACCTTTGGGAGTCCAAACTGCCAAATCGGGAGTCTCCTCAGACGATGGCTCTCCAGATGTAGCGGTACGAGTTGACGGTGGCATTGGTAGCCGATCAAAATATAGAAAATCAGGATGCGCTGTTTCAACCCAGCGTCTAAATTCAAGAAGTACGTTCTCCCATTTCCCCCAACGTCGCGTATAAACCCATTCGCTATATTTACCAACTTTCCTAAAACGGAGGCGAGTTGTTATGCAGCCCTCCGTTATATAAGTTTGATACATAGCTTCCATAAGCTCGTCATCTGGTATACGACTAACATCTATCGGTTGGAGCCCAGATGCTGTAACAAACTGATTCCAAGAATCGAAGTGCCTTAGAACATGCCATTCAGAAATACCAGTTTCTCTGATAAATTCTGCTCTTGAAATCGACTTTTTCTGTAGCCTTTCAGCAAGAGCGCGAAGTTCAGTGATGAGTCCTTCTTCTGTATATTCTGACTGATTGTTCATTTTATCTTTCGTCAGCTAACATTGTCTTTTAAGTTTATTCAACATTATGATGGATTATAGGAATTAAAGGTGAGATAGTCAAGAAGAAATCCTCCTAAAATCGTGGGAAATTGGGGATATGATGAAGTATAATAGGGATAACAAAACAGGCATCTGCGGTGATTTTAACAACAAAAATCTGATTAATCCGCAGATTACGCAGATTTTCACAGATTATGGAACAAGATGCAAGAGACAAGATGTAAGAGGCAAGAAAGAATCTTGCTTTTTGTTTCTTGCTTCTGATTTATATTTTCTTCTTAATCTGCGGATATATAATTTCCTATACATCAAGATATGAGGAGAATTCTTCACATTGATATGGATGCCTTTTTTGCATCAGTTGAACAGAAGAGGCACCCTGAACTGACAGGCAAGCCTATTGTAGTTGGAGGGAGCGGCGACCCTACAAAGAGGGGAGTGGTATCAACCGCATCTTATGAGGCAAGGAAGTTTGGGATACATTCTGCAATGCCGCTAAGGACTGCCTATAAACTTTGCCCTGATGCTGTCTTCCTGCCTGTGGATTATGAGGAATACCAGAGGGCATCCGAAAAGGTCAAGAATATCTTGAGGGAATTTACAACTGTAATTGAAGATATGGGAATTGATGAGGCATTTCTTGATATATCCCAGATAGATAAGCCCTTAGAAGAGATTGCAGAAAATATTAAGAAAAGGATTAAAGAAGAGACAGGGCTTACATGCTCTATTGGCATAGCACCTAATAAACTTCTTGCAAAGATTGCTTCCGATATGCAGAAACCTGACGGTTTGACAATAATTAAAGATGATGAGATAGAGAGCCGCATCTGGCAATTGTCTGTAAGGAAACTGTGGGGTGTAGGACCAAAGACTGAGGCGTATCTGAAAAATATGGGCATTAAGACAATCGGGGAGCTTGCATCATTTTCTCGTGATAAGCTTGTTAAGGAGTTTGGTGAATCACATGGAGATTATCTTTATGATGCCGCAAGGGGCATAGATGAAAGCCCTCTCGTCACACACTGGGAGCCAAAATCTCATAGCAGGGAGACAACCTTTGAGAAGGATACAGGCAACTGGCAGGTGATAGCAAAGACACTTGCAGGACTTACAAGAGATGTCATTGACGAAATGAAGGAGTCAGGCTATAAAGGGAAGACAGTTACAGTAAAGGTGAGGTTTAGTGATTTTGAAACCCATACGAGGGCAAAGACCATTTCTAAATCCACAGACTCAGAGGAAGAAATAAGAAAGGCTGCATTTGACTGCCTGAAGCGGTTTGAGTTAAAAAAGAAGGTCAGGCTCATAGGAGTAAGGGTCGGCGGACTGATTAAAGAGTAGATTCCTTGACAATACAACTTATTAGAATTAAGATTTATATATGAACATTAAAGAATATTTTAATGAAATGAAAACACTTGTAGACAATGCCCTTGACAGGCATATACCATCCAACAACACATATCCTCCTGATATTTTTAACTCTATGAGATACAGCCTGTTTGCGGGAGGAAAGCGATTAAGGCCCATACTGGTCATTGCATCAGCAGAGACAGTAGGAGGAAAGAGGGAGGCTGTCCTTCCATTTGCCTGTGCTATTGAGATGATTCACACATATACACTCATACATGATGACCTGCCTGCTATTGATAATGATGATTTCAGGCGGGGCAAGCCAACAAATCACAAGGAATTTGGCGAGGCAATTGCTATTTTGGCAGGTGATGCCCTTTTGACTATGGCATTTCAGATAATGAGCGATACGAGGCTTATGCCTCATACAAATCCCTCTGTCATTTTAAGGGCTATTAATGAAGTGGCATATGCAGTAGGCGTATTTGGCACTATTGGAGGTCAGATTGTTGATATTCAATCTACAGGAAAGAATCTGGATATACCTACACTTGAATATATACATACCCATAAGACAGGAGAGATGATATTATCTGCTGTGAGAGCAGGTGCCATACTAAGCGGCTGTGAAGAGGACGAATTAAACGCACTCACACATTATGCTGAAAATATTGGTCTTGCCTTCCAGGTGATGGATGATATACTTGATGTGGAGGGGGAGAGCGAGGTAATGGGGAAGACTGCCGGCAGTGACGAGAGGATGAAGAAAGTTACATACCCAGCAGTTTTTGGGCTTGCCGAATCAAAAAAAATTGCAGGCAGGCTGATTGACAATAGTATAAAATCCCTTGAGATGTTTGGTGATAAAGCAGAAGTGCTAAAGGATGTTTCGGAATATATAATTGCGAGGAAGTTTTAAAATAAATGGGTAAGGATTCGAGGGG
>Ga0209211_10011416_pt1 | contig 11355 bp, 9 predicted proteins | sample RifGroA2_FD_183992 | JGI IMG/M metagenome (GOLD analysis project Ga0209211, IMG submission 183992) | Groundwater microbial communities from Rifle, Colorado, USA - Groundwater A2 (SPAdes) (version 2) | ecosystem: Environmental > Aquatic > Deep subsurface > Groundwater | place: Rifle, Colorado...
CAAATGCTCGAGAAAAAGACCTTCCCGAAATGCAAAAAGTCAATGGAGAACTCGTACGCCAATTGCGTACGCTTGCAGAAATTGCACGAAAACGCAACATTCCCGTACTTGTTACAGGACAAACGTATCAATGGGAAGAAAAAACAAAAATGGTCGGCGGGGACATGCTGCGCTACGCCGCCAAGTGCCTCATCGAGATAAAGAAGCTCACCGGCGGGAACCGCATCGCGATACTGCGCAAGCACCGGAGCCTGCCCGAGGAGCGACAAGTCGGGTTCAAGATCGTCGAGCGCGGCATCGAAGAGATAGCGCTTCCGGGAGGCGAGGAGGAGAAACCGCTCCCCGACCCCGCCGCGCTCTTCCCCACTGCTTACGATCTGGGAGAGAAATAACCATGAACTGGACAACCATTGAGCGGCCAGGATTCTTCGGAAAAAGAAGAAATGAGACTTACGCCCAGTACGATAAGAGTTTTGGGAAAGAGAATTGGAGATTGATGTGGCGATGGAATAATGAGGCTATCCCGTTCATCACAGCATGTCAACTCTATGAAGATGGATATTACGCAGACTCATGCAAACGAGAAGGACTCTGGAGAGAATTGGTCTCTACGGCGAAAGATGTCTACGACCACCACGAATCAAATACACTGTCAGGTCTTGACTACCTCATACAAGAGGGCGGGGCGACGCACTTACAAGACATCGCTATTAGAAGAGTCGTTCTGAGAAAAGGATGGAACTTCGAAGGCAAGACATTAGTGCAGATACGCAGTCATGCGGAGTATTGGGGAGCCAATTTGAGCCCGGGGCGCGTCCCGTTCCACCTGCCTGAATTGATCGTCTCGCCGCATCTGGAGAGTTGGTGGAACCACAACTCTATCGAGGACTTCTGGCAGAGCAACAAGATTCTCCAGATACGCGAATGAACGAGTATTTCAAATAACGAGAATATCCGCATGCAACTCATAGTCCAGACGAGAAAGAGCTCTTGCAATGTCGCATGCATGCAAATGGTGCTCCATCACCACAACATCGATGTGGACGAACAGCACATTCGCGATAATTTACCACGGCATCGTTTCGGAAGCACAATCAATGAAATCGAACGGTATCTGTCAAGCAACGGACTACTGACTACGCAATACCCGTCGAGCAACAATCATGACCGCATCCCTGACGGCACATTCATAGTCGGCGTGGCAAAAGACGTCGACGGAACAGCAGCGCCGCACTACATCGTCGTAGAAAAGAGAGGAGCAACGTGTAACTCATACGACCCTCAAGATACTGCTAGCAAGATTGTCCGGACGGAGGAGATACTGATGGCATCACGAAGAAAAGAGCAGAGAAACAACGTGTGGCTCCGGATTTCTAAGATAACAAAAGAACGAATTTAGTTGGCTGTAGCAATATATTCCGCTCAACTCGTCTTCCCGTCTGCGGCCTGCTGCGGCTTCGTCGATCTCACGGCTATCGCGCTGCCTTGGTTGCCGCTCGTGTCGAACGGCACGACGAACACCTCGTAATCGACGCCCGGTCTCACCGGTTCTCCATCACAATTATCGAGCGTAAGAGTCTCTGTCGCGCTCCCCGTGTGCAGTACCCTGACAGGGTCCTTGCCTTGATGCGTCTTATCTATCGGGATATCCACGCTGACGAGCGAAGTTATCAGTCCAGCGGCATCGGGCAGGCGGCAGCTTACGTTGTAGTAGCTGGTATCCCGGCTGACAGAGGATGAGAACGATACCTGGAGTCCTGCGCCGAGGTTGAGCGCAGTCATCGATGACGGCGAACCAGGGCCATGCTTATCATCGAGTCCGATCGCGAATTTCACGACCGGGCTCTCGAACGTCCCCGTGGAGAGGCGCGGTATCGGCTGCGCGTACTGGATGCAGACAGGATATGTCGTCTTGTACGCGCCGCACATCGGTACGGACCTATCATCGGCGCCGAGCCAGACCAACGCATCGCCGTCTTTGTACATGAGGAATCGTTTCGAATCGAGCGAGTATATCACTTTCGGCAGGTCGACGATGCCGGCTACGGGTTTCGGCCTGACCACCACGCGGTAGCGTGCCGCGCCATCCTCGAAGGAGCGTTCCAGCATCACCTGCCACGACCCTTTCGCACCGCCAATTTTCGGCATGAACGGGACGAGAACCGTGCCTGCCGCGCCGCTCTGCGTCACGCCGTCCACGATGATGCTCGCGCCCGCCGATCTCAGGACGACGTCCACATCTTTCTCATCGGCGATCGGCGGCGTCCACGCGCATGCGCAATCGCCTTGCTTGTTCGCGACGCAATCCGCGGTCGCTTGCATGAAACTCGTGTACACGCCGCGGGCTTCGTCCTCGCAAGGCACTACGGCAAGGCCTCCTCCGATAGAATCCAGACGGTCGTCGAGGCATTCTTTCGTCGGCACATCATCGCTGCCGTCGCATTTCTCATAAGTCTCTTTTGCGAAATCGACGATGCGTTGCATTGCGCCTAACGTATCCGGAACCTGTACGGAGAACGAGGGGTTGAATGTGTACGTGCCGAGCTCCTTGACGGTGAGCATGCCGCACGCCTGGTCGGAGAAGCTCTCCGTAGCACTGCCGCCTTGCGCGTAGAAGCGGGTCATGACATCTGTGACGTATTTCCTCGCGCCAGAGCTCATCCCCGGCGATATCTCCTCCCATGTGGCGGTTGATGCGGTCTTGCCTGATGCTTTGATAGCCTTATCGACATTGCCCGATCCGCCGTTATACGCCCCTAACGCGATGCGCAGCTTGTCGGGATTGCTATCGTACTGCTTCATGAGCGAGGCCATGAATTTCGCGTGCGCTCTTACGCTCAACACTGGATCAAGCCGTGGATCGCCGGGATCGCACCCCGCGATCTTTCCCGTGCAGGTTGGAGTCTTGTCCGTGGCGCTCGGAGCGCATTTGCAGGTCCTTATCTTCGACACGCTATCCGGAGATGCTATCCCGGTGAAAGCCTGTTTCGACCCTTCGATGTGCGTGAACTGCGATATGCCGACGCCGCCGTCGAAGCTCACGATGTCCGCCTGCCCGGTGCTCTCCTGAGCTATCTGCGATACTATCACCCGATAATCCACCTCCCGCTCAGCTCCTGCTTTCTTTATCTCGTCCATGAGCCCGAGCTTCATTATCCGGTCTATGGTGACCGTGAGCGTCGCGTCTCCCGCAGCGTTGCCGGGATTAAGATTGAGCGCACAGTCCGAAGAGCTCGAAAGCACAGGGATGCCTTCGCACTCCGCGAGCAAGTCCTTGTTGTTGCGCGTTATCCCTCCGCCAGCGTCGTACTTGCGGCAGCTCGCGCCCGTGCCGCGGAGACGGGAGAGCTGCTCCTCGGGGAAGTAGCACAGGGGATTCGATCCTCCTTCTTTTGCCGATACCTTCGCGCTGCTCGTGTAGACCTTGAAATCGAGGTGCTGTTTCTCGGAATAGCCGGTGTTGCCCACCTTGCCGATGATCATGCCTTTGTAGACGCTCTGTCCCTCGCGAACATACACCTCTTCGAGATGGCTGTAGCGGGTGTAGAGCGACGAAGGGGAGTGGCGCAGGAGTATGTTGTTGCCGTAATTGCTGCAGTTGCCGTTGCAGTTCTTCCTGCACTCATCGTCCACAGTAGTATTGTCCTTAGGCGCGACCGAGCACGCACACTTGCCGACCCAGAGATTGCAGACCCTATCGACAATGCCGTCGGCCGCCGCGTAGACGTTCTCATCCGAGAAGACGCCGAAATCGATGCCATCATGGAAATCCTTGTTGCCCTGCGCAAGCGTCCTGTCGCCATAGCAAGAGCTTATCGGACCTAGCGACGGCGGGGTGATGGCGATATTCCGGACGGTGATATCGGCACCCGCCGCAGCAGTGCCGTCATCCGAACCATCCGATGGTGTCACCGCGGCGAGAACCGCCTCTTTCGCGGCGTTTGCGATGGCGGCAGGAGCATCCTTCGCCGCTTCGATAGCGATATCTCCTATGACCTTTTGCTTGAAATCCGCCATCCACGCAGCGGCGTCGGCAGGCCCGTTCTCTCCGTCCTCGCCGCCGTGGAGCGCGGGGCCCGGTCGCATCGAGGATGGCTGTACCTCCTGCGCGAAGAGGATGGATAGCTCCGGTATGTTGCGACGGTCTTTCCGCGCGATATCGACGGTGAGTCTGCGCAGCGATTCGAGCTGTTCTTTCGTATAACTATTCCAGCATCGTTGCTCTGTGTACTCAGGGGTGTCGCATACGACACTGAGATCGGTATCGAGCGGCGGTCTGCCCCAGGACATCCTTGCAAAGTCGCAGATACGTGCCATGGATCCCGTCTCGTAGCGGTTCGGATCCTCACCGGTGCAGGGTTGCGCCCGCTCTTTCTGCTCGAACGCTCCCGCGGGAGCATCATCAGCAGGCAATGGTCCCTCGTTGACAAGAGATATGCCTATCGCCCGGTCTTCGATATCTTTCGCGCATGTCTGGACGCCGTTCGCATCGCACGGTCGCATGAAGAACGCTCGTTGGTCCTCGGGCACTACCTGTATCACCGCTCCGGAGCGATCAATGAGGTAGTGCGTGCTCGCGAGCCCTTGCGAGTAATCGCGTTGTGTGGTAGCGACATCCGCGGTTCCTGTCGAGGTGATGATGATATACGCTATCTTGCCGACTCTCGCCTTGCGATTGTTCGACGGCATCACGGTGATGCCTTCCACATCTGCGTCCGGCTGGAACATGCCTTGCGACACTTTTGCGATATTATTCTGGAGTATGACGCTACGCAACGCCCGTTGCTCCAGGTTCTTGCTCGTCACGATAGGCAGGCTCAGCGAATCGGCGGTCTTGCCCACGACGAAAAGGCCATCGTCAGCGCTTTGGACCAGTATCTCGTAACCTAGCGCGTTCGGCATACCGGGATAGTTGAGGAATCGACGAAGATTTGTAGCCACGTCCTCTTTGTACGCCTCATAGATGCTCGCTTGCGCGTTCGGCTGCGCGTCCGCTTGCGTAGCACCGGATGTTCCCTTCGTGGCGCTGTTCGCGGTAGCAGCGAGCTCCACTTTCGGGAAGCATGCCCGTGAGGAGTCCGTCCATCGCTGGTACGAGGCATAACTCCCGCATGAGTAGTCGGTCGATAGTCTCGCGCCCCGACCAGGCAGCGTGGCTAGCGCTTCGTACGCGGAGAACTTCGCCGCTTCGTCGAGGTAGAGGAGCATCTCTTCGCTTATCGAATATGTATGGAGCACGGCGGATTGCCTTGTGCCTATCCCCTCTTGCGTGTTCTGCATGGAGAATGCGGCGCTCAATTTCCAGAAGATGAGCAGTATCGCTACGAAGAACAGGATGTTGAGCCAGAACATGAAGAAATCGCCGCGGCGATCATCCCACAGGCTACGCGCGGCATGGCGATGCTGCACCCGGCATCGATCGGTTTTCATTCGAGCACCATCGTTATCTTCGTGTTGCCTTTCGTCCCCGGAAGGAGAGCGTGTCCTACTGCATCGCTGACGTCCGTGGAGGGTTCTGCTTTCGGTTCGACGTTCACCTCTATCTTCTTGCCGTCACCATACTCTATCGTGACGGTGGTCTCGCGGTCGATGGGCGCGGCAGCGGTTATAGCGGCAACGATATCTTTCTCGTAACGTCCGTCGAAGTTCATGATGATGATATCGGCGAGCGGCGCATACACCGCGGTGCCGCCAGCGGCATTACCGGCGGCGTTGCCGGTGGCAGCGCTCTGGGATACTCTCGCCGGTTGCCGCAGCATACCGATGAGCATTACGCTCGCCTGATGATCCCCAAACTCATCTTCCACACCGGGACGATCCACGCTGAGGCGGCCTCGGTCGATGCCGAGCAGCACTATCGCGACGACGAGTATGAGCACGAAAAAGAGTATCATGAAACCCTGCATCCACATGCCGCGGCGAGATGAGGGCAGTATACCCTGGCAAGATGCATGCACTGTGTCTCGGGAACAGGTATGCGATGCTGCTGTCGTCATGCGTGCCATCATGTGTTCCTCCGCACGACTGTGATGGTGAGCGTTCCGGGCGCGAGCGATGATTTGTCCTTTATCGTCACTGGGAATGACGCGCGTTCCATGGAGGCGCCGCCGGCGCCGAAAAGACCGCTCTGGGCGAGAGGCGAGTACTTCTCGAACGTCCTGCGATCGGTGCAGATGACGCGCGGTTCGTGCCGCCCTTGCGTCCAGTTGAGCTCTAGGCATGCCGCGATCCTGCTCTCGTCCGAGAGCGCCGATCTGCCGGAGTATGTATCGGCAAGACGCTTCTCGTCGAACCGTTCGAGATCGATGATGCCCGGATATGTCCTTCCGATCAGAGGGTCTTTGTACATGATGAGGTTCCCGTCGTAGTAGAGGCGGTATATCATCGCCGCGCGTTCCACAGCGTCCCCCTCGACATCCCGATTCGAGTAATAGTTGACGAGCACCGTGATGACGATGACCGCGACGACGAGCATGATGATACGCGGGAACCACTCCATCATCTCGGCCTGGGCGCGACGCTGCATCATGATGATCCTCCTGATGATTGAGGCGCGGTAGTTCCAGCAGTTCCTGTTGGCTGCTCTGCTTGTTCCGCACCACTCGTTGCCTTCGGTGTCGTCGGCGTGATACCGCCCCGGTAGTAGATGGCGAGCGAGTTCGCAAGCGCGATGCCGAGCTGCTCAGGACGGAGGAAGACGTCGTTCTTCGCCGAGATCGCGATAGGTATGCGTATAACACCCGGCGCTCCTGCAACGGTAGTGGGTGTATCGGCGACGAACGGGATGTTCGATATGAGCTTGAGCTGGTCGGCGAAGACGCAGTCGAACGCGGCGCCGTGGTCGCTCGTCGGACCGAACGCGACGCTATTCGTCTGGTCGGTCACGACGGTGATGTCGAAGATGATGTTCGGGGTGTCGTCCTGCTGGACGACTTTGACCGCGGATAGTATGTCTCCGAACGCCTGTTGCGCCTCTGCGGCGTATGTCCCCGTCGGCGCTTTCGTGATGTTGATGCTCACCACCGCTTCGCTTATAGGGACCGCCTTGCGCGCCATCGTCGGGCACGATGCGAGCACCGTCTCCGCTTGCGTGATGGCAAAACTCTCTCCGCTCTTTCTCAAGACGAGATACTCAGGTCTTGTCAGCATGATGGCTCCCGTAGGGTAGTCGATCGCGAGACCGTAGAAGACCTGCCGAGCGTCCGACGGTTGGAGGCCGCTTGCGGTGGTCCGGCCCACCTCGATCTTCCCATTATCGACCCAGAATGAAATGTCAAGATTGGGTTTGATATTGTCGTAACGCAACACCACATCGCCCGCTCCTGCATTGACAAGCTCCGCTGTCGACGATACATCCATCGCGTAGAATCGGGCGTAGAATGCCTCTCCGTTCGCGTTCGTCGCTATGAACCCGTATGCCGCGAGAGCGAAAAAACCGAGGAGAGCGAGCGTGATGATAGTCTCGAACATATCGGATATCGCACCATGACGCCACCACGCACCCATACAGCGCTTCCCGTCGAGAGAACTTATAAAGGTTGCGAGGGAAATGAGGGGTGTACTCGCGTCAAATCCACAACAACCGTCGCGTAAGAACGAAGCGATGATTGCGGCCTAGAGAAGTGTACTGATGAGTATTACCACGCAGACTGCGCAATTCGGATAAACAGTCATCAGGTTGCCGCCTTGGAATAGCCCTGAGACCCGCGTGTCGGGAGCGAGGGACCCGACTATACGCGGGTCGAAACGACCCGAGAGTGCGTTCTCCGCGGCAAAAAAATCGTGAGAAGAATCTCTGCAGTCCGATCGCACTGCCTATTGCTTGCAACTAGAGACTGACTTGAATAACGACGAACGCTCGGCATCGGTGAATCGGCTTGCGGCTTTCACGATACAGGTGTCGGTCGAACCCTGCATCAATACGCAGTACGCCGTGCTGGTCGTCGATACTAGACATGGCATCGGGTCATCGCAGCATTGTTTTTCCAAGCCGCGTATAGTGTCTTTCGCGCAATCCTTGACTCCGAACGCCTCTGTCTGCACTTTCTTGCATACAGGCACCGCCACGGGAGGTGATGCACCTGTAGATTGAGCGACACCGGTCACCGATGCCGGAGGGACGGGTTTGGTGTCGAGGATGACGTCGTTCCCCGAACGACGTATGATGACATCGACGAATGTTCCCTCGATGAATTCTGAGGAGAGGAAGAAGTCGTATTGTCCGCTTCCGCGCGAGGTCAGAGTCACCTTCGGATCGTACCCTTCCAGTTCGAAGGACTGCGTATCCTCTGTCCCGAGTATACGCGTCGCTTCGACCGACATGCATTTGACCACGCTCGCATCGAACTCCTTGTCTTCGACATCGATCTTGTAGAGGCATAGACATGATTCGTCCCAGTAGCAGCGGAGCGGCCGTTTGAGGACGAGCTCGCTCTTATCGAGACCGAACCATTGCGCGGTCGTCGCCGTGAAATCATCGCGCCCCGAGAATCCCACCATGATATACTGGTATGACATCGTGATGATGACGGACGATTCGGGAGGATCGAGTTTCTTGTCGATGGACTCCTCGATGCGTTGCCCGAGAAGGATGACCGACGACCTCGCCCGGAAATCATCGCCGGGATCGGAAAATTGCTCGATAAGCTTGATGGAGAGCGCGAAGACCGCGACGAGCATGATAGCGCCGAGGATGAGACGGCCCGTCGTCATCGATACCTCCTCTTCAGCCCCCTCGCCGCGACGGTTCAAGAGACGGGACATACGGCCTCAGCATTGACGGGTGGCAAGACTGTCAAGCGTCTTTTTATCATCGGCGAATACAGCAGCGCATGCAGCAGAATCACTCGGTACGGATTTGCACACAAACCAATCGTTGGTATTTTCTGCGTATCGCAATCCGATATCAGATACTCGCCAATAACAGTTTGGCTTAACGCCAGTACACAATCTTACTGCGTGATTCATAGACTCTTCATGATCATCCCAGCCATCAAGGTCAAACGTTCCTTGCGGACTTACGGTCCGGCAGACAGCGTCAGAGGACGTTCCGCCGTTCGATGGCTGGCCTGCTTGCAATAATCGCTCTACGGGTTGACCACCGACAGTGATCTTGAACGTAGCGCTCACAGGTTTCCCTGACGCGCCGATCTCGCGCAGAAGCGCGTCTTTGGTCACACCCTGGATGCCGTTCATGAGCGTTCCCGAGTATATCCTGACCTGGCCGTCAGACGCCACCTGACAGGGTTGATCCTTCATGTCGGCGAGCGCAGTGGTTCCGGTGATACGTCGGGTGGCCGGATCGTAATTCTGTTTTTTGATAGTGTAACCGAACGTACATGTCGATTTCTTCGATGATATATCGCTCATCGCGGCGGATGATAGATAGTAGATTATCTCCAGTTGCTTGTCTAATTCGACGATGGTACGGTACGCGTTCAGGTCTTGGCACGAACCATCGACTTTCACCACCATAGTACCGCTCTGGATGTTCTGGCACATCGCTAAATCGGACGCTTTCTTCATCTCCTCGGCAGATGCAGTGCTATCTCCCGGAACGAGAAGACAACAGACGCCGGTACTGCAACCGATATTTCCGAACGATTGCCAACGATAACCCTCACGAGGGGCTGTTTTTTCAGGAGGGCACGTGGGAGTGCATCTTCCTTCTGCTCCTGCGAACGTACCTATGAGTCCTTCGCATTGCTGAAAGTTATCAACACTTTCCGTCCCAGTTTTCATGAATTTGTAGACGATGAATATGCCGACGCCGATGACGAGGACTACGAAGACGAGGGTGACGAGCAACTCTCCGATAACGATGCCTTTGCGGTTCATCAGTCGTTCTCCCTCTCTTCAAGGTAGATGACGAGCGCTTTCGCCAGCATATCATAGCCGTTGAAGACGGTCGCCATCGTCACCGCGCTGTTCCCTGCGTTGTCATCGCCGCGCATGCACAAGACTTTGATTTCCGTGCCGCTGTACATCCGCAATCGCGACGTCTCTGTGGAGTAACCTGATGTCGGACACCACGTGTTGGCCGATTGCGCGCCGCTCACGAGCGCGGGCAGGAATTTGGTGATGTCGCCAATGTACGCGACGCCGAATGTCGACTTGCAGCCCGACTCGGTCACGCCGAGCGCCTCGGGAAGGCCGTCTTGGCAGAAGAACTGCATCCTGAGCGTGAAGGGGTCGAATTTGATGTCGACTTGCGGCGGCGTGCGGTCGATGTTGATGCGCTGGCCTTTGCCGCCGACATAGGAGAATCCGCCGTTCATATCCTGGCCGTACACGCATAGGTACTGCCCGGCCATGTTCGCCTCACGGAGCCGTATCGTCGCGGTCTGAGTGGCGGGGTCGAACGTATCCGCCCAATACGTCGTACCGATGGTGAAAGAACTCTTCTCCATGATATCTTCGCTCGATCGGCATTTCGTGCTCGATGTTTGCTGCGTGAACCCGAGGAATGTGTTCGCGAGCTCTGCGTCGGCGGTCCCCGTATTCTTGAGCGCTGTGAAGAATGGTGTCGCAGCAGCGCTGAATGAGCTGCTGAGCGCGCCCGATTCCGCGATCATGCACTGATCGTACGTCTCGTAAGGGCCTTTTGTGGTTTTGCCTGTCTTCGTGTCCACGATATAGTATTTCGGTTTGACAACGGTGAGTTGGGTCGGGTTATTAGCGACAGTACCACAATCGTGCTCTTCGCTTCCGATGTTCGTGTGCGTCGCTGCCACAACCTTGAATGCGATGTTCTTGCATTTGACGTTCTGTGTGTCGCAGGCCACGGTCGCCGTCTTCTCTCGCGTCCATTTATTGTCCAGTCCTTTGACTATGCGGACCGGATAGGTCGGTTTGATGCTGAGCTTTTGCGTGGTCTTGAAGATGGCGGTTGCCGCATCGCGCGTTTGATCGCCGTTTTGGCTGCTATATACCACCACTACGAGTCGGAGTGTCTGACCAGCATAATCGGTTAGTATCTTGCTTTCTTTACCGAATGTTATCGTACCGGATAGTCTGGTCGACATCAGATCGGCGTTTTTCGAATCTTTGACATCGCTCGGCGCCGTGACACTGATAGTTCCGATACTTCCTGTGACGCCGGACGCGGGAGTTATAGGCCCGGAAGATGTCCCTTTTGCAGTATCGAACGTGAAGCTACCGAGTAGTTTCCCGCTGACATCCTCGATGCCTATCACAGTGACCCAATCGCCTCTGCCGCACGCGCGCATGGGGTCGTTGTAGTACTTCCGGCAATCATCCACCAACTTCTGGGTCGCGAAGTACTCTGTGCTCTGCGTGAATGCTATCTTTGGCTCTTCCGGCATGCCGGCGAGGATGGTGATAGTCGACCCGGGG
>Ga0209211_10011418_pt1 | contig 11355 bp, 17 predicted proteins | sample RifGroA2_FD_183992 | JGI IMG/M metagenome (GOLD analysis project Ga0209211, IMG submission 183992) | Groundwater microbial communities from Rifle, Colorado, USA - Groundwater A2 (SPAdes) (version 2) | ecosystem: Environmental > Aquatic > Deep subsurface > Groundwater | place: Rifle, Colorado...
GGCGGAGAATTAAAAGATAATAATTGCAATCCTAAATTTTCAGAATTTTCAGTACAGATAGACCAAGCAGGAAGATCAATTAACAGCGAATATTCTTATTCAGGTAATATTGAAGCAACATATAATAATAATGGATTAGTTGCCTGTTATCCTGTTGGTGAAGGAAATTATGTTAAAGTTGTTAATAGGTATCAAGGAGATAAAGGAACTAAAGATATACAATTATGGAATGTTGGAAGCAATGGAAGAATTGAATGCGGATCTGGAGATGATGAGATACAAAAAACTGAATCTGAATTAAAACTTCCTGAGAATTTACAATTAGCAAGATCATTAATTAACAAAGAACCAAGAGGAAAATGCAATAATGATGGAGCCAGAAGATTGTAAAGTGTTATTTAATTTCTGTGATCCTGTAATGTGTCCTAGTTCAAGATGCACATTAGGCGGAAGAGTTCCCCCAAGAAATGTAATTCAATCTGGAATTATTGGATCTACTGTTTTATGTTTCCCAAATATAGCTGAAGGAATTGCTGTTCCTGTATGTTTAACTGGAATAGATGCAGGATTAAAAAATGTAAGAAGTTTGTTGCAAGGATATAGAGACTGTCTAGATATTAAATTAAATAAAGGAGAAGATGTTGGATTTTGTGATTATATAAGATCAGTTGGTGTTTGTGAAATGATGTGGAGAGAGACTTCTAATTTATTATCTATAAGTGGGGGATTGGTTGACTGGAGCACTTCTAAATTTGGAGACCCAGAAGGCGGAGCAGAATATTTAAAATTCCAATCATCTTTAAGAAATGTTGAAGATAGTGTGAGGGTTTTCACTAATGAATATAAAGATACTTATACTGCACAATTTTTAGGGCAATCAAGTGATGAGATTGGAACACAAATATGCAGGTTAAGTGTAAATGGAAAGATACCAAGTGTTGGAAAGATATTAGACCAATTAACAGAACCAGAAAACCCACCACAATTTACAGCATTCTTTGATGAAGCACCTTATGCCTCACCTGGATCAATAGCTGGACAAGCACTAGGAATTCCTTATGGCACAAAAGAACTTTCATTGTATAAAGTATTTTATCATATATATGCAGGAACTGGTTATTTTGGAGGAGCAGGAGCATCGCAATCATTAGTTGGAGGAGGATTGCAATCTGGAATACAGCAGCCTGTAGTTTACCAAGTTTATTTAATTAACAGGGAATTAGGATTGCCGACAATGTATGTAACATACAGAGAAGATGAAATTTCGGGAGGATTCCAGGCATCATTAAAAGCAGGCGCATATGCACAAAAATCAGTACAAAAAGTCGGGCCTAAAGGATATAACCAGGTTTGTGTAATGATAAATGGACAAGAAAGCTGCGGATTTGGAAAAGTTGCAAGTTCATTTGGAATTAATGAATTTACAGATGCAATTACAACAAAGCAATTACAAAGAGATATTAATTCATCTTTACAATGTACTGCTGATGATGCTTCTACACCAGGATTATCAGCATTGCGTTTAGGAGCATTAACTGGAGTTGCTGCTGCAGGAGGTTCTGGATTAATTGGAAGTGCATCTGCAACTGGAGGAAGTAATTTTGGAGCGCAAGCTGGAGCAACAATTACTCAAGGAACTTCACCTGCTATTGGTGTTGTAACTTCTGGAATGGATAGAAGTTTATTATCAAATGGCATTGTAAGAATTTGTGCTATTTCAGAACCAACATTAGAACCTGGAAGATGGGAAGATGTGGGAAGCTGCGGATCAGATAATGGTGGAAAATCTTTAGGAGAATGCTGGCTTGACAAAACAAGCATAAACATACAAGACAGAAATATGAAAAATGATGCATTATTGGATTTATTAAAAGCAAGAGGGGATTTAGATATAAGCCAGTTTATTGATCCAGAAACCAGCAGAGCGGCTTTAATTACATTAGAAGGAAGAAGAAATGAAATAATTAATTCAATAAGAGATTTAGTTGAAAAAGCTAAAAAAGAAAAAGCAGGACAATTAATTATAAGCTCTGCAAAATTACCAGTAGGAAAAATAGAAATTTCCAAGCCTGCTAATTTCAATAGTTTTGTAATTAGAGAAAAAGCAGATAAAGCTTCAAAGCAAATTGGAAGCTTGCCTGCACCACAAGCCGGAAGCATAATTGAAATGGATGTTCTTGAGAGTTATGTGGATGATAATAATAAAAGATGGTATAAGATTAATTATAATAATATAGAAGGCTGGATAATGGAAGGACCAAGCATAAAAAGAAAATTAGCTTGAAAAGGAAAATTTTAGTTTTTGCAATGTTTTTATTAATGTTAAATATAGCATTAGCTTCAGATAGTGAAATTGAACAATCAATTGATTCTTTTGTAACATTAAGTCTACCTATAAATGGTGGATTAAGTTATGGAAGATTAGCTGAAGATTCTCTAGATCCAAAAACTTCTATTAGTGCAATATATTCTGAAGCACAGGGATACAAAGAAATAGCTGCTTTGTTTCAGGATTACAGGGTTTCTGTATCAAGAGAAATTAAAAAGCCTGAAAAAATTGATGAAATAAAAAAATCAGTTGTTAGGGATGTGGATGCAAAGAAAAAAACTAAAGCTAAAGAAGAAATAACAGAAGATAAAAAACCCTATGAACTTACAAAACTAGAAGAACCTAAAATTAACTCACAGAGCATATTTGTTGACGGATCTTTTTTAAATAATTTTATATTAACATATAAAGAAGATAAATGGTTGTGGTGCAAAAAGGCCTTAAAGGGTGATTCTAAATGCAAAGATGAACTTAAACTTGTTAGTGATTTAAAAGATTTGGAACAAGGTTCAGCTTATTATTCAATAATCAATAGTTTAAATGGGTTGGGTTTCAAATATGGTTTAGAAAATTTAGTTAATGCAATAGCCACTGCTAAATTAAATGGCAAAGACATTGATTTAATTATACAAGATAAAAAAATAGAATTAACTAAAGATGAGATAATTGTTAAAAAAGAAATAACTTCAGGTGATTCAATTGGAGGAAGGCCTGTAAAATTCGAAGATGAAGAAATTAAGGAAAGTTATATAACTATAAAAATAGGAAACAAAGAATTTAAAAAAATATTCAAGATAGATGACAATTCGATAATAGATAAAGAATCAAAGAATTATAATCTTGCTTTAGTTGAACTTTATAATTTAGCATTAAAAGATTCTGCTGAAAATAAAGAGGGAGAATTAATTTTCTATATTAAAGAATTTGTCTTAAAGAAAGAAATAGGAATTGATCCTAATTTGGTAAGCGCCATAGTACAAGTAGGCGGAGATTTAGATAAAAAGTCAATAGAAAAGGCAGTTGATTACATTGTTGAAATTGATGCAAAATTAAAGAGAAACAAAATACAGGCAAATCTGGAAAATGTTGCAGCTGCTTATTATGCAGGTCCTGAACAAGTTATAAGATACAAAGGCGTGCCAGTAAATGCAGAAACAGAAGAATTTGTTAATAAAGTTAGGAAGATATATAAAGAAATGACAAATGAATAAGAAAATTATTTACAATATAATTTTGTATACTATTTTCACTTTTTTATTAGTATTAACTATGTTTAAAGTTAAAGATCTGACAAGAGACTATATTTTAGAAATACAGAAAAATGCTGATGATATAAATAAAATAAGTAAAGATTTGGGAAAACAGAATTTAACTCCTGAAGAAATTAAAGAAGCTGAAGGCAAAATAAATTATGTAACTTCTGTTGCTAATAAAGGATTAATAATGAATTATTTTATATTACCTTTTGCTATATTTATTTTATTTTTAATTTTCAGATTGATTTACTGGAAGATTAATGTTAATACAAAAATAAATAATATAATTTTACTTAGTTTAATTGAATTTATTTTATCTGGTTTGCTTGTTTATTACTTATTAAGATATTTAGATTATAAATTATTAGCTGGTGAAAAATCTAGTTTACTTATTCCTTTAATATTTGGGATATTATTATTTATTATAAATTATTTTAGTTATATTTTGTTTGTTAAAGATAGAAATTATAAAAATATGATTAAGTTTAGTTTTAAATATTTTAAAAAATTAATTCTTTATCATTCCTTAATATTTATTACTAATTTAATTTATTTTATTGTTATTTTTGTTATATTCAGTTTAACTTATTTAGAATATTCTATTATTCTGCCTTCAATTGTCTTATTTTTGATAATTATTGGGTTAGTTATAGAAAAATATTACTTTATTAAGAAAGTTAGTTCTTTGCAACTTTAAATATTTCATGATCTTGAAACTAGTATCAAGAATTATAAGTAAATACAGATTAGCTTATAACCTGTTATAATCGTTTTATACCCGATTTTAAAGCATTTTATTGATATTGATTTTGAAATTCATTTCATGACTATTTATTTATGGTGTTTCACTTTATTAAATCTTTATGAAACAAAATATTAATGAAATAAAATATAAAAAAAAGCAATCTCCTGAAACTATAATCTATTTATCTGCCGGCTTGCTTATAGCTATGATCTTTATTACAGCATTTAATATATTTCAAATTAAGCAGATAGTTGGTGAAGGTTCTTCATTTGGTTTTTCAGCAGACAGTAAAATTGCTGTTAATAATGTTTTGCCTAATGGTATTCCCAGAATTTATGGAACTGAACTTGGCGTTAGTTTTGATGATGTTTCAATTACGGATCCACAGAAAGCTGATATTATAATAAAAAAAGTTGCTGCTTTAGATAATAGGATTCAATTGACTAGTACTGAAATGCAGAGATATATTCCTATAGCAAGTCAGATTTCATGTGAATATTGTTGCGGTGCTGAAGCATTAATAGACAGAAATGGAAGGGCTGCATGCGGTTGTGCGCATAGTTATGCTATGCGGGGTTTAGCTAAATATCTGATACAAAATCATCCAAACGATTTTACTGATGACCAAATTTTAGAAGAAATGGGAAAATGGAAAACACTTTTCTTCCCAGGTGCATTAGCTGCAAAAGCAAAAGTCCTGGAAAGTGAAGGAATTGAATTGAATTATATAAATTTAGCTTCAAATAAATATAGAGACATAGAAAAAGGTTCTGCTAGTGGTTCTGGCGGAATGGTTGGTGGATGTTAAAATTTTATATTTAGGAGGAATAAAATGGAAGGAAAACAAAATATTGAAATCAATAAAAATTATTTATTAGTTGGAATGGCTGTTATGATTGTTATAGTTTTAGTTTTGGTATTTATCCAAGCATTTGAAGTAAAACAATTATCAAATCAATTATCAAAGCAGATTGCAGCTACATCAATTTCAGCCAATAATGGGCAAGTAGATATGACTGGCTGGACTGAAAATGATAAGATGATGTATGAACACCATGGTACTTTGCCTAATAAAATAACAGGTAATAGTGTAAACAATAATCCTAGCGGAATGGTTGGTGGATGTTAATATGAATGATAATACAAAGTCCATGATTGTTGTTGGAATAGTTTTACTATTAATACTAATTCCATTTATTTATGTTATTATAAGCCTGAAGAATACAAATAATAGTATAAATGGACATCCCATTAGTGGATCTGACACTGATTCTAAAATGATGAATAACATGCATGGTAATCAACAAACTAGTGATGATGGATTAAATAAAGACATCCAAGAAATAAAGTTTAGGGATGCTGTTGGAAAGAAAGCACCAGACTTTATATTGAAAAACCAAGATGGTGGAACTTTTAAATTAAGTGATAATATAGGGAAAAAAGATATAATATTATTCTTCAATGAAGGGGCAATGTGTTATCCTGCTTGCTGGCAACAAATCGCTGCTCTGGGAAAAGATGAACGCCTTAATAATGAAAATGTTGTATCTGTTTCTGTTTTAGTAGATCCAAAAGAAAAATGGACTCAAGTTATTAATTCTGAACCTGCATTCCAGAAATCTACAATGTTATTTGACACTGCTCAAAGAGTTTCAAATGCCTATGATGTATTAAATCTTGAATCTTCAATGCATAAAGGTTCTTATCCCGGGCATACATATTTTATAATTAATAAGGAAGGAATTATAATTTATAAATTAGATGATCCTAATATGGCATTGAATAATGAACTTTTAGTTTCTAAATTAAATGAATTAGGAGCTTAAAAAATATGGAAATATTGATTGTTGCTTCTTTAATAACATCACTTTTGGCAGGTGTAGCTGCTTTATTTGCCCCTTGTTGCATAGGGGTTTTATTACCAGCTTACTTTGCTTCCATATTTAGACAGAAGAAGACAGTCTTTCTTATGACATTAGTATTCTTTTTTGGATTACTAGCAGTTTTTTTACCTCTTGGATTAGGATTTGGATTATTAGGACAGATATTAAAACAATATCATAATTTAATATATGGTATCGGAGCTGGATTTTTATTTTTATTGGGAATGTTTATATTGTTAGGATTTCATTTTTCTTTACCATTCCAAACAAAATCACAAATTAAAGTAACAGGCATGGCTTCTTTTAGGGATATTTTCTGCATTTGCTACTTTATGTTGTGCACCTGTATTAGCAGGAGCTTTAGCTTTATCTACATTGCCAGGATCAATATTCTGGGGCGGTGTTTATTCTGTATTTTATGTAATAGGAATGGTAGTTCCTTTATTTATTATATCTTATTTTGTTGATAAAACAAAAGTCATGGAAAAAATTACATTTTTTAAAAAAGAAATAAAATACAAACTATTTGGAAAAGAAATCAATGTGTCTGTTTCTAACTTACTGTCTGGAATTGTATTTATTATTATGGCATGGCTTATACTTTATTTTATGTTAACAAACCAATTACAAAATCATTCTCCAAGTCAAATGAAGATCAATCTGATTGCTTCGCAAGCGACTAATTTTTTAATATCTATGTTTGAAATAATTCCCGGCTGGTTAATTTTAATTATAATAATTATATTGATAATTGCAGTTTTGTTAATAAAAAAATTACATAAAAATAACAAACTAGTTGGAGAGAAACAATGAAAGATATAGTATGTAAGATGGAGGTAAGCGTGATGTTGTCTCCAAGAATAAATTATAAAAGGAAAGATTACTTTTTTTGCGGTATTTGCTGCCAGAAATTATTTAAAAACAATCCTGAAAAATTTTTAAGAGGTGATAAAGGATGTTTTTAGAAAAACTTAAATTAGCTACTATTACTGAGCTTCAGATATGGATGTGGAGTGCAGGAATTACAGGATTAGCATTGGGGATTTATTCTGCAAATTATCTGAAGAATTATGCACTTATAATTTTAACAGGCGCTATAGCTGCTCATTTAATAATTATGTTTAGAATTTATGGCAGGGAAGTATGAAAGTTCAAGTTTTGACAACACCAAATTGTCCTGGATGCGACCAAGTTAAAAAATATCTTGAGGAGGAACATGTAAAATATGAAAGCATTGATATAACAAAAAATCCTGAAATTCTTCAGAAATATTTTATCATGAGTGCTCCTGGCATTATAATTGACGGCAAATTGGAATTTACAGGTGTTCCAGGTAAAAAAGAATTAATGAAAAAATTAGGTAAACAATGAAGTTAATACAAAAAATAAAACAGGATCATCTTCTGATGATGATTATATGCTGCGGCTTGCCTATAATTTTAGGTTTAATTGCAGTTTATTTTTTAGGATTGAGTAAAAATTATTTATTTTGGATTTTTTTAATCATATGCCCGTTATCACATTATTTTATGATGAAATATATGCATAAAGATAATAAGAATAAAGGAGGTAAATGTCATTGAGCTTTTATGAAAAATACAGAAGGTCTATCTTTTTTGCCTTTCTTGGCTTAATAAGTTTACTTATGTTGTTAGTAATGCATCCAACTTGGTTTAAATGAACTGAAAAGAAGAAGATAATTTGGAGATTCAAGAGTCTTCACATATACTAAAATATTTAAATAATGGAGGTAGAAGAAATGAATTGTTGCAGTGGTAAACCTAATGATAAACAGAAAAATAAAGGAAACAATAAGAATTTTGTTTGGCTATATATAATATTGGTTATTGTTGTTATCTTTGTATTTTTATTATTAAAATAGGTTTAAATATTAATAATAATCTAAACAAGTGGAGGTAAAAAATGACTGACAATACAAACAAACTTGCAATTGGGGTTGTAATTGCTTTAATTATAGGATTAGCATTAGGTTATCTTATAGGAAAGTCTAATAATAATTTTGATCCTGTTTATATGCAAGAAACTGCCTCTATGATGGGTAATAATGCTGGAAATATGATGCAAATGGGCGACATGATGATGTCTGCTGGAAAAATGATGCAATCTAAAGGAAATATGTATAATGACTCAGAAATGATGCAAATGGGCTATAATTTAGAAAGCAACAGTTCAATGATGCAGTATGCTGGCAATATTATGATGAACAGAAGCAGCAGAATGATGCAAATGATGGGCTATAAATAATTTTATTTAAATTTACAATATAATATTTAAACAAGAGTAAAGAAAAGCAGAATGTAATTATTTATAAATTCATCAATCTCTACATTTATATGAAAATAAATCAAAAAAGCATAGGAATGTTATTAATTGCCATTTCTATTATTTTATTATTTATCTTAACTTTTATCAAACTTGACAGAGATAAACAAACAAATTCTCTTTGTAGTCTAATACATGAGAATAAATTAGAAATTCAAGAATGCACTAAACACGATACTAGTTTCTCCTGGTTGATTATAATTGCTTATGGTATTGGGATCATATCATTGATAATTGGGGGATATTTATTGGCAATCCTATCAATAGAAACTGATGAACAAAAAGAAGATAAAAAACAATCTGAAACAAAAACTCCCCCTAAATTAGATAATGAAGAAAATAAGATTTATGAACTTATAAAAAACAAGGACGGTAGTATATATCAAACAGACCTTGTTAATGAAACAGGTTATAGCAAAGTTAAGATGACCAGAATATTAGACAAAATGGAATCTAAAAATGTTTTAGAAAGGAAAAGAAGAGGAATGACAAATATAATTGTTCTAAAGTAATGAAACTAGTTTCTTAGTTATTTATATATGCTGTTTCATATTTATACAAATATGAAAAAAAATAAATTAATATTTATAAGTTTAATAATATTAGTTATAGTAATTCTGCTTTCAATATTTTTTATATTAAATGCTAACAAAAAAAGTATTAATTATGAATCAAAAAATAGTGCTGGAGAAGTTACTTTTGATTTAACTCCTATTGGATTAGTTGATGGACAATTTACATTTTCTATAGAAATTAATACGCATACTGTTGATTTAAGTCAATATGATCTTAAAGATTATATCACTTTTAATTATGATGAAAAATCATTAAAACCTATAAAAGCGCCTCAGTTACAAGGCCATCATAATTCAGGGACATTAATATTTAATCTGAATGAAATTCCAGAAGAATTTAATATAAAAATAATTGGCATCCCTGATGTTGACCAAAGAATATTGGAGTGGAAATGAGTTTAAAATTTAAAGAAAGAATTTCTTCAGGAACAAGCATATTTTCTGGTTTTTTAAGTTTTTTAGGTGGATATCAAGTATGTCATAATATATGTTTAGCAATAATTGCAGCATTATCAATAATTGGTATTGTTATAACTGGCATGCCTTTATTGTTTTTAACAAAAGTAGCAGTTCCTTTTTGGATAGCAGCAGTTTTATTATTAATAATAACTTTGGTTTTGTATTTTAAGAAAAAATGCATTTCTAAAACACTGATAATTTTTAATACTGGAATATTAATTGCTGGAACACCTTTTCAACAGGCACAAGAATATTCAGTTTTATTATGGTCTATAGGAGGGGTTTTAGTAATAATATCAATTATATCTTATACTAAAAGTAAAGTGCTATAATATTCGACCAACAAGATATCCTGTTTTTTTTGAATATTTTGTTGACCTGAATTAAGCAGCAATTTTTTATTTTTTCTTACCAAATCCATTAATTTTTGGCAACGCATGTAACTAGAAGTTTAATGCGGGGAACATGCGCCAGCTCTAGAAATTAAACCGTTAGCTTATTATCGCTCTTAATTTTATTTTTAATAAGTTATTATTATAGCATCGCTGTTTAAATATCTTTCTAAAACAATCTTGCTACATAATATTGCAACTTGACTTAACTCCATTCTTGCTCTAAAATTGTTAAGGACATTTATAGAAACAAAAATTGAGCAAAAATATATTTGGGGAGTTAGATAAGGTCAAAAAGTTACTCTTAAAAGTAATGTCAGACTTTGACTTAGTAGAAATTTGCAAATTTATTTATATGAAAGAAGTGCCGATATTTCTGTTTCGACTGCTTTTTTTAATTCTTGTCTGAATCTATCTATTTCATAATCTGCTATTTCAATATCTGTTACTAAATCGAAAAAAGCATTTCCTAAAGGAAGCTTGACTAAACGGAGATTTGGATCATATATTCTATGAAGTCGTTGAACATTCACATTATTCATTTTATTATAAGGTGCATGCCTATCGTAGACTATCCATGTTAGTTCCTCATATTTTTTTTCAGGAATCTTTGTTAAAGTTTGGGCATCTATTCCCATATCATTGAACCAATCACATATTGTGCTTGCAATGTTATCTTCTGTTCTACTTTCTCTTTGCAACATGGGTAAATGATCACCTATAGAAGAAGGACAAATATATGCATGTTTTGGTTTACTTCTAACGCGCCTGACTAGTGTGTCTAATCCTAATTTCAAGTCTTCCATAGAATTATCATCACTTCCTACTTCTTTTAATCCTAATGTGAAATTTACTGCCTGTGCCGCCAGACTATCAAGCATTCCTCTGCGATGATCCTGCAAACACCGAACTTTTATAATCGTCTCATCAACAATAGTTATTTCATCTAAAAACATTCTTTTATAATCCCTCGCCTTCTCGCGATAACTGTCGCCTTTACCATAAATTTCTTTATCTATCTGCTCAACGCTACTTTCTCGTGGAAAAACAAATGTTTTAGGATCTTTACCTGCTTTTCTCAAGCCATCTACTAATACAGGAACTACATCATTATCAAAAAGATCATTGGATCTATAGATAATATTAACCGGAGTTTCACTTGTAAATTGTTTTTGTGTCATGTTTGTTTAGCCATCATATTTTTATTTATTAGTAGTAAGTTATGATATATTTAAATATAGTTGGTTAATATTTTTTATTTTTGTAGAAAAATTTATATATTATTCTATTATTATAAAATTTATGACTATTATATCAAAAACGCTGGAAAAGTCCATTACTTTAGATATTCGGGATAAAAAATTGTTATTTTT
>Ga0209211_10011419_pt1 | contig 11354 bp, 5 predicted proteins | sample RifGroA2_FD_183992 | JGI IMG/M metagenome (GOLD analysis project Ga0209211, IMG submission 183992) | Groundwater microbial communities from Rifle, Colorado, USA - Groundwater A2 (SPAdes) (version 2) | ecosystem: Environmental > Aquatic > Deep subsurface > Groundwater | place: Rifle, Colorado...
CCCGCGGCCGCGCGAGACAAAATCACTTCAGGCCCCTTGGGCGTTTTTTTGACCTCAAGCACATAGGCCCGGATCAAATCCCCCTGGCGGTAATCGTCGGCGATGGACTGTTCGCGCAAGGGCAGAATCCCCTCGGTTTTGCCGAGATCGACAATGATGGCCTTCTTTTCGAAACGATGCACGGTACCCGAAACAATGTCGCCGGTACGCTTCGTGTAATCGCCGAAAATAGAATCGCGTTCAGCCTCGCGGATTTTCTGGATGATGACTTGCTTTGCGGTTTGCGCGGCGATGCGGCCAAAGTGGGTATCGCGAACTTCGACGCCCTCATTGACAAGACGAATGCGGAAAGTCAGCGGGTCAATTTCAACATCAATCCCCGGTTTGTCAGGGTAGGTTTTGTGGCATGCGGATAAAAGCGCCTGCTTCAGCGCGTCCAAAAGAATTTCTTTGGTAATTCCCTTTTCTTTTTCAATGGCCTCTAGCTGAACCAGTAGTTCCTGACTCACGATCATTCACCTCGTTCTTGGCCCCCGGTTAAACTCCAGGAACCGAATTTTGACGTCTTTTTCCTATTAAAATAAAAAAAGTGGGCATCGGGGCCCACTTTTATACCCTGCATGAAGTTCCGTCATTATACCCGGAAATAGCCGGGTGTCAATCGAGGAAAGCTCGGAATATGTTAAATATTAAAACAAAAAATAGCTATTTAGAAAAACGAGCGGCGGCGGGCCATTCCCCTACCTGTGCCCGTTAGAGCTCGTAGGGGAACGGTTTGAAACCGTTCCCTACAATTCAAATCTACCCAGCCGGGTGCTGCGCCTTGAGGCGTTCCAGGTATTTGTTGATTTCCTGGGCAGTCTCTTCGAAGAAGTCGCCTTCGCGCAGCTTGATCAACGGCGGCACTTCGCCGCGGTTGAGCTTGAGGAAGGTCTGGCGGAAGCGGTACACCGGACCGGCCACGCGGTGCAGGAAGAAAACGCCGAACATGCCAATGATAATGAGCGTCACGAAAATGACGCAGGCGACCCGCACGATCAAAAGGTAACTGACGTCGGAGGACAGCACTTCCGCCGGACTGACGGTTCCGAACCGGTAGCCTCCGCCGAAGACGGCCTCGCGGATGGTGGCATGAATCACAAAACTGATGGCGAGCAAAGACACCATCAAGAGTGCGATCAAAACCATCGTGAACTCTTTTTGCATGGGGCGATGGATCAGGATGTTGCGGGCGCGCCGCTTGTACATACGCGGTTTTGCCGCTTGTTCTGCCGAAGCCGGTTGAGCGAGATTCTCAGTCATGGTTTTTCCTCCTCGTTGATCGAGCCATTGCTAAACCGTCCGGGGTTCGCACGCCGCATTAGCGGTTGACGGTGCCCAGACGGAGTAAATTTGAAAAAAAACGCGAAAGCACGTCTGCGATTTTCCTGCAGGCGGCCACGATTTCATCGCAGATGATCATAAAATCGGGCAGTACAAAAAGCGTCAAAATGGTCGAGCTGGTCATTCCGCCGATGACCGTCACGGCTAAAGGCGACCACAAATCGCTGGCCTGACCCCAGTTAAAAGCCATCGGCATAAACCCCAGGACAGTTGAACAGGTTGTCATCACAATCGGGCGGAACCGGTCCAGGCACGAACGCACCACGGCTTCGCGCTTCGGCATGCCGGAGGCCAGCAGCAGGTTGCAGCGATCCACCATAATGATGGCGGCATTGACCACATAGCCCGTCAGGATGATCATGCCGATGAAGACCTGGTGGCTCAGAGGCTTGTGCGTCAGTTCCAGCCCCGCCCAGATCCCGACGGCGGCCAGCGGCACAGCCAGCATGATCAGCAACGGCTGAAGGTAGCTTTGAAAAAGGCAGGCCATGGTTCCGTATACCAGAAAGAGCGTCAGGAGCAGCGCCATAGAAAGCTGGGACTTGCTGCCGACCAGCTCCTCGAAGCCGCCGCCGAAACGCCAGTAATATTCATCCGGCAGTTCGACGCCCGCAAGCGCCGCTTTGACATCATTGGCCGCCTGCTCCAGCGGAACTTTGACATCTCCTTTCACGAACACGTAGCGATACTTGTCCATGCGGTCAATCGTTTGCGGGCCGACCGACGGATAAAAATTGGCGACTTCGCCGAGCGGGACCTGTTTGCCGTTGTTTGTTTCGATCGGAACAAGCTTCAAGTCATCAATCTTCTGCCGGTAAATAGCCTGCAGGCGCGTAATGACTTCGATTTCCTGCCCTTTGGTGAGCTCGTGATATTTGGTCGGCCGCATGCCGCGCACCTGCGCATGCACAGAATCCGCAATTTTCGCGGTGGTCAGCCCGTAAAGGGCCGCGCGGCCCCGGTCCACCACCAGCGAGTATTCGGGCCGCTTGCGCAAATCGGTCATCACGATGTTGCTCAAGCCCTTCACCTTACCCATGCGATTGGAAAATTCAATCGCCAGTTTCTGCAGCACATCGCCTTCGTTGCCAAAAATGTTCACGACCAGTTTTTTTTGGTCCGAAGAGCTGGCGCCTTCGTCGACGAGCAGGCTGTAGTCGTCATGCACTTCCTTGACCATTTCATTGCCCTGCTTGTCGATCAAATCCAGAATCTCATCTTTGGAATACTCGCGTTCGGCTTTGGGTTTGAGCTGGGCGCTGACGCGCACGTCATCCTGCCTGACGGTGGTGGAAAAAAGCTTGATGTCCGGAATTTTCGCAAGAAGCTCTTCGACTTTTTTGACCGCGTCGCTATTGGCTTCAAGCCGGGCGCCGGCCAGCGGAAAAATAATAATGGCGAACTCGTTTTCTTCATACGTGGAGGGCGTATCGATATGGCGGCTCATCAAGCGCGGACCGCAATAGGTAAATAATAGAAAAACAAGAAAAACAACCAGGTAGCGGTGGCGCAGATTGAGCTCCATCAGGCGGTGGTAGCCGTTTTCAAAAACACCCATCAAGCCTCGCTGGGTGTGATGATCGCCGGAAACTTTCAGGTGTCCGCGCGTCCACTGCATCATCAGCATCGGCACCAGCATCTGCGCGACAAAAAATGAAATGATCAGCGAAGCCACGATCGTGAAGGAAAGTCCCGCGTACATCATTTGGATTTTTTTATCAATGAACAGAATAGGGATAAAGACGACGATCATCGTCGTGAGAGAAGCCAGCAAAGCCAGCCAGACTTCCTCGGCCCCTTCACGGATGGCACGAAAATCCGTGGCGCCCCTTTCTTTCTTGACCAAAATATTTTCTAAAATAACGATGGAGCTGTCGACCAGCACACCGTGCGCCAGCGAAAGCCCGCTCAACGTCATGACGTTGATGCTGATCCCGAAAAAATCCATCATCATGAAAGTGGCAATCACGGAAATGGGCAGCGAAATTAAAACGATCAGGGAAAGCCGCCACTGCCTTAAAAAACCATAAATCAATACAATCGTCAGGACCATGCCGACATACAGCGTTTCCTTAACCTCATCAATGGCTTTGGAAATCACCTTGGCCTTGTCGGTCACCATCACCACATTCATCCGGTCTTTGTATTCATGTTCAAAATCGTGCAAAACGGCGCGCACGCGGCGGGCCACCGGAATCGTGTTGGCCTGGCTCGTTTTTTTGACATAGACCGTGATGTTTTGTTCAAGGTTGAGACGCGATTCATCCTCCGGTTCCATGTAAGCATCTTTGATCGTGGCGATTTCCTTGAGCGGAATGATCGAGCCCTGCCGCGTTCCCTTGATGCCCAGTTCTCCGATTTCTTCCACGCTGGTGAACGCGCCCATGCTGCGGATGGCCAGTGCGAGCGTATGCGTGTCGACTTTTCCGGCCAGCAGGTTGACGTTGCTTTGGCCGATGATGTCCATCACGCGCTCAACGGAAATGTTGTAAGCCACCATTTTGTCGCGGTCGAGCTCCACGAGAATTTTACGTTCGCGCGCGCCGTAAACTTCCACGCTAGCCACGCCGTCCACGCGCCCGAGAATCGGCTTGAGCTCGTTATTGGCCACTTCCCCGATGTCTTCCGGCGACATGGCCTGCGACGTCAGCGCGAACACAAAAACGGCCGCCTCGGAATCGTCGTAGTTGGCAATGACGGGTTTTTCAATTTCCTGAGGCAGGATGGGTTTGACGCGCGAAAATTTTTCACGGACTTCAAGGGCCGCGAAATTCATGTTGGTGCCAAGCTCAAATTCCATCGTCACCCGCGATTCGGCCTCGCGCGAGCTGGAATAAAGACCTTTCAGCCGCGAAACAGTGGCGACGGCTTCTTCCACGGGTTTCGTGATTCTTTTCTCGACCTCGACCGGCGAAAGCCCGCCGCGCGCATGAATGACAATGCTGACAATGTTCTGGCTTTGGCCCTGATAAAGCTCGACCGGCAAGCGCACCAGCGAAATACAGCCCATGATGACCATGACCATAAAGATCACCATGGTCAGAACCGGTTTTTGAATAGAGAGGGTCGGAAGTCCCATAAACTTATTGCGCCGCCGGGCCCGGGGGCGGAGCGTCCGGGGCTTCGACTTCCAAATCCTCTTCATCCATGGGGATGCCGAAAAGGCGCTCCAGGCCGCGCGTGACAACAATATAGAAACAAGGCAGAACGACAAGGGTGAGCACGGTTGAGGAGAGCGAGCCGCCCATCATGGCGACCGCCATCGGAGACCGCAAGGCCGCGCCCTCGCCCAAACCCAGCGCCAGAGGAATCAGGCCGATAACGGCAGAAAGCGCGCTCATGATAATCGGACGGGTTCTGACGCGCGATGCTTCGAGAGCCGCTTCTTCAACTTCCATCCCTTCACTGCGCAGCTGGTTGATGTATTCGACAAGCACGATTCCGTTATTCACAACCGTTCCGACAAGAATAATCATGCCCAGCGCGGAAATGACGTTGACGGAATTGCCCGAAATCAGCAGCGCAATCAATACGCCGAACATGGCCAGAGGCACGGTGATCATAATAATCATGGGCTGGGCAAAGGATTCGAACTGGGCCGCCATGAGCATGTAAACCAGCATGGCGGCCAAAATGGCCGCAAATAAGACCTTGGAGAAACTCTCCTTCATTTCTTTCGCTTTTCCGGAAACGCGGACTTGCAGATTTGATTCCGGGGCAATCTTGAGATTGGCCAAAGTGGTTTGAACCGCCGGAAGCACATCACTGCTTCGCGCCGTCTTTTCAATCTCCGCAGTCACGACCACCGCGCGTTCCTGATCCACGCGTTTGATTTCACTGGGCCCCATGGTCCGCTCGATCGAAGCCACTTCTTTAAGAGGAATCAGCGAGTCGAGCACTTCGGAATGTACCAGCAGGTTGCCCAGATTTTCGATATTGTTGCGGTCGTTATCGCTCAGGCGCACGCGGATGTCATATTCCTTCCCTGCCTCGCGGTATTGGGTGGAGACCACGCCTTCGATGGCCGCTTTGCCGGTCAATGAAATATCCAGCGCCGAGATGCCGTAGAGCGCGGCGCGCCGCTTATCGATATTCAGGCGCGTTTCCGGCGCCGATTGCGCCATGTCATCCTGCACATTGATGACGCCCGGTATTTTTTTAAGATCACTTTTAATTTTCCCGACAAGTTCGCTCATTTGCTGAAAGTCATAGCCCCGCACTTCCAGCGAAATGGGTTTAGATCCGCCTTCGGCAAAAGCAAATTCGCTTTCCTGCAGCACAAAATCCACTTCGCCGCCTTCCAGGTTCAGCTTCTTGGCTTCTTCATTCAAATCGTGAACCACATCCGCCGAAGGCCGCTTGCGCTCTTTTTCAAGTGTCACGAGAATAATGCCTTCCGAGGCCCTGAGCGTATCGACCTGGACCTGGCCTTTGCCGCTTTTTTCAGAACCAATCGTCACTTCGAGGCGGGTACTCAGCGGCATCTCGACCCGCAGGATGAATTGCCCCTGATCGATTTTGGGCAGCACTTCTTTTTCAAGCAGCGGAAAAATAAAAAAAGAGAGTGAGCAGAGTGAGAAAACCGAGATAAGCATGATGCCGGCATTGCGGACCCGCGCCGGAATGGTTGCGGCAGACAGAATGAATTTATCCAGAGGTTTGGTCCAATGCCAAACGGGTTCCTCGCCCTCCTTTTCCTTTTTCACTTTCAGGTAGATCGAAAGCATCGGCACCACCGTCAAAGGCACCAGCGTCGAAATAATCTGCGAATGGATGATGGCCCAGGAAAGGTCTTTAAACAACTGGCCGGGAATGCCCGGCACAAACACAATCAGCGGCACGAAGACCGCAATCGTGGTCGCATTCGAAGTGATGACCGGCCACGTCACTTCACCCGCCCCTTTGACCGCCGCATCGTAGGGAGTTGCCCCTAACTGCCGATGCCTGAAAATATTTTCAAGCACCACGATGCTGGCATCCACAATCATACCGGAAGCCAGCGCCAACCCGCCGAGCGACATGGTGTTGAGCGTAATGCCTGTCATCGACAAAAGAAAAAAGGTCGCCATCACGCTGACAGGCACCGAAAGCATGACCACGAGCGACGCGCCGATGGCTTTCAACGACAGCAGCAGCACGATAAAGGCCAGCACGGCGCCGCTCATCGCGTCATTGCCCAAATCTTCCAGGGACTTGCGGATGAAAATGGAGTGGTCGTAAATAATGCTGTAATTGAGCCCGCGGGTTTCCATGTCGGGCTTCAAAAACGCCAGCGCCTTTTGCACGCGGTCAATGACCTGAATCGTGTTTGCGCTTGCCGCTTTTTGAATGGAAATCGCAATGTTCTCCTTGCCGTTCAAGCGCGAAACGCTGGTGCGCTCGGCAATGCCGTCGGTCACGGCGGCAATATCGCGCACAAGTACGAGCCGCTTTTCGAGCAAGTTGCGCTCCACCTCTTCGCGCAGCGCGTCGATGGTTTCGCGCGGCCCCTTACTGCCGCGCTCCAGAAAACTCGTATCTTCCTTGCGGTTGGCTTTAATGGTGTCTGCACCCACCACCGCAAACTCAAGGTCTTTGACACTGCGGAATTCCCCCACCGTGCGGATCAGATATTCATAAAGGCCTTTTTTAATGCTGCCGGCGGGATAAGAAATGTTGGCGTCTTCAATGGATTTGACGACATTGGTGAGCGATAAATGATTGGCCTCGAGACGGGCGGAATCGACGGCAACAAGAATTTCGCGCTCGACGCTTCCCGAAATACTGGCGGACGCGACGCCGTCGACTTTTTCAAGATTATCTTTGAAAATTTTTTCGGCGTAGACTTTCAGCTGAATGGGTGTCAGGTTGGGCGCCGACACCGACAAGATCATGATCGGACGCGCCAGCGGATCGAACTTCAACACCACCGGATCGTCGGACTCTTTGGGCAGGCGCTCCTTGATCAAATCGATTTTTTCGCGGACCGCCAGGGCCGCAAAATCCACGTCCTGTCCCCAGTTAAAGGAAACCGTGACCGTGCTGCGGCCCTCGCGCGAAATCGATTCCACACGTTTCAAGCCGGCCACGGAACCCACGGCTTCTTCAATGGTTCGTGAAATCAGCGTTTCGACTTCTTCAGGCGCCGCATTGGCGTAATTGGTGATGATCGTGATCTGAGGAAAGGTAATCGGAGGGAAAAGTTCCTGCGGCAGGCGCGTAAATGAAATAAACCCCAGGAGCAGCATCCCCAGGGTGCACATGACGACCGTAACTTTTTTTTGGACTGAAAACTCGGCAAGACTCATAAAATTGTAGGGGCCGGTTTCAAACCGGCCCATAAACCAGAAATGCGCGGACGGGTTATACCTCTGCGTTCTATACGCAGAGACTTTGCCGCGGCGACTAGTGATGTCGCCGCAGGCAGTTTGAACCCGCCCCTACGATTAAAACACAACGCTGCCTGCTTAAACCTCCGCCTCCTGAGTTTCAAGAAGCCGTATCTTCGCGCCGTCTTCGAGTTTTTCCAGCCCCGAGATAGCGATCACTTCGCCCTCGGAAACACCCGCGTCCACCTGGCAGTAATCGGGACGCTTATAACCGATCGTCACCGGCCGTTTTTCAACCGTTTGTTTCTCGGTGTTCACCACCCAGACAAACTGTTCACCTTCGGCGCCCTGCAGCGAGTCTGTCGGCACCACAAGCGTGTTTTTCTTGCTGTAAAGCACTTTGGCGGTCGCCGTGCGGCTGGTGCCGGCCACAACCGGGGAAATATTTTCAATGACGCCCTCAAAACTTTTATCGGGATAAGCGTCGACAAAGACCTTGGTTTTTTGCCCCAGCGCGATTTTATTGACGTCCCGCTCCACCACTCCGAATTCCGCATACACGTACTCCGTCATGATGTGCGTCCCGAGCAGCGTATTCTGCGTGATGGACTCCCCTTCTTCGACGTAAAGCTCGCCGATCATGCCGGCCGACGGCGCATACAGGTTGGACTTTTCAAGCAGCGCTTCCTGCGACTTCATTTCAAGCCGCGCGGCCTCGGCCTCATATTTGGAACTGTCGAGTTCAAGCTTGACCTTACCCAGCGTGGTTTGGGGAATGGCGCCCATGGCGAAAAGCTTTTCGTGCTCATCCACTTTGTCTTGCGCAATATGGGCGTCGGTGTCCGATTTCTTCATGGCGGCCTGGGCGCGTTTCAACCTGAGCAGAATATCATCCTGCCTGAGGGACATCAGCAGCGCGCCTTCTTCATAGCGCTCGCCCTCGCGATAGTTAATCGAGCTGAGAACGCCGGGCACTTCAAAGCTGAGTTTAAATTCCAATGCGCCCTTGATCGTGCCAAGCGCATTGAGCGAGTCCTCAAAATTAAACCGTCCCATTTTGAAGCCTTTGACGGCAATGGCGGATTCTTTTTTCTCTTTTTGTTCATCCACCATTTCCTTCAAGTCTTTTTTAGGCGCCGGTTTTTTATGAAACACTTTCACTGCCATCAGTAAAATCAGCGCCGCAAGAACTCCGATCAGGATTTTTTTTCCGTGCTTCTGCAGAAGGCCGCGGGCCGGCGCGGGCACGAAGCCGCCCAGCCGCGAAAGAAGAGAACGCACGGGAGCCGGCACGCGCGCGCTGAGCGTCTTGACGAAAGGCAGGACGGGGGCCGAGATTTTGGCCAAAGCGCCCGTCAGAACAGCCAGTTTTTCCGCGCCTTTGAAACGCCCCGCCGCCTGGCGCAGCAGCGCAAGGATTTGAAGCCCCTTTTTCTGGAGCCCTGCCAAACGCTGTTTCAGGAAACCGTTTTTAGCGGAGTCCGGATCATGTTTCGGCGGTGCGAAATCATCGGAGTTCATGCTGCGAAAATCCTTTCCACCGGTAGAAAATCAGGGCGGCCCACGGCCCGGTTCAGCTTGGCCCTGGCCGTAAAATAATCCGCAATGGTTTTGTGCAGTTCAATCTTCTGCGTAATAAAATCCTGCTGCGCCTGCAGGTACTCTGAAATTTCGACTTCGTTTTTGCCCAGACGGTGCAGAGAAAGCTTCAGCAAACGATCACGATAATTCAACCTTTGAATGCCGGAGCGCAGCTGAATCGCCGCCTTCTGATATTCATAAAAGGCTTCCTTCACGCTTTTGACGACTTCTTTTTCGGCGTCATCCAGCGCCACAACCTGTTCGAGTTTTTGCACTTCAGCGTCTTTGATGTTCACAAACACATCCAACCCGTCGAGCAGGCCAAACTTGGCGGAGTTCCCCGTCGTCTGAGAACCGGATGCGCTTTGGAATGTCGAAACGGAAGGCGGTGTTTTTTCATTACTGAAAGTATACTCGGTTTTATTGCCGGCAACGTTCCACTTGAACTCGACCCCGATTTTATACTGGGTGTTCAGGGACGGATGGGTGGTCGTATCATTGAAGGCTTCGCCGTTACGCCCATAGTCGACGATGAAATCCACTTCAGGCATAAAACTGCCCCACTGAATCTTTTCCTCCAGCTTGGCGGCCCGCAGACCGGCCGCGGCCGACTGAAGTTCGGGGCGTTCGCGGTAGGCGATATCCACCAGTTCTTCCACGGCCGGCAGCTTCACGCCGGCAATGGCCGGAATTTTGTCCGCGCGTTTACCTGCCGGGGCCGTTTTACGCCCCTTCGCCGGGGTTCCCTTGGCCGTCTTGTCAGACTTTGGGGACTCGGGTTCTGCCTGCGCGCTCGCACTGAGAAAATCATCGATGTTGTAAAGCATTTTGATCCGCAGATTTTCAGAAAGGTCAAGATCCAGAAATTTCTGCAGTTCCAGCCGCGCCAGCGCCAGGTCCTGCTGGGCCGCTTCATAATCAGATTCCATCTGGCCGCGAACAGATTCCACATTCAAACTTTCGATCTCCGAAATAAGCTGCGCGTCCCATTTCTTCTTCGAAATATCAACGTGCTTGGCTGTGTCCTCCAGCATCTGCTTGCGCTCCGCCGCCGCCATCAAGGCCCGCTGGTATTCAAAGTAAGCCTGTGAAACATCGCGCACAAGATCCGCTACGGTCTTATCGCTGTCCCGGGCGGCCTGCTTGAGCGTGGCTTTATGCTTAAGAATGGTATTCCATAAAATCCCGCCATGAAAGATAGGCTGGCTAAAATGCAAAATCGTGTTGCGGCGGTTATAGCCGCTGCCGGAAAGCGAGCCCCTTTGCCCGTTCACTTCTACCTGCGCGGTCGGCAGCAGGTTGCGCAGGGCCACGAGAATACGGCGATGCGCAAGCTCCATTTTCTCGTGCGCCACCCGCGCGGGAAGATAAGACTGGATCGCGCGCTCAATCATGTCATCAAGCGATTTAGGTCCGGATGAGACAAAGGACTCCCGCTCCATCACATTCTTTTCGCCGACCGCAGAGCGAATAAAAGCTTTGTCCAAATAGGGCATTTTTTCAATGCGCTGGCTGCGCAGTACGGCCACCCGTTCACGAATCGCCTCATGGGTCAGCTCTTCCTGCGGGGAAGTTTTCGGGTTGAGCACGGCGGGCTTGGGGGGTACGGGGGTCTTGACTACGGCCGCTTTTCCGGCGGCAAACATGAGTCCCGCCGGAGAGAAAAGTCCGCCTAAAACTGCCGCTGCCAAAAAAAGCCGCGTTATTTTTTTTTGCATCATGGGTTAAATCCCGTTTTAAAATTTTTAAACAATCAAACCCCCGGCCTAAAACCTCGTGGGTTGATCAATTCTTTATCGTCAAAAAAAATCGTAACTTGATCAATCATCTCCACTTAGAGCGGCCTTACAAAAAAGAGGGCGCCGTCACAAGCAGCAGGGTCGATTCCTTTTGCAGCATATTGGTCAGCGTATAGGGCAGCGCGCCGCTAAAAAAAACGTTTTCCCCCTCTTTGAGACTGAGCTTGCGATCGCCCACTTGCACGTCAACACGCCCCAAAAGCACGGAAAAAAAGAGCGGGTGCTCATGCGCAAGCAAGGTTTGATCGATCTTCTTTTTGGCACCCAGCGAGAGTTTACCGTA
>Ga0209211_10011420_pt1 | contig 11354 bp, 11 predicted proteins | sample RifGroA2_FD_183992 | JGI IMG/M metagenome (GOLD analysis project Ga0209211, IMG submission 183992) | Groundwater microbial communities from Rifle, Colorado, USA - Groundwater A2 (SPAdes) (version 2) | ecosystem: Environmental > Aquatic > Deep subsurface > Groundwater | place: Rifle, Colorado...
ACGGAGCAGCTGGAGCTCGAATTCGCCGGCGCCAGGAGTGAAGCCTATCGTTCCACTTCGCGCAAACCAAAAGTTGAACCGGCGACGTTAGAAAAAGATTTAGCGCGCCGCGATTTTACTATCAACGCCATGGCCGTTCCCGTGGCAGTTTTTGCCAAAGCTAAGTCGCCAAGTAAGGCAACCATTGTAAAAAACATCGTCGACCCATTTGGCGGACAAGCCGACCTTAAAGAAAAAATTATCCGTACGCCGCTTGATCCGAACGTCACTTTTAGCGATGACCCGCTGCGTATGCTGCGCGCGGTGCGATTTGCCGCCCAGCTTGGTTTTACCATCGATAAAAAAACACTGGAAGCGATTTATACCAACCGCGAGCGCATCAAAATTGTTTCCGCCGAACGCCTTCAGGAGGAATTGTTAAAATTATTGGCGACCAAAGAATCGTCGATCGGATTGATTTTAATGTTCCAGACGCATTTGATGGATATTATTCTGCCGGAAGTTTCCAATCTCGATGGTGTCGAAGATGTATACGGCCATCAACACAAGAATAATTTAGTGCATTCATTTAAGGTCGTCGATAATGTCGGCGAACGCACCGATAAAACCTGGCTTCGTTTGGCCGGCTTACTCCATGATATCGGCAAACCGGGTACCAAGAAATTTGTACCGAAAATAGGCTGGACCTTTCATGGTCATGAACATCTTGGTAAAAAAATGGTCTATGCGATCGCTAAACGTTTTAAATTTTCTAAAGATTTGACCGAATACCTGGCCAAATTGGTCCGTTGGCATTTGCAACCGATTAGTCTTATGGACGAGGGGATTACCGATTCGGCGGTGCGGCGCCTGATTGTAACAATGGGAGACAAAATCAATGATCTATTAATTTTGGGTCGCAGTGATATCACGACCGGCAATCCGTTCAAAAAGGAGCGTCGGCTCAAAAACTACGATAAACTGGAAAAACGCGTGGCCGAAGTGCTCGAACGAGACAAGTTGCGCGCCTTCCAGTCGCCGGTACGCGGTGAAGAGATTATGAAAGTCTGCGGCCTGAAACCCGGGCCGACAGTCGGAAAAATCAAAGAGGCGATTGAAGAGGCTATTTTAGACGGCAAAATCCCGAATGACTATGAACCGGCTTTTAAATACTTCCAAAAAATAAAAGACGGTTATCTCAAAGACGCCGCAGAGTGGGAAAAGGTGTGCTGATTTATACAAGAAACTTTTCAGCTCATCAAAGATAAGCAGATAAGTTACGTGACGGGCGTCGACCAGATTTCTCTGATCGCGCCCGTCGGTATTTACATGAGCTGTTCGTCGTCACGCCTGTCGCGCGACGAGGCCATCTCGTCTGATACCGCCTTTATGTAGGCGGAATCTCGCCCTAATCGCCTCCAGCCGACCACGATCTCGATGATCAGGTAGGCCACGGCAACGAACCAGAGCACGAGATGCCACCTTGAAGGAAAAAAATTGTAACCTCCAAAAAACCACGCCATGAAGTCCCAGATAGCGATGATCACGATCGTCGCCATGAGACCTCGAAACGCATTGTATGACATCACGATAGTCTCCTAGAGAAACATCTGTGGTAGTCGGTAGCGGCTCCGCATCATATCTATGCGTGTTGCCGCGCGCGAGGTGTTCAACACTTCGATTTCGGCCTGCCGCGTCTTGTCCCGTTCCCGGCGCCAGTTGGCCGCGAGGAGCTTGAGCATAGCGAACATTGTGCCGATGAACCACAAAATGCCGCGAAGCACGCCTGGCTCGAAGGTTTCCCTGAACGGGAGGAGGTTCGAGATCATGTCCGTATAGGTGATAAAAATCACCCCCAACACGGCCAAGCGGATCGCCTGGCGTTTCCCTTTGATGAATACGGTGAGTGCATTCCGCAACGTCATGTGTATTCCTCCTTTTTAAGGTTTATACTTATTTAGGCTAAAAAACAGCCTAAAATCACCAATAAACTGTATTTATGGTAGCATAAAATCGCCGTTTTGTCAAGGTATCCACTGGTTGCAGTTCGACTGTGGCTATGCTAGAGTACGACCATCCAAAGTGATTTTAATAAGTCGCTTATAGCACCGACCTCTATGGCAGATACCCAACTCATCAAAGACCGGATCGACATCGTCCAGCTCATCGGCGAATACATCCAACTCAAAAAAGCCGGCGCGAATTGGAAAGCCCCGTGCCCTTTCCACCATGAAAAATCTCCTTCCTTCATGGTGCATCCCGAAAAACAAATTTGGCATTGTTTTGGTTGCGGCAAGGGTGGTGACATTTTTGTATTCATCCAGGAAATGGAAGGCCTGGAATTTGTCGGCGCGCTCGAACTCCTGGCTAAACGGGCGGGCGTCGAAATCGCCGCTTTCAAAAACGACGGCAGCGCGAGCCAGCGCACCCGCCTCATGGAAATAAATAAAGTGGCCGCGAACTTTTATCATCGCGTACTCGTTGAACTTGCCGCCGCGAAACCGGCGCGCGACTACCTGACCGGTCGCGGTGTCGAGCAGCAAACCATTATCGATTGGCAAATCGGTTTTATTCCCGACCAATGGGATTTACTCACTAAATATTTAGTAAAGAAAGGTTACACCTATGATGATCTGTTGACGGTCGGGCTCACGATTAAAAGAGACGGCGCCGACGTCAAGTCTGGTCGCGGATTTTACGATCGCTTTCGAGGCCGTGTCATGTTCCCGATTTGCGATGTGCACGGCAACGTCATAGGTTTTACCGGACGCGTGTTGGTTGAAACCGAACACTCCGGCGGAAAATACGTCAACACTCCGCAATCGCCGCTCTACGATAAATCTCGGGCGCTCTATGGCATCCATAAAGCTAAAACCGCTATCAAAGCGAAAGACCAAGCTGTTCTGGTTGAAGGTCAAATGGACGTCGTCGCCTGTCATCAGGCCGGTATGGCCAATGTCATCGCCGCTTCGGGTACGGCGCTCACCGTGGAGCAAATAAAATTATTGAAACGATATACGACCAACCTCGCTATGGCATTTGATGCCGACCAAGCCGGCATCAACGCTGGCAAGCGCGGTATTGGTGTGGCTGTCGAAGAAGGAATGAATTGCCAAGTGATTCAAATTCCAACCGGCTTTGCCAAAGATGCCGACGAGTGCCTTAAAAAAGATAAAAATGTTTGGTTCAAAGCGGTAGACACGGCGAAAGATATTATGGACTGGTACTTCAGTATTACTCTGAATGGTTTTGACCGTACTAACCCACAGGCCAAACAAAAAGTAGCGGATATTCTCTTGGTAGAAATTAACCGGATCCCACATGCTGTTGAGCGCGACGAGTGGTTGAAACGGCTTAGCGAAGCGGTCGATATCGACATAAACTTACTTCGCCAGGAATTAAAAAAAATTCCGGCTCCCAAAAAATCCGGCGCCGCCGATACGGAAAGAACTGCGAAAACCGCTTCCATAACCATCCCCACCAGTCAGCTCGCCTTGTTTGGCCAAGAGGTTTGGTCGCTGGTCATCAAATTTCCGGCAATTTACAGCGTCGCCCGCGAAAATCTCAAAAAAGAGTACTTTGAAGAGGAAGCGCTCGTCAGCCTTTACGAAACGGCCGAAAGCCTCTATAATAAGGATAATCAATTTGACCTCGAGGCAATTCGCCATTATTTCCATAAAGAAGGCTTGGAAAATGTCGTTGATGTGTTATTGCTTCGACCGTATAAGAATTTCACCGATATAAACGCTCAGGAAGCGAAACAGGAGGTGATCTCGCTTGCGAACCGCTTAAAGGACGAGTGGCGCAAAAAACGCGGTAAAGAATTAGAACGTGCCATTAGCCAGGCCGAGAAAGCGGGGGATAAGATTCAGCTGGAAGCGCTGGTTCGCGAAATGCAAATATTATAGGAATTAAATATAAGGTACATGGCTGCCAAGAAGAAGGCTCACAAAGCCAAGACAACCAAAGTGAAAGCTGTCCAAAAGGCAGCCAAACCAAAAACAGCCCAGAAGGCTGTTCATAAAAAAATTACCAAGGCGGCAAAGATGCCAGCCAAAAAAGGTGCTAAACACCAATTCTATAAACAAAAATTACCCAAACCGGCGTTTCAACCGGCCGTCGAGCCGAGAGTTGATCAGCTGTGGGATTTAGTAAAAAAAGGACGCAACCGCGGTTTCATTACCGAAGTTGAATTGTTAGCGATCCTCACTCACCCCGAACAATACCTCGATCTCTACGAAGGTTTTCTTGATATTATGGAGCGAAACGGAATTTCTATTGTGGAGGGAATCGGTAGCCTGCTGGGTACCAAAAAAGAACAGCAGGAAAAATTAAAACAATTTCAAGGTGAACAGCCGGATATGGATGTGCCGTTCGACCTGGGTCAGATATCATCCGATTCGATTCAAATGTATTTGCGTGAAATCGGCAAGATCCCTCTTTTGACCGGAGAAGAAGAAGTGTCGCTCGCCAAGCGCAAAGAACGTAATGATAAAGCTGCCGAGCGCAAGCTGATCGAAGCCAACCTTCGCCTGGTCGTTTCGATTGCCAAAAAATTTGTCGGTAAAAGTTTATCGCTGCTCGATTTAATTCAAGAAGGGAACATCGGTTTATTTCGCGCCGTGAAAAAATTCGATTATCGCAAAGGGTATAAATTTTCGACCTACGCCACTTGGTGGATTCGCCAAGCTATTACTCGCGCGCTGGCCGATCAGTCGCGCACGATTCGTATTCCCGTACACATGGTCGAAACCATCAATCGCTTTCAGCAAGTGCAGCGCCGTTTGTTGCAGGATTTAGGCCGTGACCCCACGCCGGAAGAATTAGCCGCTGAAATGGGGGAGGAAGTGTCAAAAATTCATCATATTATTAAAATTTCACAGGACACGATGTCGCTCGAAGTGCCAATCGGCGACGATGATGAAGATACGCAGTTGAGCGACTTTATTGAAGACGTCAAAAATATTTCACCGGATAGGCAGGCCGGTTTGCAGATTTTACGCGATTACGTGCAACAAGCGATTAAAGATTTACAGCCTCGCGAACAAAAAATTCTCGAAATGCGGTTTGGTTTGCTCGACGGCGTAACACATACGCTCGAAGAAGTGGGGCAAGAATTTGGCGTCACGCGTGAACGCATCCGCCAAATCGAAGCCAAGGCGCTTGAAAAGATCCAGCATACAGACATCATTACTAAACTTCGTGACTATTAGGAAGTAATTGTATTTTGAGCTTTCTTTGACCTGCACCATTTAAAAACCATAAATGATTCTCGGTTGGCAGGTCTCAGGAATGAAGCTGATTGCTCTTTGCCTTCGGCAAATCCGCCTCAGCTTTATAACCCGCTCAAAGTACAATTGATGCACTACTAACTCGCATACTTCCAATAATTATTTTTTGGGTGTTATATGCAAACCTTTACATTGTGAAGATAATGCTCTCCGGAGGTGGAACATTAGGGCCGGTGGTGCCCTTGTTAGCCATACGCGAAGCTTATCAAAAGGCACATCCAGAAGCGCAATTTGTTTGGGTAGGGACACATGATGGACCAGAGAGAAAGCTCGTGGAAGCGGTCGGAATACCATTTCTCACTATCTCGTCCGGAAAGTGGCGCCGCTATTTTTCGCTCCAAAACATTATAGATATTTTTAGAATTAAAATTGGATTTTTTCAATCTTTATTTATTTTGCGTCGTGAAAAACCGGATCTGCTTATCTCCGGTGGCGGTTTTGTGAGCGTGCCGCTTCACTGGGCCGGTTGGTTTTTAGGTATCCCGTCATGGGTGCACCAACAGGATGTCCGCCCGGGTTTGGCCAACCGTCTCATGTTTCCGGCGGCTACAAAAATTACCACCGCGCTCCAAGAAAGCGCCGAGCATTTACCAGCCAGGAAGACCGAATGGTTGGGAAATCCGGTACGTGATTTATCTGTATCAGATGCTGCGCTGTCACGTAAAAAATTTTCCATACCAGCCGATGCGCCGGTTATTTTTGTTTTGGGAGGTGGAACCGGGTCGGCAAGTATCAACCACCTTGTCGTCGAGACGTTGCCTTTTTTGCCGTTGGAATGGCACGTTATCCACTTGACGGGCATGACCAGGCCAGACGACCAAACCCAAGAAACATGCAAAAAATTCTCGCATTATCACTCTTTCCATTTTTTTAGCGAAGAAATGAAAGATGCCTACGCCGCGGCGGATATTGTGGTGGCACGAGCCGGTTTTGGAACGTTGAGCGAATTAGCCGCCATCAAAAAACCGGCGGTGATTATCCCCCTGCCCAATTCGCACCAGGAAGAGAACGCGCGCTTCTTTAACGAACACAAGGGTGTGGTAGCCTTAACACATGAAGAAACCATTCCGACAAAATTATCAGCCACGCTGAAAGATTTACTAACAGATTTACCAAAGCGACTGGAGCTTGTGATGAAATTAAATATTCTTTTGCCTACTGCCCAGCCGGAAAGAATAATTGCTATCATCAATAAACTGATTTCTAAATAAAAAATCGTTGTTGCTAATTTTTTATTGACGATATAACACCATTAAAGCCGGGTTTATTTGAAAAAGATAACGAGATAAAGACGCTGCGTGCGCAAATTCTTTCAGAGTTATCTTCGACTAAAAAATAAAAAATTCAGCGAGATATTCAGTCAAATCAATTACCAAACATTCCCAGCAATCGTTCACCCTTTGAACCCGCCACGCCCTATGCGTGACGGTCTCAAGAAGTGAGGGACAGGTGCGCGCGGTGTGAACCTGCGCACCTGTCCCATGACAGCGTTTCCTTTAGTCCGGCTCGAGGAAGACGATGGCCAAGATCAAGGATTTATTCGGGACATCCTTAAGGTAATCCTCGGTAATCAGACTGATGGCGACATGATCTACCAACACATCGACGTCTTTGGTGAAGACGATAAACTTAGGAATGTCCATTGCGTATCTCCTTTTCTAGCGTCCAAATAGTTCACGGATGTTGCTACTTGAGCTGGAACCGCACCCGATACCTGTACTCAGCGAACGGCCCCCGCCACTCTCCCTCGAAGTTGCAATCGCTGATGTATTCGTAGGAGACGACCTCTGCATCATCGATGCGGGACAGCGGAAATTGTCCGGCGTTGACGAGATTAAAAAGCTCTGACCTGAATGCGCGTTTGATACGCTCCTTGCTGGTAGCCTCACTGAGGCTCTCCTCGTTCTTGAACCAGTTCAATCTTACTGTGCACTCTCGAATGTCCCCATGTTCCTGTGTTAGCATTGTCTGCTCCTTTTCGTTGTTGAGTTGGAAAAGAGCCAAAACCTTATCCAAACCTGATTCAGGTTGGACACAATATTTAAGCAAAAATCCGAGCGAATGTCAATAGCCCGTCCAATTAAAAGGGAGTTTTTATTTTGTGGGATTCCCCAAATCAAACACGATAAAAATAACAATAGCTCCCCAAGGGAAGCTGTTGTTATTTAGTGGGTCGGCCGGGGATCGAACCCGGGACCTTATCCTTAAAAGGGATCTGCTCTACCAGCTGAGCTACCGACCCGTCCACAATCTGAACGGAAACTATACTATCAGGTTTCTGCAAAGAAATCAAGCACCGACCTATTTTTGGTATTTTTTGGTATCTTGCACTCGACTTTTTCTCTTCAGAATGCTATTATAACGTCATAAGAGTTCTATTAACTACTATACTAAAAGGACGAATATGCCTTTTGAGTGGGTTATGGTCGCCCAAGGCGACCATCCCCGAGGCGACGCAGCCGAGGAAAGCGAAAAAGGTATATTTATCCGATTATAATGTTATGCTCAATAAAAAATATTTTGAAAAATTACGCGCCGACCTGCTTTCTTATTCTGAAAAGCGTCGGGAAGTCATCAAACAAGCCGGCGACGCCCAACATGCCGCCAAAAAAGCTATTTTTGCGCTCCAACGCGACAATTTAGCCGAAGCTAAAGAAAGTTTGGCCAAAGCGGAAAGCTTATTGCTCGATCTCAGTAAAAAAAATGCCAAAGACAGCCGTATCTTTGACGAAGGCTCATTTAAGGCCGCTCTGGAAGAATATACCGAAGCGGTGCTTTTCAAACAATTTTTAGACCGCGAGCCGATTGGCGAAATAAAAACTTTCAAACTGGATTCCGATGCCTATGTATCCGGCCTTTGCGATGTACCAGGTGAAATTGTGCGCTATGCCATCAAAGCTGCCACCGCGCGAGATTTTAGAACCGTGACCCACTGTAATCTGGTCGCCGAAGCCATTATCGCCGAACTGGTCGACATGGACCTCACCGGTTACAACCGCCAAAAATTCGACCAGGCTAAACAAGCTCTCAATAAACTTCAACAAATTGTCTACGAAGTCAGTTTAAAACAATAAACCATGTCCTTTGAGCGTCTCAAACCGAAGGTGCACTTGTTTCTGGCCTGGCTCGCGTACTGGTGGTATGGCCGGCCGGCTCAAAAACTTATTGTTATTGGCGTAACAGGAACCAAAGGTAAGTCAACCACTTGCCGTCTTATCGCCTCCGCGCTCGAAGCGGGCGGCCACAAGGTCGGTCTTTTATCGACGGTCGAATTCCAGATCGGTGAAAGAAAATGGCTCAATGATAAAAAAATGACTATGCTCGGCCGTGGCGAAATCCAGCGACTGTTGCGCGAAATGGTTCAATCTGGTTGCCGTTACGTGATCGTCGAAACTTCCTCGGAAGGAATTCTCCAGTACCGCCACTATGGCTTGCTCTATGATATCGCCGTTTTTACCAACTTGGGAACCGAACATTCGGAACGACACGGCGGCTTCGACAATTTACGCCGCGACAAAGGTAAAATGTTTGCCGCGCTTGGCGCTCCGGCCAAAAAAATAAATAGTGAACGAATTAAAAAAATTTCCATAGTAAACAGCGATGATGTCCACAGTTTATACTTCATGGGTTTTCCGGCCGAGGAGCATTGGGTATTTGGTCTCATGCACAGGCCGGCTAAAGCCGGCATAAAAAATATTGACGGACAACTGGTCGAGTCAACCGGCCATGGCTCGCAGTTTACCGCCAATGGCGAACTCTATCACTTACCCCTGGCCGGTGATTTTAACGTTTATAACGCCCTGGCAGCTATCGCGGTCGCCCAGTCGCAAGGGGTCGCTTCTTCAAAGATCGCCCAGGGTTTTTCGCGAGTCACCGGCGTTCCCGGTCGGATGGAATTTATTGACGCCGGACAGCCTTTTAAGGCCATTGTCGATTACGCGCACGAGCCGATCAGTATTCGGGCGCTTTTTAAAACACTTCGTAATATAGTCAAAGACGACGGAAAGGTAATCGGTATCATCGGTTCTGACGGAGGGGGGCGAGATATAGGAAAACGCTCTACCATGGGGGAGATAGCCGGCACCTTGGCAGATATCGTGATTGTTACCGATGTGAATTGTTTTGAGGAAGATCCGGGCCAAATTGCTGAAATGCTGGCTAAAGGCGCGCGGACAGCCGGAAAGAAAGATGGTTTTGATTTATTTATCGAAGTTGACCGCCGCCTGGCAATTCGCCACGCCTTGTCTTTCGCCAAACCCGGTGATGTCGTCGTCGTCACCGCCAAAGGTACCGAACAGTGTATTGTCGTCACCAAGGGCAGAAAAATACCGTGGGACGATCGGACAGTCATGCGCGAAGAACTCGAAGCGTTACGAAAATCCGCTAGGTATGAAAAAACTTTGTTTAGAGGATTATGAAATCGAATTAACCAGGGTCTACCACTGGTATTTAATAATCTGGTATACTTGAAAAAGCATGGGTAAAACATGGAAACAATTTTTTGCCTCCCGCTGGGTGGCCGGTTTCTCCCTCATTATAGTGGGTGTTTTATTAATTGCCTACATTCGCGCCTATACCCAAAATTACCAAATAGAGCAAGAAATAAAACGGCTACAACATGAAGCCGCGCAATGGGAAGCAAAAAAGATCGAAACCATCGAACTCCTCGATTATGTGAAATCACCCGCTTATGTGGAAGAAAAAGCTCGGACTGAACTTAATATGGTCAAAGATGGTGAGCAGATGGCCATAGTTAAATTGGGTAAAAAAACAGGGGATGGACAGTCTGAAATAGAAGTGTTAAAATCTTCTAAGCTCACCAATTTACGCAAATGGTGGATTTATTTCTTTCATTAACCTATGTCAACATCATCTTTTGACCAAACACCATCAGAAATACCAACTCCGTCTGTCGCTGATCAGTCTGCTAAAAAACAAAATATAAAAACTTTTGGTATCGCTTTCGGCGGCTTATTGGCGCTGGTATTGGTTATCTCTCTTGGTATCGGCGTCTATCGCGTCTATGCTATGGGAGCGACCGATGCTTTCAGCACTCTCGTTGCCAAAGGCCTGCGTTTGCCGGCCATGAAAATAAATGGCGAGCGCGTTACCTACAGTGACTACCGCGGAGATTTGGAAGCTATTAAAAAAGTGCGTGATTATGATCAAAAAAACGCCGGACCGGCCGCGCAATTGACCGATGAACAATTATCCGATCAAGTACTTATTCGTATTGTTAACAATGTTTTAGTAGACGAGGAAGCTAAGAAGCTTGGTTTGAAAGTTGAAGATGCCGACATTAAAGAAGTCTACGACAGTCTCTTAAAAGAGTTGGGCTCAGATGAGGCGATTGCTAAAGAAATTATGAATCGCTATGGCTGGCCGTATAAATCGTACGAAAATCGTGTTATTCGACCGTTGTTGCTGCAAAATAAAGTTGCCGAGAAAATAAGTACCGATATCGAGGCGCGCCGTGCCATCGGAGTCAAAGCTAAAAAAGTTCTTGATGAAGTTAAAGCCGGCGGAGATTTTGCCGCTTTGGCCGCTCAATATGGCGAAGATGGAACAGCGAATACCGGCGGATCACTTGGTGAATTTAAAAGCGGAGATATGGTGCCGGCTTTTGAAGATGCGGTAAAAAAATTAAAGAAAGGCGAACTGTCGCAGGAATTAGTCGAGACTCAATATGGCTATCATATCATCAGGCTCAACAATGTCCGCAAAGAAAAAGTAAAAAATGATGCCGGAAAAATGGTCGACGAGACTTTTTGGACCGCGAGCCACATTTTATTAATGTATCCGAACATTAACCAGACTTTAAGCAATCGGCTCAAGGAGTCGAACATCCGTTTATACATCGACGTGCACGATCCCTTCAAGGAATTAACCACAGCTCGGGCTCCCGGGTGAACTTACGCGGTCGCCACAAGCGACCGCTTCGGTTAGCGTTCGCGGGTGTAGTATAGTGGTAATATGCGACCTTCCCAAGGTCGAGCGACGGGTTCGATTCCCGTTACCCGCTCAATTTTAGTGGTGGATAAAGTGCAGATTGGATGGCTTGACTCTCCGCGGCGCTTGTTGTAG
>Ga0209211_10011422_pt1 | contig 11353 bp, 11 predicted proteins | sample RifGroA2_FD_183992 | JGI IMG/M metagenome (GOLD analysis project Ga0209211, IMG submission 183992) | Groundwater microbial communities from Rifle, Colorado, USA - Groundwater A2 (SPAdes) (version 2) | ecosystem: Environmental > Aquatic > Deep subsurface > Groundwater | place: Rifle, Colorado...
AGAAAGGCAGATAGAATTTGCCAGATTTGTGGCTGATTTTCAACTGCATGATAGCTTCCCTGAATTACAACATTTCTTTCAGAACCATCGGGTAAGACTTTGATTGTTCTTTCAAATTCACCAGCAGGAACAAACCATGTGGCAATAGCTGCAACAATTATTATTAAAAAAACAATTACGAATGTATGTGGAATTTTCTTTAACATTTGAATAATTTAGTTGAGGCAAATTTATACTAAAAACTTTGATTACTGAAATTTTAGAATTTTGTTAGTTAAAACTATTAATGTTTAATGTGAAGACTGTCATTTTTTTTGTATTTTTGTTTATAGAAAAAGATAAAATTATGATTCTTACAGTTGAAACAAATGATATTTCGAGTGCTAAAATGTTGGCAACAATGCTAAAAAGGCTTGATTTTGTAAAAGCAGTGAGTCTCGAAAAAAACAAGAAAAAAGATGCAAAACCATTAACTGCAAAAGATTGGACTTTACCCGGAAGACCTGCTACCGATGACGAAATTGAGAATATGCTTGCTGAATGTGAAGATAGTTATAATTTAACAGCAAAAGAAGCCAGAGAAAAAACAATGAAGGACATAGCAGAATGGAAAAAATCGAAGTAGTTTATAAGGAAAAGGCTCGTTTATCTATTCAATCTATTGCCATGTACATTGAAGAGAATGGATATCCTGAAACATCTGAAAAATTTGCGATTAAACTTTTTGAATTTGGGGATTCATTGGAAAATTTTCCAAATAAATACCCACTTTGCAAACGGAAATCTTTAAAACGTCAGAATCTAAAATGTGCTACATTTAAAAAGAATTACATTTTTGTTTATAAATTAATTGAAACTGAACTTGTTATTTATAATGTTATTCATTCAAAACGATTAAAGTAGAACTAAAATTTTAACTACAAACTCCAATCAATCTCTTTTAAATTATTTTTTTTCAATAATTCGTTTGTTTTTGAAAAGTGTTTGCATCCCATAAATCCATTATATGCAGAAAATGGCGATGGATGAGCAGCTTTTAATATAAAATGTTTTGATGAATCAATTAGTGTTTCTTTGGCTTGTGCATATCTTCCCCAAAGTAAAAAAATTACATTTTGTTTTTGTTCCGAAATTTTCTTAATCACACAATCTGTAAAATATTCCCATCCTTTATTTTGGTGAGAACCAGCCTGATTTGCTCTTACAGTAAGCGTTGCATTTAATAAAAGCACACCTTGCTCTGTCCATTTTGTTAGATTTCCATGTTTAGGAATTTGAAAATTTATGTCGGAATTTAATTCTTTATAGATGTTTGCTAAAGAAGGAGGAGGTTTGACTCCTTCAGGAACAGAAAAACTTAATCCATGAGCCTGACCAGTTCCATGATAAGGATCTTGACCTAAAATAACAACTTTTACTTTGTCAAATGGAGTATGATTGAATGCTGCAAATATCTCATTCCCTTTTGGATATATTGTTTGAGTTTGTTTTTCTTCAAGCAAAAACTGTTTCAAAGTGATGAAGTATTCTTTACTAAATTCATCAATTAAAATATTTTTCCAACTCTCTTCTATATTTGGATTAACATTGCTCATAATTATATAAATATATTAGATTTGTGTTCGTAAAAATACCATATAATTAAATTAATCACGATGTTAATTATCAAAAATATTAAACAACTTATCCAAGTTGAAAATAAACCAAAATTGAAAGTTTGTGGAAGCGAAATGTCAAAGATTTCTACAATTGAAAATGCATTTCTAATTATTGAAAATGATTTGATTTCAGTTTTTGGCAAAATGGAAAGCTATAAGTTTAGTAGTGTTGAAGAAAAAAAACATAAAATTATTGATGCAACTGGAAAAATGGTTTTTCCATCGTTTTGTGACTCACATACACATTTGGTTTATGCTGGCAGTCGTGAAATTGAATATGTTGACAAAATAAAAGGATTGTCTTACGAAGAAATTGCCAAACGTGGAGGTGGAATTTTAAACTCTGCAAAATTATTACACAATACTTCTGAAGATGAGCTTTATAATCAGGCATTGGCAAGGATTAACGAAATAATTTCGTTTGGAACAGGAGCTGTTGAAATAAAATCGGGTTATGGATTATCGACAGATGATGAGTTGAAAATGCTTAGAGTGATAAAGCGTCTAAAAGAAACAAAGCCAATTACAATTAAAGCTACTTTTTTGGGAGCTCATGCGGTTCCGGCTGAATACAAAGGTCGTCAGACAGATTATGTTGATTTGGTTATAAATGAAATGATTCCATCTGTAGCTTATGAAGATTTGGCTGATTATATTGATGTTTTTTGCGATAAAGGATTTTTTACAACCGAAGACACCGAGAGAATTTTGATGGCAGGGATTAAATATGGTTTTAAACCAAAAATTCATGCAAACGAGCTGGATTATTCTGGAGGAATTCAAGTTGGAGTTAAGTATGGAGCGTTATCTGTCGATCATTTAGAATTCACAGGCGACGACGAAATAAAAGCCCTAAAGGACTCCGAAACAATGCCAACATTGTTGCCGGGTGCAGCCTTTTTCCTAGGAATGGTTGACCCGCCAGTTAGAAAAATGATTGATGCAGGTTTGCCTGTTGCACTTGCCTCGGACTTTAATCCTGGTTCATCACCTTCAGGAAATATGAAATTTATAATGTCTCTTGGATGTATTAAGCTCAGAATGTTGCCCGAAGAAGTTATAAATGCAGTTACAATAAATTCTGCTTATGCAATGGGAATTAGCGAAACGCATGGAAGCATTGCAAAAGGAAAAATTGCAAACGTTTTTATTACTAAACCAATTTCTAGCTATGAATTTATGCCTTATGCTTATAGTAGCAATCTGGTTGACACTGTTATTTTGAATGGAAAAGTGATTGAATAGATTAAAGACTTTGCCACAGATTTCGCAAATTTACACAGATTAAAAACAACAATTACTAGGGTTGCTGAGCTTGCCGAAGAATGGGAATTTTACACTTTCTATATTAATTTTTAGGAAAAAATCTGTGCATTGAATCTGCGAAAATTTGTGTAATTTGTGGCATTAAATATAACCATTGGAGAAAGAATAAAAAAAGGGACTTAGTCCCTTTTTGCAGTGAAATAGGTTTCAAATTAATCAACTTTATAAAACATCACCTGACATGGGCTAATTCCAGTTTCTTGTTCCTCAACAATATTTTCATCGTTCCTTTTTCAGTTGCACTTGGAGCTAATAAAACATAAATATTATTGTTTTGAGGATTTACTGCTACTCCATTTATTCCTGCAAGATTCTCAACTACTGGTGTTTCATAAGATTTTGTACTTGTATTAAATACATGAACTCCACCTTGAAGAACCCAGTTTGCATCGTAAGCAGCTGCAATTATATAAATTTTACTTTTATCTGAATTGAATTGCATTATTGATCCATAATTGCTGCTAATTCCATCAAGTAATGTGTTTGATTCAATGACATCAGTGTTTGTGTTAATATATCCAATTCCAGAAGCTAAACTTGGGTCAGAATATGTGCTTACAAAAGATACATAAAGATTTTCGCTATTGTCTTTTAATAAGTATGATGAAACCGCAGGAGTTGCTATATATGAAATTGCATCAGAAGTTAAATTAATAACAGCAATACTATCTCTGTAATTTAAAGCTGCATAAAGCTTATTATTTGCAATAGCCAAGCCTTCTGGTCCACCTGGCAAAGCAATTTTGGTAACAGATTTTGTTGTTAAATCAATTTTTGCAATATATGAGTCTTCCATCAAATTCCAATCTGCATTACCCCAGCATGAAATGTAGGCTGTGTTTCCATTTGCTACAAAAAAACGAGGTTTTACTATGTCGGTTGAAATCGGATTTATTGAGGCTTTTAATGTTTTTGCATTAATTATATCTATTTTATCGCCATCATTAGACATTAAATATGCAATATCGTTATTAATTGCCATTGACTGAATGTTTGAAGCAAAATCTATATCGTTTGCTTTTTTGTAGTTATCATGCACTATTGACTTATTATCAATGTCGTAAATGCTAATTTCGCTGTTTAATCCGGGATATGTGCCATAATTAACAACATAGGCAATATTTTTAGCTGTACTTATTGGAGTAATTTCAGTTGGTTCGTCTTTTTTACAAGACACAAAAAATGTAGCTGCGATAATAGCTAACGCAATAATTTTGTTAATTTTTCTCATTGTTTTTAAATTTTAAGTTATTGATTGAATATTTAATACTAATTGCAAAATTTCGCCCAGGCATAGCATATCTCTCCTGATTCTGATATGCTTTGTCTAAAATGTTATTAATCTTGAAGTTTATTGAAAATATATGGTGTTTATAAATTAAAGTTTTACCAATAGATGTGTTTATAAGATAGTATTCTTCTAATGGCTTGTAGCTTTCGGTATATCTTATTCCTGTGTAAGAAGCTGAGCCGAATAATGTAAATCGTTTGTAATCAATTGAAATGAATGCTTTGCAAAGATGCTCAGGTGTGTAGATTAATTGTTTTCTGTCAGTTTTACTATTTATGTAGCTTTTAATTTCAGTAGCATTTGTGTAACTGTAATTTACACCTGAATTAAACTGTAATTTCAAAACCTTAAACCCAGTTTCAATGCTTGCTTCAATTCCCTTATTCTGAACTTTTTTTATGTTTTTTGGTCGCCATGTATCAACGTAAACCCACTGAATCCAATTATCAACAAGCATGTAAAAACCGGTTAAGCTTAATTGTATTTTGCTTTTCTTGTTTGTTAATTTGTACAAACTATTTAGCTCATAATTAATTCCTTCTTCTGGCAATAAGTCTGGATTTCCACTACTTGCCCAAAATCTGTCGTTGAGAGTTGGAGTTTTATAGCTTCTCGAAACAGAAAACTTATAATCCCAAAAGTGCTTTAATGAGGTTAATAACAAATAATTGAATCCAATTGATGGCGAAAAATTCAATTCATAATTACTAACAAAAACCTCACGCAGATTTATAGAACTTGTGAGCTTTTTAATAATCAGCTTTTTATATGAAATAAATAAATCTAAACGGTTTTCTCGAAGATTTTCTTTGTAGGCATATACTTCGGGTATTATATGCATGAAATTAACTCCGACATTAAAATCACCTTTAAAAAAATCAGAATTAAAATAATTCAAATTTGATATAATTGATTTCGTTGCAATTGTCTGGCTAGAGTCGTTGTCAAAAATTTGATAATCATAAATATATCCGAAATCAGAAGAGAATTTGTGTTTTCCTGAATGGAATTGTAGTCCGGATACTAATCTCAGATTTTTGTATTCGATTGAATCAAAACTACCACCATAATAGTTCGAAGACATATTTGGCTGAATTTGACGGTCAGCGTTTTCGTACCATAATTTCACATACGATTTCAATTTTGTAGATATTTTATAATTAATTTCCTGTAACAATCCTGTATTAATAAATCCTGCATTTTTTGTTGTATCTCTTATAAATTCATCTTTTTCAAAGTCTTTTACCGCTGTGTTTAAGAACGGAAAATCGTTTTTACATTTCTGTTGAAATATTTTCAAGGCATATCTAAATTTATTATTACTAAACCCAATTTTTAATCCAGTAAAATTTGAATGAAAACTTGCAAAATCTTTTTGAATTCCAGCACTAAATCCTTTATTCCACTCTTCTTTGTTATTCAATTGAATACTTCCCCCAATTGCATCTGTTCCATACAACGAACTTGAACCACCATATTGAACTTTTACTTCGTCAAATAAAAAAGCCGGAATATTAGATAGGTTTGTTTGTCCAAGTGTGAGAGAATTAATGTTGATACCATTAAACATAATTGCAGTATGATTTGCTCCTGTTCCTCGAAAATGAATTGTCGATAATCCTCCGGCATCTTGTTTTATATAAATTGGCAAATTGATATTTATTAAATCGGCTAATGTTTCGCCAGCCGATGCTGCCAATTTTGATGAATCGATAGTAACTATTTTTGAGCCAACAAGATATTTTTCCTTTTGAGCAACAACTTCAACTTCCTTCAAAATTAAAGTTGAGTCAATAGATTGACCTAAAAGATTATTAATCAGCAAAAAAATTGCTACTATAAACCCAAAATATTTCTTTTGCATTCTTTCATTTTGTTTTTTCCCGAACTATTTATTTGGCAGGTCTTCTGGCTCACCTTACTTTTTCGTGCCTTCCCATCCAAATTTTGGATAGTGGCGAAGTTTGAAAAAGCTTTTTAAGGCTTACAGCTGCGGGTACAGCTCCGGTATCGCACCGGATTCCCTTTTCATTCCGATTATTAAAATGCGGAACACCAAATCGAGGCAAATATACTTCTTTTTTTTATATCTAAATTTTTTTAGAATTTAATATCTTTTCAGAAACTAAAAATACTGCCGGTTTTTTTGAAAGTGGATTTTGCTGGGTAATAACAACTGTTTTGTAAACATCTTCAATGTGTTGGTAATTTAAAACTTCTTCAGGACTCCCTTGTATATGAATAGTTCCGTTGTTCATCATTATTAAATTATCGCAATATTCTCCGGCAAGATTTAGGTCGTGAATAATCATCAAAACTGTAAGTTTCAGCTCTTCATTTAATCGCTGAATAAGATTTAAAACTTGCACCTGATGAGAAATGTCGAGATGAGAAGTTGGCTCATCTAATAATAACAATTCCGGTTCTTGAGCCAGTGCTCTAGCAATAGAAGCCAATTGTTGCTCACCTCCACTTAATTCGCACATTAGCTTATCTTTAAACTTTACAGTTCCAGTCAAATTCATGTATTTATGTGCGATTGTATAGTCAGATTGTTTGTCTAAAAGTTGAAAAGGTTTTTTGTATGGCATTCTTCCTAAAAGCACATAGTCTTCAACTGTAATGTCTGCAATTTCAGTGTTTTGCGAAACTATAGCCATTTTTTGAGCTTTTTGCTTGCTCGAAATTTTTGACGTATCTGTATTATTAATGAAAATAGAACCTCCTTTTAATGATAATTCACCAGAAATAGCTTTAAATAATGTTGTCTTTCCTGAACCATTCGGCCCAACAATTCCTGTAAATGAGCCTTTTTTAATTTCTAAACAGATTTCTTTTAACTTGAAGCCAGAAGAATATCCACAAACAATGTTTTCAATATTTACAAATTGTTTCATTTCGCTAAATATTGAATTTTGATTTACTTAAAACAAATATAAAAACTAATCCGCCTATCATACCAGTAATTACACCTATCGGAAGCTCGTTTGGGGCAATAATTGTTCTCGAAATTAAATCGCATAAAATCAGAAAAATTCCACCGCCAAGAAATGATGTAATTATTAAAATTCTTAAATCAGCACCTATTATAATTCGCAAAATATGCGGAATTACTAAACCGACAAAACCTATTACTCCAGAAACGGCAACGCTAATTCCTGTCAGCAACGAAGCTGTAATAAAAAGAACTCTGATAGTAAGATTTGTATTAACGCCTAAATGTTTGGCTTTTGACTCTCCTAATCGTAATGCATTTAGTTGATTTGAAAAGAAGTAAGTTATTAATAAACCAGATATTGAAGAGAAAAATACAACTTTAACAAGAAACGAATCTGGTTCATCAAGTGATCCCATAACCCAAAATACAATGCTATGAAGATTTTCGGAACTTGTTGTGGACATTAAAAACATCATTGCTGATGAAGCCATGAAACTAATCATAACACCAATCAATAACATTCTATTAATATTAAAGTGGTTTTTACGAATGGCTAAAAAATAAACCAAAAAAACAGTTACGACTGCTCCAATAAATCCCGAAATTGGCAACATATAAGATCCAATCAACATATTTAATCCGAATACAATTGTTATTGCAACTCCAAATGCAGCACCGCCTGAAATTCCCATTGTGTATGGTTCTACAAGTGGATTCCGATAAATTCCCTGAAGTATTACGCCCGACAGACTTAATGCTCCGCCTACCGAAAGTCCAAGCATGATTCTTGGAAGTCGAATTTTGCTTAGTATGGTATATTCAATGCCTGTTTTGTTTTTGAAAATATCGATTATTTCAGAAATGGAAAAGTTTATTTCTCCAATAGAAAGTGCAAGCAAAATTGTCCCAATCAATAAAATTGAAAGAATAATAACACTAAGTCCCCATTTAAGATATTTGCTTTTCATCTGCTGATAAATCAATATGTGCCTTATATTGGATCATTTAATTTTTATTTTTTGCCACAGATTGCACTAATTTACACAAATTCTTTTCACAGAATTATTTTTAAAATTAACTCTGAAGAAACAACCTCTGGTTGTTTCAAATCTGTGAACATAGCGAAGCGACTCACGAATGCCTTTAAAAATATGCGATTTATGAGTAAAATTTGTGCAATCTGTGGCATTTTCTCTTCTATATAATTATTTAGGTTGTTGTTAACTTTAGTTAGTATGGATATTTCATATTTACTATCAGACACTAATTATAAATATTTTTAATTACTTGTTCTAATGTTTGTGTAAATGAAGTAACTGTTGGTGTACATGCTAAATTTGAGTCAATTATAAATATTTTATGATTCTTTGTTGCATTTATTTCAGGATAGCTTTCCCATACTTGTTTTTCCTGATCTCCAATCATTCCCATAGTTACAATAAAAATAATATCAGGATTTCTTGTAAGTACACTTTCTCTTGTAATTGAGCCTTGATTGAAGTCAAAAGCAAGATTTTCACAACCTGAAAAAGTAATGTAATCGTTCATAAATGTGTTTGGGATTACAGTAAATAATGGATTTGCACCAATCTGCATATATACTTTTGGTTTTGAGTTATTTCCAATTAAGAGTTTTTTTAAACTATCAACTTTGTGATTTGATTCAGAAATTATTTTTAATGCAACATCTTCTTTATTAACAAGTTTTCCGATTTTAAGAAAATCTTCGCAAATGTCGTTATATGATTGCAGTTTTGGCATCATGTGGATTTTGATTCCATTTTGTTTGAGTGAACTAATTGTGCTAGGTTCTGTTAATCCGGTTGCAAAAACAATATCAGGTTTTAATAATAGAATTTTTTCAATATTGACTTCGATAGCATTTCCAATAATTAATTCAGGATTTTGTGCCGAAATACTACAAAATGTGGTTGCTCCGACAATATTTTTTTCTAATTCTAAACTTATAAGTTCTGTTGTAATTGACGGTGCTAAAGAAATTATTCTTAACTCATTAGATTGCACTGAATCATATTTATGATTTGAATTGTTGCATGATACAATAGTCAGGATAATAAACAGATACAATGCTCTAATCATAAATTTTATTTATTCAGAAAAATGCTTGAACTCAAAATTGAGCTTTAAACTTTATTTCCCGAAGTTTTTAAAAATCAAATTTGGCAGGTCTTCTGGCTCACCTTACTTTTTCGTGCCTTCCCATCAACTAAATTATGACAGTGGCGAGGGTTGAAAAAGCTTTTTAAGGCTTACAGCTGCGGGTACAGCTCCGGTATCGCACCGGATTCCCATATTAAGGATTTCTCAAAAAATGAAAAATTCCACCATATTTGTTACAAAGATAAAAAAATATGAATAATGAAGGCTATGATGATTTTTTGAAAAAGAAGGAAAATTAAAATCTTTTTCTGACTTGTAAGTATAGTCTATAAAATCTGTTTGGCTTTTCGAAATCAGTTTCAAAATTTACTGAAAGAGATAAATTTTTATATATTTCAGAAGAAATACCAATCGATGCAATATGTTGTATTAATGGCAATTCGGCTTTAAGTATTTTGTAATGAACAAAACTATACCCACATTCAAAATTCATTTTTCCAGACATAAGTCCTTTGGATAATCGCAAATTAAAAACTTTTCCATTTAAGTATGAGGTTTCAAGTATTGTTGATGATAATGTTGAAGTTACGCTTTTACCAAACAAATTATTATAAGTAATAAATGCATAAAGATTTTTTGATGGTCTTGTATCGCTTTTTTGAAATCTATAACCGGTTTTTACTCCTGTAAAAAGATGTTTAGTTACATTATAATTTATCCGAAAACTATATCCCTGACGGGTTTCAGTTTCAATAAGTGTATTAATGTAATTTTTGTAAGTTTCGTAATAAATCACATTTTTTCTTGAATCGTATGTAGTTGTAAGTGTTATTTTTTTGAATATTTTATATCGTAACGATAAAAATGTATTCGTAAAATTAAGTACGTTTTGTGATTTGTCATTGAGCTTTTGATATAGGTCAAGTTCTAAACTATAAAATACATTTAGATTTTTGACAAGTGAATTATTGTGTTGAAAATAAACGAATCGTCTATCAGTTATTAAATTATTAGTTTGATTAACAATTGATAAAGTGCTTTGCATATTGCCTTTTGATGAGCTGAAATTATGCCCGAAATATGCTCCAGCCTGAAAAAGTTTAAAATCGAAACTATAATCTAAATAATTTGGTCGTGAGCCTGCAAAACCTCCAATGAAAAAATTATTAAATGACTTCTCTGCTTGTAAACCATCTATAGCTCCAATATTCGAAATATTAGAATTGATTTTGCGCCCAATACTTACAAACGATTTTTTCCCTAAATCATATTTAACGGATAGATTATAAATTTTTAATCCGTTAAAAATATTGCTTTGAATGTAGTTCCACTCGCCAGTTTCGTGTCTGAATGAAATATAGCTGTCAAGCGAAAAATTTGAATTGCTGATGTTTCTAATATTCAACATTAGGGAATAATTAAGCCTATTTGAATTATCCTCTGGTGTATTTGAAAAATTAGAATAATCTGATATAGAAATACGTCCATTTATTTTTTGTTTTGGTGCAGAGTTGTTTGTTTTAGCTAAATTTAAAGTATCAGTTTCTTCATTCATAATGTTTTCAATTTCTGATTTTTGCTTTTCAATTATCTTTTTGTCTGAATTTCGTTTAGCAATAATTTTATCATTAAGCATCAATTTATTTGAACTTATATTTTCGCAAACAACAGAAGTCGAAGAAAGATTTTTGACAACTAATATTGGAGTTAGTACATTGTTTATGTTAGAAAAAAGAGTATCCCCAACTAAAATTCCTTTTGTAGATTGAAATTTCACATAAATATTTTGAGAACTTAAAAATGAAACGGTTCCATTTTCACTTTCCGATGAAGTTTGTGCATTCATTGAATGAACAAAAACTAATAAAACACATATAGAAAATACAAATCTCATTTTTACTATTTATTTAATCTTCAGCTCTTCCAGCAGGATGACAGCCATAACACGATAAGCTATTGTAAGAATAACCACCTTCATCATCGTGTTCTTTGTCCATGTCTGATTTATTATGCTCATGA
>Ga0209211_10011423_pt1 | contig 11353 bp, 10 predicted proteins | sample RifGroA2_FD_183992 | JGI IMG/M metagenome (GOLD analysis project Ga0209211, IMG submission 183992) | Groundwater microbial communities from Rifle, Colorado, USA - Groundwater A2 (SPAdes) (version 2) | ecosystem: Environmental > Aquatic > Deep subsurface > Groundwater | place: Rifle, Colorado...
TTCGATTTCTCAGACATCTTCGGCGATATTTTCGGCGGTGGGCGAGGCGGCGGCGGGCGCAGCAATGTGCATCGCGGTGCCGATCTGCGCTACAACATGGAAGTCACGCTGGAGCAGGCCGCACGCGGCACCGAGGCACAGATTCGCGTGCCTACCATGGCGGAATGCGAGACCTGCAAGGGCAGTGGCGCCAAACCCGGCACCAGCCCGATCCCTTGCACCACTTGCGGTGGGCATGGGCAGGTGCGTATGCAACAGGGGTTTTTCTCCATCCAGCAAACCTGCCCGCGCTGTCATGGCACCGGTAAAATGGTCGCTTCACCGTGCAAGGATTGCAACGGCGGCGGACGCATCAAAAAACACAAGACGCTGTCGGTAAAAATCCCGCCCGGCGTGGATAACGATGATCGCATCCGCCTGTCCGGCGAGGGCGAAAATGGTGTGAACGGCGGGCCTCCCGGCGATTTGTATGTGGTGATCCACACCAAGCCGCATGCGGTATTCCAGCGCGATCATAACGATTTGCATTGCGAAATGCCGATCAGTTTCAGCACCGCCGCACTGGGCGGCGAAATCGAAATCCCCACGCTGGATGGTGTGGCGCACATCAAGATTCCCGCCGAAACCCAAAGCGGCAAAATTTTCCGCCTGCGCGGCAAGGGTATCAAGGGCGTGCGCAGCTCGACCCACGGCGATCTGCATTGCCACGTCATCGTGGAAACGCCGGTAAACCTGACCGAACGGCAAAGGGAGCTGCTGCGCGAGTTTGAATCGATCAATGCAACCGACAGCGGGCACCACAACCCGCGCGCAAAATCATGGATGGACAAAGTAAAGGATTTCTTTGGGACGTAAACCCAGAATATTTTAGGAGTCTCTAAAAATTCAGAGTTCACCCAAATGCAAGGCGTAGAAAAATTTCTTGACACAGCATCTGCCTGATATGTAAGCAAGAGATTTTTTTCGTAACGCGGCAGTTGGGATGAACCTAAGCCGGACGAGCCGGAACCAAAATGTAGGTCGGACTCCGTCCACGAACTAAAAATGGATCAGGAGTGATTATGGGCTTGGGACCGGTGATGCTGGATGTGTTGGGAACGCGGCTAACCGCCGAGGACGAAGCGCGGCTGCGGCATCCGCTGGTCGGCGGGGTAATCCTGTTTGCGCGCAACTATGAATCGCCCGGCCAGTTGGCCGAGCTGACGACGGCGATCCGCGCGTTGCGCGCGCCGCCGCTGCTGATTTCGGTGGATCACGAGGGCGGGCGGGTGCAGCGTTTCCGCGACGGCTTCACCAAGATTCCGGCGATGCGCGAGCTCGGCAAAATCTGGGATGCGCATCCGCATCGCGCGCGCCATCTGGCGCAGCAGGTCGGCTATGTGCTGGCGGTGGAGCTGCGCGCCTGTGGCGTGGATTTCAGTTTCACCCCGGTGCTGGATGTGGACTACGGGCAGAGCAGCGTGATCGGCAACCGCGCGTTCCACAGCGAACCGCAGGCGATCGCCGAGCTGGCGCACAGCTTGCTGATGGGCTTGCGGCAGGGCGGGATGCACACCGTCGGCAAGCATTTCCCCGGCCACGGCTACGTGCAGGCCGACTCGCACCTCGAGATTCCGGTGGACGAACGCAGCTACACCGATATCGAACTGTGCGACCTGATCCCGTTCCGCCAGATGGTGAATTTCGGCCTGACCGCAGTGATGCCCGCGCATGTGATCTACCCGGAAGTGGACAGCCGCCCGGCAGGCTTCTCGCCAGTCTGGCTGAAGACCGTGCTACGCGGCGAACTGGGCTTCGAAGGTTGCATCTTCAGCGACGACCTGAGCATGGAAGGCGCGACCGTTGCGGGCGGCATCGTGCAACGCGCCGAGGCCGCGCTGAACGCCGGTTGCGACATGGTGCTGGTGTGCAACAAACCGGAATCGGCGGATGAATTGCTGCAAGGGCTGCATTATGAAATGCCCGCCACCAGCAAGGCGCGCCTTTCGCAGATGCGCGGCAAGACCCATCCCGATTCGCTGACCGCGCTGCATGAGCAACCGCAATTCCTCAAGGCGCTCGGTGAAGTCGCCGCCATCGGCATGAGTAATGGGGAGTTGAAGCTGGTTTGATCCGATTATTTTCCTTGTGGCTGGTAGGGGATTGCTGCTAGATTGCGGGTTGATGCCTTTGGAGTCCCCCGTGTTACTTGGACTGGGGTAAAGCTAAAAAAAGGCTTATTTCTCAAGGGAAGTAAGCCTTTTTTATTTCTCAGTCGAGCAAAATTAATCTGGGCGCTTTCTGGATGTTACTGGCAATTAATGACATAAACTGCCATACTGAAACCATGTTTTCTTTGGGGAGTTGCCATGTCAATGAATGTATCTTTACCACCCGAATTGGAAGCGCGTGTGCGCCAACGTGTTGAGTCCGGCATGTATGGCTCGGCAAGTGAGGTTATTCGTGAGGCGCTGAGGTTGTTTGAAGCCTATGAGCAGGTTAAGACTGCGAAATTAGATAGCCTTCGCCAAGATATTGCCAAGGGCTTGAGTGATGCAAAGAATGGTCGTGCAAGAGAGATTGATTTTGACAGCTTGAAGCAACAAGGCCGCCAGTTATTGCAGGCTCGTAAGACTGCCTGATGAGTTGTGCTCGTTTTACCAATTCTGCGGAAGATGACCTTCTGGAGTTGTGGCTAACCATAGCGGAAGAAAATCTGGTGGCGGCGGATGAATCGCTGGATTCAATCAAAGCGACGGTTTTGCTGTTAGCTACTCAGCCAGAGATGGGAAGGGCGCGGTCTGAATTGGCGGATAGGCTGCGCAGCTTCCCGACCCGTACACCGTACATCGTTTTTTATGTGCCAGACGAGGATGGAGTGCTTGTCGTGAGAGTTCTGCACCATGCCAGAGATATTGATGCTGAATACTTCTCCTAAGAGATGGATAGTCGCACTTCCCAGTTATAGCTCCGGGCGCGCCAATATCACGGTCGAGGGTAGCGGGCGTAGGGTGCATTTCATGCACCATGGTGCGCACAGCGCACCCTACCGATGGTAAGCAACGCCGCGATTCGCCCATTTCGTGTTTTTCGTGCCTTTCGTGGACAACTGCTTTTCTGGGTAAATCACGCGCAGCCAAACAGGCCACGCATCGGCCTCGCTGGTTACGCTACCGAGGCGCTGACTACCCGGTTGCGGCCGGAAGTCTTAGCCTGATACAGCGCGGCATCCGCCATCCCGATGAGTTTTTCTTCCGACTTTTCGTCCTGGGGTTGTTCGGCGACGCCGATGCTAACGGTGAAGCTGAACTCGATATTGCCCAGGCTTTTTATCGGGGTATTTTCCACCGCCGCGCGGACACGTTCCGCTACCGCCAACGCCTTCTGTATGCCCGTCTCGGGAAGCAGGATGGCAAACTCCTCCCCTCCCAGCCTGGACACTACGTCGATTTGGCGCGATTCCTTGCGACAGATGTCCGCAAGCGTGCAGATCACCAGATCCCCGGTGGGATGCCCGTAGGTGTCGTTGATTTTCTTGAAATGGTCGATGTCCAGCATCAGCAGTGAAACGCAGTGGTTGAAACGGTGCCCCCGGTTTATTTCCTGCCGGAGCAGCGGCATGAAGTGCCGCCGGTTGCTTGCGCCGGTCATCGGGTCGGTATTCGATGCGAGTTCGAGCGCGGTTTCTGACTCGTATCTGTGCAGGTAGCTGAGCGCGAAAGCGAACTGGACCAGCATCGTCATGACTGCGGTGGGCCAGATCAGTGCCGCATAGTGGCTTGGCTGGAAGCCTTGGGCAAAATTGACAGCAGAGAGCATGTGCGGGGCGGCTGCGGCGACAAAGGTATAGCTAAGATTCAGACGCAACGAGAAGCCCTGGAATAGCACCACGGGCATGAACATAAAGAACATGAACCCACCGATGCCATAAGTCATGCCGGTGTTGAGGCGGTTCAATATTTCCACGAAGACGACTTCCGCCAGTAAAGCTGCGCCCATCGAAATGAACGCCAGTACGCGGCGGTTCTTGACACGCCTGAAGGCAAAGGGGATGGCGGCCAGCAACAGGTAGGACAGCCTGAGCCAGATGGTGTCACGGGCGCCTACGGGGTCGATGACGCGATCCCATGCCCAGAGCGATGCCCCCAAGCAGGCGAAAAGTAAAAACATGGCGATGCTAAAAGAGCGGTGGTCTTCCAGCTTTCTTTGGAGGTATACCGAATCGGCTGTAAAGCCGAAATAGCCGGGGCGATTTTCTATTCTCCGCATGGGGTGCCGTAGTTCCGAAGAGATTCAAGCATGGGTGATTTTTTCATGGCGACGGTTCATTTTATGCCTTGAGGATGCGTTTGTCTTTAATTCTACGTGCAACCTGCCGGGAGGCGGCTTCTTACGGCTGTCCGCCGCTCATTTCGTCGATGGGTGCGTTTGAAAGTGTTGGTCGATAAGAGCTTGCAGAAGAATTCTTGGAGCGTGGGCATCTTGCCCGCATTGTAAATCATGGCTTCGCAATCGCTCAAAACACGATGAGTCATGTAAAACTGCGCGTTGTGCGCGCGACAACACAACCTTGAGCTGTGCGCACAGCGCACGCCTACCAATAGAATCACAACTAAAATACACCCCCACCCGAACCATCATATGGCACAAGAGTTTTTTGCCGGTTATCATGCGCGGTTTACAGGGTTTTCACACAGCGCCAGCGGCATTGTGCGAAGTCCTTCAAAGGTATGAGGCGGTTAACCATGCAAAAGAATTGGCGGAATTTTCTGAACTTTGTGCGCTTTATCGCGGTGCGCTTCGATCAGGACCGCTGCGTGCAGGTTGCGGCGAGCCTGACTTTCACCACGCTGCTGTCGCTGGTTCCGCTAATCACCATCGCACTGGCGATGTTCTCGGCATTTCCGGTATTCGAGGATTTTTCCACCCAGATCAAGACTTACCTGGTCAACAATCTGATGCCTGATATGGCGGGCAAGATCATCACACAATATATGCGGCAGTTCACCGAGAGTGCGATGCGCCTGACGGCGGTCGGCCTGTTGTTTCTTGCGGTAACGGCCATGTTGTTGATGCTGACCATAGACCATGCGTTCAATACGATCTGGAGGGTGTCCCGCCCGCGCCCATTGCTCAAACGGCTGGTGATCTACTGGGCGGTGCTCACGCTTGCGCCATTGCTGATCGGTGCGAGCCTGTCGCTGACCTCGTGGCTGGTCGGGCTGTCGATGGGCTATGCCAGGCAGATTCCGATATTCGGCGTGGGCGCGCTGAAGATATTGCCGGTTTTGTTCACCACGCTGGCATTCGCGATGCTGTTCCGGCTGGTGCCGAACAGTTATGTGCCGCGCAAGCACGCATTGATCGGCGCGATCGTGGCCGCGATTGTGTTCGAGTCGATGAACCGCGTGTTCGGCTATTACATCAGCCATTTCCCCACTTACAAGCTGGTGTATGGCGCATTCGCCAGTGTGCCGGTTTTCCTGATGTGGATTTATCTGTCCTGGCTGGCCACCTTGCTGGGTGCGGTGATTGCGGCATCGCTATCGCATTGGGGCACTCCCGCAACGCAAAACACATCGTCTTCAGCCCAATTGCTGGATGCGCTGCGCGTGCTGCAAATCATGGCGGATGGTTTGCAGCAGGGCAAAGTAAACACCTTTCCGGAATTATCCAAGTCACTGCATCTCGGATACGACGCGCTGGAAGAAATTCTCGACAGGCTGGAAAGCGCCGATATGGTGCGCAAGGCAGATGTGAACGGCTGGTTGCTGATGCGCGATGTGGGGCATATCCGCGCCAGCGAATTATTGCGCCTGTATGTACTGGAGCAAAGCCTGTTGCCTGCCGGGCAGAGCGACGATCCATTACAAAAATGGTTTGCGGACTGCATCTGGCAGCTCGAACAAAATACCGATCTGACTTTGCGGGAACTCTTTGCGTACAGCGCGGAGTATTCCAAATCCATTTCAAAGGGCAGATAGCTCAACAGGGGCGCAGTTAACCACACATCCAAAAATATTTTTGGATGCTCCCTTTTGAAGGCAAGCCGTTTTACGGTATCATCGCTTATTACGAAAAACATTTGTCCGGGCACCCGCATGACAAAGTACATCTTCATCACCGGCGGCGTTGTTTCTTCACTAGGCAAGGGCATCGCCGCAGCTTCTCTCGCAGCCATCCTCGAATCACGCGGCCTCAAGGTGACGATGCTCAAGCTTGATCCCTATATCAATGTTGATCCGGGCACGATGAGCCCGTTCCAGCACGGCGAGGTGTTTGTCACCGAAGACGGCGCGGAAACCGATCTGGATCTGGGGCATTACGAGCGCTTTATTTCCGCGAAGATGCGCAAGGCCAACAACTTCACCACCGGGCAGATTTACGACAGCGTGATCCGCAAGGAGCGGCGCGGCGAGTATCTGGGCAAAACGGTGCAGGTGATCCCGCATATCACCAACGAGATTCAGGCATTTATCGAACGCGGCGCGGCGGCTTCGCTCGACGGCAACGCCGATGTGGCGATTGTCGAAATCGGCGGCACGGTCGGCGACATCGAGTCGCTGCCGTTCCTCGAAGCGGCCCGGCAAATGGGCTTGCGCAAGAGCCGCAACCAGGTGGCTTACGTGCATCTGACACTGGTTCCGTATATTGCCACAGCGGGCGAGTTGAAGACCAAACCGACGCAGCACAGCGTGCAGAAGTTGCGAGAGATCGGTATTTTCCCCACCGCTCTGGTGTGCCGTGCCGACCGTCCGATCCCGGACGACGAGCGCGCCAAGATTTCTCTGTTCGCCAATGTGCGCGAAGAGGGTGTGATCTCGATGTGGGATGTGGACAGCATCTACAAGGTTCCGCAAATGCTCAACCAGCAAGGTCTGGATCGCATCGTCTGCGAAGAGCTGGGATTGGACTTGCCGCCCGCCGATCTGTCGGTGTGGGCGAAGCTGGTGCATGCGCTGGAAAACCCGCAGCACAGTGTCACCATCGGCATGGTCGGCAAATACGTTGATCTGACCGAATCCTACAAGTCGCTGATCGAGGCATTGCGCCATGCCGGGATACATACCGAGACCAAAGTAAATATCGAATACATCGACTCGGAAGACATCGAGGCTTCCGGCACGCAAGGTCTGGCGCACTTCGATGCGATTCTGGTGCCGGGCGGTTTCGGCAAGCGCGGCACCGAGGGAAAGATCGCCGCGATTCGTTTTGCGCGCGAGAACAAGATACCGTATCTGGGCATCTGCCTCGGGATGCAGCTCGCGGTGATCGAGTATGCGCGCCATATTGCGGGTATGGCTGACGCGAACAGCACCGAATTTAACCTGGAATCCGAACACCCGGTAGTCGCGCTGATCACCGAATGGCTCGACCGCGATGGCAAGGTCGAGACGCGCAGCAGCGATTCCGATCTGGGTGGCACCATGCGCCTCGGCTCGCAGCGCTGCCCGGTCAAGCCCTCCACGCTGGCGCATCGAATTTACGGCGATGAAGTGAACGAACGGCACCGTCATCGCTATGAAGTGAACAACCATTATGTGCCCATGCTGGAGAAGACCGGGATGATCATTTCCGCGCGCACCCCTTCCGAGGATTTGCCGGAAATGATGGAATTGTCGCAATCCATGCACCCGTGGTTCGTCGGCGTGCAGTTCCACCCCGAATTCACCTCCACGCCGCGTACCGGGCACCCGCTGTTCAAGGCCTTCGTCGAAGCGGCGCTACAGAGGACAGAAGGCAGAGGGCAGAGGACAGAATGAAGCTGTGCAATTTTCAGGCTGGCTTGAACCAGCCGCTATTCCTGATTGCCGGGCCTTGCGTGATCGAATCGCAGCAAATGGCATTGGATACCGCCGGGCAGTTGCAGGAAATTTGCCGCGAATTGGGCATACCGTTTATTTACAAGTCATCCTACGACAAGGCGAACCGCAGTTCCGGTCAATCGTTTCGCGGTTGCGGCATGGATGCCGGGTTGAAAATCCTCGGTGAAGTGAAAGCGCAGTTGGGTGTGCCGGTGTTGACCGATGTGCACAGCATCGAAGAGATCGAGCCGGTGGCGGCAGCCATTGACGTGCTGCAAACGCCCGCGTTCCTGTGCCGCCAGACCGATTTCATCCATGCCGTTGCCAGCGCGGGCAAGCCGGTGAATATCAAGAAGGGGCAATTCCTGTCGCCGTGGGATATGCAGAACGTGGTGACGAAGGCGCGCGAAGCCAGTGGGCAGGACAACATCATGGTGTGCGAGCGCGGCGCTTCGTTCGGTTACAATAATCTGGTGTCGGATATGCGCTCGCTGGCGGTGATGCGCGCCACCTGTTGTCCGGTCGTGTTCGATGCGACGCATTCGGTGCAACTGCCGGGCGGGCAGGGAACAGCCAGCGGCGGGCAGCGCGAATTCGTTCCGGTGCTGGCGCGCGCCGCGGTGGCGGCGGGCATCTCCGGCCTGTTCATCGAGACGCATCCGAATCCGTCCAAGGCGTTGTCGGATGGGCCGAACGCCTTTCCGCTCAAGCATCTCAAAGTATTGTTGCAAACATTGAAAGCGCTGGATGAAACCATCAAGCAGCAAGGGTTGATCGAGGAAAAACTTGATTTGAAAAATATCTGATCACGAAAGGAAAACATTATGAGCGCAATTGTTGACGTAATCGCCCGTGAGATACTGGATTCACGCGGCAATCCTACCGTGGAAGCGGATGTATTGCTGGAGTCCGGCGTGATGGGACGTGCAGCCGTGCCGTCCGGCGCATCCACCGGCACCAAGGAGGCTGTTGAATTGCGCGATGACGACAAGCAGCGCTATCTCGGCAAGGGCGTGTTGAGGGCAGTGGAATATGTGAATACCGAAATCGCCGAAGCGATCATCGGACTGGATGCCGCCGAGCAAGCCTTTATCGACCAAACCATGATCGAACTGGACGGCACGGAAAATAAAGGACGCCTCGGCGCAAATGCGATCCTGGCGGTGTCGATGGCGGTGGCGCGCGCGGCGGCGGAAGAAAGCGGCCTGCCGCTATACCGCTATCTGGGCGGTGCGGCGCGCATGGAAATGCCGGTGCCGATGATGAACATCATCAACGGTGGGGCGCACGCCACCGGCGGCGCGGATATTCAGGAGTTCATGGTTATTCCGGTGGGTGCACAGAGCTTCCGCGAGGCGTTGCGCTGCGGCGCGGAAGTGTTCCATAACCTGAAAAAAATCCTGCACCACCGCGGCCTCAGCACCACGGTCGGCGACGAGGGTGGCTTTGCTCCCGCGCTGGGTTCCAACGAAGGCGCGCTGAAAGTCATCGTTGAAGCCATCGAGGCAGCGGGATATGTGCCCGGCACGGATGTCGCGATCGGTTTGGATTGCGCCGCTTCCGAGTTTTACAAGGATGGGCAATACCATTTGAAAGCGGACGGGCTGACCCTCAATTCCGCACAGATCATCGACCTGTACGCCACTTGGGTGGACAAGTATCCCATTATTTCTATCGAAGACGGCATGAGCGAGCATGACTGGGATGGCTGGAAGCAGCTTACCGCGCGCCTCGGCAAGTCCATCCAGCTGGTGGGCGATGACGTGTTCGTGACCAACACAAAAATCCTGCGCGAAGGTATCCGCCAGGGCTTGGCAAATTCCATTCTGGTCAAGGTGAACCAAATCGGCACACTGACCGAAACCTTTGCTGCCATCGAGATGGCCAAACGCGCCGGTTATACCGCCGTGATCTCGCATCGTTCCGGCGAGACCGAGGATTCCTTTATCGCCGACCTCGCGGTGGCCACCAACGCGATGCAAATCAAAACCGGCTCGTTGTCGCGCTCCGACCGCATGGCAAAATACAACCAACTGCTGCGCATCGAAGAAGACCTCGGCGATAGCGCGTCTTACCCCGGGCGCGACGCGTATTACCAGTTGGGCTAATGCGCCGTGCGGTCACACTGATACTGGCTGCGCTGCTGCTGCTGTTGCAGTACCCGTTGTGGTTGGGCAAGGGCGGCTGGCTGAAAGTGTGGGACTTGAACCAGCAGGTCGAAGCCCAGCAGCAGGTCAACCGGCAAACCCAGGCACGCAATGCCGCGCTGGATGCCGAAGTACGCGACCTCAAGCAGGGCACCGAAGCCATTGAAGAGCGCGCACGTAGCGAACTGGGCATGATCAAGCGCGACGAAGTTTTTTTCCAGGTTCTGGAAAAACCATCGGCCCAAATTGAAGTGGCACAACCATCCGCTTCCACTGTTTCCAGCGCTTCCAAGATGTCGCCGCGCTAAGGCACAGGCAACACAATGCGGCGGCTCTCCGTTTGCATCAAGGCTGGAGTTTTATTGACATGCAAGGGTAAACGTTGTCAAATAAATAACATAATGTAGTGATGGATTAGTTTTGAGGAGAATAAATATGGCTACCGTATCCAACAACGCCTCATCAACGAACATCGTGCCATTGCCAACCGTCGCGCTAGTGCCTGGCAAACCGGAAAGCAAAATGCGTTTATCGACTATTATCAAGAAAGAAAGGCAAGAGCAAAAAGAGCAGGACAAGAAGCTTGATACCCCTCAGAAACAACCGCAATCCTCTACGGTTGTGAATATTTCTGCCAAAGCTATAGAGTTGAATCGCGCTGCTCCGGTCGACCAAGCGTCTCCGGCAGTAAAGGTCGGCAGTTCTACCGATCAAGTTGTCAACATTTCCGCCAAGGACAAGGAAGTAAACAGCGTTGCTCCAACTGCTCAACCGCTACCGGCAATCAATATCGGCAGTCCTGCCGCTCCAGCCGCCCCTGCAAAGAAGGCCTAGGAGAAACACCGATTAAATCCAATTGTTGGATTGCGCACTGTTTTTCTCCTCCCATGACAAGGGGAGGCCGGGAGGGGTTAAAGCTGTAAGCCAAACGCAGCGAGGCCTTCAGCCAAAAGCACCCCTCCAACGCCCCCTTGTCAGGGGGAGAGCAGTATGCTTACTACGTGATCGAATAAATCTGTGTTTCCCTATGCTTCGCGACTGCCTGTATTTGTTGGTAAGCGCGAGGCTGCGCAACGCCGGCAGATACAGGACTCATTGCGCTGCGCTTCCGGTACTTGGGCGAGGGCAGCCGGATCAATCGCAACCCCATGACACCAGCACGGCGTTTCGACGCTTCCGCTTTGCGCGAGGGCACATTCGTTCGGACTGCCGCACAGCGGGCAGATGCAATTCGGTTTCGGATTCATCTATCGGCGGCAGTGGTAGCTGCTAAATAATCACAAAACCGGATACAGGGCGGATTCAATAACCAACCGCAACAGTTAATGTTTAGTAGCCGTTTTAGCGAGTTCCATATTGTGCAGGAGTTCGCTGTAAACCTCTACCGGTGATCGAAATCCGAGTGATTTCCTCGGACGTGTA
>Ga0209211_10011424_pt1 | contig 11352 bp, 9 predicted proteins | sample RifGroA2_FD_183992 | JGI IMG/M metagenome (GOLD analysis project Ga0209211, IMG submission 183992) | Groundwater microbial communities from Rifle, Colorado, USA - Groundwater A2 (SPAdes) (version 2) | ecosystem: Environmental > Aquatic > Deep subsurface > Groundwater | place: Rifle, Colorado...
TGTTCTAGTCAAGACCCTTAATAAATCTTCTCATATTAAAAGTTATAAGCTATACTTTTAATATAAATTTCCTTGTTAAAAGTTTTATGAATGTGGTGATGAAAAAGATATTTTTAGCCTAGTTTTTGTTTTGTCAGATTATCTGCTGTAGCAATGTTTCGCTTGATCAAAAAATTACACAAACTTTTTGATATGTGGAAGGATTATGAACTTTAAACTTGAACCTGAAAAGATAAATGCACTTATTCAGATGGCCATCCAGGAAGATATTGGGACAGGGGATGTCACGACTGAAAATATCATTCCTGATAGCCTGATTGTGGAAGGGGTTTTTATTGCAAAGGAAAGCGGCGTTATCGCTGGATTGCCCGTTGTTGAATACTTCTTCTCGAAACTGGACAAAGGTGTTTCTTTAAAACAAAACGTTAGGGATGGGACTTTTGTCAAGAAGGGAGAAAACATCGCATCGATAAAGGGCAGTGCGAAGACTTTGCTTTCGGGTGAGCGCATTGCCTTGAATTTCCTGCAAAGACTGTCAGGGATTGCGACTCTGACAGCACAGTTTGTTGAACGTATAAAGCCGTTAAAAACTCATATTATGGATACGAGAAAGACCATTCCTGGCTGGCGATACCTGGAAAAATACGCTGTCGCAGTGGGTGGTGGCGTCAACCACAGGATGGGGCTTTATGACCAGGCGCTTGTGAAAGACAATCATCTGGATATTCTAAAAGTAGAGACAGGTTTGAAACCTGTCTCTACTTCCCATATCAGCATTATTGAAAAGGCAGTATCTGCATTACGAGAAAAAATAAAAAAAGGGATTTTGGTAGAAGTGGAAACAAGAACCCTGGAAGAGGTTGCGGACGCCCTTAAGGCAGAGGTGGATATAATCTTATTTGATAATATGAACATTGCACAACTCGAAGAGGCTGTAAAAATGGTTAAAAACTGGAAACCTTCTATAGGGCAGTATAAGCCACTCACGGAGGCGTCCGGAAATATTACACTGGAAAATGTGCACCTTGTAGCCCAAACGGGTGTGGACAGGATTTCCGTTGGCGCCATTACCCATTCAGCAAAGGCGCTGGATATTTCTCTGGGAATATCCGGGCAATAGTATCTTCCCTATTCTTAATATTCCTAATACAAAGTTTCCTTATAAATCCTTTTGCTGCCATCGCTAAGCCGAAGCACTCTAAAAATCTTGAAAAAAATGTTTGAATATGAAAGACTTGTAAAATAGAATTAAGCTTTATTATTTTGGGAACCGGTGTTCATTCAAAGAAAATAATTACGTGATTGGATGAAGAGCGCAAAGGCGGTTGTCGTAATTCCAGCAAGATATGCATCGACCAGGCTGCATGGTAAATTAATCCTGCCAGAAGTCAAGGCTGTTACCGGAAGATATATAATAGAACACGTCTATCAAAATGTAAGACAAGCTAAACAAATTCATAAAGTAATTGTTGCTACGGATAATCAGTTTATATACGATATTGTGAAAGGGTTCGGCGGTGAAGCGGAGATGACTTCTCTGTCGCATACCTCCGGGACAGACAGAATCGCAGAGGTGGCAAAACGATTGGATGCGGATATCATTGTGAATGTGCAGGGAGACGAACCGGAAGTGAGTGCAAACATGGTAGATCAGGTCGTAGATACGTTAGCAGAAGATACTGGCGGAGTAATGGCAACTCTTGCAAATACGATAAAAGACTCAACAGAATTGGCAAATCCGCATGTGGTAAAAGTCGTGCTGGATAACTGCGGATATGCACTCTATTTTTCCCGTTCACAGATTCCTTACGTCCGGGACGGTAAAGATCCAATCAAGGAATCCGGCGTTACTTTCCTGAAGCATCTTGGCATTTATGCCTACCGGAGGGATTTTTTATTGAAATACTCAAAACTACCCGTTTCATCTTTAGAAAATGCGGAAAAGCTGGAACAGCTCAGGGCGCTCTCCAACGGTTACAAAATAAAGGTAGCGATTACGAATTATACCTCAAGAGGCATTGACACAAGGGAAGATTTGACAGCATTTATGGAAAGATATAAACATGACTAAACATATATTTGTGACAGGTGGTGTGGTTTCGTCTCTTGGTAAAGGACTCAATTCAGCATCTATTGGGATGCTGCTGGAAAGCAGGGGATTGAAGGTAAGGCTTCAGAAATTTGATCCCTATGTGAATGTTGACCCCGGTACGATGAGCCCTTACGAACACGGTGAGGTATATGTTACCGAGGATGGCGCGGAGACAGACCTTGACCTGGGACACTATGAGCGGTTTACGAATTCCGTGTCGAACAGATATTGCAATTTTACCACAGGTTCAATTTATCATTCGGTTATTATGAAGGAACGCAAGGGGGAATATTTAGGAAAGACGGTACAGGTAATTCCCCATATTACCAATGAAATCATTGAATGCATACAGAAACTTGACGGGCCGGACACGGACGTGGTTATCTCTGAAATCGGTGGAATTGTGGGTGATATAGAAAACCAGCCATTCCTCGAAGCGATCAGACAATTTGGTCAAAAGGCAGGCAGGGAAAATGTGCTCTATATTCATTTAACACTCGTTCCCTACCTCAGCGCTGCGGAGGAGATAAAGACAAAACCCACACAGCACAGCGTGGGTATGATGCGGCAGGCCGGTATCCAGCCTGATATTCTTATTTGCAGGATGGAAAAACACCTGAGTGCAGAGATAAAAGAAAAATTATCGCTCTTTTGTAATGTAGACAAGAATGCAATTATCGAGGAGCGGGACGTAAAACCATATCTCTATGAAATTCCGTTGATTCTCGTTGAACAAGGTTTGGACAAGCTTATTATCCAGAAATTAGGGCTGAAAACCAATGGAGAAGACATATCTAAGTGGTTGTCAATATTGGACATACTGAAAAATCCCAAGCAAGCAACAGAGATAGCTATTGTTGGAAAATACATATGTCATCAATCGGCGTACGAATCAATTTATGAATCACTCATTCATGGTGGGATAGGTAATAATGCAAGGGTGAGGATGAGGAGGGTAGAATCTGAGGATGTTGAAAAAAATGGAGCCAGGGCAAGCCTTGAAGGGGTGAGAGGCATCCTTGTGCCTGGCGGGTTTGGAATGCGCGGCGTTGAAGGAAAGATTGAGGCGATACAATATGCAAGGGAAAATAAGATTCCTTTCTTTGGTATATGTCTCGGATTACAGTGTGCCGCTATCGAATTTGCGAGGAATGCGTGCAATCTGAAGGATGCGAATAGTACAGAATTTGATGTCAATACCCCCCATCCTGTGATAAGTTTACTGGAAGAACAGCGTAAGGTGTCTGGTAAGGGTGGGACAATGAGGCTGGGGGCACAACCTTGCATTCTTCAGACAGAGACAAAGGCATTCAAGTCGTATGGAAGGCAAAATATATCAGAGCGACATCGACACAGGTATGAATTCAATAATACCTATAAAGAGATATTTTTAGCCAGCGGTATGGTTTTTAGCGGTCACTCACCCAACGAACAATTAGTGGAAATCATGGAACTCAAAGACCACCCCTGGTTTGTGTGTGTACAGTTTCATCCCGAATTTAAGTCAAAGCCCACAAATCCACATCCATTATTTAAAGAATTTATACGTGCATCCCTATCATTTTGATAGGCGATGGCTTGATTGGCATACTTTTGTCGTAATAGTTCACCGAAAGGGGACCTGAGAACACAGAGAAATGCGGATTCCTCCCCCTGTCCCCCTCACGGAGGGGGATAAAGGGGAAGGGGAAAAATCCTCATAACTTCTTTGTCTATTCTCTAACAACCTCTGAGATCTCGGCGTTCTCTGCGGTGAGCTGAGCTGTTACCTTTTGTAGTGAGGTGCGTAAATAATTGCTCAGGGATGAATTCCCAGGGTATTTGCAATCCGGCGAAATTCTTCATTATTATGAAAGGTAATTGTAATCCTCCCCCTGCCGTTCCTTTCTCTGATTGTCACCTTTGTCCCAAAAAATCTTCTGAAACGGTCTTCCAGGTCCTTGACATGAGGTGTGGAAGTCTGTGTAGTGATTGATTTGTGGGGTTTAAGCTGTTTTTTTCCCATCGAAGAAATCATCTCGGTCTGTCTCACAGAAAGGCCTTCTTTGATAATCTGATCACAAAGTTTTATCTGCAATTCTTTCCCTTGAACGGACAGGATTGCCCGTGCATGTCCCATTGATAGTGTTCCACGTGAAACATTATCCTGGATTTCCTGCGGTAGCTCCAGTAACCGGAGATAATTGGTTACAGAACTGCGATCTTTTCCCATGGCCTTTGCAACCTGTTCCTGTGTGAGGTCAAATTTATTAATCAATTCCTTGAACCCTTTTGCCTTTTCGATGGGATTGAGATCTTCCCTTTGGATATTTTCTATTAATGCAATTTCCAGGCTATGCAGTCCATCGATGTCTCGAACGATGGCAGGGATTTCTTTCAGTCCAAGTTGTTTTGCCGCCCTCCAGCGGCGCTCGCCGGCTATTAACATGTACCCGTGCGGGAGGGGTCTTACGATAATCGGTTGTAAGATGCCGTGTTGTTTTATAGATTCCACAAGTCCCTGCATCTCCTCGTCATCAAAGATGTCGCGCGGCTGTGCGGCGTTAGGCTGAATATCCTTCGGGTTTAATCTCATAATTACGTCTTGTCCTGCTTGTGCTTCTATTCCAATAACACCGCCGAGCAAAGATTGCAAACCGCGACTGAGGTTTTCCTTTTTAGACATGATGTGAACTCCTTTTATGGTTGGTTTTCAGTTGAATTTCCATCTTGGTGATGCTAGTATCTAGTTTACTTTTTTGTGGTAAATATGTTTCACGTGAAACATTAAATTAAATCTGGAACTCAGGAACTCACGAATGATTTTCTTAAACAGAAAAATACTCTTTTTCTTTTTTCCTGAGTTCCAGAGTTCCAGATTTGTACTTTGATGTCTTAGAAAATAATGAACTTATAACCACCCCTCTTTCCCCTCCTTCGCAAGGAGGGGGATTAGGGGAGGTGAGATAAATGCCTTTTCAATGTCCTCCTTCGCAAGGAGAGGAGGAAGGGGAGGTCTTCCGCGGGTTACTTGCCATACTGGTTATGGTCACGAAACCCGCATGAATAAAATGAAAATTCCTGAACATCAAGTTAGTATCTTACAAAAAATATTTTGACACTTTTAGCAAAATTTTACGATGTACGAATTACGATTTATAATTTTATTAAATCCCAGACCGTAAATCGTTCGACTGAGCGTTCGTCTGATCTCACGCCGAAGACTCATGACGAAGTCTAAAATCGTAAATTCCTATTCAAGGACTCTTCCGACTCGTTCGGGTTAGAGTGAGTGTATCCGTTTTTTTTGAAATTGCAAGGTTTTTTTGATGAATAAATGCATATTTACCATTACTGTTAGTACTGCCAGGGAGGTTACACGGCAGGCTATATTTTATTGTATTGTCTTTGGCGGTATTTTGCTGATACTCTTCTCCTTTTCTTTTACCCTGTTTGCCTTTGGCGAAGAGACGAAGATGATAAGGGAAATGGGCATATCGACGATTACCATTTGCTGCCTCTGCCTTACGTCACTGAGTGCGGCAAATGCAATATCCAGGGAGATAGAAAAAGGCACCATCATGACGTTACTGTCTAAACCCGTAAGCAAAAAATCCATTCTTTTAGGTAAGTTTTTTGGGATACTGGCGGTTGTATTCCTTGCATTTATGGTGATGGGTATTTTTATGACCGTTTCCCTGTGTGTAAAGGATTCCCTGGAATATCACATAAGCTTATCGACCTCATTTGCAAAGGTTGGTTATGCTGCCATTTTCCGGCTTGTATTTTCATTTTTGCAAGTTTCCATCATGTGTACTATTGCAATTGCTGGGTCTATTTATTTGCCTCTGGTATCCAATCTTAGTTGCTGTATGTTTATCTATATCATCGGGAATTTAACGCATTTTTTCCTGTATCTATTTCAAGGAAATGAAGGTGGTTTTTCATGGTATGTAACGTTTTTTTATGTGTTCTTTCCTAATCTGGAGAGTTTTTATACCATAGGCATGGAAAGTGGGTCTGTAAAGCCATTTAGTGTGGGTTATATGGTATTGTTGGCGCTGTATGCTATTTTATATATGACATTTGTCACAACACTGGCTTGTGAGTTTTTTGGTAAAAAGGAATGTGTTTAAACAGCAGTATCTACTTAATTCGAAAGGACTTATGATTGAAATATGGGGTGGTGGGAGATATCCACAGTAATTATGATGCCTTAATGGCTGTTGTTGGTGAGTTACGGCAGGAACACGTTGACAAAATATTGTGTGTTGGAGATATCGTTGGCTATGCTGCCGAACCGGCAATGTGTATTGATTTAGTACGTGAATTAAATTGCACCGTCGTAGCAGGGAACCATGATTACGCTGTGGTAGAAAAATTTCCCGCGGACTATTTTCATGCTGATGCAAGGGATGCAATTGTGTGGACTGCAAGGCAACTCTCGAATGAGTGCCTGGAGTTCTTAAAAAAAATGCCACTGGTTGAAGAGTTGGACGACATTACTCTTGTGCATGGGTCTTTGAATCGCCCCGAATTTTTTGACTATATTAGAACCGTAGTTGATGCGCGACTGAGTTTTGATTTGTTAAAAACACCAATTTGTTTTTATGGTCATACGCATATTCCATTGGCGATTTATTTGAAAAAAGGAAATATCCATGTAGACAGAGGGCATGTTTTTGATGTAAAAAAAGCGGACAAAGTACTCATAAATGTTGGCAGTGTAGGGCAATCGCGCGACTGGGACATCAGGGCTTCTTGTGCGATTTATGATACAGACAAAATGACTGTGGAGATCAGGCGAGTTAAATATAATATCAACAGTGCCGTACAAAAGATTTATTCAGCCGGTTTACCCGCAGTAAATGCTTTACGATTAATGTAGAATACCAAAGTCACTCGGTCAAGTATACTATTTAACTAACTGATCACAAACTTACTTAAAGATGTACCAAGTAAGCTGCATCTATATGGTCTAATTTCTCAATCTGTCGGAGACATTCCTGGGGTATCGCTGCATCCACATTTACAATTGTGATAGCGTTGCCTCCGCTTTCTTTCCTGCCAAATGTCATGTGGGCAATGTTTATTTTTTTATTACCCAGAACGCACCCAATATTCCCAATTAAACCTGGTTTGTCCTTACCAAAGAGGATGAGCATGTGTTCGTCAAGTGCAGCCTCTATCCCGTAACCATTGATATCAACAATCCTCGGCTCATTTTTCCCAAAGACTGTTCCCGAAACTGTGGTTTCACCATCTGAGGTGTTTATTTTGGCCGTAACGAGGCTCGTAAAATCGCTAACACCTGTTGTTGTGGTGACATTAATTTTGATACCTCGTTCTGCCATAAAATGAGGTGCGCTAACCAAATTAACACCTTCTTCAAGGGCGGGCTTGAGTAGTCCGACCATGAGACTATCGGTAACGAGGTTAATATTTTTCCTGGTGATTTCCCCCGTATAAATAATATCCACATTTTGTAAGCCTCCTTTTGTGATCTGCATGAGGAGCGAACCCATCCTTTCTGCCAGGATTATATAGGGTTTCAGGATGTTGTATTCTTCCTGATTATAAGGAGGTAAGTTTACAGCGTTTCTGAAACCTTTCCCAGTGAGTGCATCGGCCATTTGCTCGGCTGCTTCAACGGCTACCGCAAATTGCGCCTCTTCGGTAGACGCGCCTAAGTGAGGCGTTATTATTACCTGTTCTAATTCGAGGAGTTTGTTACCAACGGGTGGTTCTACATCAAATACGTCTATTGCGGCGCCAGCAACTTGACCACTTTTAATGGCGTTGTACAGGTCTTCTTCGGAGATGATTCCACCTCTTGCACAATTGATAATACGAACGCCCTTTTTCATAATCGGAAATTCCTTTTGGGTTATAAGGTTTCTCGTCTCGCTGTTAAAAGGGACGTGAAGCGTAATATAATCCGCCTGTGAGAGTAATTCTTTCAGACTCTTTACGGCATGGATGCTGTATTGTGCTGTAATTTCCGGAGAGATAAAAGGGTCATACCCGATTACCTTCATCTCTAAGGCCACGGCGCGTTTTGCGACCTGTCTTCCAACCCGTCCCAGCCCAATAATACCGAGGGTTTTCCCGGCGATTTGTATACCAGTAAATTTTTTCCTTTCCCATTTTCCTGCTTTTGTCGAAGCACAGGCTTGAGGGACAAAACGTGAGAGAGAAAAGAGCAAAGCCACGGTATGTTCGGCAGTCGAGGTAATGTTGCCTTCCGGGGTGTTCATGACCACGACGCCTTTTTTGGTAGCGGCTGGGACGTCTACGTTGTCGACTCCAACGCCCGCACGGCAAATAGCCTTCAGCCTTTCTGCCTTTTCCAACAGCGGGGCTGTAATCTTTGTGCCGCTGCGTAGTATAATCCCCTCGCAATCGTTGATAATAGTTTTTAACTCGTCTGCTTTTATACCGGGTTTTTTTAATACCTTGAGTCCGGCTTTTTCCAGGATTTCAATGCATATATCCGGAAGTTCATCTGCAATTAAAACCTGCATGTCATCCTTTCCCGAATAATAATTGTCTTCTTAAAACAAACCTACATATAATGATCGTTAGCAGCGATAAGCAAAACTGTAACAGTTCACCTCCCCACCTAAACCTCCCCATCAAGGGGGAGGAATACAAGAGGACAATGAGTATTCCCCGCCAATGGTGGGAGGGGTTAGGGGAGGAGGTGAACTGTTACGTAAAACCAAACAGCATTCTTATTATTAGTTATGCTCATGCGATGAAACTTAAACAACCATGTTAACAATTTTATATTTTAAAATCAATTTTAAACTAACTGTCTTTCTATACAGATAAATATTTGAGATACAAGGATTTTTTTGTTAAACTACTTATCATCTTTTTAAAAATAACATTTTCAGAATGGAGTATTATCAATGAAAGGTATGCTTCCTGTATTCTTAATAAGCGTATTTTTACTCTTCGTCCTTTTAGGTGTAAAGAATGCGGATGCCCAGGAAAAAGGCGAGTCACAGGACGTCTTGAAGGAGTTGAATGATTTTCAAAAATCCCTTTCTAACTGGATGAAGAATCTGGATACACTCGGATCACAGTTTATCTCACTTCAAAAAAATGTAAGTGAGAGTTTAGCCCCTTTAAAAGAGTTTGATAAGATGATAAAAGGAATTGACGAGAAGTTAAATACTAGCATGTCGAAGATGGCGTCGCTTGAGAAAACCACGTCTATTGCCGAGGTCAAAGGGATGCTGGATTCCTTTGGCAAGACCTTTGATGTCTTAAAAAAATTATTATCAGATCTTGCGAAACGGGTTGAAGACCAGGAAATAAAAGCTGCGGTGCTTGAGAGAAGATATCAAGAAGCGCAGAGACCGTTAGAACCTATTAAGAAGGCTATCGAAGATTTAAATAAGTTGGTGACGGATAAATCGAATGAACAGGAGAAAAAAATTACTTCTCTTGAAGACAGCATTAAAACTCGTGTAGCTTCTTTAGATAGTGCGATGAAAACCTTTGAGGGGCAAACGAAGACTGTTTCTGATTTGGAAATGCGGATGAAAAAAGTAGAAAAAACAGGCGGTGTGAGTCCTGGCACGGCAACAGCCGAGGTTCCTCCTGTCGCGCAAGCGCAGGCAGCAATGGGAACCGAGACGGTAAAGGTTGCAGAGGGAACAGAAACAGCAGCCATAGCAAAGGAACGTATCCCAACACCTGAAGAAGAGGGTTTTAAAGAGATGGAGGATGGTTTTTATATACGAAATGTTAATCTTTTCCCCTTTGGCTCTTCTTCGCAGATAAAAGGAGAGATAAAGAATTTCTCGGATAGAGACAGGAGTATCGCTGCGTTTACAATTAAAGTCTATAATGCTTCTGACATGCTCCTATTTACGCAGGATTTTTCAATCAAGACTTTCAGGAAAGGGGATATCAGGGCATTCAATGAAATTATATCCGGGTATACACCCCTGGATATTGCAAGGTATGAGATTATGCCGAAGCGGAGATACTAAAATTTGAGTAAATACAAAGGTTTCATAATTTTGCTTATCGTGTATCTTGTAGGCGCTTATTTAGCGGGAAAATTGTTAGCCGAGGAAGAAAAGCGTCCAACATCAAAAGAGTCGCCTGCTGCCGTAGATAAGTATCCTGATATGGTCTTAATACCCGCCGGTGAATTTACTATGGGTGATAACACACGCTACAATTGGACTTTTATGCTGGCGTATAATATCTACGATGGACCTGAGCACGTTGTTTATTTGGATGCTTATTATATTGATAAATACGAAGTGACTAATGAGCAGTATAAAAAATTTGCAGAGGAAACGGGTTATCGTATGCCACGTTGCTGGAATGATGCCAGGTTTAATCGGCCCAATTATCCAATTGTAGGGATTACCTGGGATGATGCCGGTGCATATGCAAAATGGGCCGGGAAGCGATTGCCTACAGAAGCTGAGTGGGAAAAAGCTGCACGTGGCACAGATAAACGTTTGTGGCCATGGGGAAATAAATTCAATAAATATAAATGTAATGTGTGGGAATCGGGAGAAGACGGACTAAGGGCGACAAAACCTGTAGGGTCTTATGAAAATGGGAAAAGCCCCTATGGATGCTATGATATGGCGGGAAACATATGGGAATGGTGCGCTGATTATTATGATCAGAACTACTATTATGTCTCTCCATCAAAAAATCCTCAAGGCGATGCGCCGCGCGGTATCGCGTTCCGCCATATGCACAGAGTCCGCAAATCGGATTTCGCTGCGCAAAAACACTTGAAAAATAAGTAAAATTCAGTTGCCTTAGACAGGATATACAGGATTAACAAGATAAAAGCGTAACTTATTTCATCCTGTTTTATCCTGTTAATCCTGTCAGAAATTAATTTAATTTATATCATGCCTGCGGTTATTTTGGTTTTGCAGTGTCTGTGTCTTTTGGCTGGTTTAGCATCTCTTGGATTTGTTTAAATATTTTCGAGTCAACACGAAGCTTTCCTTTTGTATCAGAAACACCAAGTCGCGTGGCCATATCGTCAATGTCGAGTAAATTTAAATCAAGGCTTGAGATGCCTACATCCGCAAGATTGATGTTGCGCGCGGCTTCCATAGCAACAATAATGTCGCCTCCCATACCTGCAAGCGCCTCTCTTCGGAGTCGTTCACCTTCCGCTTGTGAATATTTAATTAAAAGAGTGCCAGCTGCTTTACGTTGTTGTTTGTAAAGATCGCCTTCTGCTTTCTTCTGTACCAAGTATTTATCGGCCGCTGCAAGGAGCTCCG
>Ga0209211_10011426_pt1 | contig 11350 bp, 8 predicted proteins | sample RifGroA2_FD_183992 | JGI IMG/M metagenome (GOLD analysis project Ga0209211, IMG submission 183992) | Groundwater microbial communities from Rifle, Colorado, USA - Groundwater A2 (SPAdes) (version 2) | ecosystem: Environmental > Aquatic > Deep subsurface > Groundwater | place: Rifle, Colorado...
CCAAAATAACTCACGAAGATAAGTAGTCCAGTTAAATTGAGGGTGTAGCAAAAAACCAATCATAGTATCTATTCGAAGCAGCCACACGATTATCAGCAAGGCTGAGATGCCCAGAGCAAAATATATCGATCTGGCCGAGCTAACTTTTGAGCGATGGAAGATCTGAACAATCAACGGAAAAAAGACAATAAACCCGAGGTAGTGATATCCCGTAGCAAGTAAAGCAATCACAAAGGTTATCCCCAGATTTGTTTCAGCAAAATAGATAGCCATCAACAAGAGAGTTTCGATGGCAGCATAGGGCTTGGCCTCGGTGGCGTGAGCCAGATTCAGCTGAAGAAAGGTGTATAAAAAAGCTGCTAGGAATCCACCCCATTTATTTGAATGTCTTTTTGCTATCAGATAAGCAAAAATGATTCCCAGACTCCCCCAGATGACACTTGGTAGTCTTGCGCTCCACTCAGAGATACCAAAAAGCTTAAAAAATATTGCGACTGTGATAGTTTGGAGACGCTGATAGCCTATGGCGTTGATGCCTTCGATAAATTGAGTTTTTCCTAGAATAATTTCCCGGGAAAACGAGCTGACAAGAGCCTCGTCCGCCCAGAAAGAGTGATTTGTACTAATACCTTTGAGACGAAATATTAACCCAAGCAATAAAAATACCGAGATTACGACTATTTCTAGGTAATGTTCTTTTGTCCTGCTCACAGATATATTTTAACCTACTTAAAGGTGTACAAAAAAGGAACCTTATTAGAGGGCTCTCTTCCGAGTGGGGCAACCCAAACATCTCCTGAGACAGACAGTTTTGGACTAGTCCTGAAGATTATTTTTTCGTCGGACCAGAGTACTAGATACTCTCCTTGTTCAACGTTTCCGATATAAATTTTACCTACAAATGGTAGATTTCGAAAGTTTTTTCCGGAGACCACCACGTCGGTCCAGGCTTCACCTGTCATACTCGGAGATACAGAAATTATTCTTGGCTGACTTTCAAATTTGATTGCGTTGGAAATAATTCTTCCAGTTACAAGATTTAATATTATAAACGGAATAACTATTAACCATTTTGAACTGAAAAAAGTATTCTTCAGTTTTATAACTAGATATATAAGTGAGACCACTAATATTGTATCCGGCAACATTATCGATACTAAGTATCTGTTGATGTAATCAGACGGATAAAAAGCGGCAAATTTTGCTAGCGATTCTATCATTCCGAAAATGGGAGGGTAAATAATTACATATCCCAAATACAGTGCTAGAAGCAGTACAGCCAAGGCAGACAGTAGTAGTACACACACCCTCTTAATTAACGCCGGTACTTGTTGTAGCCATGGTGAGATCTCTTCATATTGTCGAGGGAGGCTTTGTATAAGCACCCTAGCACTTAACATATTAATGGTTTTTAGGTTATATTGCGAAATCCAGTTATATATTTTGGTAATTTTTTTAAACCAGACTCCGTTGTTAACACGAAAGAACGGACGTACAGTTACAAACGAAGCTATTGTCACCACCTTTGTCTTGTTTGATTTGACCGCAAATATTTGCTGAATTGCTGTGATGCAAAAAAATAAGTATGACCAGATGGCTGTTTTCTCTGCGAAATCGTTTTGTATAAATACGGTTAGAACTGTAACAACTACCAAAAGGCTAATAGATAAAATGGTGGAGATTTGAGACTCTATATTATCGCGTCTTAAAACAAGCCACCAGTAAAGGACCACTCCAAAATAAAAGAAGTCGTAGAATTTAAGTAACCAGAAGATGTCGTATAAGACTAGAAGTAATACAGAAAGAGTAAAATAATGAAAGCTAACCCCCTCAAATATTATAAATACTAAATACAGCGCCAAGGGAAGAAAAAAAAGAAAAATGTTAAAGCGTATTTCTGGATCACCAAAAACATTAACTATTTTGTTCTTTATAAAATATAGTAAATTACCTCCGTTGCTTAATAGATTCCCCTTTGTGTACGACGATTTGGCAATGAAGATTGGTTGGTTTGAGTAGTCGATCAAAATTCCACTCCCCGTGGCACCTCGTAGAGACTCAAGTTGAAATTCATACTCTCTGTTGTCCGAGTTTGGGATGATAGGAAAGCCAAAAGGGAAATGCTTGTGAGGCTGAAATTGATTAGTTTCATACTTGGCAGTATATATCCAGTCACTCGCATCTTTTTCTCTAAGGCGGAAAACTAGAGTGTCTTCACTGTCTCTGTTCTCATTATAAAAACGTAGAGAGATTATACCTAGGTTAGTGTACTTTGACCTAAATGTTCCTACAAATGTGTCTCCTTTAAGGAATTCGCTTGCTCTTGAGGCTGTAAGCGTATCCAGATCTCTAACATCCAAATTTGTTAGCCCGAACTCTCCAGCACGGAGATAACCAATCAGACTATACACACCCAAAATAAGCAATATTGCTAAAAGTAGATATTGACGATACTTTTTTATGATTCGATTCACTTTATTTAATAGCCTACAGTAATAATTAGTGGTTTACGTTTTGTATCGTTCTTGAAGTTTTCTGATCTCACCTATGATAATCCCAACCAAGCAAATAAGCACGACTAAAGCCAAGAGTACTAGGGATCGCTGAAGATTTTTCTGGGGGGTGAATTCGACAGAAAGAGTGACGTTGGGATCTGGTGACTCAATCAACCATCCATTTGAAAAACCATTAGTTATAAAGTGGTTTTTTTCTGCTAGGGGAACACTGTGTTGTTGATTTTGCAACCCACTGACAATAGAGACTTTCCATCCAGGGTCAAACTGTTCAGTAAATTGAAGAAAAAATCCATTTGATATCCCAGATACTTCAACGATATATTTCGTCGGATTTATTTGTACTATGTCGATTCTTTTGGGCGGTATGAATCTGGCCATGCTGCCAGTGTCATCTATGTATTTGGAGTTCAAGATGTTTGTTTGCAATTCCATCAGAACATCACCCGTTTTAAAATTATCACTGGCCAATATTTTGCTATAACCACTTTTTGATAATTTTTGATCAAGGAGGTGAACGTTTGTCGGAGTATATATTCTAGATGTTTTTAACTTACCCGGCACTCTATATAAGACAAGAGCCGGCTTATCGAGCAGCTCGGAATACAAACTATCATGTTTTTTTGTATTTGGCTCTTCGTTGGCCAACATGCCTAGATACGTTGGACTGAATTTCCCAAACTCTATTTCCTTTATTAATGACTGTGAAAGCCTAGCGTTTGCTTCTGTTGGGGTGATATCTGCACTGGCATATCGCCAATCTAGGTCATTTTCTTGAAGAACATATTCGGCACCCATCAAACCATAATAGTTGTTGACCGGTTTTCCGCTTTTGAAGTCTAAATAGAACTCCTTTAGGAGTGTGTCGGAACGAACCCCCGAAGGGAAAGGTTGCCTTAGTATATTGTTTCCAAAATGTAGAAAATTAATTGCAATATCGTCAGCCGAGCTAAATCCCTTAGCCCAATTCCACCCTCCACCGTAATTTACATTTGGTGTAGCAAGTACCCTTGCCCCCTTTAGATTGTCATTGGCATATTTCTCTAGATCAATCCAGTACTGTGGTATTTCTACTCTAATAGTACGAGAGCTTCCATTCCAAAATGAAGGAACGTGTTCTCCCGTTAGTGTTGGCCAGCCCATGGCCACAACGAAAAGCATAATAATTAAAAACACAAGGGCTTTATATTTTGATGATAAGTATGTCTCAATCCTTACAAGGAATATATAAAATAAAACAGATAGTGACAGGACATACATCTCGCCGAACTTCGTAAACGGTTCTCGAAATATTCTGAAACCCGGCAAGTTGTCAAATAAGAACTGATAAATTCCACCCAAGGGTGGTCTTGCCCCACTCACCAGGAAAATAGATAGGACAAAAAAACAAATCATAAATATTTTATGAGCTTTGATTAGCTTAACGGTGTTCATTAAGAATGTTGAGGTCGTGGCCAGTAAAACAATTGAGTATGTAACAATTAGTATTACCGGAGAATCGTAGTATTTACTAAACGGATAATATGGATGTAAGAAATGCCCACTATACCAGCCCCATTGTCCAATTAGTCTGAAGTTCTGGAAAAGAGTGCCTGCTCCGGTAGCCTTAAACCAGGTATTACTTCGAAGTAGATCGCTACCAGTTGTCATAAAATAACGAAAAAGTGACATAGCCCACCAGAGATTGGAGATAAGCAACAAGGAAAAATAAGTAATTAAATTGATAAAGGTATTCCTCTTTATGTTCTTTAAATTGCATAGTAAATACAATGCCTGTGGAACGAATACCGTACTGGCAAGCGCGATATTTGCGTTTATGGGGGAAAAAATTATCGAAACAAGAACTAACTTAAATACCGTAAACAGGTCAACCGCACGAGAGTCAACCACTTTGACAAAATAATACAAGGAGAAGGGAAGGTAAATACCATACATTAGCGGGAAAATAGCAAAAGGATTTAACGAACCGAATGGATTAAAAACCACGAGAATTACAGATGGTAAGAGCGCAAATACGGAAAACTTTCTGTAAAATAGTTGTGTCAGTTTAACAAACGCGACAAACTTGAGGAAGTATAACGAAAATAACATAACTCGCTGAAGTGTCGCAGTGCCTAAAAATCCAAGGACTTGCGTATATAGTTGAAAGCCAAGTAAATTGGGAATGGTAAAAGTACTTCCTCCAAAGGGAACCGAAATATCCCACACATACGGATACATGCCAACCCTGGCTAATTGAAGATGATTGTAACTATCGCCTCCTGCGAGAATACTCGCCCCGGAATATAGATCTTTGAGATGAACTAGTTCAAGTAAAAGCAAAACTGCCCAAAACAATATCTGATGAAACAATTCAGATTTTAAGAACTTCCCAATTATTCCGAACTTTTTCATTTATTCTTTCTTCCGGGAGATTCTGGCTGCCAACATGGGTTTTATTTCCTCAAGCAAGTACTCCTGAATGGCATCTTCCCAATTTCTCATAACACGGAGTTCCATATCCAGTATTCTCTGATTAATCATCACCTCAGATCCTGCCCGAGGTACGAAATATTCTTCAGAAATTATTATGTCAGAGCTGGTCGCAGGAACAATACTTACATCTTTCATTTCGAGAAGTTCAATAATTTTATTGGCGACATCAAAACGAGAACAATTTCCTTCACTCACCATATGATATAGACCATATTTTTTTGTGCCCAGCATTTTGAGAATTCCGCGTGACAGATCTGCCGTATAAGTGGGGCATCCCATCTTGTCAGTAACAACCGGAATTATTTTTTTGCCGCTTCTAATCTGGTTCAATATTTTCTGAACAAATTTTTTGTCTCTCTCAGCCCCACCCATCATCCATCCGGCACGAAAAATGTAGTACTTCTTAAGTATTTTGGGTATTATTTTTTCTGCTTCATACTTTGAACGACCATATACATTTAAGGCGTTAGGCTGATCTTGCTCGGTGTATGGTGTATCTTTTGTGCCGTCGAAGACACCGGCAGTGCTGATATGTACTAATGGTATATTTAGTTTGTGACACACCAAAGCAACATTCTCAGCCCCCAGAGCATTGGTATCAAAAGAGTCCTTTATATGAGTTTCGCAGTATTCTAGGTCGGTTAAGGCGGCGAGATTCAAGACGACATCGGGCTTTTCCCTGGTAATTTGTTCAAATACCCTAGTCCTATCACGAACATCCAAATAATCGGTCCATGGATCGAGCGGGTTGAGATCTGTAGAGATAACTTGGATTCCTTCATCAACGAAGATCTTATGCATTGTGCTTCCAAGCATGCCGGAGGCGCCAGAGATGAAGACTTTCTTTGGTTTGTATGCGGATACCGTCTTTGTGTTGAGAGCGTTTTTTTTCATAGAATGTTTTGAATTAGTTAATTTTTGGAATGCCAATTTCTTTTATTATTCTAAACTTACTAGGGAAAAATGTCATTAATTTAAATATGTGTCTATCGCCCACAGTCCGAGACTTTTGAATTTTTCGCCTCTCAATCAGGGTTGATTTAAAATTCTGTATGTTCCACCAATATGCTTTCAGATAGGTCTTCGAGATTGCGTGGCGCTGACCAACAAGAAAAAGAGTAATCATTTCCAGGATATTTATTGAGAGGTACATGGGTAAACCCCAAAATAAATTCCACCATTGATAATTTTTTAAAATATTTCTAATGATATTTTTTTCTGCCAGAAATCGCCTATGACTATTCGTTTCATATACTTTGCCTTTTGGAAATCCGCCGACACCTACCGCACCACCACTCCAATGATAGACAATTGAGTCCATCACAGGAACCAATCCCATACCATGAAGGTGAGCTCTCCACGATAGTTCCACATCCTCAGCAAAAAGAAAAGTACCTTCATCCATGCCTCCAATTTTTATATAATTTTTTCTGGTCATGAATATTCCGGTTCCATCGGCATAAAATAACTTTTGTGTAAGCAGGGTACCATTTTTTTCGTATGTTTTTCTAGGGTACCCGAAAATATCGGTTGCAATTCCACACCCAATCAATGATTTCCCGTCATAGGTCATCTGTCGAGGAGCATAGATGTAGTTATCAGAACTTTTGGCACTATGAACAAGTCTTTCAATGCACTTGCTGTCCACATGCGTGTCGGGACCCAACAAGAATATATATTTACCCTTTGCCTCTTTCACCCCTAGGTTATTACCTCCCGCACAGCCCAAGTTTATTTTCGAGTATACAATCTTTCCGTTTTTTAGTCGTCTGATGGCATCCTCCCTTGTCTTATCTGGAGAGAGGTTGTCGACAAAAATCACTTCGAATTTCCTATATGTTTGATTGTTTAAGGAATCAAAATATTTCTCATTAAACTTTTCGTTATTGTATGCCGTTGTAACAATAGAAACTAAAGGTCCGACCAGTTTATTTAGCGAACCATTACTTTTCTGAAATATTTCAACATTCTTCTTTTTTATTACAATCATAGTTTTGGGTGGATGGTAAATTAAATCCTCTTTTTAGCTACAAAAATAAGGTTTGTCATTGAAATCTTGGAGTTCGGAAAAGCGAGTTTTAAAAATCTTGAGAATAAGGTTCTAAGACTGCCAATGGAGAAGTCTACTTTTAAATTTGGCTCTACATAAAAATACTGGCACTTAACTATCTCAAAATTGTTCTCAATAAAAACTCTTTGATATTCGTTGAAAGAATGATTCACCTCATTCGGTGTGGCCATTTTTGACTTTATCAAATACTCTTTACCAAAAACGAACTCTACCATCAATCTGATAAGACGACTTATTCTTGCCGTAAGATTTTGTCCATTTGGCTCAATGCCGATAACAAAGCTGTCATCTTTTGTCCACGAGTCAAGGTTTGAAAGAAGGTTGTCTATTGACGGAAAATGATGTAAAATAAGCGAACAAAGAACCGCATCAAACTTGTTACGCTTAAATAGCTTATTGTTTTCCAAGTCTCCCACTATCGCGGTATAATTTCGCGACCTGCTCCCGTTTGCTCTTTTCACCATCTCCGGAGAGATGTCTACTCCCGTAGTAACGAGTCCTTTGTTGTCTGAAAACAATGCCTTACTGAAAGACCCGTTTCCACATCCGGCTTCAAGAAGCTCCCCTTTTACTCTAATTCCAGATGATGCTAAAAAATCCAAAATGAACGAATATAGTTCATTTGGGGCCAAATCATACTCTCCATCAAATGCCAGTTGATTGAACAAGTCAACTTCATATTTTTTAATCTGGTTTTTTTTCATTTAAATGCATAGAAATTTGAAGGGAGAAGGTCAATTTCTTCGACCTTGCCTCCTGCAACCTCAACCATCTTCCCGACTCCCTCAGCCTGTTCGAATGCTTGACAGTTGCTTTGATATCCCACTAATAGGTGTTTTGCCCCAAACCATTTTTGATCCCTCACCAGATTCTGAGATATCCTGGAACTTTCCGAAAGAGCCCAGTTTGTAATAAAGAGATCGCATTTCAGGTCTATCTTTTCAAGAAGTGAAACAGGGATTAGGTTTATTTTATTTTTAATTATTTTTTGATCCGTACTTGAGATTACGTTGATCTTATCTATACCAAAAATAGATGACAAATACAGCCACTGAAGGGATATGAATAGCGGGGTATCTATACAAACATAAGTAAGTGGCATCGCCACCAGTCTTTTGATGACAACCACCATATTCCCATATCCAGCCCCCCACTCAACGATTACCTTGTTCTTTTTAATTTTGTTGCCGGTTTCTGACTCATACCTGGCGAGGTGGTATGCCTGATGGATTCTATTGTGAGATGACAAATATTTTTTGTTTGTCACCATAGGACTCCCAACTAGGTCTTCCATTAAAATTATTTTTGCTATTTTTTTGCCAAACACCTTTTTAATAAAGTCAATTTGTTTTTCCATAATAGCTCCTCCTTTTGTCATGACCATAGAATACATTACGAGCGAGTTCATCAAAAAGTTTAACTTGGGAACTGGCAAAAATACTGACTCCAGGCTCTGATTGAAGTCTTTCCAGGTGGGAGTAACATATTTTCCGAGAGGAAAACGAGATATTTGCTTATAGATAGTGGAAAATTGAGTTCTAAACTTGTTAAAATTTGCCATTTGATATCCCTTCTCTTTCCCCAATTTACTTATAAAATTCCCCTTGGTTAGAAGCTGGATTCTACTTCTAATAATTAGTGGGGTCGATAAAAATCGTTCAAACTCAATAATTTTTTTCATGATGATGCTTTTATTGCCTGTAATAGTTTATCAGAATATAGCATGTATTGAGGTAAAATTGAGAAGCTTATGAAAACTAATGCCTCCATTCTTGTTGTCACCCATATAGCCCACAAAAATATTTCACCACATGAGCCGATTGAAGGCCCGTATAGTTCTCTATGTAACGTCTTTAGTTCTTCAACAAAAAATGTGAATATTTTTGGTTTACCGCTGGCCAGGTATAACCCTGGTATTATGCTAGGAGAGTGGAAAAACTACAAGAAAATGTTTGTCCCAAAATTTCTTGGAAATTGGCTTCCGGTTAAATTTCTGGTTGATATTGTATTGACAACCCTTGTCATTCTGAAATGGTCAGTGCTCAATAATAAAAGAGATAAGCTTGTAGTGGGAATCGACCCTCTGTCTTGTCTTCCTCTCTGGATTTTAAAAAAACCTCTTGGATATAAACTGGTATATTATTGTGTTGATTACAATAGAGATCGATTTAGTAATTTATTTTTTCAACGCTGTTATGAACTTGCGGATGAATGGGCATCTCGATTTAGTGACGAAACTTGGGTAATTTGCGAAGCGTTAAAGAATTTTAAAAAAGAAATCTTTAACGTTGACTCCTATTATGTTCCCAATTCGGTTGTTTTCGACCCATCGATATTTGCTGACGGCAAATCCAAAAGAACAGGAAACAAAATTGTTTGGACCGGATCTTTACTTACAGATAGACAGTTTGGCATTCTGTTTGGAGTCCTGAGCGGTATTCAGACAAAGATTAGGACAGATATTGAATTTGTATTCGCGCCTACCAGGGACCATGACAAGTTTGAACTATACTCCAAAAAATATAATCTTAAATCTTTTTCATTGCTTAGACTAAATAGCCGACTGGAGTTTCAAAAAGTTGCGGCTACGTGTGATGTGGGCATTGCACTATATGATGAAAAATTTGGATCAACGGAGTTTATAGAACCGATGAAAATTTGGGATTTTCTGCTATGTGGCTTGCCGTTTATTGTCTCATCTGAGCCATCGATAACTCAAGCGATTAAAGATGGAGGAGTGGCCTATTTTTTGGAGCCCAAAAATATTATTCCTAAGGATGCGAGCTTGAAGTCGTTTTTAGCAAAGAACAACCTTGAGAACAAAATGCCAACTTGTTTGAGCATCGCTAAGAAATACGATATTCAAAGACAACTTGAGCGTAGACTAAACGTGTTATTATGATTTTGTATTATTTAATATTTACTTGATTTGAAAACTAAATTTTCCAAGAAGCAATCAGTCTATTGGGACGGCTATACCTCAAATATAGACAAGCTAGATTTAACTAATGACACGATCGCGGAAAAGGCCGAACTATCGTTTCTTTTAGATATTCTTGGAAATTGCAATAACAAAAATATTCTTGATTTGGGTTGTGGCACAGGTAAATTTGGACTAAAGCTTTCCAAATACTTTAAAAGTGTTGTTGGAATCGATATATCGAAGAACTCTATTGTAATAGCAAACAGAACAGCAAAATTCTACAAAATTAAAAATTTTGTGGGAATTGTTGGCGACTTTAAGGATCAGGGTTATCGAGAAACATTTGACATAATTTTGGCAGTAAACCTGATACACCATGCGGATAATTTAGATATCATATTAAAGCACGCAAAACTAGCACTAAAGAAGGGTGGAAAGTTGGTGATATTTGAGATGAACTCGCTTAATATTCTATTTATTCCATTTTTGATTTATCATGGACAAATTGAAAGTCACATCAGCTGGCAATATCTTCGTAGTAATATCTTTTCTTTGAAATATGTTCTGAGGAATGCTGGCTACAAGATTGAGAAATGTTTCAAATGGGCATGGCTTCCAACGTCTCTTTACAATCGCTTTCTTTATTTCAAAAAGATTAATGAGGTCCTCAATCGAACGCCGATACTGAATGCTTTTACGGCGTTCAATATCATAGTCTGTTCTCCGGATTAGTTTCCTCTGTACCACTTAACTGTCCTCAAGAGACCAGAATCAAGACTTACCGGAGTGAAGTTGATTATCTTGTGCATTTCTGAGGTATCTATAACTCTATTCTTAGTGCCCACGGTTTTAGATTTATCAAGTCTGATATCCGATTCCATGTCTAGAGCCTTAAATACTTTTTGCGCAAGATCCAGAATGGTTGTGACTTCGCTTGTGGATACATTCAATTTCCCATCCATTTGATTTTCAACCATAGTCAATACGGTTCTCACCACGTCCTTGACATAAATAAATTGCCTCACTTGTGACCCATCTCCCCATATTTCAATTGGCTTACCGGAACTTACCTTATTTATAAAGTTAGGAATGACTCGTGAGGTCTGTTCGTCAAAATGATCTCTTGGTCCATATATATTGCTGGGTCTAGGGAGATAAATTCTAAGACCATATTCCCGGGAGTATAGATCTGCCAATATCTCTGAAAATTTCTTCGAAAGAGTATATCCGTTTGTAGTATGCTCGTCATAGCGCCGATAATCATCCTCTTCCGTTATTGGATTGGGAGCGCTTGGAGAGTAAATTTCAGCTGAACTAACTAAAACAACATCCTCTGTACCGTTCTCCCTTGCGGCGTTTAGTATGTTT
>Ga0209211_10011427_pt1 | contig 11348 bp, 13 predicted proteins | sample RifGroA2_FD_183992 | JGI IMG/M metagenome (GOLD analysis project Ga0209211, IMG submission 183992) | Groundwater microbial communities from Rifle, Colorado, USA - Groundwater A2 (SPAdes) (version 2) | ecosystem: Environmental > Aquatic > Deep subsurface > Groundwater | place: Rifle, Colorado...
GAAAGATACTCGAGCTGCTCAAGGGCCTCGGTATCGATATAGCTTTCGAGGAACTGCCGGTGCCCGAAGGGCGCACGGTGGGCCGCCCGCACGTGGCCGACGTGATGCGCGCCCGCAAGCTGGTGCCCACCCGGAGCCAGGCTTTCAAGCGCTACCTGGCCCCCGGCGCGCCGGCCTATGTGCCGCCGAACGGGCCGACGGTGGAGGAAGCTATCAGGGCGGTAAAGGAAGCGGGCGGCAAAGCCGTGCTGGCCCATCCCGGCGTGGTTTCCAAGGTAATGGACCTCCCGGCCTGGAAGGCCTCCGGGCTGGACGGGCTGGAGGCTTTCTACCCGGCGCATACCGGCGTAGCCACGCGCGAGTTCGTCAGCCTGGCCGCGAGGCACGGGCTTTTCGTCACCGCCGGCGCGGATTTCCACGGGCCCGGCTCGGAGCGGGACAAGATGACCGGCTTCGAATACTCGGACGAATATTTCTCGGAGATAAAGAAACTTTTCCTATGAAAATAATCTCTCACCGCGGCGCTTCGGGCTACGCGCCTGAAAACACCCTTAAAGCCTTCAAGCTGGCGGTCGAGATGGGCTCGAAAGATTTTGAGTTCGACGTGCACCAGACCAAAGACGGGATACTGGTAGTGCACCACGACTTCGACCTGAAGCGCACGGCCGGCAAAGAGGTGAAGATAGCCGACCTGGATTATGCCGAGCTGAAGAAATTCAACGTGGCGGCACATTTCAAGCGCGACAAGATGGTCCAGCATGTGCCGCGGCTGGAAGAGGTCATAGATATCATCGGCCCGGCCGCCGACAGTCTGAATTTCGAGGTAAAGAACGACAATAATGTGTACCCGGGCATAGAGGAGAAGGTCCTGGCCTTCCTCAAGAGCCAGCCCGGCCTTTTCGACAAGGCCATAGTCTCCAGCTTCGACCACGGCACGCTGAAGCGCTTCCGCGAGCTTTCCCCCCGCCTGGGGCTGGCCTATCTCGGCCACGGGCTCAGCACGATGCTGCTGCTGCCGGCCCTCAGGAAAGCCCGGGCTATCGGCGCCGTCGGTTTCCACATAGCGCTGCGCATAGCTTTCAAGCTGAACGTGTCGCGGATAAAAAAAGCCGGTTTCGCCGTCCGCGTTTACACGGTGAACGAGAAAAAGGACGCGCTGCGGATGAAGCGCATAGGCGTGGACGGTATTTTCAGCAATTGCCCGGACATACTGGGGACTTGGACGCTGAAAGGTTGATATGGATAAAGCCCTGGAAGAAGAGATAAAAAGATTGACGGCCCTTGGCCTGCACCGGCGCTGCGTGGAGGGAGACCTCGCGCGGGTAGCGGGGCTGACGCTGGAGATAAACAGGCTTAAGAAGGAAAAGAACGCCGTTATCTGCGCGCATGTCTACCAGACGCCGGATATTATCCTGGGCATCGGGGACCTGGTGGGCGATTCCTACAAGCTGGCCGACGACTGCCGGAAGACGGCGGCGGACATTATCGTTTTCTGCGGCGTGCATTTCATGGCGGAGACGGCGAAGATCCTGAATCCTTCCAAGAAGGTCTATGTGCCGTCCAAGAACGCGGGTTGCTCTTTGAGCGAGGCTATCACCGGCGCGGATGTGCGCAAGCTGAAGGCGGAGCATCCCGGGGTTCCGGTGGTGACTTATATTAATACCTCGGCCGAGGTTAAGGCTGAGTCGGACTGTATCGTGACCAGCGCGAACGCGGAGAAAATTTTGCGGAAGATGTACGAGAAGCACGACAAGGTCATTTTTATCCCCGACCGTTTCATGGGCGTGAATTTGGCTAAAGCTCTTGGGAAAACGCCTGGCAAGGATATCTTCCTGTGGAAGGGCACCTGCATCGTGCACGAGCATTTCAACCCTGCGCTTATCGAAGTTTACCGGAAGAGATATCCGGGTATCGTGGCGCTGGCTCACGCGGAATGCCCTTCAGAGCTCATCGACGCGGTGGATTTCATGGGCGGGACGGGCGACATGATGCGCTACGTTGAGAATTCCAACGCTTCGGCCTATCTGCTGGTGACGGAATGCGGCTTCGGCGAGCTGGCGAAGCTGAAATTCCCGGAGAAAAATTTCATAGCCATGTGCCGCCTCTGCCCCTACATGAAGTCCATCACCCTCCAGAGCGTCCTGGCCCTCCTCAAGGACCCCAACCCCGAAGAAGTAACGGTCCCCGCGGACATAGCCGCCCGCGCCAAAAGATCCATAGATAAAATGTTCGAACTCGCCGCCTGACCTAACGGCGGTCAGTAGTTTACTCCCGAATAGTAGCCGAACCTGTTCTCCCCGGCGCTGTCACGGAGGAATAAGTCGACCCGGTACCACCCCTTGACCAGAACGCCGTCATAGGTGAGGACCTGCCCGTTATTAACGAAGCTCAGGTTGAGCAGCAGCGACTGCCCCAGGTTATTCATGTAGTAGTGCACCTGGTCTGACCCCCTGTATTCGATAACGGTCTTGTCGGTCATATTGAACAGGATGGACTTTGTTTTATTCGTTTTGGTGTCGGAGGCGGTCATTTCCATGCTCCCGTTCTGTTTGGCTAAGCAGCGAACCGAAGTGGTCTTGCCGAGGTCCGCTTTGCGCTTTTCCAGGATCTGGCAGACGGTCGCCATCGTCAGCGCTTCGGACTGGGAGTTGTAGAGCGTGAAGTTCCCGTTCTGCGCCTGGACTCCGGCAATAGCGGCCTTGTCGTTCGCCTCTTTTGAAACGGAGGGGTTAATGCCGGTTACCTTCGACTGCAGGGCGCGGGCGGCTTTCATGGCGGGCCCGATATTGCGGCCGACCGGGCCTTTGGGCAGCTGGTTCTGGAGGGAGATGCTTATCCCCTCAAGGTAGCCCAGCAGTTCCGCCGGGATATCTTTTGCGGGAAGCCCGGCGATAAAGCTCAGCTGCCGGGTAAGGTCTTCCAGTTCTTTGGTATTAAGGAATTTTCCGGCCAGTTCTTTTTCGGAATAGGCGCTGATCTTAAGTACCGCGGGTTTGAGGCCCGCGTTGACCCTTTCCTCAACCGCTATTTCCGCCACGGGCAGCGGCGCCGGGGCTGATCCCACCGCTGCAAGATCCGAGGCTTTCATGCCCTGCAGGACGGAGAGATCCGCCGCATAAGCGCTTCCCGTCATTGCCAGTAGTACCGCCGTTATCAGTTTTATGTTCATATTTTCCTCTCCTATATCTCGTCTTTCTGGGTCCGCAGTGTAAAGCTTTGTTGCGATACTATAGTTTAGCCTGCGCGGCGGCAGTTCCAATAGAGGCCTTGTGCCCAGGAAACGGATATATTTTGACCCAGGAGCGGCGGTTTAATAAAAAGCTTTTAGTTAAGCCGACGGCTTAACCAATATTGTATACTGGCGTTATGACCACAGCTAAAACCTTCGGCAGCGCCCTGGCCAGGATCCGGCTGGAACAAGGCTACTCCAGCGCGCACCAGTTCTTTAAAAGCGTCGGGGGCAGCAGGACCCTGGGGCTTTCCTTCATGAGCTATTGGGATATGGAACGCGGCAAGAAACTGCCCAAAAGCTGGCGCCTTAAGGCGGTCCTCTCGGCGTTGGGCGTCGAACAGCGGTCCCCGAAAGCCAAAGAATTGGTGCGGGCCTATTTCAGGGCGCTCTCGGGTTCCGACGAGCTGGTGGGGATACTGGCGGCCCCGGCGGCGGCCGGCGCGGACCTCCCCAGCCGCGAACTGGCGGAGGCGGCCGCCTACCAGGCGCAGGCCAGGCGGACCGTCAACCTTACGGTGGCTCAATGGAAAGTATCGGCCAGGGACCTGGCGACGCAAATTATTAATTATTTCCTGATAGACACAGCGGGCTGGGTCACGCTCCGGGAATTGGCGGAGGCGACCAAATTCAAACCGGAAGCGATAAAGAGGGCGCTGAAAGCGCTGGCCGCGGCCAAACTGGTGGACACTTCCGGGGATAAGGCTCGCAGCCGGCTCGTCGGGAAGGCGGTCAACGCCATACCCAATACCCCCGAGACCACGGCTATAAAAGCCGCTGTGAACGCTAACCTGGAGACCTGGCTGGCGGGAGCCAAAGTAGTGGGAGGGACCAGCATCAACCTGCGCATGACTAAGGCCAACATGCAGGTATACCGCCAGCACCTGGAAAAAGCCGTAAAACTGGCTAGCGTATACTCCGATTGCGAAGCGGACAGGCGGGAGTCGGCCGTATACTCCATTGACACCAAAATATTCCGCTTCGCGCCCAAAGACTGACTCCGGACCGTCAGTACCCTGTCTCCAGCCTTTCCTGCTTCCTGGGGGAACAGTTCTTTATTTCAGGCTGCGCGAGGGGCGATAGGGGACGCTGCTTACTATCTTCCTATCTTGTAAACGTATACTTAGGAAGTTAGGAAGCAGCGTCCCCTATCCCTAGCGATGGTGACGGCGGATTACCAGAAGCGTTCTTTCCCGGCCGGGGCGTTCTCAAAGATAATCATCTTTAACGCTTTTCCGCATTTCGAGGATGAAAAGGCCGTATTCGATAATTCTTTTTATTACCTCAGGCCCGGCGGCCGGCTTTTTATCGCCCACTCCATGACCCGCGCGCAGCTGGACGAGCATCACCGTAATGCGGGGATCGAGGTCCGGGACCACGTGCTTATCCCGGACGACGACTTCCGCAGGCTTTACAAAGAGGCCGGCTTTGCCGCTGTGGTCGTAGAGGATAAGAAATATTTTTTCTCCTCGGGCATGAAGCAAGAATAGCGGGGAAGGCTAAGCGGCTGCCGCCACAAAAGCCGGGGCTGTCCCCGGAATCCAGACTCCTGCAAACAAAAGCCGCCGGAATATTCCGGCGGCTTTTACGTACCGCTCAGCTTGTTAATTGTTGTGCAAGTTCGAGCACTGTAGATTTGGGGGAGTCTAGTGGTGTTGGTAGTGGGCGGTGTAGGTGTCTACGAGGGTGCGGATCATTTTTTGGTATTTTGTGTGGTGTTTGCTGGCCTGCTGTTTGAAGAAGCGGACGCTGGACCTGCTCAGGGAGATGGTGACTTTCACGTTCTCTTCGGGTGTGACGAGTTTTTCCGGGGGCGGAAGGAAATCTGTGACCCGGGCCAGCCTTCCGACAGGTTTATTCGGGTCCGTTAGAGTCTTTTTCATAGTATTTCTTTCCTTTGCGCCAGCAGCCTGCGCCGATTATCCTTATTTTCCCGCCGCGATAGGTGAATCTGACCGTCAGTATCCTGCTCTCTACCTTTCCTATGCAGAAAAACCGCTCTTCTTTGGCGCTGTGTCTGGAGTCTGTGTAGATCTTTCTTCTGGCGTCCTTGAAGGCTTTCGAAGCGGTCGCAAAATCTATCCCGTGCTTGCGGATATTGGCCGCTTCTTTCTCCGGGTCCCAGATGAAACTGCCGTTATGTGTTATCATAAGTCTACCAGAGATATGGTCATATGTCAATACTATAATACATACAACAATACATATCTACCAAGCGGGCGGGTGGCAATGAATTTGCCCGTACAAATATCCTAGCAGACCAACCCGACAAGGGCGTGTCGTGATAAAATTATCGGAATTTGCGTCAAAAAATGACCCGCCGGGTTATCCGGCGGGTCTTTCTTGCATCCTGGGGGAATAGTTCTATTTCGGTCCGCGTTTCTGCCAGGCGGCGGCTATTTCCTCGAAGATTTTGTGGAGGGGGACCGAGATATCCCAGCCCGGGTAGTGGCTTTTCAGCTTGCGGAGGTCGGAGATGTAGCAGATGTGGTCGCCTTCGCGGTTCTTTTCCACGTACTCGTACTTCATCTTTTTGCCGGTTATGCCCTCGACGATGTCGAAGGCCTCCAGGATGGAGCAGGAATTGCCGCGGCCGCCGCCCAGGTTGTAGACCTCGCCTATGCGGGGCTTCTCTATGAACTGCTCTATGATCCTGGTGACGTCGAGGGAGTGGATATTGTCGCGCACCTGCTTGCCCTTGTAGCCGAACACCTTGTAGGTCCGGCCTTCCAAATTCACTTTTATCAGGTAGCTGAGGAAGCCGTGCAGCTCAACGCCGGAATGGTTGGGACCGGTCAGGCAGCCGCCGCGGAAGCAGCAGGTCTTCATAGAGAAATACCTGCCGTATTCCTGCACCATGATGTCGGCGGCGGCCTTGGAGGCGCCGAAGATGGAATGCTTGGACTGGTCGATGGTGAAATCCTCGGCGATGCCGTCCTTGTACTTGGGGTCGGCGTATTCCCAGCGCTTCTCCAGCTCGGTCAGTTTTATGCTGTTGGGGGCGTCGCCGTAGACCTTGTTGGTGGAGGTGTAGACGAAGACGGCCTCCGGCACATGCCGGCGGGTCGCCTCGAGCAGGTTCAGGGTGCCCACCGCGTTCACGTCGAAATCGTCGAAAGGCCGGGAAGCCGCCAGGTCATGGCTGGGCTGGGCGGCGGTGTGGATGATAGCTTCCGGCTTTATCTCCTCCAGGCATTTCAGGACGGCGGCCCGGTCCCTGATGTCCAGGGGCGAATGCCTGAACGCGGGGTACTTCCCGCTCAGTTCCTTCTGCCGCCAGCTGGTGTCGCCGCCGGGGCCGAAGAAATCCGCCCGCATATTATTGTCGATGCCGTAGATGGCGTGGCCTTTTTCGGCGAAGTAGGAGACCACTTCGCTGCCGATCAGACCGCTGGAGCCAGTGACAAGTATTTTCATAGCTTTAGTGGAACTTGGTCTTGAACATGGACTGCTGGCACATTTTCAGCATGATCCAGCCGTTCCTGAACCGGTTCGTCATTTTAGTCTCGCCGTAGGTCCGGTCCATGTAGTGGACCGGCAATTCGATGATCTTGAGGTTCTTGGCCGCGCCGAAGATCAGGTCGTAGTCCCCCCAGCGGTCCTCGCCCCAGGTGCCGCGGCGGGGCTTCACCTTGTTGTGGTAGTCGGTCCGCCACAGGACCTTGGTCCCGCACAGGGTGTCCTTCAGCGGGAAGTCGAGGATGAAGGAGAAGAGCATGGAGAAGAACTTGTTGCCCAGCACGTTCAGGAATTTCATGGCGTCGTCGTGCATGGGGTAGACCAGGCGGGAGCCGTTGATGAACTCGCCGAAGCCCCGGGTGATGGCCTCGAAGAAATAGGGCAGCTCTTCCGGGATGACGGAAAGGTCGGCGTCGAGGATGAGCAGGATATCCCCGGTGGCGCTGTCGAAGCCGGTCCAGACGTTCTTCGCTTTGCAGATGCCGGGGCCGGCCACCAGCTTGATGTCCTTGCCGGGGTATTTCGCCATCATTTCCCTGACTTTCTCCGGCGTGCCGTCGGTGGACTTGTCGTCGCAGAAAATTATCTCGGTGTGCTTCCCCATGGCGGGGATGCGCTCCACCGCGTTCTGGATGTTCCCGACCTCGTTGCGGCAGGGGATGACCACGGAGATGGAGTACTCGCCGGGCTCCTTCAGCTTCGGGAGCTTCCGGGCGAAGGTCAGCTGGATCAGGGGGAAGTTGTTGAAGAAAGGCAGCCTGGCGACGAACCTGTTCAGCAGCTGGGAGAGCAGCGGGATGTAATAGGGAAAAAGGACGATGGTGTCCGTAGCGATAACGTCGAGCCCGGACAACCTGAGGAAATCGTTCATGTCCTTGGGGGAGACCCAGTTATGCAGCTCCTGCGGGTACTTGAGCTTGAGTTTCTCGGTGAGGTTCACCAGCGGGTTCCAGAGATAATTGTAGTTGGTGACGATGATCCTGGTATGGTTGTCGGCGTACCGGGCGACCGAATCGAGCACGGCCTTGATGTCCACCAGCTCCTCTATCGTGGAGACGAGGATGAAATCGAAGGGCTTCTGCCCGCCCAGGTCCAGTTCTTCCGGGTTCTGGCAGACGAAGTTTATGTTCGTCAGGCCCTTTTTATGCGCTATGGCTATCTGCGCCGGAGAATCCTCCACGCCCGTGGCGGAGGCGGGCTGGAGCCTTTCCAGGATGAAGCCGGTGCCGCAATTGACGTGCAGTATCGTGGAATTGGCTGGGATGAAGAACTTCAGGGACTTCAGGAGCTGGGAATAATAATAGCTGTTGTCGGACTGCCACTTTTCTCTTTCGCCGGCGATCTCGTTCTTCTGGGCTATTATTCTGGCCCTTAATTCCTGCAGATAGTCTATTTTAAGCATAACCGGGAGTTGTTCCGCGCCGCCGACGCTAAAGACGATATTACCTTTTATTTATTGTGGTTTCAATCGGGCCTGGCGGGCTTTACCCTGCGGAATTTCTTGTCGAATTCCACCGTGGCGTCCACGCCCAGCACCGTCGCGGTGGCGCCGGTGACAGAAAATTTTATTTCCCGGTTCAGCATGAAAAAAGCCAGCTTCGCGCCGTCCTTCATCTGCGTCCGGTCCCGGATGTTCCGCGGGTCATGGCGCAGCGTATCGGCTATCAGCCCGGGGAGTCCCCGCAGGCCGGCCGGGTCCAGCCGCTCCAGGTCCCTTAGCGCCCGGGCCGAGAACTCCACTTTCAATTCGGGGAAAGCGTTGAGCGGCACCCAGCCGGAGAGGGGGTTGGCGGCTATATCGCTGATCGGCAGATAAGGCTTTACGTCGAGTATCGGCGTGCCGCTTATCAGGTCTATCCCCGAAAGATAGAGCGTATCCTTCTCCACGCGCTCCAGCTTCGTGAGCGAAAGTCCCACGGGGTTGGGGCGGTGCGGCGAGCGCGAGGCGAAGACGCCTATTTTCCCGCCCTTGAGGCGCGGCGGGTGGATCTTCGGATGGAAGCTTTTGTTTGTGGTCAGGTGGAACCAGGACAGGAGCCAGACATGGCTGAATTCGGACAGGCCGGCCAGGGAATGCTCCGGGGCGTATTCGGGGTAGATCTTCAGGCGGGCGAAGGAGCCCGGCACCAGGTGCGGCTGGCGCGGCGTGCCGAACTTCTCCTGGAAGCAGGAGTCCAGGACGCCGATGATCTTGAAGCCAGGCGCTTCCGGCCTTTTTTGTCCGGTCTTCATCGGCCTTTGCGGGCCAGGACTATAAGCCGGATCGATTTGGATGTAAGTGGCTTCTCCTGGAACCCTCCCCAGAATTTGAGGGGTTCAAGGCCGGCTTTCCCGAGCGCGGCGCTTATCCTTTTTTTGCCGTATTTCCGCGTGAAAAAAGACTTTTCCAGTATTTTCCCGCCTTTCTTCGGTATCCTGGTCCAGGTATTAAAGATGCCGTCCTTGTCGTCATTCCTTTCCTCGAGGAGGTAATGGTCCCCTTGGTCGTGCCAGTCCCTGGCGCGGAAATTGCTTTCCAGGAAATCCCCATGGACGATGTCAAGGAGGAACAGCCCGCCCGGCTTCAGCGCCGCCGCCACGCCTTTGAGGGTTTTCAGGTCGTCGGAAAATTTCTGGAAATAGCCGAAGCTGGTGAAGAGGTTCACCGCCGCGTCGAATTCCCCTTTGAACTTCAGTCTGCGCATGTCGCCGCGCAGGAGCCGGAGGGAGACCTTTTTTTTCTTCGCGCGGGCGGCCGCCTCTTCCAGGTATTCGCCTGAAAAATCATAGCCGGTCACGGCCAGGCCTTTCTTCGCGAATTCCACGGCGTGTCGGCCGGGCCCGCAGCACAGGTCCAGCAGGGCTGAGCCCTTTTTAAGCTTAAGTTGTTTCAGTACGAAGGCGGCCTCGGCGGGCGCCTTTTCCACGGCCGCCGGGGAGGCGGGATTATAAAAAGAGTTCTTGAAAAAATCCTTATGCCACTCGTGCGGGGTTTTCATTCATTATTGCCGCGGCCCGGCCTTCACCAGGTTCTTGTAAACCCCCGGTTCGGAGCCTTCGATGACCGTGGCGCCCACGGTTTTGCTGAAGAATTCCACCGGCCCGGCCCAGCCTATGGCGGCGTAGCCGTAGCCGGCGTCCCGCATGGCTTCCAGGGTGCGGATGAGCAGGGCTTTGCCCAGGCCCTTCTTCTTTGCGCTTTCGTCCACGCCGATAGGCCCGAAAAAGCCTTTCAGCGTGGCGTCGTAGCAGGCGAAACCGATCACCTGCTTCTCTTTGACGGCTATAAAGCAGCTCACCGGCTGGGCCGAAAGGGCCACGTCGCATTCGGAGGCCCAGGAGCGGGAGAAGGTCTTCTCGGCCCATTCCACGATAGCGTGTTTTTCCGGGCCCAGGGCGCGCCGGATCTCGATGCCGTCACCGCGCAGGGCCTCAAGGGCCTGGGCGGACGGGGGGAGTTCGTAAAGCTTGACCAGGAGATCCGCCATTATTGGCCTCCCTCCGGGGTTTTGGTCGCGCTTTCTTCATTGATGTACTTGGCTTTCTGCATGACAGGCAGCTTGTCTGCAGGCTTGGCGGCCGCCTTGCCCCCTTTTTTCTTGGGCGCGGGCTTCACTATCGGGTTGGCTTTCTTGTCGAACTTGTAGGTAGGCACGGCGTCGGCCGAGGTGAATTTATACTCGGAGACCGGCGCGGCCTTTTTCTTTTTTTTCTTTTTCGCTTTGGCTTTCGGGGCGGGTTTCTTGGCCGCGGGTTTCGCCGCTGGCTTGGCCGTCTCCGCGGCCGCGCTCTCTTCCGCGGGCGCGGCGCCGTCCTCCTGCGCGGAAGCCGGCAGGCAGAGCGCCGCGGGCAGCAACAGGGCCAGGAGCAGGTTCAGTATTTTTTTCATGTGAGTATTATCCCTTCTCTTTCCGTTTTGGGGGCCAGTTCGGCGGCCCTGACGGAAGCTTCCAGCAGGCAGGCCAGCGTGACCGGGCCGACGCCGCCGGGCACGGGCGAGACGGCCGCGGCGCTTTCCTTCAGGTCCTCGAAGTCCGCGTCGCCGCACATCTTGCCGTTCTCGTCGAAATTGGTGCCCACGTCGATCACCGTGGCTCCCGCCGGCAGCAGCTCTTTTTTCAGCCACTTTGCCTTGCCCACGGCCGTTATCACCAGGTCGGCGCTTTTGAAGATCTCCGCCGTGTTTTTCGTGCGGGTATGGCACAGGGTCACCGTGGCGTCCAGCGCCGTGAGCATCTGGGCCAGCGGCCGCCCTACCACCGCGGAGCGCCCGGCCACCGCTATGTTCAGGCCGGAAGGGTTGATAGCGTGAAATTTAAGGAGGCGGACCACGGCCAGGGCCGTGCAGGGGGTGAAATAGCGGCCTTCCTCCACCTCGGAGAATTTCTTGGCGAGGAAAAGGCGGCCCATATTGAGGGTGGAGAGCCCGTCCACGTCCTTGGCCGCCGGCAGCGCGTCCCAGGTCTCGAGCGTCTCGAAGCCGTCTGGCAGCGGCCGCTCTATCATGATGGCGTCGCAGGAGGCGTCCGCGCCCAGCCTGGCCAGCAGGGCCTTGAAGGCCGGGTAGCCTTCCTCTGGCTTCGGGGCGTACAGCTTGACCGCTATGCCGAGCTTCTCGCAGGCGGCTATCTTCCGCTTGACGTAAACGGCGGAGGGAGAGTCGGCGAAATAGTTTATGATG
>Ga0209211_10011428_pt1 | contig 11343 bp, 3 predicted proteins | sample RifGroA2_FD_183992 | JGI IMG/M metagenome (GOLD analysis project Ga0209211, IMG submission 183992) | Groundwater microbial communities from Rifle, Colorado, USA - Groundwater A2 (SPAdes) (version 2) | ecosystem: Environmental > Aquatic > Deep subsurface > Groundwater | place: Rifle, Colorado...
TATTCGTGGGGCCTTGCCTGCCGGCAGGCAGGGATTCCTCTCCGCCAGTTGGCGGATTCGGAATGACATTTTCTGAAGACTGTCGGATAAATCCAGAGTAGGGGGAACGGAAATCTTTGATCTTTATTTTTCTATGATTTCCTTTGAGTCTCTTGAGTTCTTCAAGATCATAATACCTGGTCCCGCCAGAGCTTCTTTGGGGGGAAATTAAACCACGCTTTTCCCAGCGTCGGAGGGTGACAATAGAAACCTTAAGCAGCTTAGCTGCTTTTCCAATAGATACAGTTTGGGCAGTCATGTTATTGTGAGGCTATTCTGATCAGATTTTTAGCCCACTTCCAGAGTACGAAATTGAGTCTACTTCGTCAATACCCAACATATATTAATATAGTTAAAATATTTAAAATTTTGGACTTTTTAAATATTTGTACAAAAGAAATACTCGGGAGAATGGGTTGGTAAAAAGATCTAACTTGGATTAATCAATTAAGAAAAATAGATGAGATTTGGAAAGTTAGAGAGACTAATTCATTTACTGATTTATAGACAACTCTATCTACTATCTACGATCCACCAGTCAAACTTAATGTCTTCTGTTGGCTGATTTTCAAGTTCGACTGTGAACTCTTGTTTGGTTGCATCTAAGTTTGTGACCCCTATAAAGACTGGTTTATTTGGAGTGACGAACACTTTAGAATGCTCGGTTATTGTAGTAGAGTTGATGATGATTTTAGTTGTACCGGCTTTTATCTGGGTTGTGCCTGCCGTTTGGTCAGAAACTTCGATCTTCTGGGCAGAGAGAACTCCCTTGGTCTTGATGTTTCCGTCTTTGTCAATGATGACTGAACCATTAAAAAGGTCAACTAAAGATGAAAGAGGAGAGGATTGGAGAAAGAGAGTATCCATGGAGTTAATGCTATCTTCAGAAAGAGATAATGTTCCATCAATAGATAAATCTCCGGCAATAGTGGTCTTGCCTAAAAACACTTCACCTAAGGCTTTGAAGGTCTCTGAAATAGTAGCCGAGTAAGCAGAGAGTATTCCGGAGAGTGTAGCTTCTGTTTGGACAGATAGGGTAGTTGGTTGGTTAATTGGTTGAGTAGTCAACTGATTGACTCTTTCTTCCATCTCTTTGAGCTTAGTTGCTACTTCAGAGAAACTAGTAGTGTCATTGCGAGGAATGGTGAGCGAAGCCGAACCAGACGAAGCAATCTCTTGATAGGCTAGATTGCCACGCTCCGACGTTACGTCGGACCTCGCAATGACATTATTTACTCCCAGGACATTTCCATCTTCACCGATAGTTAAACTAGCTAGAATATTAGTCGGATCAGCGTAAGTTGTGTTGACGAAAACAAGGACCTTACCGCATAATGGAGATGGAGTGGGGGTAGCAGGTTGCGGTTCCAGCCCGTCAAGCATGGTTCCAGGGGTTCGATTCTCCTTACCTCCACTCTTGACATTATTATCGTCTTGTGGTAAGCTAATGTTGCTTGACAGGCTGGAAATACCACTATCTGTGGAACCGCCGATCAAAAAACCACTCGAAAGGGTGGTTTTTTGTTGCTCTGAAACAGGACACTGCGTTCCAGCTTCTCCTGAGAAACCTTCCAAAGCCTTTCCGATTACCTGTCCTGGTTTGGTAGCTTTCATAGCTACTCCTGGAATACTACTTGATGTTAGAAAATCTCCTGGTTTTATCTCTCCATTTTCATTGGATACTTTAACAGGTACTCTTCCAGACAGAGCCACAGGCTTGCCATTAATTAAATCAGGAGAAAAAGTTAAAGAGGGTTTAGTTGAAATGACTCCAATGACAGAATTATCATAAGGTTTGGAGGATTTAACCAGTTTTCCACTCCCACCATTGTCATTGCGAGGACTCCGATGTACATCGGAGGACGCGACAATCCCACTGAGAGAGATTGCTTCTCCCTCGACTGCGCTCGGGATCGCAATGACAGAAGAGGAGATTGACACTACATCTCCTGCCTCGATGCTCTCGTCAGCTGCTTCCATATTTTCAGCTAAATCACCCACACCTCCTGGAGTTCCTAAGATAGCTGATTGAGCATAGATAGAACCTAAAAACCTACCATTACCCTGGGCATCAACATTAAACCGAGAGTCCCCATTGTTTTGAACAGTAAAGAGTGAAGCAGATCCTCCAACTACAGGAGAACCATAAGGGTAATCTGAGCTAGTATTAAAGACAAATGCCCGAGAGGTATTTAGAGAGGCTGAATAGACTGTGGAGGTCAAAGCATCAGTAGAATCCCATCCGCCAGTCACAAATAAATATCCATTATACAAAGTAGCTGAGTGGGCATAGCGTTTTGCTGGCATTGTTGACAAAGTATTCCATGCCCCGATAGTTCCATCCGATTTAATTGGAGCTGAGTATACAGTACTAAAAATCGCGGTTGGAGGAGAAAGATGATCATCATACCCACCCATCACATAGATATACCCATTGTAAACCCCTGAGGTGTGATAGTAGACTGGTGTGGGCAAATTAGTTAAGGTGGCCCAAGCACCTATTGTTCCGTCAGAATTAATCGGAGCTGAGTAGACAGTGGAGACAGCAGCAGCACCTCCACCAGTCACAAACAAATATCCATTGTAGGCAGTAGTTGAGAGGTAGCGCAGGGCTGCAGGCAGGGTAGATAAAGTAGCCCAAGCTCCGATAGTTCCATCTGAATTGATTTTGGCAGAATAGACAGTAGAAAGACTGGAAGTTCCATTATACCCACCTGTTACAAACAAATATCCATTGCCAGCAACAGCTGAGTGGGCATACATTATTGCAGGCAGGGTAGATAAAGTTGCCCAAGCTCCGACAGTTCCATCTGGTTTAATTTGGGCCGAATAGACAGTTGATGTAGCTGTTGAGTCATCAGGTGTTCCTCCTGTTACAAACAAGTAGCCATTATATGCAACTGTAGAATGCCCCCAGCGTGCTGCTGGTAGAGTCGATAATGTTGCAAAAGAGCCAATAGTCCCATCACTATTAATTTTAGCTGAGTAGACAGTAGAGACAACAGCGGCGCCTGTCCTTCCCCCAGTTACAAACAAATATCCATTAGAGGCAACAGTAGAGTGGGTTCGCATGGTTACGGGTAGAGTACTTAACGTCGAGTATGATCCAGTTAGACCATCTCCGGAAGGGACGACATTGGAGGTAAACTTACCACCAATAGATAAGTTTCCAGAGTTATCTAAGCTAAGTTTAGACGATCCATTATTCCAAACATCAACTAAATTCCCAGTTGCCCAGGTGTTAGTGGTATTAAAAGCAAAGGCAGTTGATTGAAGTGGAGCTGAGTAGACGGTGGAAGTTGCTGCAGTACCATTATGACCACCAGTAATAAATATATAACCATTACTAACTGCGGCCGTTGCCGCATAAAGTGTCTGAGGCAGATTAGGTAACCTCGCCCAAGCCCCAACTGTTCCATCAGCATTAATTTTGGTTGAATAAACCGTAGAGACGGTTTGTCCCCCAAACACATAAAGATATCCGTTATACACATCGGCAGCATGGTAGCTTAATGTTTGAGGCAGGGTTGAAAGAGTTGCCCAGGCCCCAATTGTCCCGTCAGACTTAATTTGGGCAGAGTAGACGGTAAAGGCACCTCCTATTACAAACAGATATCCATTGTATGCAACGGCGGAATGTGTATAGCGGGTAGCAGGCAGGGTTGAAAGAGTTGCCCAGGCCCCAATTGTCCCGTCAGACTTAATTTGGGCAGAGTAGACAGTAGATAGAGCTGTACCATTATACCCTCCAGTAACGAATAAGTATCCATTATGTACCACAGTGGAATGATAGCCATTTATAGCGGGTAATGCTGATAATGTTGCCCAGGCCCCAATTGTCCCGTCAGACTTAATTTGGGCAGAGTAGACAGTAGAGAAATAAGTACCATTATATCCTCCGGTCACAAACAGATATCCATTGTATGCAACGGCGGAATGTTCGTAGCGGGTAGCAGGCAGGGTTGAAAGAGTTGCCCAGGCCCCAATTGTCCCGTCAGACTTAATTTGGGCAGAGTAGACAGTAGAGAAATAAGTACCACCATATCCTGCTGTTACAAATAAGTAACCATTATATGCTACTGCTGAATGTCCATATGTAGTCGCTGGGAGATTAGCCAAGGTAGACCAGGAGCCGATTCCGCCAGCTTCGATTTGGTCGGTTTTGGAAGTAAACGCTGCTGAAGCAGCTGATCCCTGAGTCTGAGAGAAATTTATCCCTCCGGTTGTGGAAACATTTCCAGCATAATCAACAGAGAATTTAGACTGGTTATTATTCCATAAGTCAAATAAATTCCCAGCTGTCCAAGTCTGAGTTTGACCAGTATTTAAAGCTCCAGTTGACAGCGCCCCTGAAGCGTGGAGAGCAAAAGCTGTGGATTGAAGCGGAGCTGAGTAGACAGTGGACAGAGCCGTCGTTCCATTGGAAGTGCCAGCGACTATAACGAGATAGCCATATGCAGCAATAGCTCCATGTTGGTAAGTTGTTGCAGATATATTAGGAAGAGTTCCCCAAGTTCCAATCGTTCCGTCTGATTTAATCTGAGCAGAATAAGCTGTTGAAAGTGCTGAAGAGCCATTGAACCCTCCTGTTATATAGACGTAGCCGTTGTAAGTGGTTGCAACAAGATCGTAGGTAGTTGCTGAGATTGTGGAAAGAGTTGACCATCCCGTTATTGTGCCATCTGATTTAACCCGTGCAGCGTAAGCGGTTGAGAGGGCGCTTGAACCATTGTGTCCGCCAATTACAAAGAGATAGTCGTTATAGCTTGTTAGGGCATGTCTTTGATTGAGAGCTGGAAGAGCAGACAATGTAGCCCATGCTCCAATAGTGCCATCTCCTTTGATTTGAGCTGAATAAACAGTCGAAACTGCTGCTGAGCCATTATATCCACCAGTGGCAAATAAATAACTCTTTGTAGCAGTAAGCCCAAAACCTTGCAGGGTTGCAGGGAGGTTGGTTAAAGTAGCCCATGCTCCAATAGTGCCATCACTATTTATCTTGGCAGAATAGAGGGTTGAAGCTGCAGCCGCACCTGAATTTCCTCCACCTACAAACAAATAGCCGTTATATGTTGTTGAAGCATGGTAGTTACGAACGGCTGGAATAGTAGAAAGTGTTTGCCAGGCTCCGATAGTTCCATCCTGGTTTACTTTAGCAGAGTAGACAGTTGAAGTGACAGCTGAACCTGAATGTCCTCCAACTTGGAAAATATATCCGTTATATGTTGTCAGAGTTTGAGCGTATCTAGCTGCTGGCAGATTAGCCAAAGTAGACCAGGTGCCGATGCCGCCGGCGCCCAAAGGCGACAGTGCGTTAGTCAGTGTCGCCGACGGCCCTGAACCGCTCTGGTTCGGGGCGAAAGTCACTCCGCCTGCAGTAGTTAAATTTCCATTGTAATCAACAGAGAGCTTGGAAGAAGAATTATTCCAAAGATCTAGTAAATTACCGTTGGAGAGAGTAGAGGAAGTATTGGTAGCTAGAGCAGTGCTTTGTAGTGGGGCAGAGTAAACAGTGGAGATGGCGTCTGAACCAGTCCAACCACCAGTCACAAACAAGTATCCATTAGATGCAACAGTAGCATTATATGAAGCCAGTTGAGGTAAAGTAGATAAGGTTGCCCAAGAACCAGTTGATCCGTTTGCATTAATCTGAGCTGAATAAACAGTTGATGACCCTCCTCCTGTTCCTGGTCCAGTGATGTAGATATATCCGTTATATACAGTACCTGAGAGATACCAATTAGTAGTTGCTGCTAAATTTGATAAAGTAGACCAAGCACCAATAGTCCCGTCTGCTTTAATTGGTGCAGAATAGACTTTATTATCTCCAGCAGAGCCAACACCTCCAACAACAAACAAGTATCCATTAGATGCTACTGCTACATGATCGCCTACAGTTTGAGGAAGAGTAGAAAGAGTTTGCCAAGATCCTATTGCTCCATCTCCTTTGATTTGAGCCGAATATATAGTTGATACTCTTCCGCTTGCACCGGTTGAACATGATGCACCTGCACGGCATTGTCCACCAGTTACAAATAAATATCCATTGTAGGCTACTGTAGCCATGTTACCAAGATCTTGAGGAAGGTTAGTAAGTGTTAGCCACGAACCTATGGTTCCATCAGATTTAATCTGGGCAGAAAAAACAGTGGTCTGGCTAACTCCTCCAGTTACATAGAGGTAACCATTATATGCTGCCATTGAATGGTAGTATTTTACTTCGGGTAAGGTAGAAAGTGTTGCCCAAGATCCGATTGTTCCGTCTGATTTAATTTGAGCTGAATAGACAGTTGAGAAAAGTGCGCCACCAGAACCCTGCCCTCCGGAAATGAATATATATCCGTTATATACAGCTGCTCGATGGGAATAGCGAGTAGTGGGTAGGGTGGTTAAGGTAGCATAGGTTCCGGTGGTGCCGGCACTGATTGGAGTCTGGGAGTTAGTGACATTGGCTATTGGAGTAGTGGAGGATGGGTTTAAGGTAACTTGTCCGCTTGAGTTGACCTGGAACCTGTCGCCATCGCCAACAGTAAAGAGTGCTGCAGGAGAGGAATCTCCGATCCCGACATTGGCATCTAAGATATTTACTTCATCAGTTGCTTGGTCATCAAACTCAATCCTGCCGGCTGAAGCTCCTAGTCCTAACCAATCATCATCAGCTGTGGAATCAGCAAATGCCGCACCAGTAGTCATTGATCCCACTGCTGTGATATCCCCTGTTCCTGAGGCAGCTATTTCAATTGAGCCATTACCATTAGTGATTGTCACTCCAGATCCGGCTGTTAGAGTAGCTTTAGTTAAAGTATTACCAGTAGTATTTCCAATTAATAATTGTCCATCAGTGTAGGTAATTTGACCTGTTCCTCCATAAGCTACTGCCACAGCTGTTCCTTGCCAAATACCTGTACCAATTGTTCCAAGTGTAGTAATACTTGCTTGACCTAAATAGTCAGAAGCTATGGTTAGGGTAGGATTACCAGCTACTCCATCTCCATTTGATACAGTAATAGTTCCAGAGGTACCAGTAATAGTTCTGCCAGTAAAAGTATCCGCAGCTGTTTGAGTAAGTAATCCATTAGTAGTATAAGCAGCTAGAGATCCGAGTGTTGCATCATAAGCCTGGACATCAGAACCAAGAGCTAGTCCTAAGTTTGTTCGGGCACCAGCTGCAGTTGTCCCACCAGTACCTCCATAAGCCACACCTAAAGCATTTGAAGGAGTTAAAGTTCCAACAGTGAGTGTGCCACTAGTTCCTGCATCAGCTAAGGAAAAAAGAGTATTAGTTCCATCAGTAATAGTTAAAGTCCCAGTATCACCAATAGAGATTCCTGGAGTAGTGGAGGAGAGAGTAATGGGGGTAGCAGAGGAGGAAGTAAAACTGCCACTGGTGGAGATTGAGATACTGGATGCTAAATCAGAACCAGTGATTGAACTTGCTAGATTTAATTTAGAGTAGGCAATCGCAGCAGAGACTGAGACATCAGCATTAACAATAGTTGAGGTAGAAACTAATCCGTCTGCATCATTATGTACTACTCCGGCAGTAGATAATCCACTGATTGTTAGTCCTGAAAAAGTTGGTGATGAAGTAGTCCCAATACTTTGAGGAGTAGATAAAGTAATAGTTGTTCCAGATGAGGAGACACTCACTTGATTGGAAGTACCAGAGATAGTTAATGCTCCAGAGAGTGAATTTAGTCCGGTCACTCCACCAGTACTTGCTGCCCAGGAAGGGATTCCACTACTACTGACAGTTAACACTTGTCCTTCAGTCCCTATCCCTAATTTAGATAATGTATTTGAGGCACTACTATATAGTACATCTCCTGTCGTATAAGTTGACTGGTTAGTCCCGCCTTTAGTCTCTACTACTTTCCCGGACAGCGCACCTACATCAACTGATCCAGAAGAAGATATTGTGATATCATTTGCTACATCATCATTGGTAATACAACTACTACATCCACCAGCTGACCTAACATCACTTAATTTAGCTGAAGAAGTAATCTTAGTTCCATCTATTGTGATCCCAGTTCCAGCAGTTAAAGTAATCGCTCCAGTTGATCCTTGGAATGAAGTAACTGATGTTGGGATAGAAACAGAGATGATTGGTGAGACAGAGCCATCATCATTAGCTTGCTCAGTGATAGTGACATTATCTCCAGCTACTACACTTGAGACAAACCCCTCACCCAATAATCTTCCGGTTAAAACAATATCTCCTTCTACTTCTAAAGTCCCACTTATTGCAGTATTAGTATTGATAGAAAGTTTACCTGCTCGGACATATGAACCAAGAACCTGCCCGTCCGGCAGGCGGGCCTCTTTCTTTTTGTCATTCTGGCCCTGTCCAGAATCGATTCTGGTGTCGCTAACACTCCCCAGAATGACAGATGGTGAGGTTTTAGTGATTTTCTTGTCATTGCGATCCGCCAGCTGGCGGAGAAGCAATCCAGTAGTATTAGAGATTGCTTCACTTGCGTTCGCAATGACAGACAGGGGTCGAACCCCTAATTTCTCAGATCCAAAAAAGATCCCTCCGCCAAGGACGAGAGTTCCAATCACTCCAAGAAAGAATCCAGCCACTCTCCAGCCAGCAAGTCCCATATTCGTGGGGCCTTGCCTGCCGGCAGGCAGGGATTCCTCTCCGCCAGTTGGCGGATTCGGAATGACATTTTCTGAAGACTGTCGGATAAATCCAGAGTAGGGGGAACGGAAATCTTTGATCTTTATCTTTCGATGATTTCCTTTGAGTCTCTTGAGTTCTTCAAGATCATAATACCTGGTTCCGGCAGGAGATTTGATTGGAGTAATAAGCCCTCTCTCTTCCCAGCGTCGGAGGGTGATTTGGGAGACTTTCAAAAAATTAGCAACACGACCTATCGAAATGAGTTGTTGGGCAGTTTTATTCATATGTTTTTTCGTTCTTTCGAACTTAAATGATTAAATATCTAATCTGATTCCAGAGTACTTGAAAATAGCCTGGTGAGTCAAGAAGTAAGTGTGTATACTTTATCTATGTTGATTGGTTTTGATGGTTCAAGGGCTTTTGTTGAAAAAAGGACTGGAACAGAAGAATACTCCTACCAGCTCCTCAAACACTTAGCAAAGATTGATACAAAGAATACTTACATCGTCTATCTAAGGCCAGGAAACAGAGATTGCTTCCCCCGACGTAACGTCGGGATCGCAATGACGTCATCGCGAGGAGCTGAAGCGACGTGGCGATCTCTTGATTGGCCTTCTAACTTTAACTTCAAAATTATTAATCACCCCTTGCTTTGGACGCAAGTTGGACTCTCGATTCAGACTTTTAAAGATAACCTAGATGTTTTGTTTGTTCCTTCCCATACAATTCCTTTAATCCGGAAACCGGGATTAAAAACAGTTATGACTGTACATGATCTTGGCGCAGAGTATTTACCAACATTTCACCAACTTAAACAGCAATTATATTTGGGATTTATTACTAAGTTTCAATTAAAGACTGCAACTAAGCTGATTGCAGTCTCGAAATCTACAAAAAATGATCTAGTTCAAAAGGTTGGAGTAGCTACTTCTAAGATTGATGTTGTTTATGAAGGGATTAATACTGAAGATTATAAACCGCTCCCACCAGATAAAAATGATCAGATTTTGAAGAAATTTGGATTAGAAGATCAAAAGTTTTTTCTATTTGTCGGCACTATCCAGCCAAGGAAAAACCTCGAGCGTTTGATTAGAGCCTTCAGCCTTTACTGTCATTCCGAACGTAGTGAGGAATCCCTCACGAATGTGAGTCATAATAAAACTGACATAAAGTCAGAGATTCTTCGCTCCGCTCAGAATGACAAGAGCTATAAACTTGTTCTCGCTGGCGGGAAAGGTTGGTTGTCTGACGAAATTTATGAGTTACCTAAAAAGTTGGGGATAGAAGACCATGTTGAATTCTTGGGATACATTGGTAATGATGAAAAAATTGGTTTAATCCAGTCAGCTGAGGGATTTGTTTACCCGTCTTTATTTGAAGGGTTTGGTATACCAATCTTAGAAAGCTTTGCTTTAAAATGTCCGGTCCTTACTTCAAATACCTCATCCATGCCTGAGGTTGCTAACGGAGCAGCGGTTCTTGTTGACCCATATGATGTTGAAAGTATTGCCGAAGGACTCTCTATTTTAAGCGAAGATAGCAAAAGAAATTTCTTCAAAAGACAGGGATTAGAGCAGCTTAAAAACTTCTCCTGGGAAAAATGCGCCAAAGAAACTTTAAAAGTTTTAGAGAGTGTATGATAGAGACATGAAGCAAGACATTTTAGGCGTTAAAGTTGATGATGTAAGCATGGAAGAAGGGCTAAAGATAGTCTCTTCTTGGCTTGAGAAGGAGCGGTTAGTCACTGCCTTGTCATTGCGAGGAGTTAAGACGACGAAGCCCGCTTCGCCGGAGCTTCGATCCGACGCCAAAGGCTTTGGCCGACGGCGTCAGCGAGGCGAGCAATCTAGTCAAAAAAAGATTGCCACGGTCCGACGTAACGTCGGACCTCGCAATGACGTTGGAAGAAAGTACTATATCGTTACCCCTAATCCGGAATTTGTTATGCAAGCACAAAGAGATCCGGAATTTAAAGAGATTTTAAACAAAGCTGATCTTTCAATCCCGGACGGGTCAGGATTAAAACTATCAGGCAAAATCCATCATACTGTCACTGGTGTTGATTTTATGGACAAGTTGTGTGCTTTGGCTGAAAAAAGAGGATATTCTATTGGTTTGTTAGGTGGAAGAGATGGAGTAGCAAAGATGGCAGCAGCTAGGTTAAAAGAGAAGTATCCTGGATTAAAAGTTGTGTTTGCTGAAGAAGGAGGGGTAGTTGGTCAAACCGATGTCATCCTGAGTGAAACGAAGGATCTAGATTCTTCGTCCGATGGACATCGGACTCAGAATGACAGCGTGGACATCATCTTCGTTGCTTTTGGGCATGGGAAGCAGGAGAGGTGGATTGTCAAAAATATGAACAGCTTTCCGGCGAAGGTTTTTATGGGGGTGGGTGGGTCGTTTGATTATATATCCGGAGCAGTCCCCAGAGCCCCAAAACTGATGAGAAATCTAGGGTTGGAGTGGTTATTTAGGTTAATTATCCAACCATGGAGAATCAGAAGGCAGATAGATTTAATTAGATTCGCGGGTAAACTTTTAGAATTTAAGGTAACTAATTAGTTTTCCCCAGCCAAACCGTCATTGCGATCCCGACGTTACGTCGGGGGAAGCAATCTGAAAAAGATCGCCACGGTCCGATGTAACATCGGACCTCGCGATGACACATCCACTGG
>Ga0209211_10011429_pt1 | contig 11343 bp, 8 predicted proteins | sample RifGroA2_FD_183992 | JGI IMG/M metagenome (GOLD analysis project Ga0209211, IMG submission 183992) | Groundwater microbial communities from Rifle, Colorado, USA - Groundwater A2 (SPAdes) (version 2) | ecosystem: Environmental > Aquatic > Deep subsurface > Groundwater | place: Rifle, Colorado...
TGACCACAACCACCCCGCAGGCGAGCCGCAACAATGTGGGCAGATGCTGGTCATGAATGTAAAAACATCTCCCTGCCAGCCCCAGCCGCTCGACCCGCGCGGTAATAAACTTTGTGTAGTCGCAATAACCGCGATCCATGGGGTGGTGCTTGATGACCAGGGCGGTATTTTGGGGTGCATGGGCGGCAAAAGACATCATCGTTTCGTCAATAAACTGGGCCACCGAATTGAAGCAGGAATGCGCATGGATCTGCGCGTCGTTATGCACTTGCAACGGCGCCAGAAAGAAGCGCCCGGCAAACTCGCCGGTCAATTGCGCAGAGACCCCCCGTTCCTTGAACGCGTAATATCCCTTGCGCCACAAGGAGCGCAACCAGTGCAATCCTTCCAGACACGTCAACGGCCGGTGATGACGATAATGTAAAAAAAACGGCTTCAGCAAGCCGGCCGCCAGGTAATACAGCACTGCCCACAGTGCGGTAAACCAGAAAGTATTGCCTACCGGTTGCGGCGGTTCCAAGGACGGCATCGGATTATTCAGGTAAAAAATAGGATTACGCGGAATCAGCGAATTGCCGTTGGCTCCGAACCGTTCGAGCGTGATGTGGTTCGGCCTGGTATAGCCCTCTTCGAACACGCCGATTTCCAGCCCGCGCCGGTGGGCGATTTCATGCGCCATGCGATGAACCGGGCGGCAATCGCCGAACAGCAGCACCGCATCGATATTCAACTGGTCGAACAGCGCTTCCAGATACGCCGGCCAATCCTCCATGCCGCCGCGGAAGGTGAATGCCTTGAACGGGTAGAAAAGCCAGTCGCCGCCGTTGAAGTTCACCTTGAACACCTGCGCCCCGGCTTGCTCCAGATCTATGGCAAATCTCTTGAAGAAAGGCCCGACCGGACCTTGCAGCAGCAATATCCGTTTGCCCTTGAACTGGTTCAGGCTCGACGTCAGCATGGCCGTTGCATAGCCCGATTAAAATTGCCGCTCTATGCGAACGGCAATATGCGGCATCCGCCCGCGCTCAAAAAATATTCTTTGCTCCCCTCCGAAAAATATTTGCGGGAATTTGCCCGGATCGGTTCTGTTGCCCATCCCCAACACCAGCATGTAGCCGGCGCGAAAACTCCAGATCAGTTTTTTTTCTCCCTCCAGCTGGCCTGGCGCGGACGCCTTGGCGGAGTCCCCCTCGGCAAATTGCCGGTGGCCCGTAGCGGGCCAACCCTCCATGTCAACCTCATCGAAGGTAAGCGCCGCCGCATATTGCATGCTCAACGCGCAGGGCAGTAATGCTACGCAAACCAGGCGCATCATTTTCTGCAACGCCCGCCTTCCACAGCCTCCCAGATCAATGGCTTCCATGACGCCTCCCCGTTTGTGAATCGGCACACATCGGCTCGATCAGGATTTACCAACGGAACTTGCCGTTCATGCCGCGCTAAACCTTGGCGCAAGTATCGGTCGGCGGTGCGCTGAATACAGCGAGGCGAAATACGTATTTCGCTACGGCTGAAACTTCAATCGGGGGAGAGTGATTTACTGCATGAGAAAGGCGCGCTGTAGATGGTATCTACATAGATAAAGCGCGAGCGGCTGGCGCCGGTCTGGCAATGACAAGCTTGGCGAAGGGCTCGCTGCGAACGGCGGCGTTTCCTTAGGTGATTTTACCTATTTAAAAGTCATCAAATTCGCTACATGATGTCCGCGTATGGCCATGGAGGTGCGGTGCAAATGACAAGCAATTCCGCAGCGCAGGCATAGCCTCTGCTGTGAAAGCTGTCTGACCTGGCCATGCATCGCAGCATGAAAAAAGTGTAAAGAGTGTGAAGAACGCGGCCATATCTTGATGGCAATGGCCGAAATTATTTCGCGGGCTCGCCCGTTTTTTTTCAAGTAAGGAGATATTCAAATGGCAACCGGTACAGTTAAATGGTTTAACGACCAAAAGGGTTTTGGTTTTATCTCTTCCGATGACGGCAGTGGCGATTTGTTCGCACACTTTTCCGCTATCAGCATGAACGGTTTCAAGTCTCTCCAGGAAGGCCAGAAGGTCATTTTCGACGTGGTGCAAGGCAGCAAGGGTAAGCAGGCTTCCAACATCCGCGCTCCCTATTGATCCGGCCAGGCGTACAGTCCATTCGCCTGCGGTATCGAAGGGCGAATGGGCTTCGATACCTCCCTCGGCCAGAACGCTGCTCCAAAACATATTCGTGCCGGATCAGCAGGGCAACTTTCGGCAGGTTCATCTCCGCATTCATTCATGCCATGCCCCTGCATGAGTCGTTCAACTCGCCACCCAGCGCAACACCCGGCGCAATCCCTTGCGCCACCACGGCAGACCGGTCGCACACTGCGCCCGCCATGCCAGCAGTTCGTCCAGCGCCCGCTCCGGTGTGGTAGCGTTGCCCGTCTTCCGGCTCACATAAGCGGGATACAGTATCAATGCTCCCGCCACCAGTTCATCCAGCGACAAACGGCGCGTGCGGCGGGCAACCGGCAATACATCCTCGGTGAGTCCCCATCCTGCGTAGAAAGGCTGTCCATAGCAAACTACCCGCTTGCCGCGCAGCAGCGCCTCGAACCCGGTCAGCGAAGTCAGCGTGTGGACTTCATCCACTTGCGGTAACAGTTCTCCCATCGCAACATCCGCGACCACTTCATCGCACCAGCGGGCGGCATCTTCCTCGCGCTGCCCCTTGCGGCGCAATCCTGCCACCACATCCGGGTGCGGCTTGTAGATCAGGTGCGCTTGGGGGTTTGCTGTGCGCACCGCGCGTAACAAATCGAGATTGCAGCGCATGCCGGGTGCGCCATAAAGCAGGGAGGCATCCGATTCCACCTGCCCCGGCACCAGAATCACGCGCCGCTTTGTTCCCGCCTCATGATGTGGCGAGCGCTGCTGGCTGGCCGCACCCACGTTGTATTTGGTCAGCCTCTGCGCCACCAGGCGCTCCCGCAATGCGCGTGCGCGTCCGAGCAGCGCCGCATCGAATACGGTCGTTTGCAGAAGATGCTCCAGATCGGAAGGCCTGGTGGCGTCGTAATAAATGCCGCGACCGTCCATGACCCACGACAAGGGCCGCACCAGGTCAGCTCCCAATCCTACCGAGCGGATGAACCCGTCTTCCAGCCGGATGATGTTTGCCGCGCGATTTGCAGCAGGCTCGCTGCGCCCCCATACCGTGAGCGTGGCGCCCTGCGGCACGGCAGCAGCCTTGCGCACAAAGCGCACCGTGCTGCCCTGAAAGAAACTGCGCACGATAGGCTTTTTGTAGATCGAAAATCCCAGCGCATAAACGGTGGCGGGAAACCGTTCGCGCATCCGCCGCTGCAATCCCATCCATTCGATCACGCGCTCCGCCTCGCAGCGTTGTCCTGTTTCCGGATCGATATAGCGCGGATATTCCAGCAGCGCCGCATGCACCAGATTTTCCAGCGGCGCCGGATGGCGCCGATCCGGGGGCGGCGGATTATCCAGCGTAAGCCCCCAGCCGGCATAGAACGGCATGCCGAAACAGCGCACCCGCTTGCCCCACAACAGCCCCTCGAAGCCCATTTGCGAAGTGACCACATAGACCGCCTCGGCATGCTCGATCAGCGACACCGGATGCGCATCTTCACCCAGCACCAGCACGCGCGGGTTTTGCGCAAGCGCGGCGAGGTCGAAATGGCCGCGCTTGTGCCCGGCCATCACCTCCGGATGGATTTTGAGCAGCACCGTGCAACCGGGGTTTTCCGCCAGCGCCGCAGCCAGCATGCGCTGGAAACTGGAGGCGTCGGCCAGGCCATGTTTGATCGAGGCATCGCCGAACGTCTGATCCGCCACCAGCACATAGCGCGCCGGCAGCTTGCCCGCATAGTCGCGCGCATGGTTGTATTTGGATACCCGCGCCGCGCGCCAGGCGGAGATCAATGCGCGAGCGCGAATGCACTGTGCTTGCGTAAGCGGACGGGCGATCAACTGTTCCAGACGGGAAGCTGCGGAGGCATCGTAGTAGATGCCCAGGTCATCGACCACGACGGAAAGCGGCGGCGAGTCGCCGCCCATCTGCACCGAACGGAGAAAGCCGTCTTCCAGGTGCAGCAAGGCCAACCCATGCCGGTTGGCGAAGGCCGAAGCCGCCGCAGCGCTGGGCTTGCGCCCCCAGGCGACCACACCGCTACAGGCGGCCATATCCCGCACTGCCCGGCGGTGCACCGTCGGCACCCCGAGCAATTCGGCCAGGCCGGGCAAATTCGCCAATGCGCGCGAGGTCGCGATCAGCGGTGCCGCTCCGGCCGGGAAGAATAATTCCTGCAAGATATCAGCGTCCGCAAACCGGGCCGCGAATCAGGCGGTCGCTCCGGCCAGCGCCGACCAGTTAACCTGTAGCCGGCTGCCGACCTTTGCCCACTCGATAACGCCGCGCTCGCATAACAGGTCAACGACCCTGGACACGGACTCCTCCACGGACTGGCTGCCGGTATCCACCACCAGTTCCGCCTTCTCCGGCTCTTCATAAGGCGAGGAAATGCCGGTGAACTCCTTGATTTCTCCTGCGCGCGCCCGTTTGTACAGCCCTTTCACATCGCGCTGTTCGCACACTTCCAGCGGGCAGCGGCAATAGATTTCGAGGAATTCGCCGTGCGGCACCAGCGAACGCACCCGCGCGCGATCGGAACGGAACGGAGAAATAAAGGCGGTCAGGGAGATGACGCCCGCCTCCAGATACAGCTTGGCCATCTCCCCCGCGCGACGGATATTCTCGACGCGGTCTTCGGCGGAAAACCCGAGGTCGGAACACAGCCCGTGCCGCACATTGTCGCCATCGAAAGTAAAGGTGCGGCAGCCAAGCTGGTGCAGGTGCTTCTCGACAGCATGCGCCAGCGTAGACTTGCCTGCGCCGGAAAGCCCGGTAAACCATAAAATCGCGCTGCGATGGCCATTCAACGCTTCGCGCGCTGCACGCGTCACCGTGGCGTGATGCCAGATGACGTTATCCGGTTTATTCGGTTTCATTGCGTCTCCTTTCATGTATGGATACCTGCCCACCTGCCGCCAAAGCGCAGCAGAACTAAACCGCCACGATTCTAAAAAAACAAATTCGGCCACAGGGCTCACAGAGAACACAGAGAATGTCAGTATTTATCTGCCTTTCGTAGTCTCACCCAAAAGGTGATTGAACTTCTCTCTATAACCGTTTGGTTTTACTCTGTGAACTCTGTGAACTCTGTGTTCTCTGTGGCTAACTGCTTTTTCCCGTGATTCTTCATGTGCCGCACTACATCAACTCCGCATAACCGTGCCGCGCCCGGTCTGCCAACCCGGTCATTTTTTTCGCCGCATTACTCAATAAGGAATGCCGCAAAGGCTCATCCTGTGCCAGATGCAAAATGGCTTCTATCCAGGCTTCCTGTTTTTGCGCCACGACCAGCCCATCCACCGCGTGGTGAACCACCTTCGCGCAGGCGCTATCCGGCGCATAAATCCCCACCGCACCGCAACGGGTGATGTCGAAAAATTTCGTGTACGAGCGCGCGCGGTTGAATGGCGTATCCAGCAGCGGAACCAGCCCCACATGCCGCCCCGGCATGTTCAGGAATGCCTGGTAGGCAGGCCACTTCATCGGATGAGCCACCGTCACTCGCTGCATCCCCCGGTACAGGCGATGCACATCCCGTCCGCCGGCAATCTCGAAGGCGATCCGTTCGTCGCGGCGCAAGGCTTCATCCACCACCGGGCGCAGCCAGCGAATCTCCGCTTCGTGAGAGGCCGTGCCGTGGTAAAAAACCCGGCACATATCCGCGCTGCCCGGCGCAGGTGAAGGCAATATCAACCTCGGATGCCAGGCTGCATATTTTTGCTGCAAGTAGGGTGTCGATACCCACAACTCCGCAGCTTGCCGTTGCAGCCAGCCAGAGCGCCAGGCGGACGATCGCGCCAGCTTGAAGCGGTAGCGCCACGGCAGCCCGGCGGATGCGCCCACCTCCAGCACATCGTCATCCATGAAAAATGCCAGCCTGTGCAGCCTGGGGCGCACCGCCTCCACCAGCTTCGCCCAGGCCGGCGGCACGTAGCGTACGAACACTACCGATGCGCCGTCCAGGTCGGCGGGAGCCGGCAAATCGGCAAAACCGCAGCGCGCGACTTGATGCCCGCTGGCGGAAACCGCCGGGAGCACAAAATAATCCGTCGATGGATTGCTTTGCTCTTCGACCAGATAAACCATGTCCGAAGCGCATTTTTCCCGAGAGCCAGAGGGAATCAGGACAGCCATGTCCCCTCCGCCATCGGTTCATTGCTCAGTGAAAAATCGGGGCGCTCATGGCTCAGATTCGGGTTGTAAAACGGGTCGTGGCGCAGCGCATGCTTCCAGCGCTTGCGCATATATGCCGCCTCGCGCCTGCCATACAGCGCCTTTTCGGCGTTTCTGTCCTTACCGCGCGATGCCGACTCGCGGTGATACAACTCCGCATGCGGCGTCCATACCACCCGATAACCGGCCTCGCGCACCCGCAGGCAAAAATCCACGTCATTGAAAGTCACCGGAAGGTACCGCTCATCCAGCCCGCCCAGCGTTTCGTAAAGCGATTTCCAGACCATCAGGCATGCCCCGGTGACCGCCGACATATCCTGCGCCAGCAGAGCGCGCCCCTGATAGCCCGGATCGTCGCGCCGCAGGAAAGCGTGGGCATGGTTCGCCACCCCGCCCACGCCGATCAGATCGCCGCCATGCTGCACCATGCCGCCCGGATAGAGCAGCTTGGCGCCGACCACGCCAACATCCTTCTGGTACAGCAAACCGAGCATCTCTTCCAGCCACGCCGGGGTGATGACTTCGGTATCGTTGTTGAGCAGGCAGAGCACCTTGCCGCGCGCATGCCGCACCGCGAAATTATTGATCGCCGGGTAATTGAACGACCGATCGTAGCGCAGGACTCTCGCATCGCCGGACGTTGCAAGCATATCCAGATAAGCAAGCATGGCCGGGTCGCCGGACTGGTTATCGACGACCAGAATTTCATGGTGCGCGTAGCTGCCGAGACTGCGGATGCTTGCGATGCAGCGCCGCAGCAAATCCAGCCGGTCGCGGGTCGGGATGATGATGCTGACCAGCGGCGTTTCTGCCGGAACTGCGTAGCGGATCCGGTAACCTCCGGCTGCAGGCACGCCCAGAACCTGGCCCCGGATTCCATTGCGCGCCAGATACGCTTCCAGCACTTGCCGGCCTGCCTCGCGAGATACTTCGTCAACCCGTTCCGGCGCAGCTCCGTCCCAGGGCGTGCGGCGATGATAAAGCACCTGGGATAGGTGGCGGATTTGCTGCGGGTTTACCGCCTCGCTCACACGCAGCGCCAAGTCATAGCTCCCGGCAGCGCCAAGGCCGTTCTGGAAACCGCCTGCCGCGCCCACCGCCTCGGCGCGGAAAACGCACAGACCGCCGAGATAGTTTTGCGACAGCAGCAACTGCGGGTTCCAGTCCGGTTTGAAATTGGGCGCAAAGCGCACTCCGGCCTCATCGATGCTATCTTCGTCGCTATATAGCAGCGCCGCATCGGGGTATGCCGCCGCCTCGACCGCAATGCAATACAAAGCCCGTTGCGCGAGCGTATCGCGCTCGCCCAGTATCCCCAGGTAAGCGCCGCCGGCCCGCACGGCATCCGCCGCAACAGCGCCAATCCGGTGCGCTTGCAGGAATCTGACGCTGATTCGCGCATCGTTCCGGACAAAGTCCCCGAGAACTTCCCTGATGGCCGGACCACAGCTTGACGCGGCGATGATGCGCAATTCCCAATGCGGATAAATCTGGGCGCAGACTGATTCGATGGTTGCGGAAAGATGCGATGCCGAGCCTGCCTGCACACTCAGCAGCAGGGAAATTTTCGGCTGCGCCGTCATGCCCGGGGCACATATTGCGAGCTGCCGATACCCCTGTACTCCGGGTGCGTCAAAGCGAGCTATCCAGTCCTGGTAATGCGGAGCGAGGGTATGGGCGCGCAGTTTTCCCGCATCCCGATAGCTGCCCGGCAAATCGGTCAGCATACGCAGGAAGCTTAACCTGGCGAGCTTTCGTTTTTTGCTTGAATGCAGGAGCAGCGCCGGCACGACCCGGCGCGCCATGCGCCAGCACCTTTCCAGCGCGCCTATTCTGGAGAGCGAAAGCGGAGGCGGCTCGAGTTCAACGGCTGCATTGATTGGCGACCACTCCATACGCTTGATACCGGCCGGCAACCATATCAGCTCGTCAATCACGCCCTTGCCTGAAACGGGAACCTCAAAAAACTGTTCTTCCGTGAAGCCGGCGCCAAGGTCGTAATAAAGCTGCGCACAGTAACTTCCGCTGCGCCGGGTCAGCGCTCCGCGGAGCAAAACCCAGCCGCAGGGATAATCCTCGCCGGGCATGGCGGCATCAAAACAAGCCGCGCCAGATGAAGTCTTCCAATGACCGGCAGGCGCACCTATTCTCCGGATATCGCCCGCCGGGAGCAGTGCCACCGAATCAAATATTTTTCCGCTCTGTATCATTGCTCACTCCGTGTTTGATTTACCCCATATAGTTCATTAGCCATTGATGCCATACAAAATCAAAGGGTTGTAGGTCGGGTTTTAACCCGACATGTCGGGCTGAAGCCCGACCTACGCCCGAATGGATTATCTGGGTTTACCCATCAATCCCGGCCGAAAGCCAGGACTGCGTAAAACTCATTGCTGTTTTTCACCGTCGGATACACCCTCGCGATGCGCAAACGGGTCAGCTTCAGGGAATACAGATTGCCGAACAACGCCCTGAAGGTTGCCGGAGTGAATTTCCATGCATGCACATCCGTGTATTCATCCGCGCAACGCAGCCTTTCGAGTTCGGCCACGAACGAATCCTTCCGCCTTTCGTCGAGCGGAAATAATCCCGTATTCACGCCATGATCTCCCCGCCAATGCCGGGCCGGCTCGTTGTGCGCGGCAAAAAAACGATGCTCCAGAACGTCTTTCAGGCGATGCCGCCTCTTCCCTTCCGCCCACGCTTCGACAACATCCGCGAGATTCGTCTCGGGAAAAAAATGGTCGAAGCAATAACGCTTGTCCGGGACGGCCAGAAAAACCGCGCCCTCATTCTCCAATACTGATTCGAGGTCGTGCAGGTGCGTGACCAGGCAGGGTTGATGTTCTATGTTGTGCGATGAATAGATGGCCGAAAACTTTCGCCCGATGAGTTCGGCATAGCGCTGCCCCGACCAGACATAATCGATCTCGGGAATATTATCGATGGCCGCTCCCTTTAATTTCCCCGCCCTTTTTTTCATCGCTTCGCTGGAAAGGCAGTCGAGGTAAGATACGTTCGCTTCCGGCCGCCTGAACGCGGGGTTAAAGAATGGACCGATTTCGAGTATGGGCTGCCTAGCCGGAACCAGGCCGATGAAACTTTTTCTGCCTTTCACCTCGCTGCATATGCGGCCTTCGGCCATGCCATGGTTTTTGTAGTGTAGCCGCGCCTTCCCTTCGTCAAACCCGGCAAGATCCCTGCTTCCGGCATGGTTCACATAGACGCCATGATCGAACTCCAAAGGAAGCCGGTTTTCCCAATCCCCTGCATGAGCCATATCCGCCATGATCACACCCGCCCGCATGGAAATCTGCTGTCCCAATTCAATGCTCCCAGTCTATGTGCAACGCCTTGCTGAACTCTGGCGCTCCGAACAACCCCACGGTCACCTTGTCGCCTTTTTCGGCGCCGAGCAGCGCAAGCGGATAACTGAATCCGCATAGCGGATTTTCGGACAACCCCATGCCGTAAATGTCATCCCTGTTCTGATCCAGCGCAACGACGGCTCGCCTTTCGCCGTTCACGCTGATCTTTATGAAATAGCAATCCGTCGCGGCGCAGGATATCCAGCCGACAATCTTTTTCCTCCCGGAGATCAGGCAATTCCAGTTGGTGTCCTCTGTCGGCATGGTGTTATAGCCCGCGCTCTTGACCAGCTCGGAAAAAGCGCGTGCTTTCTCGAAGAAAAAATCCACATCCTGCTTGTTGTAAAGATAAGCGGACTTTATTTCTCCCGGCGGGATATTGATCCTGCCCTCCGCATCCGAGTCGGGCGCACGATTCATCGCTATCGACTCCATCGGCAATCCGAGCCTGCCTGAAAACATTTCGACAAAATATTTGTAATGGCTGGTCAGGCCGATCAATGCGCCAGTTTTTTGATCCAGTCCCTTAAGCATCCTCCACTGCTTGTTCTGCTGGAACGGCTCTGAAGAGAATTCCGCAAAACCGCAGGTATACCCTTCATGCCTCCTGAGATGCTGGTATTCGGAAACTACGCGCTCTATCGGGTTTCTGACTATCGACGCCACCGAACCGGGCGAAACACAATGGGCATATTTGATGTAAGCGACATGCCCGCAGATGAAATTGAATTTACCGGGATCGAATATTTCACTCTCCGGCGCCAGCTCCTTTGGGGTTACCCCGACTAATGCGGGAGTGGACTCCGGGCTTTCTTTTCCATAGTCGTAGAGCATGCGAACCGATTCGTTTTTTTGCAGCACGGAACGAAAACTGGTTCCTGCCGTTTTAGGGATATGGACAACAAAATTGATTTTTTTCATGGCGGGCTTCCTTGAAAATTATCTGCTTTATCTCGTTCGCAGACTCATGGGCTAATCGATAAATCATTGCGTGGTGCACAGGGCGCTCCAACTGTGCTGATCCATAGCCTGCTCGCCCATTTTTCCAATATGGACGAGTTGACGGCCAAACTCCAATACCGTGCGCATCGCCGGATAATCGTCGCCGGTAGCGGTTTCGGGAATCGTCGCCTGCGGGTTAGGAAACCAGCTTGCGATAATAAAATCGCCCGGTGTGCCTTGTATGCCCAGATAACATTGTTGCGCAGCCAGAGTCCGCTCATGGAATGCCTTGCTGGAGATCCTGCCGCCCTTATTCGAGGTGGTTATCAGGCCGAACCTCAGGCCCAGGTCGTTTTCCACATAAATTTCGACATCCCTGATGTGTTGCCATGTGATGCCGAGCGACTGCTCCTTGGGAATATCGAAGGGCATATCCAGATGGATATACGAAAGCGCCATCTTTTCTGCGGCCAAGGCATCCCTGAGCATAAGGTAAGGTTGCTGGTAGTCTTTGCCATGCGACGGAAGCGCATCGATGATGCCGATTTGAACCTGCGGATAAATTGCGCGGACAGCCTTGGCGTAGGCAACGGCATCTTCGACTCTCCAGCTCGCGGGATAGTCCACCGTTTCGCCCTTGATCACCAAAGGTTTCGACAGCACGCTTTGCAGGCTGATGTAATCGACCTGGATATCCAGCCGCTTGAGACGCTGGAGCAAGCCGATTTCCCTGGAA
>Ga0209211_10011432_pt1 | contig 11340 bp, 13 predicted proteins | sample RifGroA2_FD_183992 | JGI IMG/M metagenome (GOLD analysis project Ga0209211, IMG submission 183992) | Groundwater microbial communities from Rifle, Colorado, USA - Groundwater A2 (SPAdes) (version 2) | ecosystem: Environmental > Aquatic > Deep subsurface > Groundwater | place: Rifle, Colorado...
TCAGTCACGATGCGAGCCGTTCGATCATGATGTTCAGGCGGCGTCTGACGCCAATGCACGGTCAAACTTATACCGCCAACATCTTCAACCCACGCATACGGGATAGAACTGATGTTCGTCTTCAGCACGGCCTTGATGGCCTGCATGAGCGCGGGGTTGTTGGCAAAATGAGTCCAACACAGGTCACCATCTCCATTGTGTCCACGACAATGGATGTGCAACCCACCGCAGACCACCCAGTAGGGCAGGTCAAGACCGGTTACTGCTTGGATGCTCTCCAAGCTTCTGCCGGTCACGATGGCCAGCTGCAGCCGGTCTCCGGAGAGTCCCTGCAGGAGCTCGCGGCGTTCCGGCGTCAGCGTTGCTTCCGCGGGCGTTGGCGCAACTTCACGCAAGGTGAAGTCGTAATCACACGCCACAAACACCTTCTCCCCACGCAACGCGGGGAGCAGGTCAAACGTGCTTTGCATTAGCGTCGTGCTCCTCTGTTAGGGTTGACGTGGGTGGGGAATATGACGAACCAAGTGTGAGGAATGTACCACACGCTCGTCATGGGGCGCGCGAGTACACTCATTGTCAATGTGCCAAGAGGATACTATATGTGTATGCGTATAGTGCCTTCTTGAATCATTGACGTACTATAACCGTACCATAAAACGCTAGCATTTTAAAAGGGTCTTGTCAAGCCCTGCGTGAAATAAAAAAACACCCATTGTTCTGGCGCTGACCTACTCTCGCCCCGAAGGACTACCATCGGCCCTGGTTGGCTTAACTTCCGTGTTCGGGAAGGGAACGGGTGTGGCCCAACCGGTAAGAAGCACCAGAACAATAGGTGTTTTTCAAACCACTTCAGAGTGCTTTCGAGATATGCTGGACCAATTAGTACCACTCGGCTGAACATGTTGCCATGCTTGCACCTATGGCCTATCAACGTAGTAGTCTTCTACGGGTCTCATAACGAATGGTAATCTTGAAGACGGCTTCACGCTTAGATGCCTTCAGCGTTTATCCTACCCAAACATAGCTACCCAGCAATGCCCCTGGCGGAACAACTGGCACACTAGAGGTTTGTCCGTTTTGGTCCTCTCGTACTAAAAACGGGACTTCTCACCATTCAGCGCCCACAGCAGATAGGAGTCCGACATGTTGTTACTTTGCAAACCACTTTCCATTGCATCAATGGCTCACGTGGCGTTCTGGCATTTCTGCCAGATTCTGTATGTCGCCATACAGTTCGGACTATATCTTCCCTGAACATTTCAGGGTCCGGCGTATAGTCTCTGAGGATTCCTTTTGCACACGTTGTGCACAAGGCCTTTCCTGCTGATTGTCTGCACGCACCCATTGTCACGGGCCGCCTAAGCGGCCTCGTAGAGCACGATACTTTGAATTCTTCTAACTCCCGGTAAGAATTCGGACAGATTTTCCAGCATATAGCCGAATTTATAGACAGCACGGTCGTATCCCGATTGAATCTCGGGAACGATTTAGTTTTAGACGAAAAGATAAATTCTCTAACTCACATTTTGTTTGTTGTTGATGATTCGCGCGAACGTCGTATATCATCTTTACTGTCTCACGCATGTTGTTTCCATTATTCCTAATGGCACAGACTATATCTTCACCCGACCTTTGGTGACCACCAAAGGGTTGGGGGTTGGCGTATGATGGGAGTTTTTCGTACTTCTTTCTGCTCTCTCCCATCTCATCCTTTGCGCATTTTAAAAATGCACGGAATCAGTCGTTACGGGGACCTTCTGCAAAAAATGTTCGTAAAGTTTCAGATGTGTTTATTCTTTTTTTTGAATAATTCATTTTCTGAAACTTATCAACCAATATGCCTAGTGCCAACAAACTCTTCTTGTCAAATCGCTCTGGCCACTTTCGTGCGATCTGAAAAGCAACGCGCGCATGTTTCTTTTTAAGTCGTAAAAAAGGAAATAACATGTGTAGTGTTTCTACAACATAATCCTTTCCTACAATGGTGTATTCAGTCATGTCATCATTCCGCTGCCGAATATATCCACGGCTAAGTTTAGATTTAAGCCAATCAAGAATAACTCGATTGTTCGTTTTCTGATAGAAAACAATGCTCGCTCTAATTTGATAACCATAAATATAATCTTTTCTGCGAACAAGTTGAAACATGACACAACCATCACCATCTAAGAAACCAGCAATGTATGCTTTTTCCAAGTCTGTCAGCATAGGTTCTTGCGCAAGGCCTTCCCACGGTATTGCCCTTATCCTATTTTGAGTTGGCATGTGTTCATCATACCAAGGATGGTGGGGTTTCACCGTTATTAGCCAAATTTATTGTAGCACATTCCTATGCTAGAACGCAATGTAGTTTACGTTCTGAACCCAGCTCGCGTACCGCTTTAATTGGCGAACAGCCAAACCCTTGGGACCTTCTCCAGCCCCAGGATGCGATGAGCCGACATCGAGGTGCCGAACCCTGCCGTCGATGTGAACTCTTGGGCAGGACTAGCCTGTTATCCCCGGAGTAGCTTTTATCCGACGATCTTCCGCCGTCCTATATCGAACGGTCGGTTCATTAACTTCCACTTTCGTGACTGCGCGTCTTGTAGGACTTGCAGTAAAGCAGGCTTGTGCGTTTACACGTCCAGCTCGATTTCCATCCGAGCTAAGCCTACCTTTGTAAACTCCTCCGTTACTCTTTAGGAGGAATCCGCCCCAGATAAACTACCCACCAGATACTGTCTCCGCCACCGGATTCACGGTGGTGGATTAGAATTTAAGTAGTGTAAGGGTGGTATTTCACTGTTGCCCGAAGGCTCCCACCTATGCTACACATACAAAACCCAAACTCAATATCAAGTTGTAGTAAAGCTTCACGGGGTCTTTTCGTCTAGCTGCGGGTAATCCGCATCTTCACGGATCTTGCAATTTCACCGAGTCCCTCGTTGAGACAGTTCTCAAGTCGTTATGCCATTCGTGCGGGTCGGAACTTCATTGTGTGTTTGCTCATGTTACCATGAGGATCAGACTATACTTTCATCTTCCCACAACCTTTAGGAGTTGATCTTTGGTATACCGTCGCGCACCTATGTTATTCATCATATATGCTTTGTGGATAATCTGCTTTATTCCTTTTACGGTTTTATGCTGATTATCTTTCATGCGATGACAAATATCGCGCAGTGTTTCAAAGTCATTGTTCTTTGAAGTTACCAGCGGATACTGTTCAAAGTGCGGAATAATCTTTTTTATCAGATCATCCAAACTGCGAACTTCATACTTATAGGTTTGATCGCGTTTGTTGAATCGGATAGCGCCACACCCAAAATAGTTTTGAAGTCGTTTTAAAACTTCTTTACTTCTTTTGTGTTGGGCTACTGCGAAGCTTGGTCTCACTTCAACTCCGATTTTTAACTTTTCTCGAAGTGAAAATGAAACGAAAAAGCTTCCTTCTCCATCAACAAATCCGCTTATATACCATGAACTCACCTCCATAGATTGCTTTGTTTGGGAAGAGCCGGCGTGTTGCCTTTGCGCTTTCACAAAGGCCTCTTCTTTCGAATCAGTCGTTACGGGGTCAACCCACCAAATCGGTGGGCGACTTCCCACGGTATTACCCGCCTAGGGGCTCCACCGTTATGAGCCGGATTACTGGTATCATGTCACCACGATACTCGGGCAAGTGTTCTCCGACCATATAGAACATATGTTTACCCGACAAGGAATTTCGCTAGAAATGTTACCAATTTCTTGGCTCTCTTTGGGAGAGTCTGCATGTCGCCATGCAGTCCGTACCATATCTTCACCCCATCCTACGATGGGGGGTCGGCGTTTGGTATCTGAGGATCCTAATTATTTCATTTCTGGGTTTCTTTCTATTCATGGTAGATACAACTTTTGCAATTTTTATCATACCTGCATTCGTCAGATGCTCTCCATTTTCAATGATACATGCGCACCTAACAAACTTTTCAAAGTCATTCTTCTTTGCTGTCCTTAACGTGTTGCTCTCAAAGAAAGGGATTATGACTTTTACTAGATCTTCTCTTCTTCGGACGCAGTATCTATATAAATGTTCTTTATGGTTATCATATCTTTTGTTTATATAGATCCTGCCAACACCAAAGAATTTTTGTAGGAATTCAAGTGATGATAAACTTTTTGCACCCTGGACTACGGCAAACTCACAGAATGCCTGATAGCCCGTTTTGTACCCACGTCGGATTCGATCTTTTTCTTCTCGGTCTTGTTGCTTAACAAGACCGACAGAAAAACATCCTTCGCCATCTACGAATCCAACAACCCATCCGATTTTAACTAGTCTTTCCTGCTGATTGTCTGCACGAGACACGTTGTTACTAAGTTCCATACTAGATTAACAAAATTATGTATTAATTTTGTCACCCCCCTTAACTGCAGTAGTGCTCGATACACCAGAGTTTCCAGCATATAGCCAACTATTTTAGGACCACCTGTTGATTACTCAACAGCGAGGCAGCGAATTTTATAACTGTCCCAGTCCTTCCAAGCTCTTGAATTTAGCTTAACAAAGCCAAAAGCTTGGAACCTTAGGACAGTTCATGTGTGTTAATCCCGACTCAGTCGGGATCTTCGATTAATTACGAAGCTGCATGTCGCCATGCAGATCGGACTATATCATCCTCAAAAATGTTCTTCACGAAATTTTCGAGGTCTGGCGTGTAGTCTCTGAGGATTTCCCTTAAGTGATTCTTCAACATCATGTAAATTATATTTACGTGTGCGACCTTTTCCTTTATTGAGCTCTTCACGAAGTTGCGTTATTTCAAGTAATCCATCTTTGGTAAGATGTTTCTTTTCCATAACAAGTTTTGCAATCTTTTTAAAGATAGCAAATGCTTTTCTCTTCTTCTGTGACCAGAACCCAAACTGGGTAAAGAATGGAACCACTTTTTCATCGATTGCAATCGGGTTTGAAACGGTGAAGTAAGCAACACCGTCTTTCCTTACTTGCAATCGTCCACATCCAAGTGCTCTCTTAAATTGAGAGAGTATATATGTTTCTTTCTGCGAAACATTGAATGTGAGAATTACCTGCCACAACATTGTGTGGTCAGGTCGTTGGCGTAAGGAAACATTAAAGCTTCCTTCGCCATCAGCAAAACCTGCCAAGTACCACCCATGCTCTGGTTTTACTTTTTTCAACCATGCATTTTGTTCTTGCATATGTTTTGCGGGATCTTTCCTGCTGATTGTCTGCTGTCCCCATGGACTGCTCTGCGATTTTCACTGCCCGTTTAAAACGGACGAGTACGCAAGAGATTAAGCAGATGTTCCAGCATTTAGCCAGATTTTATAACTACAAATGTCTCATAGTTACTGCCGGCGTTCATCAGCGCTTCGGTTACCAGCTTCTCCACCTTGCGGTGAATGACCAGCTCCCTTAACGTTCTGACACTGGCCAGGCATCAGCCCCTATACATAGCCTTACGGCTTAAAGCAGGGACCTGTGTTTTTGGTAAACAGTCGCTTGAGATCTTTAGCTGCGGCTCCAATAAATTGGAGCAAGGCTTATTCCGAAGTTACGCCTGCTATTTTGCCTAGTTCCTTAACGAAGGTTCTCTCGTTCGCCTTGGTCTACTCGACCGGCCCACCTGTGTCGGTTTGCGGTACGGACACATATACCCACGCGTGCTGTGCCTTTTCTAGACACCCCTTGAGCTTGAATTGGCTCCACCCGAAGGCTTCACCTTTTTCTTTCGAAACGAGGATCCATCACCTCGCTCAAACCGTCGCGATGCGCAACACAGCACAAAGTATACGTGGTACAGGAATATTAACCTGTTGTCCATCGACTACGCCTTTCGGCCTTGCCTTAGGACCGACTAACCCTCCGACGACAATCGTTGCGGAGGAAACCTTGGGCTTCCGGCGTCAAGGATTCTCACCTTGATTTTTGCTACTCATGCCTACATTCTCACTTCCCAACGCTCCACGACCCCTCGCGGGTACCGCTTCGCAGCTGTTGGGAACGCTCCTCTACCGATCCAACTTGCGTTGAATCCCGTGTCTTCGGTGTTCAGTTTAGCCCCGTACATTTTCGGCGCGAAAACTCTTGACCAGTGAGCTATTACGCTTTCTTTAAAGGATGGCTGCTTCTAAGCCAACTTCCTGGTTGTTAGAGAATTGACACCACCTTGTTACACTTAACTGAAACTTAGGGACCTTAGACGACGGTCTGGGCTGTTTCCCTTATGACCAATGGAGCTTAGCCCCCATGGTCTGACTCCCACGCTCTTAATCTCTGGTATTCGGAGTTTGATTGCAGCCGATACCCTTGCGGGCCCGAGCCGCATTCAGTGCTCTACCCCCAGAGGAAACGCGTGAGGCTAGTCCACAAACTATTTCGAGGAGAACCAGCTATTACCGAGTTCGATAGGAATTTCACCCCTTACCACAACTCATCCCCGTGTATTGCACGGCACGTGGGTTCGGACCTCCCCTTCGTTTTACCGAAGGTTCATCCTGGTCATGGTAAGCTCACCCGGTTTCGGGTGTTGTATACGCTACCAGCGGACTTTTCGCTTAACGCCACTTGCGTGACGCAAAACGAAAAGTCCTATTGGGCTGTTAACCCTTGCTTTCACTCTACCTTCTTCCTTTCTAGGGAATTAAGTAAGCAACGCACACAAACTCGTAGGCTCATTCTTCAATAGGAATGCCGTCACACCGGCTTGCGCCTGGTGCTCCGACTCCTTGTAAGCGTTATGGTTTCAGATACTATTTCATCGCCCTCTCGGGCTGCTTTTCACCTTTCCCTCACGGTACTTGTTCACTATCGATCATCACATGTATTTAGCCTTGGATCATAGTCGACCCAGCTTCAGACAGGATTTCGCGAGTCCCGTCCTACTCGAGAGTAAAAACCATGGTGTACGAAAATAATTTCAAATACGGGACTGTCACCCTCTATGGTTGGCTATTCCAAAGCCATTCTTTTATTACATCGTAACTCCCATCTACGCATTTCAAGTTACGTAACGTTTCTATCTCACAACACCTAATGTGCAACGACTTGAATCTTTAAAGTGAAGGCCTCAATTTATCTTGCGATAAACCGCTACGATCACCAACACACAATAGGTTTGGGCTCTTCCCCGTTCGCTCGCCACTACTGGGGGAATCTCACGTACTTCACTTTCGTTGTGTCCGCGTAAACGCAGACAAAACAAAAGAGAAGTTCTTATTGATTTTTCTTCCTCTAGGTACTGAGATGTTTCACTTCCCTAGGTCTTCTTCCATACTCTATATATTCAAGCATGGATATATACGGTTTGCCGTATATGGGTTTCCCCATTCGGAAATCCCCGGATCAAAGGTTGTTTGGGACCTCCCCGAGGCTTATCGCACCCTACAACGTCCTTCATCGTCATGTGATGTCAAGGCATCCACCATACGCTCTTATAAATTGCATATCCCGAAAGCACTCTAAAGTGCTTTCTCTGTTTATTGTAGTTTGATTTTGAATTGTCAACGTTCTGTAGTTTCTCTTGAGCGTCACCATGATGGATTTGGTGTTCCACGAGCTAGCGCCCAATGATTTTTTTGTCTGACGATTTTTTGAGGAAAAAAAGTGGCCCCGACTAAGTCGGGGCCACTTGAAGAGTTGGCTTACGCCGCTTAGACCTGCGAATCAAGATTGTTGTAAGATTTGCTCATACAATGCGTTTTTTAACGCTTGATTTCAGAGGTCCAAGGGGCCAAGCCACTGGGGACATGATTACTGCTAACGTTTGTTAGTATCAATACTATATAGTATACCCAGAAAGTTGTCAAGTGGGGGTGTGGATGGATTGGGGACAGCGATTTGACAAGCCATTTTTACAGATGTATAGTGGAAATACTATGGCTTCACGTTTTCTCGGTCGCGCCGACGAAGCCCCGGAGACCCTGCCTCTTTTGAGGCAGGGATCGTTTTTTTATAGCAAATTTTTAATCTGTGTTACTATTTTTTGAAATTCAACTGCAGGTAATTCTCTAATCCTCCGCGATAATCTTTTGCTGCTCACCAATCTTAACTGTGAAATTCTAACTGAATATCTTACACCTGCATATACGCTATTGTAATGGTACGGGGTGTTTTTCCATTGTGAGCTCATGGGTAAAATCCATAATGCTTCGCGGTTAAATTTTTTCAGAATTAAAACAGGCCGTTCAAAAAACTCGTGTTTGCCGTTTTCCTCATGACCAATATTCACACCTAAACTGCACCACCAAATTTCACGTTCTTTAAAATACAACCTCTTATCTGTAAGATGAAGTTTAATTTTGAGTTTTGTCCATGCGACAAAATACTTGAGACAATTATCCTGTTGCATACCCTCCTTTTGTTAACAAATGTATCATGCCAAAATTACGCGTGGATGTCAAGAACGTGGACAAATCGTCCTTTTCATGTTTTAATAGTGGTATTCAAAACGGGCAGGTGGTGAAACTGGTATACACACGTGGCTTAGGACCATGTGCCGCAAGGCGTGAGGGTTCGAGTCCCTCCCTGCCCACCAACAATAACTTCAATGCAACAAACACTATCCACGCACTTCTTTGAACGGAGTAATGCGCACAGCTTTTGCGCGTAATACACGGGCAACAATCCTGCGTTCTTGCATCGTCAATGCTTCAGGCGGCAATACTCCAGCATGTATCACGCGTTCAAAAGGACTCAAAAATGCATACGCCGCAGTTCCTGCAGCATAGGCGATATATGATGATGTTTGTGGACACAATCGCAGTGCTTGTCTCAAAGAGGGGAACACCACGCTTTTTTGCAAACACACGGAACGATTTTTTATTTTACCTTGCACACATACCACTGCAACAAAAAAACCATCTTTTACGATACCTTGCTTTACATACTGCTTCATCTGATGTGGTGTGGGCACTTCAAACTTCAAATGATTCAACAACTCATACGGAGATACGGAACACCGGTCATTAATGCGCACCGGCTCTTTTGAAAACAAGCCTATGCGAGACAGGAGCACTGCGTGTTCAATATCAGAACCACCTGACTTACAATCTATATCACACCTTTGAATATACCGCGGTAAGGTAGCCAGTTCATCGCCATAGAGATTATATGCACGATGTTTGCCAAAAGGGTGAGGATATTCAAACCATTCCTCATCGCAAAGCGGTTGCACAAACTGCGGTTTGCCTTTTTTAATCACAAGCGGTGGCGATGCTATGTCATCCAATGTGGTCTGCACCGACCATAAAAATTCAAAACGTTCCGCATCTTGGTGCTCAAGCAAACGTATTTTTACATGATCCAAATGATCAAAGTGCTCCGCAATATCCTGTACAAGCATATTGGTAACGCCGGGAGCAGCACCCGCATTGACGAGCGCAAACAACCCCGCACGCTCAAACTCATCGTGAAGATTAAATTGTTCCGCTGTTTTTAAATCAGAAAGTTCTGAAGCTAAATCAAGATAATGAGCATGAACGCGCAGTGCCGCTTGCATACACTGTATATTGAATTGCGAGAAGCGTTTGAAAAAAAACGCATCGGGAAAAAGATAACCAAAAAAATGCTCCTCTTTGAAAATGCCTCTGCCCGTGCTACGCTTAAACAAAGACCCTACGATGACTACACACAATTCCGTTTTGTGAAAGAAAAACTCGAGGCCTTTACCGTTGATCTGCAACTCTATGATGGCAAGCTCCTTCATACTACGTATGAAGATCGCGAGCCCATCGCCATGTTAATTGAAGATGTCGCCCTCTTTACTATGCAAAAAAATATGTTTGATGCCTTGTGGCATACGGCGCATGATGCTACTCTATTATCAATACAATCATAACCCTATGAATATCTTTTTTGCCGGCTCAATCCGTGGTGGACGCAGCCACCAGCCAGCGTATCGTTTACTTGTTGATGAACTTAAAAAACAAGGCACCTTGTTTAATGAACACGTTGCCGATGACGCCCTTTCCTGGTACGGAGAAACGGATTTGGAAAAAGAAGATATCCATGACCGTGAATTAAGTTTGCTTGCTTTGTGCGATATAGTGGTAGCAGAAGTAAGCACACCCAGCTTGGGTGTTGGCTATTTAATTGCTCAAGCCGTGCACTTAGGCAAGCCCATTGTATGCCTCTACCAAGGTGAAGATACGTTTAAACTCTCTGCCATGGTAAAAGGCAATAAACACGTACAAATACGAACCTACCAAGATTTGAATGAGCTGCCCAGCATCGTACAGGAAATAGTACCTCAACACTAGTATGGTAGAACGCGAACCACAATCGTCAGAATCACTGCACAAAAAACGTTCAGTAGAACGACTTGCAGCAGAAGCGCGTGAAGCTGATCCGGAACTTGCAGCGGACTTAAAAAAAGCCGCTATGGCAGAACGGGTTGATTTGTTGCGCGCGCAAACCGCCAGTCATCAAAAAAGCATTATAGTCGCGGCAGCCCAAATTAAAACAATCGAGGAAAAATTATGGCGCCTGCGAGAAGAATTAAAATTGCCGGCACCCCCTGATGATGACCCGTCTATTAAGGCCTACAAAAAACATATTGTCTATCTTGAAACAGAAATTGATAAAGCTGAAAAAGAATTGCGTGATCTCATGACAGCAGGTTAATCCATTTTTTATATTCTGACTTTGGCATCCCTGAATGCCTTGATGACATATCCATTGTTTTTCTTGACTGCCGATGATTTTCCTTATTACTTACCACCACTTGTACTACTTTATCGGGGAGGTTCCTCTTAACATAAAACTCGTGCGAGCCATGCGTACGAGCATAATAAAAACCATTTTCTTCTAAAAACTCCTTGTGCTCTCTTGCACTGAATTGATGCCAATTTTTTGCCATACCCCCCTTACGCAATTTTTAACTTAGGCAAGCTTCTTTCATATCAAAACGATCCAAGGAACCTATAGCTTTTTGTTTTTTGGTTAGCGTCTCCAAAAATTGTTCGTATTTATTCCAATACTTTTTTGGGGCTGGACGATTCAACAAAGAATCATCCAGTTTTTCGCTGCATACTGTTTTTATGTGACCAACTGCCGCTTCCATGATTTGGCCAGCCAATTTTTCTCTATTTCTACCTTCCTTTACAATATCAAGCTCAAGACAAACGGAAACAAAAAAAACTCCTTCTTTATAAGTAAAAATAGTAAACTCGCCTTGTTTTTTAGTATTCCTCAACAGATAATGCTTCATATACTTTTATTATTCCCCGAAACAAAGCTCCTGTCAAGCCCAAGGATTGCGCATGCGCACCCCAGTGCCAAGCACTAGGGCTTGACGCGGGGCGTTGTCAAGCAACACTGCTTATTCGTGTTCACTTTTAATTTTGCCACCG
>Ga0209211_10011434_pt1 | contig 11339 bp, 9 predicted proteins | sample RifGroA2_FD_183992 | JGI IMG/M metagenome (GOLD analysis project Ga0209211, IMG submission 183992) | Groundwater microbial communities from Rifle, Colorado, USA - Groundwater A2 (SPAdes) (version 2) | ecosystem: Environmental > Aquatic > Deep subsurface > Groundwater | place: Rifle, Colorado...
TGACGGCGAAACCCTTCAGTGCATCTGGAAGATCTTGGCGCTTACGCGCCCGGCCAGGGTGACGTCGTCCACGAACGGATTGTGATTGCCCTGGAACTTCGCTATAAGGAAGTTGCGGCGGCGCTCGTTCTCATCGGGGGGGTCCTGCCTATCCCATTGCAGGAACATGGGCACCCGGCTGGTCCAAAAATCCTTATAGTCGGCGCCGTCGCGGATCTTGCGGTCGTAATAACGCACCACGAAGTAAAGGATGGCGCGCGCGATGTCGCCTTTGACCTGGTCGCAAGGTTCGAAACCCTCGGGCCCCAGCTTGGACCCGCTGTCGGTGGCGTAAACGTGGCTGGAGACTTCCCCGAAGGGCTCGCTGCCGCGCATGCCGTTGACGCCTATGAAGGTGGGGAAAATATGATGCAGGTCCGACTTCATGGGGGCGGCTTTATTGAAGAAACCCTGCGGCCAGGAATGCTCGGCGTTCATGCCGCCGGAGTCCATTATGCCGTCGCCGTTCTCATCGCCCCTTTCCTTGTAATCCGCACCGTGCTCGCTCTCACCCTTAACACAGACCTGGGAATAGAAGGCCATTACCCCGGGCGCGCCGTTGCAGCCGGTATTATCCGCCACGGAGAACATGTACTTCTTAGCCTTAAGGTAGTCGGTGCCGGTACCGGCAGGGGGATACTCGGTGACCTGGTGCAGGTACTGGAAAAGTTTTTCCCCTGAAAGCGAAGCGGCCCCGGAGAGATAAGAGGGGGCCGCGCGCAGCGGGACGGGGGGTGAAGGGATTTCCGCCTGCGGTGGCAGGGCGGAGTAGAGTTGCTCCACGCTCGTCAGGTTCTGCGCGGCGCTGGGGCTGCAGAAACCTGCGGCGGTAAAGGCAAGGACGGCGAGCAGCAAGTTGCGGTTCAAAATGCCTCCGGGTTCGTCTTTGTACGCCATGAATATTATACCTTAAAATCTGTAGCCCGCAAGCCCGTGCTTTTGCTATATTCCTGAATAGAGGTATCAATGAAGACCGCCCTCCTAATAGCCCTTCTCTCCCTGTCCGCGGCGCCGGCCGGCGCGGGCTCTTTTTCCGAACTTTCCCTGGCCGCGGGCCTGGCGGACTCGCCCGCGATCCCTGAACCCAGGCTCGGAGCTTTCGGCCACCTTTCCTCCGATACCCGTTACTGGGTCACCGTCTCGGCGGAAGACAAATACGACCGCACCGGCCTCCTGGAGGCCGGCCTGGACATAGTGGAGATCCGCCCCGGCTACGTTTCCGGTTTGATAGAGAAACGCAGCATGGACCAGCTGGCGGCCAAGGGCTACTTCGTAAAGAGCCGCCAACCCATAGAGCAGTACGCCGCGGCCCACCTGAAAAATTTCCCGGCGGCGGACGCCGTCTATCACAACTACGCCGAGACCGAAGCCGAGCTGCGGAGACTCGCCGCGGAGAACCCCGGGGAAACCTCGCTCTTTTCGCTCGGGAAAAGCGTGCAGGGCCGCGACCTCTGGTGCCTGCGCATAAACCCCTCCGAGAAGGGAGAAACCCCTTCTGCCAGACCGGCCGCCCTCTTCATGGGCAACCACCACGGCCGCGAGCACCTCTCCAACGAAGTGGCCCTGGCCGTGGCGGAGCACCTGCTCGCGCGCAAGAACGAGCCGGAGATCCGCCGCTATCTGGACACCCTCGATATCTACGTGGCGCCCATGACCAATCCCGACGGGGCCGAGTACGACATCCAGACCGGGAAATACCGCTGGCACCGCAAGAACATGCGCGCCAACCCTGACAAGACCCTGGGCGTGGACCTGAACCGCAACTACGCCGCGCTCTGGTGCACGGCGGGCGCTTCCCACTCCCCCGGGGCGGACACCTACTGCGGGCCTTACGCTTTCTCTGAGCCGGAGACGCAGGCCGTGAAGGCCTTCGTGGAGGCCAGGCCCAACCTGAAGACGCTGATGAGCTACCATTCCTATTCCAGCCTCATCCTCTATCCCTGGGCCAGCCGCAACGGTCCGGTGGATAACGCGCGCGACCGCAAGGTTTTCGAAGCCATGGCCAAGGGCATGGCCGCCGTCACCGGCTACAGGCCCCAGCCGGCCAGCGACCTCTACGTGGCCGCCGGCGATACCGGGGACTGGGCCTACGAGACCCGCGGGGTCTTCGCCTTCACCACGGAGCTGGAGGGCACCACTTTTTACCCGGGCGCGGCCATGATAGGCAAAGCCGTCCCGAAGAATTTGAAAGCCGCCTTGTACCTGCTGAGCGTCACCGACGATCCGTACAAGTTAGCGCGCTAGGGGGACCGTAAGTTAGGGGGGCAAAGATGCATCTGTTCGATTGCGGGATATCGATCTGCGCGTCCATTAAGCGAAGGCGGCGCCTTCGGGCCGCCGCGCTTTCCGCTTTGCTCGGGCTGGCGGCCGGCGGCGGTATCCGGGCACAGGGGCTCGCTGAGGCCGAGGAAGCGCTTTGGGGACTCGGTTCGGAGGTGGTTACCGCTTCGCGCCGCGCCCAATCGGTAACGGACTCCCCTTCCACCATCCATGTTATCACGCAGGAAGATATCAAGAATTCTGGCGCGACCAACATCGGGGACCTGCTGCGCATGGTTCCCGGTGTGCATGTCAAGACCTGGCTCTCGGAATTCAGCAATGTCTCCATCCGCGGCATGCTGGGCGCCACCGTGATCAACGAGCGTATCCTGTGGATGGTGGACGGCGTGCCGCTCAACGACATCCGCGACGGAGGGGTCTGGATCGACGCTACCTACCCCCTGGACACCATCAAACGCATCGAGGTCATGCTGGGCCCCGGCTCCACCCTTTACGGCACGGTGGCGCTCTTAGGTGTTATCCATATCATCACGAAATCCCCTGAAGACCTCTCCGGCAACAGCGAATTCGTCCTTTCACAGGCGTCTTTCGACACCAGGAAGTACTCGGCCACCTATGGAGAGAGCCACAAGGATTTCGGCTTCCTCGTGAACGCCAACACCAACACCACGGACGGCACCGGCCTCGTTACCAGGAAAGTCGCTCCGGGCCGCGAATCGCACAGCGCCAGGGAGTGGCGCTTCGTCCGCACGAAACTCCGTTACAGGGAGCTTGTTTTCTCCGGTGGCTACAAGGATATAAAGCAGGACTACTCCGGGGCCGTCTTCGCACCGTACTACCTTTACACCTGGGACCGGGGAGAGCAGTGGGGGGACGTCACGTACAAGAAGCCCCTTTCAGAAGTTTTATCCATGACGGGCGTGATCAGCTTTCACAGGTATACGGAACATTTCCACGACTTCGCGGACGTCCCCGGACTGGCCTACGATATAGATTCCCACCGGTGGCACGCAGATTTCCAGACGGAATATACCGGGCTGCAGGACAACAACCTCATTTCCGGAGTGCAGCTGCGCTCGGAGACCTATGAAGGCGACGATTTCTACCGGAACTATAACGGGACGAACTACCAGGACCTGCGCCGGGACAACTGGGGCATATATCTGCAGAACGAACACCGCTTCCTGGACAACAACCTCCTTACCACCCTGGGGCTCCGGCTGGACTCCCATCCCTACCGCACGCATAAGGCATACAACGGAGTGAAAGACGTCTGGAGCCCCCGCGTAACCCTGATATACAAGTTCCTGGACAAAAAAGCCAGGATCAAGACTTCCTACGGCGAGGCCTTTAAGGAGCCGGCCAACTGGCAGAGGTTCATAGACCAGCCGAGCGGCATGGGCACCCCAGACATGAAACCCGAGAAGGCAAAAACATACGAGGCTTCCCTCGGATACGACCCCACCCCGGACCTGAACCTGGGCTTGGACCTTTTTAAGATGAAGATCACTAATATCATCTGGGAGAATTTCGATCCGGCCGTAGCCGACCCGGCTTATGCCGCTTACGGGATAACCGGAAAATTCCATCCGCAACAGACCGGCCGGAACGCCGACATGCAGGGCTTGGAATTTTACGCCAAGAATAATTTCACCCCTTTCCTGAGCGGCTATTTCAACTATTCCTATCTTGAATCCCGGGACAGCGACAACGCCGCTCTGGACTACGATTCCCGGCACCTGTTCAACACCGGAGCCACCGTGAAATACAGGGAGAGGGCCTCCCTGAGCGCTGGAGTGCATTACGTCGGCAAGACCATAGACAGGACCCTGGAAGCGACCCCCGGCGTCGGTGTCCGGAAAGTTAAAGCCTACGCGCTTACAGAGGCCAAACTCCGCGTCAACTTCTACAAAAAAGCCGTGGTCGCCCTTTCCGGTTGGAATATCGGGGGTAAAACGCATGAAGAGCAATTAGGCTGCCCCGTGCCGGGGCCGACCTACGAGTTGTCGCTCTCCTGCCCATTTTAGATTGGAGCCGGACAGATCAGACAGCAATGTATGAGAATTAAAGAGCACAAGAAAGCCTCTCCACAGACCACGGAGCGCCCCGCATGAGCCGCGTCCTGCGCACCCTCTGCGCCTGCGCGGTCCTTTTGGGCTTTGGTGCTCACACCTGGGCGGCCGACCCTGATACGGTGGCTGTCATCTCATCCGAAGCCAGCGCGTATCTGGAGGCCTTCACGGCCTTCCAAAAAGCTTATGGTGCCCCTGTCAGACTTTACAACGCGGCAAAAGGGCGCCCGGAGATCCCGAAGGAAGCGAAGACCGTGGTCGCTTTCGGCAGCCGGGCCGCCTCCCAGAATTATCCCTCCCGGCTGAACCTGATATACACCATGGCACCAGGTTTTAGACTGGATTCCAAGACCCGGGAAGGGAAAAGCGTACACATCAGCGTCCTGCCTGATTTCGGGCTGATCCTTTCCAAACTTAAAGCGTTGCAGCCGGGCCTGAAAAAACTCTACATCTTTTGGACGCTGCGGGAGTTCGACCAGTATCTGGAATCCGGCGCCGCCAGGGGCGCAGAACTGGGCATAGAAGTAAAAGCCGTAAGGGCCAGAACCACGGAAGAATTGCCCGCCCTGCTGCGCCAGAGCCTTGCCGATATGGACGCTTTCTGGCTTCCGCCCGACCCGTTCCTCCTTAACGCCGAGACCCTTACGCTGCTGCGGGAATTTTCCTGGGGCAACTCCGTACCTTTTTACGCGCCGACAAAGGGGATCACCCGTGAAGGCGCCACCGCGTCGGTGGCCGTAAGCTTCTCCGAGATGGGGATAAGCGCGGCAAAGTCCGTAAAAGCCGTCCATGAGGGGAGCTCGCCCGCCGCCGTGATCCACCCGGACAGGGTGGAACTTACGCTGAACCGGGTCTCCGCCAAGAAGTGCCGTCTGGAACCGGGGGATGCCGCACTGAGGCAGGTGGATCAGTTCTTCCCCTGACCCTCATGGTCCCGGAAAAAAGAAAGGCCCCGTAAGGGGCCTTTCCTGTTCTCCGGGAGGGAAGGGAGGCTCAATGCGCCCTGAAGACCTGTTCGCCTATTCGCTCTGCCAGTTCGGGATCGTCTACGAACGGATTGCGGTTCCCCTGGAACTCCTCTACCAGGGCGTTGCGGCGGAGTTCGTCGGCATCGGGGGGGTCCTGCCTGTTCCATTCCAGCAGCATGGGCACGTTATTGATCCAGAACGCGTCGTAGTTCATGCCCTGGCGTATGTTGCGGTCGTAATAACGCACCACGAAATAGAACAGCGCGCGGGCCACGTTGCCTTTGGCCTCGTCAGCGGGTTCGAACCCTTCCTTGCCCAGCATGGAACCGGAAGAGGTGCTGTAAATGGCCTTGGCGACGCGCGCGAACTTGAGGTTGCCGCGGCGGCCGTTGGGGGTGGGGAAGGTGGGGGCCAGGTGGTGAAGGTCGGCGACCATTGGCAGGGAGCTGTTGAAATAGCTCTGGGGCCAGATATGCTCGGCGTTTATGAAGTTGTCCACTACCCCGTCCTTATTCCGGTCGCCGGTTTCTCGGTAGGCATTGCCGTTATCGCTGGCCCCTTTGGCGCAGACGCGGGAGTACAGGGTGATTATGCCGGGCCCGCCGTCGCAGCCGGTATTGTCCGCCTTGGAATACATGAAAGCCCTGGAGGAGTCATATGAAAGGATCGCCTTGCGCGGGGCCGGCGCGGTGGCCTCATGCAGGTAGTTGAATAAGGCCTCACCGGAAAGCTCCCTGGCGCCTGCCGGGGAATTAAAGAGGCGCGGCCCGGCGGGGAGGGGGAGGGCGGGAAAAGAAAAACCGGCAGCCGAGTTCACTAGAGACTCGAAAGCCGGGGTCTGCGCCGCCAGGTTAGAGAAGGGAAGTACGGTTAGTACGGCCGCCAGTAACACGTTGATGCGTTTCAATGCTCCTCCGCCTCTTGACTCAAATCAATGACTTTAATCAAGTTTAAGCCATATAGCCTATTTCGCAAGGGCCAAAAGACCTATGCCGCATCTGGGCCCTTTGGCCCAGGGCTGTCCCAAGAAAGTTCCTTAGGCGAAGGGCAGCAACGGCTGTAAATCCCCGTCACGTATCCTTTTTAAGCGGTTTTCGCTCAAATTAAGCGTGTCCAAAAGCGATAACCGCTCCATCAAACCCGCCTTTATCACGTTGTGCAGGTAGTACAGCGAATGCGCGTACCGGCTCTGGTACTTGATATAGGCCAGCAGCAGGTAATAGCACATCGCCGTCCAGATCTGCGTCAGCACCGCGTTCCTGCTCGTTCCCAGGAACGTCTTGATCTTCAGGTTCTGCTTTACCCACCGGAAGAACGCCTCTATCTGCCAGCGCGACTTGTAGATGTCGGCTATGGTCCGGGCCGGCAGCTTCAGCTGGTTCGTTATAAACTCGAAGGTCTTGTCATGCTCTTTGTCGTAGTATCTTATAAGCCGCATGAACCGGGGGTAGTTCTCCCTGCCCTTGCCGGCCAGTTCTATCACATCATCGCTGACCACGCCATTGGCACGCCCCTTCCAGCTTACATGCTGTCCCACAATGCGGTAATTCACCCTTTCCCTGAGGCGGGTGACAAAGTACGCCCCGGCGTCGCTGATACGCCGGAACCACTTGGAATCAGTGTAGCCCCGGTCAAAACAGTAGATGCTGTCCCGTGAAAGTTTGATATGGGCTTTGGCCGCCACAACATCGTTTTCTTCCCCGCCGGTCATCACCATAAAACACGGGATGTCCCCGCTGTGGTCGTACTGGAAGTGCATCTTGATGGCCCCTTTCTTGTGCTTGATACGGGACCAGGGGAATACCGACAGGCAAAGGCTGATGGTGGTGGCGTCTATGCTGTACAGCGGGTTCGGGAATTTAAACTTGTGCCTGGGCGTAAGGTCGCGGCAGCGGCCCAGCAGTTTATAGAACATCCCTTCATAGATGCCGCTGTTACGGTTGGCGTTGGCGTGGGAAAGCGTGTTGCGGCAGATCTTCGAAGGCAGCCCCAGGTGGTAGGTCCGCAGGGTCTGCACGGCGAAGGCGCTTTCTATCTCGCGCAGGCTTTCCAGGCCGCTTATCTGCGCGTACAGCAGGGCCGTGAACTGGTTCCAGGTGGTCAGGTTCTTGGTGTAACGGTCGGCGCCGTGCTGTTTTACCAGGTTTTCAAAATCATGTCTCGGGATCTGCGAAAGAACGTGCGAAAACAATGTGCTATAATGGGACATAAGGAATCCTCCGTCGGGAAAGACGTTTTTCTAGACCAAAAACATCTTACCATTAACGGAGGGTTCTCTTTTTTAAACGGATTTTCTTGGGACAGCCCTGCCCCCGGCCCGAAGGCCGGGGGCGCCTGGCGGACCGGCTCAGTAGATGAACGTCATGGCGGCCATGGAATAGCCGCCGCCGCTGGCGCACAGCACCACGCGGTCGCCGCGCTTCACCTTGCCCTGCTGTACCATGTCGTGGAACGCCATGGGCACGCAGGCGGAACCGGTGTAGCCCCACTTTTCCATGATGGTGTGGGTCTTCTCCATCGGGAGGCCGAACTTCTCCATGACTTCCACGATGGTGGGCTTGCGGATCTGGGTGAAGACATAGGCCTGGGCGTCCTGCGGCTTCATGCCGAGCTTCGCCATGGTCTTCTCTATGAGCGGGGGCCACTCGTCGGTGTTGAGCGTGGCCGGGAATTTCTTGGGGACCTTCACCTTGTGGCTGCGGTCGGCCAGCACTTCGGCGTCGACGGGGCGGGCGGTGCCGCCGCCGTAGATGCCCATGAAGTCCCAGTAGGAGCCGTCGGACTTCAGCGTGGAGGCCATCTTGCCCTGGTTCGGGGAGTAGCCCAGCACGAAGGCGCCGGCTCCGTCGCCGAACAGCGTGGAGGTCCACATGTCGTCGGGGTCCAGGTGCTTGCTCATGGCGTAGGTGCCTACCACCAGGGCGTGCTTGTACTCCTTGCCGTCCAGGTACTTGGCGGCCATGTCCACGGCGGTCACGAAGCCGGCGCAGGCGCAGTTCACGTCGAAAGCGCCCTTGCTCTTTATGCCCAGTTCGTGGCCCACCTGGGCCGCCGTGGCGGGCGACAGCTGCGACGGGGTGTCGGTGGAGATGATCAGCAGGTCTATGTCCTCGGCCTTCAGGCCGGCGTTCGCCAGGGCCTCGCGGCCGGCGTTGATGGCCAGCGTGGCGGAAGATTCTTCCCGGTCAGAATAGTAGCGCGCGCCGTGGCCTATGCGGTCCATCACCTTCACCAGCTGCTCGTCCTTGAACTTGTCGAAGAAGTACTGATTGGTTACCAGGTTCTTGGGGAGATACATCCCCGTTCCCATTATTTTGAACATTTTAGTCTCCTCACCTTTTTTATTTTATTCCCTCAAAAACGGCTTTCAGCAGTTCGTCCTCGCTCATGCCGCGGAAGCCGCCCCACAGCACCCTTTTCATGCCCAGCATGTGGCCTATGCCCATCAGGGCCAGGGCCAGCAGCTCGTTGTTCTCGATGCTGAAATCGCCGGGCCGGGAAGCCTTGCGGATCTGCTCGGCGTAATTGCGCAGGATGTAACCGTAGTAGGCGTCGGCCAGCTTCTGGTCCGTGAACTCGGCCTCGCGCATGATGCGGTAGCCGTATGGATGCTCGCGGATGAAGTCAAACAGCGCCCGGAAAGCCAGCGCCTCGGTCTCCACGCGGCTGCCGGAGCCGGCGGAGTAGGCCGCGGCCTTCTTCACCAGGCTGTCGCGCAGGCGGGTCACCACTTTTTCAAGGGCGTCCTGCTTGGAGTCGAAGAACAGGTAGAAAGTGCCGGCGGCGAAGCCGGCCTTCCTGGCTATCTCGGAAACGCGCGCGCCGTTGTAGCCGCAGCGCCCGAACACTTCCTCCGCCGCGGCGAGCATGGTCGCCTTATTATCTCCGGGAGCCGGCCGCGCCTGGGAAGGTCCGGACAGCGCCGGCTGCCACCAGGGGAAGGTCTTGCGGCTGATGCCGCGCGCGCAGAGCGCCGCCGCGGCCTCCGAGGCCCCGGCGGGAACTGCGCCCTTCTCCCACACCATGAACTTCACGGCGTAGAAATAGAGCGTGCCCAGCAGCGACCAGGCGTGCGCGCCGGCCCGCTGCCCTTTGGCGAAGCGCCCCAGGCGGCCGGCTATCACTTCCGACAGGGGGCCGTAAAAATCCCGGGCGAGCGCTTCGTTGGAAGCCTCGGCCTCGCGCATGGCGCGGAACGCGTCGAAGCGCCCGGCCACGGCCGCGAAGAAAGCCCGCGCTATCCCGTAGGCCTCGGCCTCCGGGTTCTTCTGCTGCGGCAGTTCGGAGATGGCCCGCACCAGGTCGTCGCGCAGTTCGCGCACTACGGCTTCAATGATCTCGTCCTTGGAAGCGAAGTACCGGTAAAAGCCGCCCACGGCGAGCCCCGCCGCGGCGCAGATATCGGCCACCCCCGAGGCGGCGCAGCCCTTGCGGGCGAACACCGCCCCGGACGCCTCTAACAGGCGCTCGCGGGTCTTGAGACCTTTGGGGGTTGCCGGGGAGGCCATTAGATGACCAGGCCGCCGTCCACGGAGATCACCTGGCCGGTCACGAAGGCCGACTCCTCGTTGGCGAGGAAGTAGTAGGCGTTGGCGATGTCTTCGGGCTTACCGAGGCGCTTGAGCGGGGTCTTCTCGGAGATGGCGGTGAGGATCTTCTCCGGCACGGTGCCGAGCATCTCGGTCATGGTGTAGCCGGGGGCCACCGCGTTCACGCGGATACCGTCGCGGCCCATTTCCTTGGCCCAGGTCTTGGTGAGGCCGATGATGCCGAACTTGGAGGCCGCGTAGTTGCTCTGGCCCATGTTGCCGTACACGCCCACCACGGAAGAGGTGTTGACTATGGTGCCGGTCTTGCGCTCCTTCATGTGGGGAGCCACGGCCTTGGTGCAGAGGAAGGCGCCCTTAAGGTTGACGTTGATGACCAGGTCCCAGTCGTTCTCCTGCATCTTGTGCAGCATGGCGTCGCGGGTGATGCCCGCGTTGTTTACCAGCGTGTCCACGGAGCCCAGGTCGGTGATGACCTGCTGGATGGCGGCGTTCACCGACTCCTGGTTGGTGACGTCCACTTTGTACCAGCGCACGTTCTCGGGGCCGTACTTGTCGCCCAGCTGCTTGGCGGCGGCGACGAGCAGCTCCTCGTTCACGTCGAACAGGGCCACTTTCCACTGGCCGGACTTCAGGAACCTTTCCGCGCCGGCGTATCCCAGACCGCGGGCCGCACCGGTTATAACAGCGTTCTTCTTGTTCATTTTAATTCTCCTTGATTTTCTCCCCGCCAGCCGCCTTTGCCGCGCGCCTACCGGGAAACCTTGTTTTAATTTTCTGAACCTTCCCCACCCCGCGCTCCCTCCGGAACAAAAGTGAATAGTGGTTCAGTATTCATTTTTTACCATAAATCCAAAAACCTTGTCAAGACTTTTATCTGTGCCGCAAGGAGCCATGCTCCTCAGGTGGCCAACACTTACCCCCCCCCCGCCCCTCTTTCCTTATATATAGGGGCCCGGGCCGGTAAAGCCGCCCCCCCGCGTGGGCGGGCGGCGGCATGAACGGGCCGGGCCCAAAAAGTGAAAAGACCCGTAAATAGCCGCCGGTCCGCGCAACCCCGTCGTGAAATTATTTTTTTATGGAAATCCCCGCGGCTTTTTTGCTATTCTGTTCCTTAACCGCGGGGTCGTGGTGTAGCCTGGTTTAACACGTCGCCCTGTCAAGGCGAAGACCGCGGGTTCGAATCCCGTCGACCCCGCCAAATTTTCTCCCCGGAAAATTTGGCGGTGTTTTCAGGAAGAAGTTATAACCTACTTTGCGCAACATCCCGAGGTAACATTATAAGTTCCACGTCACCGCCCATCCTGGGATCGAAAAGGAGGCCCGATCCTATCCGCGAATCGGGTAGGAGGCGGGTGATTAGTTCACCCGCCGTCCTCCCACACCACCGTACGTACCGTTCGGTATACGGCGGTTCATCAGAACTAATAGGC
>Ga0209211_10011436_pt1 | contig 11339 bp, 12 predicted proteins | sample RifGroA2_FD_183992 | JGI IMG/M metagenome (GOLD analysis project Ga0209211, IMG submission 183992) | Groundwater microbial communities from Rifle, Colorado, USA - Groundwater A2 (SPAdes) (version 2) | ecosystem: Environmental > Aquatic > Deep subsurface > Groundwater | place: Rifle, Colorado...
TGCTCCGGATTCGCCGGTAAATTTGGCGCATCCACGTCCGGCAAATAATTTTTAATAAGGGCCTGGTTAATCGGGTCGTCATCAATAAATACCATGGAATCGAGCCCGATATTTATTTCTTCAGCTATCTTTTTCATATTCTCAATTTTATCTTCCCAATTAATAAATATAGACGCGAAATTATTTTCCCGTAAAACCATGTTTGGATGCTCGCGAATAACCTGGATCGCATCTTCATAATTATTTTTGCTGTTTATGGCCAAAATAATTCCGCGATCATGCAAATCCAAGATAGCCTGCTGAAATGCGATATAACCGCTCCCTCCATTGAGATCGAGCTTTATTCCCCTCATTCCATCTTCTCCAACTATCCCTCCCCAGAGGGTATTATCTAAATCTAACACTAAACATTTCTTCATATTATTTTTTGTCCTTTGTTAGTATCACGAACGCTATTGCGTGTTCTTTGGTATGGGTAAGCGATACATGAGCTCTTAGATTCGCTCTGCCGTCAATACGAAGCCACGCACTCTTTGATTTTCTTTGTATCTCAATTTTTTTTAAATCGACTGCTTTCCCAAGGGCTTTAACCGCCGCTTCTTTTGCGCAAAAGCGGACCGCGAAATGAGGATAGGGATCCTTATATTTGTTGCAGTATTCAATCTCCCTTTTTGTGAAAATTTTTCCATAAAAAGATTTATTCTCATTAAACAGCAAATCTCTAAACCTAGAGATAACTTCTATATCGACGCCTATGCCTATTATAATCGACATAAATAACGATAAGTTACTGCGCGAGATTATCCAGGACAAATTGCCCTATTCGCCTGCCTGATCCGCCGTCAGTGAATTTGCACTGCTCTTCAATTAGGCGCTTCCTCCCGTCCCTATCCAAGCCGGGATTAAGTAAATAATTCTTTGCGGCAATGGCAAGTTCATCAGGACTGCCTACAAGTCTGATACCTCCAGCATCGAGAGCTTTCTTATAATGGGCGATTTTAAAATATTCCCTGAAATATCTAAAGTGTGAATCCGGCCTTGTCTCAAAATTTACATTGATCACGGGGCGATCAAAAATTGCGGCATCGATGCTTAGACTTGAAGCATAACAAACCAACAGCGACATGTGATAAAGAGTGTCGCGGAGACGAGCTAATTGGGAAGTATCCATTTCCCAATCGTCTCCGCGCTGATAATTTGCCACCTTGGAAGCAAAATGTGTTCCGGATAAATCAAATTTTAAATTGGGTCTTTTTTTTACTTCCTCCTCGCTGACCAAATCATAAGGATGAAAGCGCACAAAGATTTCTATATTTTCCCCAAAGCTGCCTTTTTGATTTAAAGAATATAATAAATCAATCATGTCCCAATCGGAATTGCTATAAGAACTGCCGTGCGGAGCATAAACGATAAATTTTTTATTGGGATCCAAGCCAATTTGCCTGCAAAATTCATCTCGAGCCGTACTTTGGCCGTCAAAATAAATATCGTATTGCGGGATGCCTCCAACGAAAATATCCTCGTCTGAAGCCAAATCGTAATATTTTAACTCGTCTCGAACTAAATCATTAAAAACGACAAATTTATCCGGCATCAGCCTAAGAACGCACCTTGCTGTAATTTTATCCCACGAATTTATAAATCCAATTGTCTTTACCCTGTGTTTTTTTGCGGCGCGCAGAAAATGCACCTCCGGTTCATAAAAAATATTGGCGAGAAAAACCAAATCCGGCTTATATTTTTCGAAAAACTTGTCATATGTATGGTTTGCGACAAGAAGATAATCTAATCGCCGAGACAAAGCCAAACACCATCGATTAGAAAGCAGCCTGTTTGTAAAAAGACCTAGCCAATATTGAAAAAGTCCGCCCTCAACTTTATATCTTATGAAGCGGCGCAAGTCGGTTGTAGTTGTTTTCAACATCGTGAACTTCAGCCACTGAAAAAGGCGATCTAGACCGGCTATAGAAATATTCCCGACAACTTCGTAAAAAATCCTATCGCTATCCCCAAATTCAGCTTTATGGGCCTGCGCTCTTTTCTCATTCTTAACGAAAACAACGACTCGCGTATTTTTATCTTCCAAAATTGTGCTGAAAATCGAAGACCGCAGGACGTTTTTGGTCTCGACCCCGTCGAAACTGGTTATAAAGATTGTCTTCATCCCCAAACTACTTCTCTGCCACCTTATATCCTTCCGATATTATCTTCATTACTTCGAGCCCTCGGTCAAGCGACAACGGCGAATCTTCCAATTTTATCTTGCCGTCCAACAGGTCTTTATAGTGCAGAGTCTCGCAGTAAAAATCGTCGGGACGCTTTTTGGCCACCATTTTCTCAACCATCTCGCTTCCTTCAATCTGGTACCGCAAAAGATCGCCTTCCGGAGAAGCGTTCCCCACCCACTCGATAAATCCATTCGCCCCCTGCGCCCTCGCCCATTTTTTGACGGGAAAAGTTATTACATCCTGAACAACGCGCCCAACTTTGCCGGACTTGGTCTTGAGTAAAAATGTCGCGAGATAGTCGTATTCCGCCTCGCGCTCTTTTTTGAAATCAAAAAAACTTTTCACGTCCGTAATTCCGCCAAAGCCGGAGATATCAGCCAAATATTTCCAAAGATGAAGCGCGTGCGAATGTTCCCCTCCAGCGCCGCCGCCGCGCTTCCAATACCCCAAGTAAGTCTCCCACGGCCCGGCGAGCCATGGATGGGCGGAAAAAATTCCGCGCCAATGCTCTCTAAACTCCACATCCAAAGTTAAAATCTCGCCGAAAGTCTTTTTCTCTAGCATCCCCGCCAATTCCACGAGGGCGCTCCCAACGGCGTTATCGTATCCGACAACCACGATGGTCCCCGGATGTTTTTTTAGTTCCTCATTAAACTCGAGAACTCCTTTCATATCCGGCGTGCATAACGGTTTCTCTAAATGCAAAAGTTTCGGGTTTTCTTTGAGAGCTTCGAGGGCTAACTTCATTCGGACATCAGGAGGGGTGCCGATCATGATGATATCAAACCCGCCCTTCGGTTCTTTATCCGGCGTATAAAGTTTTATGGACTCATCCCATTTTCCGTAGCGTTGGGGATAGATTTCATTCTTCATTCTTTCTAGCGCCTTAGGATCTGCGTCTACCACAACAACATCCCAGCCCATTCTTCTCGATGCTTGGGTTAGATGATTCCCAATTGAACCTGCTCCTATCACTTTTACTTTTGTTTTCATTTTCATATGTTTGATATTCTATATAACTTTACAAATCGCTTCAAGGTTGCTAATTTATAATTTTTTTATCGAATCCATAAGTTCCGGCAAATTTGATACAGTTAAAAATTCTTCTCCATGCCACTTGTTCCAATTGTTTGTGACTCCGATAAAAAGGCATCCTAGCGCTTTTGCCGCGCCTAAATCATCCTGCCCGTCCCCGACTACCAAAACCTCCGATGGCAAAACATTTTCTTCATTAATTATCTTTTGAAGGTTTATTTCTTTGCTTCGAGGCTCGCTTTGACCATAGATTTTTTTGAAATAATTTCTGATTTCTAATCTGTTAATCGTTTGAGCCAAAGCATCCTCTGGCGTTGCGGAATTCAAATAAAGACTAAATTTGGCTTTCAAATCTAAAAGTGTTTTCTCTGCTCCTGCATTTAACCCCATCGAAGAAATGCCGCTCTGGACTATTTCGTTATATTTATCCGCGTAGCGCGCAACAAGAGATTCAATTTCACCTTCAGACTTGCCCAAACGTCTGAAAATTTCACGAAGGATGTCGTAGCGAGTCGCTTTAACTTTGACGAGCACGTCAGCGATAAGCGCATTTGAAACTTCCTTAGGCGGGAAAAGTTTAAACCACGCTTCGTGCTTCAACCGATTGGAGTCCACCAAAACCCCGTCGAAATCAAAAACGATTACTTTTATCATTTTTGTAATCGCTTATTCATCAAAAATTCCGCGTATTCAAAATCCGCGGGGCTGTCGATATTGACGGAATCCGCCGGATCCATGAAAAAATAGGCGAGATGTTTCCCGGAAGTGGATTTTTGTTCTCGGACGGTTTTCGTCCACATGACATCCATAGCCCCAGTATGAATATACGCTTTCGGAAAAAGCTGGCGGGGTAAATTATGCGGTTCGTCGAATTCGGTAAAAGATTTGGGCAAAAACGGCTCCAAAAAAGTTTTATCATTGGCTATTTTCCAAAGCTTATACGGATGCTTTGGCGCCTCACAAATCGGGCGCGCCGCATCGGCTCCTTTGGTATCAATTAAAACTTTAATGCCTTCGTCAATTTGTTCAGCAGTTCGCAGGGGCGATGTCGGCGGCAGGCGCAAGACCATCTCCGGCTCATATTTTTCTTTTTCCTTCAAAAAATCCAAGGCGTGCAAAATAAACTCGACATCCGTCGCGAGATCGCCGGAAATTTCTTTGGGACGCAAAAACGGCACTTTGGCTCCGAGAGATTTCGCGACATTAACAATTTCCGGATCGTCCGTAGAGACAATGACACGAGTAATATATTTAGATTTTTTTGCCTCCTCGATTGTCCACGCAATCAATGGTTTCCCGCAAAAGCTTTTGATATTTTTCCGCGGGATGGATTTTGATCCTCCCCGCGCAGGTATAATCCCGAGAATTTCCATACTATATTGCCCTTAACTCATCCTCTTCAAACGCGTCCAGTTGGTGCTGGCCCCAGTTTAGAAGTTTAGTCTTACGGTCTTCGCGATTCATCGCGGCGATGGATCGGTCGGTATAGAAAGAATCGTCATTGTAATCGGTCGTGGAAATTTCCTCAAATACTGCTCCTTGCCCTGAACCGAACCCGTGCAAAACTCCGCGCGGAATCCATAATGAATCTCCCGGCTCCAAAATTTTTTTCCTGCCGTTTATTTCAACTTCCAGTATTCCCTTCAAAATTTGGAAGGTTTCGTCCTTCTTTTTGTGATAGTGTTCGGGATTCCATTGTCCGGGAAGCGCTACGATTACTTTTTTCGCGTATTCTTTATTGAAACAAGTTATTATGGTCGAGCCAATCTCGCGAAAGCGGTCAATGCCGTAATGATGGGAAAGCTCAACTTGAAAATCGTGTCCCAGGGGAACTCTGGCTTCATTGAGCATGCCTTTCACCGCGTGGATTGCATGATAAACTATTTCTTTTTTGGGCCTAGAATTTGGCCGGATAGCCTCGTCTATCGCCTCATTCGCGGAATAGTTACGATTTGCGACAAGTCCCGGATGAAAATTCCCCGAGATGAGTTGGCCGTCCTGGAAGGGCATTGCAAAAAAGACATCCTCCTTCCTTATATTTTCGCCTGCTTTTATCTCGCGCCATGCCCATACCCCGCGGACAAATGTTTTCAAATCCTGTTGTTCTTTCTCTGAAATTTCGCGCTTTCCATTGTCGCCGATTGATTCAACCGCCTCTTTATACGCCGCGAGCCAAGCGCGAACTTGTTCGGGAGTTGCGGAATACGCGTTAAGTTTTATTTCATCAGTTTTCATGCCAACGTGCTTTTCAAAAAATCTGGCGCCTTTTGCATACGCGACTCGGATAGCGTTCAAATTATTAGGGTCTTCGTGAGTCGAAAAACCAATGGTGACATTGGGATAGCGATTCTTCATCGTCTCAATCTGGTTCAGATATAATTTATCATTCGGAGTCGGGTACAGTGAAACGCAGTGCATGAGCGCGAAATCCACGGCCCGCTTGTTGAAAAAACTGACAATTTTATCAATATCGGAAACGGCAAGCCCGCCCGTCGAGCAAATAACAGGCTTATTCGCCTCTGCTACCCTTTCCAAAAGCGGCCAGTCCTGGTTGGAAGGCGAGCCGATTTTAATAATTTCAACGCCGAGCCGGTCAATTAAATCAACGGATGGCTCGTCAAAAGGAGTCACCATAGAAATAAGCCCAGCGTTCTTAACCTCGTCAACAAGCTTCTCAAAATCTTCTTCCGCAAGCTTAGTTGAAATAAATCTTTCCATATATTGGTTATTTTTCAGATTTTTAAAATCCGGATGGATAATCGAATCCAAATTTCTGAACTGAAGCTTAACCGCGCCGCGCACGCCGAAAGTTTTCGCGAGTTCAGCCATCTCCCGAACTATTTTAAGCCCGTGCTCAAGCGAGCCTTGGTGGTTATTTGCAATCTCGAAAATAAATAGATTCTCGAAATTGAATTTCGGCGTCATCATAGTTTTAACCCGGAAATGAATGCAATTGTTTCATAATATTATAGGTATCAGTGAGACCCTCTTCCAAAGAATATTTCGGCTTCCATCCAGTAAGTTTTTTTAAGAGAGAGATGTCTGCGATAAACTTCATCGGACCGGATACGGGGACGTCGAGAACTTTAATTTTTTTGCCGGAAAGTTTTTCAATAATCTCTACCACACTGCTTACGGAATTTGCCTCGCCCGTTCCAAGATTAACCGGACCCGTGTGATCTGTATCCAAAAGGCTGACAATCGCATCCGCCGCGTCTTTGACATAAATTAAATCCCTTTCGGGTCTAACTGACCAGACCTCGGCTCCATCCCGGGAAAGAACGGACTGCATTAACGTTGGGACCAAATCCGGACGTATCAGCCAGGTGGGCCCGTAAATATTCGACATCCTGACTACTATTACTGGTATCTCCGGGTAAAGCTTCGCGACTTCCTCGGACAAATATTTGCTAAAAACATAATCATTCAAATACGGGTTTATCGGCTGGGATTCATCTACGGGCAATTTTATTTTCTTTGCATCATAGAGAAGAATAGTCGTGAACATAATAAACTTTTTTATTTTTCTCTTTTTGGATTTCAGATAGGCAAGAACTTTTTTTATAGGTATCACGTTGTATTCAATCCCCATCATGACAGACTTATTTATTTCATGATGATTCGAACTGCCGATCAGAAAAATTACTTTATCAAAATCAAGATTATCGAGCGCGCTGAGATCATCAATGTTGGGAATCTGGATATGTTTATTTGTCAGTTCTTTGGGCAAGGGCGAACGGCCGATGGAAATTATGTCGGGATATTTTTCTAATATAATCGGCCCCTGAAAACCGGAGCCACCGAATAAAATCGTCTTAGACAAATTCATTGACTATCTTTCTTTTATTCTTGTAAGCGAGCTTGAGCCATGGAGGAATAATAAAAGGCTTTCGGTAAATGGGGATATTCGGGGATGTCAGGAGCCAAGAAAGCATGGTCAGGAGATATTTTGTCTGCGGAAATCCTGCTTCGTACGTTTTTTTTATAAACTCGTGCCTCGCTGTTATCGGTTCAGGATTCTTGTATTTGGAATATAAAACTTCCGGAACTGAATAAAAATTTGTCGCAAGCGCGGCCTCGCAATTAAAGATTGTAAATCCATCAATGCAGTTTGGGATCATTCTTCGGTATAGCTTGTTTAAAGCTTCCCTGCGATAAAGTCCGTGGAAAAAAATTGGATTTACTTTCGCCTTTATCATTTTTTTATAAACATCAAAATTATTAGCATTTGTATAATTGTGTTCGAAAATATTAGTGACCGACTCGGGGTTATATTCGAATGTTCTGCGCTCGCTGAAATGACTCATAGCGACGTCATGTTTTTTCGAATTCTCCAGTGCGTGGACCATTTTTTCGACAAAAGTCGGATGCCACCAATCATCATCCGCGGCCCACATAAAATATTCTCCCTTGCCTTCCTTAAGTACATTCCCGAAGTCATTAATAAACCCGCCATTTGTCTCCTTTCTAATATAGCGGACTCTGTTGTCTTTTTCGGCAAATTCCTCACAAATTTTCTGCGTATCGTCCGTTGAAGCGCCATCTAAAATGATCAGCTCGAAATTCGGATAAGTCTGGCTAAGAAGCGAATTAAGCGCGTATTTTATCGACGGCGCGTGATTGCGCGTCGCCATGCCTATCGAAACTAATTTTTTATTTTCCTGATTCGTATTCAAGATACCATTCTATCGTATTTCTAAGTCCTTCCTCAAAACTTGTTTTAGCCTCAAATCCGAATTCCCGCTTCGCGCGCGTAACATCGAGTTGTCGGCGCGGCTGTCCTTCCGGTTTCGTAGCGTCCCAGCGAAGCTCGCCTTTAAAATCCATCAATCGCGAGATAGTTTCGGCAAGTTCTTTAATCGGGACTTCGCGGCCGGATCCGATATTGACCGGCTCGGGCTTGTCATATCTCTCCGTTGCGAGAACAATCCCTTTTGCCGCGTCATCCACATATAAAAATTCCCGACTCGCCTTGCCTGCGCCCCAAAGTTCGATAAAATCTTTGCCTGTTTTTTTTGCCTCGGCGACCTTTCGGATAATCGCGGATATGACGTGGGAATTTTCTTTATCAAAGTTGCCGTCGCCCGAGCCGAATAAATTAATCATCAAGAGGTGGATCGCGTTAAATCCGTATTGCTTTCGGTACGCGAGGGACTGCGCGAGCATCATCCGCTTGGCAATACCGTACGCGGCTAGATCTTCGGCGGGATATCCGTTCCAAAGATTATCTTCGCTAAACGGCAATGGAGTAATATTTGGATACTCGCAAACGCTTCCAATCCCGACAAATTTTTTAACGCCTGCGCGATATGCCGCATCAATTAAATGCAACGACATCGACGCGTTGTCATAAAATGCAGTTGCAGGATTATTTTTTACGAATCCGAGCCCGCCCACGGCGCCGGCAACGTGAATCACGATATCTTTATTTTTAACAACCTCTTCGCAAGCTTCTTTTTTTCGCAGGTCATGAATCTTGCTCCGTGGAATTAAAACATCTCCTTCTTTGACTCCGCGCTCGAGCAGTTTTTTCATCACGGCTTTCCCCAAAAATCCCGCGCCCCCGGTCAACAAAATTTTTTTGCCCTTCAGATCCATAATAATTTATATCATTTTTATAACCCCTTGACCAGAATCAAAGTTTCGTGTATCATTAGCCAAAATAGATCAAGGAGGTGCAAATTGAAAAATTGTTTAAAATGCGGACGGGCGATGATCAGAGTTGGCATGTACGACCCGGAAGGAACTACGCCACTCCAGAGAATTGTAAAGATCGATGGTGAGCCCTGGGTCTGCGCGGGCTGCCAACGAGGATCGGAACCGAAAGAAGTAACTGTCATCAAACAACAACTCTAACCGCGGAAAGGAAGGTGCAAATTGAAAAATACAATCGTAGCGACGGCGACCTTTTATACTTCGGTGAAGGAGGCCCGTTTCCAGTGTGCGGAGCGTCTTGTACGTAATTGTGTGCTGTTATATGGAATCCCCATATACGTCGTAGATGGGTCGGGACCAGAAGTCAATGAGCGTCTACGTCTCGCGGGATCAATACTCGAACATCAATCGGATCCGGGAATGGGGCCGGGTCGACGTCAGCTTTTCGCCTCGGTGGAAAACCATCTTGCTCAGAGGGGGGAAAATCCGGAAAAAACCTATGTGTGCTGGACGGAACCGGAAAAGGACACATTCGCTGAATTCATCCCAACGCTCATTGAACCGTTGGAATCCGATAAGGCCGATATCGTCATCTTTGAGCGGACAGAGAAAAGTTTGGCAAGCTTGCCGAAGATGCAACACAAGTTCGAAGATTTCAGCGACTTTCTGTTCCAAAAAGCAACGGGGATCAAGGCCAAACCGTTTGCAGGCCCTATGGTTTTTCGCGCCAGCCTCCTTTCAATCTTCAAAAACGCCGACCCGAGGAAATACGGCGTCCGTGACGGGTATGTTCAATTCACTGCACTCATAGAGGCCGTGGCGGCCGGACACAGAATCGTAGGAAAAGAAGTCGACTTCATCTATCCTGCGGATCAGGTAGCAGAAGAGGAAGGCCCAAAAGCTCTCGAAATGTTTGAAAGGCGCAGAGAACAGCAAGATCATCTCGGCAGAGGCTTTTTCGCCCACGCTGATATCCTCGGCCTGCCGAAACGATAGACAGTTCTTCGATTAACCCGAGAGGCGCGCAGTGCTTTCAAAAGCACTGCCGCCTCTTTTTTTATTTCCCTACATTACTCTTATCCCCATTTCCTCATTTCATTCATCGTCCAACTTTCTACGATCGGAAAAAGTTAAACTATATGAACTTGCGAACAGTTGACTAATCAAGTAAAAAATTAAAGGCCAAAACGGAGCTTCAGGTCGGCGTCGTAGGTCATTTCCGATACAACCAAATAGCGAACGTATCTCCTTACCTCAAAAAATTCGACCAAAAAATCAATCGCATTCCTGCAGTCAAATGGATAAATCCACACGCTCTTTTGCAACTCAAAGAAGCCAAGCTTCTTTATTTCAAAACGAAGAGCGTCTCTCGCCTTTCTCTTTTTCTCTGGAATATCAAAAACGATGATTCTCCATTTTTTGTCCCAGCAGGTTGGTATGGAAATTGAAATATTCTCGGGATTATACCTAAGCGCATGCTTCTTTCCTAATTCACTCAACACTATGGTTATATCGCCGTTCTTTTCTTCCTTGAATTCCACCAAGCGCTTATATTTAAATTCATTAATAATCCTCTTCAAAGTATTCCGCTCGATCGCTTTGAAGGCCTTGGGAACCGATTTCAGAATTCGGTAATGAGTCCGCGGCGAGGGAGAAAGACCAAGCGTGATGCCAGCCGCTAAAAGTAGGACTATCTTTTGCTTTATCGGACTATGAAAATAACTTGCCATAGTTCAAGTTTATACGATCGTAAGGAGTTGGTACACCTTTAAATTATACTAACTTAGCCGCCTCGTTATCGCCGCAGCAAGTTTATTAGATATTTAATTTCTTCCTCATTCAAGTCCGGATTGTTTGTGAAATAAAATCCGTTCTCGTGTATAAAATTCGCGCCCTCTAAGTCATTGCCATTCTCTCCTTTCCAATACGGGTGCCTGGAAATATTTCCCGCGATTATCGGCCGTATTTCAACATCGGAATCTGTAAATAATTTTTTATAATAATCGTGCAACTCCTTGGTTTTTGCGATTACTGGCACGGTAAAGTTTGATACCACCTCCATGTGATCCGCTTTAATCGGAATTAAGTCGCCATTTGATCCTATGGCCCGGTTAAACTTCTCAAAATTTTCCGCTCTTATAGAAACTATTTTGTCCCAATATTGCAGCTGATCATTTCCCAAAAATCCCTGAATATCCGTCGGGCGCAAATTATAGGCAAGCCTATAGAAAGTAAATTGTGAAAAAAACTCATTGGCATTGCTTGCAAGGCGCAATTCCTTCTGTTTTTTTTCCGGAAGGTCTCTATCCCATCCATGAGCCCGCGCTATCAGTAGTTCGTGATACAAATCTTCATTATCCGTCACGACCATGCCTCCTTCGATAGTCGAGATATGATGCGCGACATAAAAAGAAAATGTAG
>Ga0209211_10011437_pt1 | contig 11338 bp, 10 predicted proteins | sample RifGroA2_FD_183992 | JGI IMG/M metagenome (GOLD analysis project Ga0209211, IMG submission 183992) | Groundwater microbial communities from Rifle, Colorado, USA - Groundwater A2 (SPAdes) (version 2) | ecosystem: Environmental > Aquatic > Deep subsurface > Groundwater | place: Rifle, Colorado...
AACGCTTTAAGACCAAAGTCAAAAAATTTTTTGGGTTCTCGTATAGAAACCGGTTCATCAATCTGGACGACTGAACAACCTGCTTGTACTAAAGACTGAACCTCTTTCTGAATCGCCCTAGCAATATCAAAAGCCAACTTTTTTTCATCAAAATAATAAGAATCCTTAACTGAATCAATAATGGTTAGTGGGCTAGGAATTGTCACTTTAATTTCTTTCTTCGTTAAAGATTGTAGAAAACGAAACTCATCGGCAAGAAAGAGTTTTGTTGCCTTAACAGACCCACGAATTACTGGCACAAATGTCTTTACTTTTCCTCCCCTACAAACTAATTCTTCTTTGTTAGCAAAATCGAAACCATCTAAATGATGGCAATGATATAATATATAGTTAGTTCTACGCTGTTCTCCATCACTTACCACGTCAACACCAGACTCTTCTTGTTCTTTGATTGCCCAACGAACTGCTTCATCATAAAGTTCTTTTGTTTTATTTTTTATCCAATCTTCCTTATATTCAGAAACTAGCAACCAGCGTGGATTGAAATCTTCCCCTACTAATTTAGGATACTTTGGATAACTTCCAATAACACTCGTTTTTATTTTTGTCATGTATATCAACATTATTCTTTCTGTGCTAAAAAGCCGATGAATTTTCGTTCACCAAGATCATAGGTATTCACTGCAATATATTTTACTACATTCCAAGCGAATGTCTCTAAATGCTTGTATCCTGCTTTAGTCAACTCTTCAATTAATGGTTCAGGATTACGTACAAAAAGTCTGTTTATCCCAATTAAATCTTCAACAATTTTTCCTGCCTCTGTTTCTTCTCTAAACTCCCCTTTATACTGAACACTATCACCTTCAGCCTTAAATGAAACTGCAACGAGCCCGCCTTGGGGTTGAACTCTATGAACAGCTGTATATAACGCAGATCTTTCTTCCTGTGAAAATGTATGAAGTACAGAATTTGCATAAAAACCCATCAAAGATCTTGACTCTTGTTCTCTTAAATATCTAACAATATCTCCTTGAGCCACTTGAAGTCTGGTTTTAGTACATTTAGGTAACCTGGCGTTTCCTCGCTGAAGAATTCTTGCTGTTGCAACCTCGCTGTATTCATTTGCAATCACAAGAAAACCATTTTGAACAAGCCTAATGGCATGGTCACCTGAACCTGCTCCCCCCTCTAGAACAAGAGGAACTTTAGACATTGACTGCCTATATCTCTGTAAATGTGTTATGAAACTTTCCAGTAATGGTGTTGTCTCCTGCAATGGAGATTCATCTTCTGCTCCGTATGTTCCTTGTTCCCATGATCGTGCATATTTTTCTGCTTGTCCTGTTGATATCATTTTATTTACCTCCTACTTACTCCCATTTTCAAGTTTTATAAAAGAAAAGGAGATGCATATAGTGCATCATCATATACATTACAGGCATTTGTTCATTTTTGTTAGAAAGAGCACTATTAAAGAAGTGATATCTTGCAAAGAAGTGATATTTTGCTCGTCCTAAACTTTTCAAATGAACTTTTGTGGTCATAACTCAAAAGATTAGCGAAACATATTTAAATAAGTATTCATCACTTTTTATTAATAAGGGGTATTTTAGTTATATAAAAATGGAAGAAATAAATAATAACCATCTGGATAAGGTCGACAAAAAGATATTGTCTGCTATTGAAATAAATGCACGTATACCCATCAGTGAATTGGCAAAAGTATCAAGAATATCAAGAACTATTGCAGAATATCGGCTAAAACAGCTGGAAAAAAAGGGAATTATTAGAGGATATTATTGTTTGCTTGACCCTTCAAAATTTGATTTAACTGTTTGGAAATTGTGGATTTCTCTTAGGTCAACCACTCGACTAGAAAGAACACAATTTTTTGAGTATATTGAAAAACATCTTAGGGTTTGGTGGTATGGAGAATGTGCAGGCATTTATGATGCGGTTATTTGTATACTGGCAAAGAATCCTCATGAATTTAATGCTTTCTTTAATGCACTTCAAGATAAATATGGAAAAATAATAACAGACTCAGCTATTCTGATAAATGTTAGTTTTGAATACCATACAAGAGGTTTTTTATTAAGTAAACATTCTAAACTTATAGAAAGTGCTTTCCAAGAGAAACCATTTTTGAAAAAGATATCCACTAATTCGTTTAAAATACTTCGCTTATTATCATATAACTCAAGAGTAAGCTATGTAGAATTATCTCACAAATCAAAGACAAATGTTAAGACAATAAAGAAGATTATTCAGGAATTAAAGGATTCTGGCGTTGTTGTATATTTTAGGCCTTCAATCAATACAGCAAAAATAGGATATGAATTTTATAAAGTTCTTCTTACATTGCACAATCCTAGAGGAGGGATTATTCCATCTATTGTTCAATGGGGTAGAGAACAACAAAATATTACTGCAATAATATTCTGCGTTGGCCCATGGCAGCTTGAGTTAGAAGTAGAAATTAATTCATTTAGAAACCTGTGCTCAATGTTAAATGAATTAAGAGACAAGTTTCCAGACGTTGTGAAAAGTTATGAAACCCTGCTAGTCACAAAAGAGGGAAATTATCAATTAGATTTAATCGATAGAATTGTAAGAATAGAATAATATACCACAGGTTATAATAGAAATATAACCAAAAGAACTAATCAACCATCTCAATCTCAATATGCAATCCTTCTGGGATAGGAACTCTCATAACAAGTCTTAAAGCACGCTCGTCTATGCCAAGATCAACAAGCCTTTTATGTATTCTCATTTCATATCTTTCCCATGTTGCAGTGCCGTTTCCGCAAGGACCTTTTCTTGTCGTCAATTTTAATCTTTTGGTTGGCAATGGGATTGGACCCCTAAGCTCTACGCCGGTCTTTTCTGCAATCTCATTAATCCTTTGGCATACTTCATTAATTTTGTTAATGTCAGTGCTTGCTAGTTTTATTCTTGCTTTTTGCATATTTTACCCCATGATTATACACATGTTAATCATGCTTAATATAAACTATAATTTAATATAAATTTGGAAATCTCACCCTCTTATTCTAATCCTCTTATTTTCTCACTATTTTTTAAACGAAAAGATAATTAATAAAAAAATAATTAAAAGTTTAATTTAAACTTTCTTTACCAAGTCAATGCACATACCGGCTGCAACAGTTGTTCCGCTGTCTCTTATAGCAAATCTTGCTAATTGTGGAATTTCTTTTTGCATTTCAATAACCAATGGAACCATTGGCTTGATCTTAACGATTGCCGCATCTCCATTCTTGATGAAATCTGGATTTTCAGCCAATACTTCGCCTGTTGCTGGATTTAGCTTTTTCAATATTGCTACAATTTGGCAAGCAACTTGTGCTGTGTGTATGTGAAATACTGGTGTATAACCAACAGTAACAACAGTTGGATGATTCAATACAACCATCTGCGCAGTAAACTCACTGGCAACAGTTGGTACATGATCAACATGTCCAAGTACATCTCCTCTGGCAATATCTTTCTTGCCGATGCCTCTTACGTTGAATCCAATATTGTCTCCTGGCTCTGCTCTGTCCATTTGTTCGTGGTGCATCTCTATTGATTTAACTTCACCTGTGATGCCTTTTCCTTCTCTGCCTGGAACAACAATGACTTTGTCACCAATCTTCATGACACCAGTTTCAACTCTTCCAACTGGAACAACACCAATACCTGTGATGTTATATACATCTTGGATTGGAAGTCTTAATGGCAAGTTTGTTGGTTTTTCAGGCTCTTTTAACAAATCCATTGCATCTAATAATGTTGGACCTTTATACCATGGCATCTTGTCTGATTTCTTAGCTACACCTTCGCCTGGGAAAGAAGCTACTGGAACGAACAAAATATTTTCTACTTTGTAACCAACTGTTTTCAATAATGTAGTAACATCTGCCTTGACTTTATTATAAGCATCTTCTTGGTAATTTTTCATATCCATCTTGTTGATAGCAACAATTAATTGCCCTACACCAAGTGTTCTGGAAAGGAAAACGTGCTCTTTTGTCTGAGCCATTACACCATCATTAGCTGCAACAACTAGAACACCAGCGTCTGCCTGTGATGCTCCTGTGATCATGTTCTTGACGAAGTCCCTGTGTCCTGGTGCGTCAATGATTGTGAAATAATATTTTGCAGTTTCAAACTTTTTGTGAGCTAAGTCAATTGTGACTCCTCTTTCTCTTTCTTCTTTCAAGTTATCCATTACGAATGCAAATTCAAAGCCAGCTTTACCCAATTCCTGAGCTCTGTCTTTTAATTTTTTCATAGCTTGCTCATCAATATTCTTTGTATCGAATAATAAACGTCCTACTGTGGTAGATTTACCATGATCTACGTGTCCAATAAATACAATGTTCAAATGTACCTTTTTTGTTGCCATAGTCTTGCCTCCGTATTCTTTTACCCAAAATAAACCTAAATTGACCTTGTTTTCTTTTTTTTAGTCCTATTTGATTTTGAGAGCATTTTAGTGTATAAAATGGGTTGATTTATAAATTTATTGGTTTGGGTTTCTGAAAAGTTTAGTTAGAATTAATGATAATAATTGGTTTATTAGTGATTCAAATGGAATATTGGGGTGGATCTGTTTTCGTAAACTGATGTGCCATAGCAGAACTAATTAATTCTTCAACATTTTTTGGGCTAAATGGCTTTTTTAAATATCCTATAACTCCAAGTTTACTGAAAGCTTTTACATTTTCAGCTTCAAAATATCCACTCATCAAACAGAATCTAGCATCTGACTTTTTAGCAATTATCCTCTTACAAAGATCCAAGCCGCTCATCCCAGGCATGTTTACATCAGAAATAATAAGATCATAATCACTTGATTCATATAATCCTAATGCTTCCTCAGCACTTGTAACAATAGTTGGGTTATGCCCACTTGCGTTAAGATATATTTCAAGAAGCTCAGTTATTGCACTTTCATTATCCACTACAAGAATATTTAAACTTGAATATGTTGTTGATGGTTGTGGTGTTTCTCTTTGTGTCCCTGTCACAGATTCTGCTAATTTTGCAGCCTCTGCCATTGGTAAATATATTTGGAATGTTGTTCCTGTTCCCCTGTCTCCTCTTGGTTCTGTTCTTGTCAATACATTAATATGTCCATTATAATCACTTACTATCTTCCAGACATTAAACAAACCTAAACCAGTTCCTGTTTGTTTTGTTGTAAAATACGGCTCAAATATTTTTTCCATTGCTGCTGGAAGTATTCCTGGACCATTGTCTGATACTGAAAGCAATACATAAGAGCCTTCTGGAATTTCACCATGGCTTCCAAAAATAGTTGGTATATCTACATTTTGTGTTACAATTGTTATATTTCCATTAGTTGTATTAATTAAACTAATTAAATTAGTTGGATTATCTAGATTAATTAAATTAGTTATATTGGTTGAATTATCTGGAGCAGAAGCGTTTGCAATAGCTTCGCCGGCATTTTGAATTAAGTTAGATATAATTCTATAAATTTGAATGGAATGAGCAGAGACTAAACGGTCTGTTTTTAATTCATAGTTTAAATGATATCCTGATTTTGTTGCTAAAGAGCCCATTGTATTAACAACATCAGTTGCAATTTTATTAACATCTAGAATCTCTGGTTGATCTGTAACCGTATATCCATTTAATCTTTGTACAAGCTCTTGTGCTCTTTCTGCTGCACCCGTTATAATTCCTAATTTTGCAGTTAACTCTTGTGGTTTATCGCCTAAAATAGTTTCAAGTTCTTTATGGCCTGCAAATGCAGCGATTATAACACTACTTAAACCTTTTGCAAGCTCAACATTCCCAAGAATTGCAGTTAGTATATTATTAAAATCATGAGCCATGCCAACTGCTGTTCTGACAGACGCTTCTAATGCTGCATTTTTTTCAGCTGCTTCATGTAGCTGCCTTCTCTCAGTGATATCTCTAATAAACCCATAATACACAACATTAGTCTCATCTACTTTTCTGAGAACCGCCCCTATTTTACAAAGCCGTTCTTCACCATCTTTTCTCCTCAGCTTTACTTCATAATCCTTTATTTCGCCATCTTTTACTAAAGTTTCTAAAAGATGTTTTCTATCTTTTGGGTCCACGTACAAATCAGGAGCTTTAACATTAATAATTTCTTCTCGTGTATAGCCGAATAATTCCAAGAACTCTTCATTAAACCCTATAAAATTACCTTTTTTATCTGTAATATATAATGGAAGCGGAATTCTCCAGAAAAGAAAATCTACATCAGATTGTTTTATGCCGTTAGGCATACCGCAGCTAACGCATTCTTCTATTCCTGACCTTCTTTCACATCCGCCATTTCCTGTTTTCTCAGCAACGCCGTTCATTATTAATCCCTACCTGTTGATATTAAATTTATAATATACTAAAAGTGATTAATTTTCGAACAAATCAATCACTTTTGTATATACAAAAGTGCAAAATAATGTTCGATTATTTTGCACTTTTAGTATATTATTATTTATTTTTTTACTTTATAGATTATTTAACTTATTACTCTCCTAATTACTAAATGATTTTTATCATTACACCTGTTGTAGTACAACTTTAACACAACTCTTTTAATAACTCTTTAACACATCTTTTACATAAAAATAAATGTAACAAAAAAGAAAGGTTTACTGGTTCTCTGTCAGTCCTTTTCTGTCTCTAATCTGCTTGATGACTTTCATCTGCATTTCTTCAGGCAGTTTCTCAAATGATTGGTTGATGACAGATGAGCTTCCTCTTCCTTCTGTTGCTGACCTTAAATCATTGCTCATCCCAAACATCTCTGCGACAGGTATTTTTGCAGTTACTTCAATTGTGTTTCCTTCCTGTTTCATGTCAAGCAATTGCCCTCTTTTGTTTCCAACCAATTTTGAAAGCTCGCCCATGTATTCTTGAGGCGCTTCTAATAATAATGTTTGAACTGGCTCGAACATCAATGGCCTTGCATTTCTCATTGCATCTCTGATACCATCTCTAACAGCAGGATAAACCTGCGCAGGACCTCTATGAATAGCATCTTCGTGCAATTTACAATCAGTCATTATTACCATAACTTTTACACATGGCTCTCTTGCAAGAGGACCAGCCTTCATTACATCTTCAAACATATCCATAATCATTTCCACAATTTCACCAATATAAACCTGACCTCTTGTAGCTTCAAAGAATAGGTTTCCGTTGAAAACATCCTTTATTTTCGGTGCAAGTTTAGAATCTATACCTAAATCTATTAACTTGTCTCTGATTGCAAAATCTTTCTTTTTGCATCTGCCAGTTGGTACCTCTCCTTTTTTAATTGCTTCAACAATATTATCTGGGACAGTCGCGACCTTAAAGAACAGATGATTGTGTTTATTAGGCGACTTGCCCATAAACTCTTCGCTTTCTTTTGTTATAGTTTCCCTGTAAACAACAATTGGCTTTGAAGTTTTTACTTCTACACCTTTCTCTGTTTTGATTCTGTTTTCTATAACTTCCAGATGCAGCTCGCCCATACCGCTCATCAAATGCTCTCCTGTTTCTTCATTGATTTCAATTACTATGCATGGGTCTTCTTTCTGTACAATTCTAAGAACATCAATTAATTTAGGCAAATCGCTTGGCTTGGCAGCTTCAATTGCTTTTGTAACAACCGGCTCAAATATATGTGTAATCTCTTCAAAAGGAGTTTCTACTTTTGCGCTAGTGATAGTTTCGCCTGGCATAGCCTTTAATCCAGCCACACCAACTATATTGCCCGAAGGAACATTGTCTACAATCTCTCTTTTTGCGCCGTTGTATATATAGACCTGCTGCAACCTTAATTCTTTCTGCGCTTTATTAAGGAATGCAGGCATACCTTTGCTAAGTGTACCACTAAATAATCTTCCTGCTGAAATTTCTCCTGCCTGTGGATCTACAACAATTTTTGTAATAATAAAATAAACAGGGCCATTTGGATTGCATGCTAGCAGCGATTTACCGTCTTCACTTTCAATATCTCCTTTCCATATTCTCGGAATTCTGTATTTTTGCGCAAATACAGGGTTTGGCAGATGCTGAATAACTGCATCTAGAATGACTTCATGCAGAGGCGCTTTTTTTTTCAATGCTTTAATGGCATCTTCATCTCCAGATTTATACGCGTCAATAATCTCCTTGAAAGTTATTCCTTTTTTCTGCATGTACTTTAATGATAACGCCCAGTTGCTGAATGCACTACCGAAACAAACACTGCCGTCTTGTACATTGACCTGCCATTTTTCTCCATATTCAGGTTCTGCAATCTGCCTGATAAGCTGGTTAACTTCCATGATAATAGCTGCAAGCCTTTGCTGCATTGCCTCTGGAGTTAATTGAAGCTCTTTAATTAATCTGTCAACTTTGTTAATGAATAGAATAGGTTTAACTCTTTCTCTTAATGCCTGTCTTAATACTGTTTCTGTCTGCGGCATGACGCCTTCAACAGCGCAGCATAATACAATAGCTCCGTCTACTGCTCTCATAGCTCTTGTTACGTCTCCGCCAAAATCAACGTGGCCAGGAGTATCAATTAAATTAATCAAATGTTCATTACCATCACAATTATGAACCATTGAAACGTTTGCAGCGTCAATAGTTATGCCTCTTGTTTTTTCATCCTCGTGAAAATCCAGAACACAGGCTTTTCCTGCAAGATCCTCTGACATCATTCCAGCGCCGAATAAAAGATTGTCTGAAAATGTTGTCTTGCCGTGGTCAATATGCGCAGCAATAGCAATATTTCTAATCTTATCTTGGCTTGTCATTAACCTTTTTACTTTGTCAACCATTTTTTCTGCCATGAAAATTACCTCCTAAGATGACTAAAAAACCAGCAATTAATTACAAATTGGATCTTATACCCTGCAGCTTGCTGCGATATTGTACCCTATTTGTAATCTTGAAAATGTCGGTCACGAAGTGATGAATTTGCCGCATACCGCGGAGCTTGCTCCGGTTCGGTAGGCAAATTCAAGACATTTTCTTTGATTTTATTTTATCTTTATTCTATTTTATTCTATTTACTAATTTTTACTGATTATAATGTCGGACATAAATATTTATTGAAAATTTAATGAATTAAATTTTCAATAAATATTTACGTCACTTACTATATATCTTTATTTTATCTTGTATGCACTTCATGAACTGCCTTATATGTGAACAGCTCATCTTTGGTAAACCATAATTTTATCTCTTTTTTTGCTTCTTCTGGTGTACCTGATGCATGAATAAGATTTTTTATTGATATTCCTTTTGTGTCTGCAAATTCATATGAATGTATTGCAAAATCTCCTCTGATAGTGCCTGGAGCGGATTTTTTTGGTTCTGTTTCACCGCACATTTTTCTGATGATGTGAACAGCATCTATTCCCTCAACAACAAGCGCAAGCACCGGACCAGAAGTGATGTACTCTTCAAGGCTTTTATAAAACGCCTTTTTTGTATGCGCATCATAATGCTTTGCTGCAAATGTTTTGTTTATCCAAACCATTTTTGCACCAATCATCTTAAGTCCTGCTCTTTCAAAGCGGTGGATGATTTCGCCAATTAAACCGCGCTCAACAGCGTCTGGTTTCAATAAGACTAATGCACTTTCAATCATGTTATTCACCTTGTTTTTTTCGTTTTGATGTTTTATTTGATTTCTGAATTATTTTTTAATTTCTTTTCGGATTTATTTTTTTTATTCAGTCAAATTATTTAATGGATTTAATTATCAATTATTTCACTTTGTCTTTTCTGCTTTTTCGCCTGATTTTTTTTGTTTGTGATATGTTACAGTCCATTTAGTCAAGTGCGGCTTTCTGTTTAATTTAAACATGTTCATCTCGCATCTGTGAGAGCAAAAATTAAATATCTTGCCGTCGTTTTTTACAAACATTGTTCCAGTGCCTCTTGGAATCATGTTTTCACAAAAACTGCATTTTACCATGATAATAACCTCCTATATTTAGGTACTAGGTGTTGGTGCTGAGTGCTAGTTACGATGAATTTATCGCCGCTAGCACCTATCACTCAACAATTAGCATCCATAATCTGATTTTATTGTGAACCTCGTCCAGCATTAGTTAATTGTTTAGCTTCAATTTCTGTTTCTCTTAGCATTAGCATGTCTCCAACCTGTACAGGACCTTTAACGTTTCTTCTGATGATTTTGTTGGCATCTCTGCCTTCAAGAATCTTGCATCTTACTTGTGTTGCTTCTCCTCTTGTTCCTGTTCTTCCTACTATTTCTTCAACTCTTGCAGGCCATGCCTGAGAGAATTGAGCAGTGCCTTTTTTTACTTCTTCTTCCTGGCCTTTTTTTCTTAATTTTTTTTCAGGCCTTTTTTCTTGTCCTTTGTCTTCCATGTTCTCACAGCTCACTTAATTATTTAGCTAATTCTTTTAAAATGTTTTTTGCTTCTCCTTCAGCAACAATTGCTACAGCAGTTGTGCCGACTGGAAGTCCAGCAGCAGTGCCAAGCTCTTCTTTAGTGGAAACTTTAAAGCATTTTATGCCTTTTTCCTTGCATAACAATGGCAAATGCATTACAATTTCCGGAGGTGTAACATCTCCTGCGTAAGCAACAAGCTTTGCAGTTCCTCTTTCAATTGTCTTTGTTACCTCGTTTGCTCCTTTCTTTATTTTACCAGTAGTTCTAGCTATCTCAATAGCTTCCAATACTTTATCCAACATTTCTTTGCTTGCTTCTTCAGTCATGTGAATTACCTCCTAAATCAACTCAATTAGAGTTAACTATCTTATTTACTATTATAAATTATAAGATTAAAAGAATTCTTTTAACCTCATTCAAGCCATCAGGCTCTCGCCATTAGACTCTCATTAGTCATAGGTATTATCATACACTATAATCATACACTAATATATATTATTATTGGTGGGGTTATGGGTTATTTATAAATGTTATTGTTCAGATTGTAAAATATTTTTTGTTCAGTTCTTGGCATGTCCAACACGTTCATGAAGAAATGAGTAAAACGTAGAACGTAAGACGTTAGACGTAGGAAGTTAGACGTACGTTTGATAAAAACATTAAGATTTCGTTCTGCCGTTAAACGACGTCAAACGTCTAACGTCAAACAGTTAATTCATGAATAACAATGTTTTTAAAACGAGTTATATTACTTCTAAGGGACTGCTATAAAATAAATTGCCAATTTCAACCAATTGTATAATTCCATTGCGGATTAATTTTGTGCCTTACAAGATTAATTTTTTCAAAATCTTCATCTGAAACTTTTTTCTTTATCTCATAAATATTCTTATCAATTTTGGCTCTTATTTTCAATCCTT
>Ga0209211_10011439_pt1 | contig 11337 bp, 5 predicted proteins | sample RifGroA2_FD_183992 | JGI IMG/M metagenome (GOLD analysis project Ga0209211, IMG submission 183992) | Groundwater microbial communities from Rifle, Colorado, USA - Groundwater A2 (SPAdes) (version 2) | ecosystem: Environmental > Aquatic > Deep subsurface > Groundwater | place: Rifle, Colorado...
TAACATTTAATTGTTTACTTACTGACAATTCTGCTCTTGTCAATACCACTCTTTATGGAAATTGGAGTGGAGGTTGGCATGCCAATGAAACAAAGAGCGTGACCGGAACTCAAAACACAACAACATTTGCCAAAAATATGCCTGACGGCACGTACAAATGGAATTGCCTCGCTGCAGATAACGAAGGAAGCACTGCTTTTTCCTCTGCTAATTATACATTCACGAAAGACACAACAACACCAACTGTTTCCGGCATCAGCAGCGGAACTCCCGCCTCTTCGACAATAACAATCACCTGGACCAGCAGTGAAACAACGAATGCAAGTGTCAATTACGGAACATCTTCATCTCTCGGAACAACGGTAACGAATACCACACGAACAACAGCACATCGCATCACGATCAGCAGTTTAACTGCATCAACAAGTTATTCTTATAACATCACTTCTTGTGACTACGCAGGTAATTGCAATACCACCGGACCAAATTCAGTCACGACCGCAGCAGGTTCCAGTTCTTCAAGCAGTAGTAGTTCCTCAAGCTCATCAAGCGGAGGAGGCGGTGGTGGAGGAGGAGCAGGAACGACAACTACAACATCAACAGAAGAGAGTACAACTGAAAGTACCGATACTGGTTCCGCAGCATCAAGTTCTTCTGGAGGAGGTAGTAGTACTCCAGAAAATGTAACACCAACGCCCGCGGCACAACCAATAACATTCACCGCAACAGTTAATCTTAGTAAAGACAAATCGAGTACCATCAAAATTGAGGATGCAACAATCTCGATCAAACAATTAGAAATAGATTCCGATGCTGATAGAGAAATAACGTTTGAGATTATTTACTTCCCAACCAAACCAGAAAATGTGACCGAACTACGCAATGCGTATCAGTATCTGCAGATTAAATCACTTTTAACGGAAGATGAATTCAACAAAGGAAAAATTACATTCAAAGTACCTAATACCTGGCTCTTGCAAAACAATTATCTCGAACAAACAGTAGCATTACAAGTATTCAAAAATGGTGAATGGAAAGAAGTGAAAGCAAAATTTGTCAGCAAAGATCAAGAAGGAGTAATGTATCAATCAAAGATTAGTGAGTTATCGTACTTTGCTATTACCGCAAAATCAGAACTAGAATTGAGCTGGTTTAAGTCATTGATCCCACCAAAAATTGGGACGCGAGAATTTGTTTTATTTGGAATTATTATTGGAATCGCAATTCTTGTAGCAGTTTATTTCCTCGTCCGCGAGAAAGATGAACCGGAAGAGTAAATAAAAAATCATCCACGTGGAAGAGCACGAAGACGTCTGTTTTCACCGATGCCATGGAGAAGTGCGTCACGAACATGGACAGGAAGAGACGCTGCTCTGCTTTCCAAAGAATCAATTATTGATGATTCAACAGTAAAAAGTGATGAAGCAACCATTTCTAAGATACGTAAATCTGTTTGTTCTTGTTGTAATAATCGAGCAAAATCATCGACAGCAGATTCACGTCGTAACACCTGCGGAAGAACTGTGCGCAGATAAATCCCCTCAGAGAGATCTAATTGCCGCGACCAAAATGGAACATCAAGATACTGTGGATCAAGTACCTGTAAACAGCGCTCATATGAATCATGATCTTGTCGGTCAGTCTGCTCGAAACGAGGACGAGCCTCAAGCACATCAAGAAATCGCAGGAGCATGTCATTCCCAAAATACGACCGCGCAGAAGAAACTTTATGTTTTAGACCATTGACAAGAAGAAACAATTCAGATAGGGGTTCTTCTCCATCAATCCAATTCTCTCCGCTTCCTCTACTTGAATTTGAATTGTGAGTATAGGCATCATCTAAACATTGAGCCAATCCAACATAACTTACCCTTTGCGGTTCTGCCTGCATCCGAGGGATAACCGCATTGAAAACAGAATGAGGAATCTCATACGAAGGACCAACCCAGGGAAGAAGAAAATCACGAGAAACATCAGGATGTAAATGATCACGAACCCATTCCGCCCACTCTGGTGCAGTTAACGTTTCAACACTGGTAATATCAACGACACCGGGAATTCCAGGATCCGTAACGATTTTTTGATGATAAGCCATTGTAGAAAGGAAACAGTATGTAATTTTTAAATATTATCATTATTTAGTGATTATTGCAGGTAAATTATATAAATAAAAACCATTTGAAATTTTCATGAGAGCATCCGACATCAGTGTAACGAACATAGAACAAGTATTTGTAATTTATAGAGAACTTCTTGACCCAGATGGAACGAATTTAAAATACTCTTTTGTTACACCTAGTCAAGTTGTCGAAGGACTACAAGAAGTTCTAGACGGAGATGACAATGCTCGGCATCAACTAACAGAGGGATATCGTATCGGCACTAAATGGGGAGATGATGAAAAACTCGCATTGGAGATAGAAAGAAATAGATTAAGAATTTTTATTCGAACAAACCTGCCACCGGGGCATCCAGATGAAAAAGCATCAGAGAATGATTACGATGAATTCGAACGAAGAGTAAGAGCATATTTTAAAGGAGATATTCTTGTTTAAAGAAGATTAATCGAGACTCTGCTGATAAAAAAATTCAACTCTTAAAAAACCCACAATAGAAATGTTTATAAAACAAAACCAAATTTAATCAGAAAAATGAAACGCAGTTCACGACGTTGGAAGAAAAAAGGGCAAATGCGCTGGAAATGGCAGCGTAAAAAGCTCAAGAAGTTGAAGCGTCGAAGAAAAGTGCAAGCGGCATAGTTTTTCTGATTTTTTTTTTGAAAAATTTTTTTCTCGACGAGAAGAGTCGATGTGGAGAACACATTATTTATCGTCGAAACAATTAATTTTCACCGAAGAGAAACATTTATAAACAACCCCCTTTCCATAAACGATCACACATGTGCGCTCAATTAATCTTGAGTGTGAATAAGGTGATCCAATTTTCCGATGTAGACAAATTGCGACCGAACATAAGATCAAATTTTTTCTTAACCCAATTAATTCCTGTTGATCCTGCAGGAGATTGCTGCTATAGGAGTTCGATTAAGCCATGCAAGTCAGAGGGCCGCAAGGCACAGGCTGAATGCTCAGTAACACGTCAATAATCTGCCCTTAGGCTCGGGACACCCTTGGGAAACTGAGGCTAAACCCGAATAGGGAACTGATACTGGAATGTTCTGTTCCTTAAAGGTAACACCTAAGGATGAGTTGGCGGCTGATTAGGCTGTTGGCGGTGTAAAGGACCACCAAACCTACGATCAGTACGGGCCCTGAGAGGGGTAGCCCGGAGAGGGGTACTTAGACACTGACCCCAGCCCTACGGGGTGCAGCAGGCGCGAAACCTTTCCAATGTGCGCAAGCGCGAGAAGGGAACTCCTAGTGCTTAGGCTTATGCCTGGGCTTTTGCCAACTGTAAATAGGTTGGCGAATAAGTGGTGGGTAAGACGGGTGCCAGCCGCCGCGGTAACACCTGCGCCACAAGTGGTAATCATTTTTATTGGGCCTAAAGCGTTCGTAGCCGGATATGTAAGTCTTTGGTGAAATCGTTGCGCTTAACAAAACGGCGCGCTGGAGATACTGCATGTCTAGGGACCGGGAGGGGTAAGGAGTATTCCTGAGGGAGCGGTAAAATATGCTGCTAAGCATTTTCAATGTGCTAAGCACATTTACAGTGTTATAATCTCAGGAGGACTACCTGTGGCGAAGGCGCCTTACCAGAACGGGTTCGACGGTGAGGAACGAAAGCTAGGGGAGCAAACCGGATTAGATTCTGGGGCTTTTGGATGATTTTTATTTTTTTGCTTGATAAAAAATTACTAAAATAAAAGTCGAGATTATCAAAAGCATCAAACCCAGTTAAAGACCCGAGTAGTCCTAGCCGTAAACGCTGTGAACTAGATGTTACATATCCTACGGGGATGTGTAGTGTCGAAGCGAAGGTATTAAGTTCACCGCCTGGGAAGTACGGTCGCAAGGCTGAAACTTAAAGGAATTGGCGGGAGAGCACCACAAGGAGTGCGGCGTGCGGTTTAATCTAACTCTACGCAGAGCATCTTACCAGCGGCGACGGCAGGATGAAGGTCAGGCTAAATGTCTTACCTAACGAGCCGAGAGGTATTGCATGGCGGTCGTCAGCTCGTGCCGTAAGGTGTCCTCTTAAGTGAGGTAACGAGCGAGACCCATGTCCATAATTGCTAGCAGGTGCTTTGGCATGACTGAGCACATTATGGAGACTGCCTTGGAAACAAGGAGGAAGGTGTGGGCCACGGTACGTCTGTATGGTCCGAATCTGCTGGGCTACACGCGCGCAACAATGGCAAGGACAATGGGATGCAACTCCGAAAGGAGGAGCTAAACCTCGAAACCTTGTCTTAGTTTGGATTGAGGGCTGTAACTCGCCCTCATGACAGCGGAATTCCTAGTAATCGGGCTTCATCACGGCCCGGTGAATATGTCCCTGCTCTTTGCACACACCGCCCGTCAAACCAACCGAGTTGGATTTAGGTGAGATGCAGCTTCGAGTTGCATCAAATCTAGATTCGGTGAGGTGGGTTAAGTCGTCACAAGGTATCCGTAGGGGAACCTACGGATGGATCACCTCCTTTTTTTATTTTTATCATCGTCATAGAACAATAACAATCTTTGGGCCCGTAGCTCAGGGGTACTTCGCACTGGCGAAGTGTCCAGCGAAGCCCAAGAGAGCGCCTGCCTTGCAGGATGAATGTATCTCAGAAAGCAGGAGGCCTCGGGTTCAAATCCCGACGGGTCCATTCCTTCAAGAAGGAACATGTTCCCGACAATCTCCTCAAGAGACTGGAGGGTTGAGTAAGTGTCTTCAAAAACGAAACTGTTTTTGGCGGCAGTCTGGTTAAGATATGATCACGCACAACGTTAGTGTGCGGCAACGACGTTAACATCATATTAATGAGCCATATGTAGGTCAAACACATCAATCAGGTACACTACTAGATGGATGACTAGGCTCGAAACGCCGATGAAGGACGTGACAAGCTACGAAATGCTCCGGCGAGTCGAATGTAGACTTTGAACCGGAGATCTCCGAATGAGTCTTCTCATACAGACCCATTAGGGTCAGGGAACGCAGGGAATTGAAGCGTCTTAGTACCTGCAGGAAGAGAAATCAATTGAGATGCCGTGAGTAACAGCGAGCGAAAGCGGCACAGTTTAAACCGAATCCGTTATCGCAAGGTAATGGAAATGTGGTGTAGTGGACTTCCTTTTCCATCGCTTTTTTGACTAGAAGTATTCTGGAACGAAGCACGATACAGGGTGATAGTCCCGTATAGGAAAGAAAAGCGGTCTTGGAAGTATCCGAAGTACTACTTCTTGAAATTGAAGTGGGAATCTGGAGGGCATTAACCTCTAAAACTAAATACGTGTCGAGTCCGATAGCGAATAGTACCGTGAGGGAACGTTGAAAAGAACCCTTAACAGGGAGTTAATGATTCTGAAATCTAGTAGTTATAGTATGTCAGGGCTGTACGCAGTTCTGACGTGCTTTTTGAATAAAGGGCCAGGGAGTGTATTTTTGTGGCAAGGATAATCTGTAAAAGGGCATCCGCAGCGAAAGCAAAACCCCGCAGGTAACGAGGGGGAAGGTGTGAAAGCGCCTTAAGTCACAAGAGTACGACCCGAAACCAAGCGATCTATTCCTGGGTAAGGTGAATCGAGGGTAACACCTCGTGGAGGCCTGAAGAGGTTCTACGTGCAAGTGTTCTTCTAACCTGGGATTAGGGGTGAAAAGCCAATCGAGCTTGGCAATAGCGGGTTCCTGCCGAAATTGACCTTAGTCAAGTCTCGGATGAGATAGTTGTGGTTGTAGAGCTACGGATAAAGGATTTAGGCGGGGAAACCTGTCGGTCCTCTGTCCAACTCCAAATGCTGCAACATCGTAGACTCCGGGAAACAGGGAATGTTGGGGTAAACTTCATTCCCGAGAGGGGAACAACCCCGACTATGGTTAAGGTCCCTAAGTATTCGCTCAGTGATAAAGGGTTAAGGGTGTTTATGATCTGAGACAGCGAGGAGGTTGGCTTAGAAGCAGCCATCCTTTAAAAAGTGCGTAACAGCTTACTCGTTGAGGTCGTGAGCCCCTAAGATTGACGGGTCTAAGCGAATCACCGATACCATAGACCACGATAAGTGGGTGTAGGCAGGCGTCTTTATAGGGTAGAAGCGCCATCGTAAGTTGGCGTGGACCTGTATGGAATGAATATCCTGGTGGTAGTAAGATCTAAGCAGAGTGTGAATCTCTGCCATCGTAAGGGCAAGGGTTCCTTGGCAATGTCGATCAGCCAAGGGTTAGTCGATCCTAACTTACCTCGTAACCGAGTAATGGAAAGGGAAAACGGTTAATATTCCGTTACCATTATCGTATGCGTGGCAACACAAGTTCTATTTCCGACCTTTCGGGATAGGGCGACGCACTTCGTCTGGTGCGTGAATGCTGATAAATCAGGGGAGTATCATAACGATGAGAACTTGATTAAACTGCAGAACAGCAGGCCTATGGTCTGTTCGCTTGATTCCTGGAAGCCGTGAAAAGGGAATAGAAATAAATCGATAGTGATCGTACCCAGAACCAGCACTGGTGCCCCTAGATGAGAAGTCTAAGATGTGAGAGTGTAACCTAGTTCAGGGAATTCGGCAAATTAGTCCCGTACCTTCGGTATAAGGGATCCCTGTATTCGTATTCGAATGAGTGCGATTTCAGGGCTTAGTGACAAAGGTGATCCGACTGTTTAACAAAAACACAACTTTCTGCTGAGTCGTAAGGCTATGTATAGAAAGTGACATCTGCCCAGTGCCAGTACTTTAAGCCTCGTTTCAACGGGGTGAAGAGCTGGTAAACGGCGGGAGTAACTATAACTCTCTTAAGGTGAAATACGTTGCCTTAAGTCCCAGTGTGTTAAACAGATACCAAGAAAAAATGGGATAAATGCGCAAAATGAGGAACATCATTTTGGCACACAAAAATTGGTAACAATTTTTCGTGAATTTGGCTATTTGCTGGAACATCTCGAAGAAATTTTCTAGTAATTTGTTTTGGTAACAAAATAAATATCTAAAAACGAAAATGGAGAGACAATCAGCAGGAAAGATTTCTTAGTAATAAGAAAAATCCTCAGAGACTGCATGCCAAACAAACAGCAATGTTTGAAGATACAGTCCGAACACAGCAGCGATGTTGTGAGATTACTAGAAATAGTTAATCCGATTCTTGAAAAAGAATTCGTAACAAACGTGAGCGTAATACCTTGTCGGTTGATTGCCGACTTGCATGAATGGTGTAACGAGATCGCCACTGTCCCGAGCTAGATTCTCCCGAACTCTCCTTCCTGGTGCAAAGGCCAGGGATTCCCAGTGGGAAGCGAAGACCCCGTGAAACTTTACTGTAGCCTGTCGTTGTGGTGCGGTTTTTGGTATATAGCGTAAGTGGGAGCTGTTTGAGGCTATTGTCGTCAGAGAATAGCTGAGGCGTCAATGTAACACCACTTATTAAGTACTGCATTGCTTACCTCGCAAGAGGGACACCGATTGGTGGACAGTTTGGCTGGGGTGGCACGCTGTTGAAAAGATATCAATAGCGCCCAATGGTTGACTCATCCGGTTTAGAAATCCGGAGTGGAGTGCAAGGGCATACGTCAGCCTGATTGAATTTCAAACATAACGAACTTCAAACACGAAAGTGTGGCCTAGCGAACTCCCGTGCCTTCTTAATGAGGGCCGGGAATGACTGAAAAGTTACTCCGGGGATAACTGAGTTGTCGCGCCCGAGAGTTCATACTTGTGTTTGTGACAAAAATCATAAACCAAGAGAATAGATCGACGGCGCGGTTTGCTACTTCGATGTCGGCTCTTCCTATCCTGGCGGTGCAGAAGCTGCCAAGGGTGGGGGTGTTCACCCATTAAAAGGGATCGTGAGCTGGGTTCAAAACGCTGTGAGGCAGTTTGTTTGATATCTACTGGGAATGTTGGGTGTCTGAAAGGAAGGACCTCTTAGTACGAGAGGAACGGAGCGTTCGTAGCCTCTGGTAGACCGATTGTCTGACAAGGCAGGTCGGGCAGCCACGCTATAAGGGATAAATGCTGAAAGCATCTAAGCATGAAACCCGCCTTGAAAAGAGACACCTTAGGACACGGCAAGAACAGCCGTTTGATAGAAGTGATGTGTACGCACGAAGGCAACGACGTGTTCAGCATGCACTTACTAACGTCCATAAATTTTTGATGTTTTGACCTACATATGGTTTTCATTACTTTCTTTAGTGCAAACTAAAGACTGTATCACACACTTTCTCCGCAAGGAGAATTTTTTTTCTTTTTCTTATGAAAAACTGATAGATAGTTCTCCAAAAATGACACTCATTGATTACTTCAGTATTCTTGATAGCGAAGATTTTCCACCGACAAAAGCATACGTTCATTCTTTGGGATTTAAAGAAGTATATCAGAGTTCAGTAGCGGAAGCAAGATCTCATCTGGAAGAAAGTTTAAGAAGAATTGGTAAAATTGATCGACGAGAATTAGTAAGATCATTACCTCACCATCCCATTGACACATCATACTTTATTTGTATACTCTGGGGAATTCCAGATAGTTCAAAAAAAGTTATTGATTGCTCTGGATACACCAATTATACTGGTTGGCCAGGAAATCCAGATCAATATAGTTTTGTCTTACAAAGAGTTAATACCTGTGGTGATGGTGTTATCGTTCTTGGCATGGAAGAAGAACATCGTAGAAAAACAAGGGGTTTAAAAGAATTTCTCAAAGAAGGAATTGATCTTAGAGAATTAAACAGGAGAATACAACCAAGAAGCTAATGAGTCTTTACGGATTAGATTTTATTCAGGATAATGAAGAACGATTTTTTCTTATTGAAATAAATGGAGTTTTCTCCGGAATGCGTGGTTTCAGGCAAATTTATGGGGATAATAGAGTTCAAGAAAGAGCATATTCACAATTACAAGAAAGGTTTGGCACTATAACAGTTAATGATGGAACCTACTGGAGAGAGAAATTCAAAAAGGAACATCCAGTATATTGTCTTCTTGGAGATGTGATCAGAAATTTTCCTTGGTTGCATCGTATTTTGTTTCCTTTATCTCGTGAATTACGCTCACCAAAAGCACTTTTAGATTGGACAATTGATGGAGTCGAAGATAAACAAAGCTTTGAATCACCATTTCCGATTTATAGGGGTCAAGAAAGTACAATCATTAGCCTTACCACAGAAGATGATTTACCTCACCCTCTTGTAAATCCACACATCGCAGAGTCAGTCACAAAAAATAAATTTTATCAGCATCGTATACTAAAAAGATCAGAGTTAAGGGAACTACTTCCACCATCAGCATTGGTAGGACTTGGCTGGGTTCACGAACCAGAATTAGATGCTCTTCTTGTAGAAGGAGATGATTTTATCATAAAACCATTACAAGGAAAACAAGGCGAAGGTATTAAACGGATTACATCAAAAGAAATCGAAGAATTTCGGAAGGTTGCTGGCCCAATAGACTCTGATCATCTTTCCCTTACTTCACCAAAACCCGAACGCTATCTTGAAAATTGTATTCGTGAAAGTATTTTCAGCTGTCAAACGGGACTTGCTCTCATTCAACCGTTCATTGATTCAACAAAATTAATTAATGGTGAAACCAATTATACTTGTATTCGAGCAATTGTCTGTAATGGAAAATTTATTGATGCTTACGAACGATATGGTTCAGAACCTCGAGTCAATTTATCACGAAATGCACAAGCCCGACCATTTCACGCCGATGGGTTTGATGATCTTTGTGAACGAACTGTTGCAATTTATGAAGAACAGTGTGCAAAATATGATCTTACACAATTTAATGCTCAAATATGGGAGGAATACTTCGAAGAAGTTGGACCGCGAGTTCATCGCAAACTAGATTTAGAGACAGAAATATTATCAGAACTTGTGACTATTATGAATGCAATGCGACGTTAAAACTATTTCTTCGCTTTACCTTTCTTTTCCTCTTTCCTTTCCTTTTTCTCAGCACCTAACTTCATAATCGTCTTACAGGCCGGATAGCCAGAACAACCTAAAAACGCGCCATACACAGAACGACGTAAGACCATTGGTTTTTCACATTTAGGACACTTTTTATCCATACTCTGCTGCTCAATCTTCTTTGCTTCTTTAGAATCTTCAGACACTTTCGAAGAACACTGCGAATTAAGACATGTTTCCTGCATTCTCCTTCCTCGTGCTGCAATTTGAATGATCGGAGAAGAACATTTATCACAGACTTTCCCTGTTGACTTAACTAACCCTTTCCCGGGAAGTTTAAAAGTAATTTTACAATCTGGATATTTATCACACCCAACAAAGCGGCCGAATTTACTAAACTTAATTGCCAACGTCCCACTGCAAGAACATTTACCAATATAATTTTGTTCACTCCGTGTTTCATGGATGGATTTTACAATCTCCTGACCAATTGATTTCTCTTTCTTCTTAAAGTCGCTTAACAACACCGTCAGAATTTTCTTCGCTTCTTCCAGAACATGATCTGGTTTTTCTTTCCCTTCACGAATTTGTTCCATCCGCTCTTCAAAGTCAGCCGTCAGCTTCTCATCCACAATCGTCGGAGCATATTTTTCTAGAATAACAACTGTTTCCATCCCTAACTTTGAAACTGTAATTTGAACCCCCTCAATATATCCCCTTTCAAAGAGTCTTTCCAAAATATCAGCACGAGTTGCTTTCGTTCCTAAGTTTCGTTTCTCTAACTCTTTGATAATAGAAGATTGGTTATACCGATTAGGAGGTTGTGTTTCTTTACTCTCCGCTTTAATTTCCGAAACAACAATAGTCTCTCCCTCTTTCATATTGGGAAGAGTAACTTCATCAACTTTCACATACGGTTTATAGTACACATGCCAATTCTCTTCCATAGTACGTGTTCCTTTCGCAATGAAATCCTCACTTTTCACTTTCAGGACGACTTCCATCGTTTCACGAATTGCCGGTTTCGCAAACGTTGCTAAAAAACGTTTAACAACTAAATCATATACTTTACGATCCCGATCTTTTAACGCTCCAGGAACAAGACCGGTCGGATAAATCGCGGGGTGAGCAGGATCAGTTTTTTTACCATTGTTGGGCTTCAATTCTTTTTGCTTCAACAACTCTTTAGACAATAATTCATATTCTGGTTGTTTTCCTAAATCACTCATAATTTTTGTAAATCCTAACTTAGGATCGAGCTGTTGCGATGACGTACGCGGATAGGAAGTCAATCCAGCTAAGTATAAAGACTGCGCAATGTCCAGCGTT
>Ga0209211_10011440_pt1 | contig 11336 bp, 16 predicted proteins | sample RifGroA2_FD_183992 | JGI IMG/M metagenome (GOLD analysis project Ga0209211, IMG submission 183992) | Groundwater microbial communities from Rifle, Colorado, USA - Groundwater A2 (SPAdes) (version 2) | ecosystem: Environmental > Aquatic > Deep subsurface > Groundwater | place: Rifle, Colorado...
GGGGGAGCCGTGTCGAGCGAGCCCCGGACCGAGGAGTGCTCAGTCCCAGCGACAGGCTGGACATCACCATCACTCGACATCGGGCTCGCGGTACAATCCCTATCATCTCTACGGAGGCACTAGCCATGGGAAATCAGCTCGAATTGCTCGAAGCCGAAGCTCTGCAACTAACAGCCGGTGAACGCGCAGCTTTCGCTCAGGTATTGCTTGCCAGTCTTGACGAAGATGCCGAGATTGAGGAAGCGTGGGCCGCCGAAACCGAGCGCAGAATCGCTGACATTGAGAGTGGCGCGGTACAGACCATTCCAATTGCTGACGCACTTGCTCAGGTACGCGCATCGCTGAAGTGAAGCTCGTCGTTGATCCGCTGGCGCTCGCCGAACTGCACGATGCGGCCGCGTTCTATACGCTGAAAGCCAATGCTGAGCTTGGCCTCGCATTTGTGGCTGAGTTTGAACGAACGGCCAAGTTCGTTTTTGCCAATCCTCAGCTCGGCGCTGTATTTCGTGGAACTCGTCGGCGGTATCTCCTCCGTCGATTCCCATACAGCATCATCTAACAGGTCACCGCAGAGGAGCTTCGAATCCTTGCCGTCGCACATCATCGGCGGCGCTCAGGCTACTGGGCGCATCGGAAGTAGTACGCCGTTGTCACTTCGACCAGTGACGCCCAACCGTGCGGTCGACCCCGTTCGCTTCGCTCTCTGGACGCAGCGTGATGAAGCCGCGCAGCGCCGGTCGCCTCTACGATGGGGCTGGCGTGAAGCACTGCTTCACGAACGTGGAGCGGGCCGGCCCTAGACCAGCCCGTTCATCAGTTGCACATTCACCGTATCGCCGGCGCCGACTTTTTCGCGCTCGTGTTCCAGCACGATGAAGCAGTCGGCTTCGGCCATCGAGCGCAGCACGCCGGACCCCTGCGCGCCGGTGGGGCGCACGCACCACTCGCCGTTTTCCTGGAAGAGGATGCCGCGCTGGAATTCGGTGCGGCCGCGACTCTTCTTCATGGCCTCCGTGCAGCGCGCGGGAAACGCCGGAAAGGGCGGCACGGGGTCGACGCCGGCCAGCTTGAGCAGGGCCGGGCGCACGAACTGGTAGAAGGTGACCATCACCGCCACCGGGTTGCCCGGCAGGCCGAACAGCCAGGCGCCGGGATGCTCGGGACCATCGGGCTGGATGCGGCCGAAGGCCATCGGGCGGCCGGGCTTCATGGCAATTTTCCAGAAGGCGACTTCGCCCAGGCGGGCCATCAGTTGCTTGATGAAATCAGCCTCGCCGACCGAGACGCCGCCGCTGGTGATGATGGCGTCGCTGCTGTCGGCGGCTTGGCGAAACGCCGCTTCGAGCGCGGCCGGATTGTCCTTCACCACGCCCATGTCGATGACCTCGCAACCGAGCCGGGTGAGCATGCCCCATAGCGTGTAGCGGTTGCTGTCATACACCTGGCCGGAGGCCAGCGGCGTGCCGATCGAGCACAGTTCGTCGCCGGTGGAAAACAGCGCGACGCGCACGCGGCGGCGCACCGTCACTTCGCCGATACCTAGCGAGGCGATGATGCCGATCTCGGCCGGGCGCAGTTTCTTGCCGGCGGCAATGGCCGGCTTGCCCGCCTGCAAGTCCTCGCCGGCGCGGCGGGTGTTCTGCCCATGGCGCTGGCCGGGCGGGATGATGACGGCATCGCCCTCGACGCGCGCCACTTCCTGGATCACCACGCAGTCGGCATCCTGCGGCAGGATGGCGCCGGTCATGATCCGCACCGTCTCGCCAGGGCCGACTTTTGCGGCGAAGGCCTTGCCGGCAAAGGCGGTGCCGATGTTCTTCAGGCGCGTCTCGCCGGCGTTTTCGTCGCTCGCGGCGAGGTCGCCGAAACGCACGGCCCAGCCGTCCATGGCCGAGTTGTCGTGGGCCGGCACGTCGATCGGCGAGATGACATCCTCGGCCAGCACGCGATCCAGCGCCTGGCGCACCAGAACCCGCTCATGGCCGCTGACGGCACTGGTCAGGTCGAGGATCAGTTCGCGGGCGCGATCGACGGGCAGGGATTCCGGATCGTAGTCGTCGGCGCAGGACAGGGTCTGCAGGAGGGAGGTCATGGCATGGCGCGCAGCGGGGCTAGCCGCCGATGTAGGACATTTCGATCTTGCCCTGGCCGCCGGGCAGGGCGGTGGCGGCGCTGCGGATCTCCGAGTAGCGGTCGTCGCGTTCGCGCCAGACCGAGGCGATGAGGCGCCGCAGCCGTTCGTTGCCGGCGCCCTTGCGCAGCGCGTCGCGCAGGTCGTGGCCGCCCTGGGCGAACAGGCAGGTGTAGAGCTGGCCTTCGGTCGACAGCCGGATGCGGGTGCAACTGGAGCAGAACGCCTGCGTCACCGAGGAGATGACGCCGATCTCGCCGGCGCCGTCCAGGTAGCGCCAGCGCCCGGCGACTTCGCCGGCATAGTTGGCATCGATGGCTTGCAGCGGAAATTCCTCGCCGATGCGCGCGATCACGTCGGCCGAGGGCAGCACCTCGTCCATGCACCAGCCGTTGGAACTGCCGACATCCATGAACTCGATGAAACGCAAGATGTGGCCGCTGTTGCGGAAGTGGCGCGCCAGCGGCAGGATCTGGTCGTCATTGGTGCCGCGCTTGACCACGCAATTCACCTTGATCGGCGCCAGCCCGGCGGCGGCCGCGGCGTCGATGCCGTCGAGCACGTCGCCGACCGGGAAATCGACATCGTTCATGCGCTTGAACACGGCGTCGTCGAGGCTGTCGAGGCTGACCGTGACGCGGTCGAGGCCGGCGTCCTTGAGCGCTTGCGCTTTCTTCACCAGCAGCGAGCCGTTGGTGGTCAGCGTCAGTTCCACCGGCAGCCTGGCCAGTTGTTCGATCAGGTTTTCGATGTGCCTGCGCAACAGCGGCTCGCCGCCGGTGATGCGGATTTTCTCGACGCCCTGTTCGACGAAGATGGTGGCGACGCGGACGATCTCTTCGAAGGAGAGCAGCTTGCTGCGCGGCAGGAAGGCATAGTCGTGGTCGAATACCTCCTTCGGCATGCAGTACACGCAACGGAAATTGCAGCGGTCGGTGACCGAGATGCGCAGGTCGCGTACGCGCCGGTCGCGGCGGTCGATCAGTTCGCCGTCGAGCGGCGCCGCAAGCTCGTGGCTGCCTGGCGGCATCGAATTGGGCGTGCGGATAATAGGGATAATGCGGGCTTTCATCGTGTCGCGAACTATAAGCCGGCGGGACCACCGAGACAACACCTGCCGCCGAGGAGTACGATTTCGTCTGAAACCGGATCACATCCACCTTAGAGGAGAAATGCAAATGAAAGTTCGTCAACTGTTTGTCGCATCGTTGCTGTCGCTGGGCGTCTGTGCCGCCACGGCCCAGGTGTCCGGTTCGGCTCCTGGCAAGGGCCCCGGCCTCAGCGCCGAAGAGAAAGAGAAGCGTTGCCAGGCCAATCCCGAGAAATGCGCACAGATCAAGGAGAACGTTGAGAAACGGCGCGACGAAGTTCAGGCCAGGCGCGACGAGTGGAAGAAGAAGTGCGATGCCGATCCCAAGGCCTGCGAAGCGAAGAAGGCGCAGATCAAGGAGAAGATGGAAGAACGCCGCGAGCAGCGCCAGGAGCATCGCGAGGGGATGAAGGAACGCATGCAGAACGCGCCGCGCCCGCCGGCCAAATAGGGCGCGAACAAGCAGCAAACGGCCGCGGCCAGTTCGGCGTTGGGGATGATGCCGATGCCGACCAGCACCAGGTCGGCGGGGAACTCGCGACCGTCCCGGGTTCTTACCGCAGTGACCTTGCCATCCCTGGCGCAAACCGTTCAACCCCGTAACCCATGCGCATCATGAGGGGACATTTCTATCTTGCGCAAAAGGGGACATTTCTATTTTGGATTGACACACCGGCTCTGAAATGCACGCACACGCAGTCGAGCCGATTGCTTTCGTCACCCCGCAGGCAGGGTCAGCCAGGCCTCCAGGCCGCCGTCCGCGCGGGGGCCGATGTCTACTTGCCATCCGTGGGCGTCTGCCAGTTGGCGCACGATGGCCAGTCCCAGTCCAGCGCCTCCGGTGCTTGGACTGCGAGACATCTCGACCCGATGAAACGGCTGAAACACGGCGCTCATCTGTTCCGCTGGAATGCCCGGCCCACGATCCAGGACGCCAATGCGGACTGTCTTCCCGGCCTGCTCGGCAAGCAGCTCCACTGGCTGATCGCCGCCATAGCGCAGCGCATTGTCGAGCAGGTTGCCGATCACCCGCTGCAGCGCCGACGGCGGTGCCTGAACCTGGCAGGTTTGCGGCGTGACTCTCACGCGCACTCGACCGTCCGGTGCACCCGCCGCCATGTCGGCGAGCAAGGCCGGCACGTCGATTTCCGCCGCGCCTTCCCGTTCCATGCCGCGCGCGAGATTGAGTACCTGTCCGATCAGCCGGTCCATTTCTTCGATGTCTTTTTCCAGCCGGGCAATCAGCCTGGGCGTCGGCTTTTCCTCCAGCAACACCAGGGCCAGCCGCATTCGTGCCAGGGGGGTGCGCAGGTCGTGAGAAACCCCCGCGAGCAAGGTGGTGCGGTTGGCCATGAGTTCGCGCACCTGGCGCCCCATTTCGTTGAAGCGTTGGGCCAAAGTGGCCAGTTCTCGCGGCCCGGTTTCCGGCAATAACTCCATGACTTCGCCGCGCCCGACCTGCGCGGCCGCCTGTTCCAGGCGCGCCAGCGGTACCACCGAGCGTCGCGCCAGCCAGGCAGCGGCCAGCAGCGCCAACAGCAGGCCGACGACCGAGGACACCAAAATGGCGGTAAGCGGCTGGGCTCCCACACGTCGCGCGGGGAATCCCACCGAGAGGCTTGTTTCTGCCGACGGTAGCGAGGCCCAATACCAGGCCTCGCCGTCGATGGTCTCGGGTACCAGGTGTTGCACCCGCCCGGTTTTCTCTGCCAGGGCCGCTTCCAGAAAGTACAGATAGGCGCCACGCCACTCGCCGCGAGAGAGGCCGGGCGGTTCGGCACGGAGGGTGAGCAAATAGGTCCGTGCCAGTTCCAGTTCAAAATCCGGCCGGGTTGCGGGAGGCAGTTCGCTCCAGGTTTGGGCCGACAGCACCATGAGGTTGGCGAGATCGTCCGTCGAGCGGCGCGCCATCGGCACCATCACCAAAGCCACCGCGGCCGCTGCCGCCAGCAACTCGAAAACAACGAACACCAGGCCCAGCAGCAGCGCATTCTGCTGAGCAAGGCTGGTGTGTTTCCCCGGCAAGCCGATTTTCATGTCTGTTCGCCGCGCGGATTGAACAAATAGCCTTCGCCGCGAATCGTGCGCACGAAGGCCGGTGCGGCGGGGTCAATCTCGATCTTGCGCCGCAGGCGAGTCACGCGGATATCGATGCTGCGATCGAACGGATCGCGCTCGTAGCCTTTCAACTGACTCACCAGGGTGTCGCGGGAGAGCACACGGTTGGGGCGTTCGACAAAGACGCGCAGCAGATCGAATTCGGCGCTGGTCAGGCGTACCTCGACGCCGTCGCGCAGCAGTCGATGGGCGGCAAGGTCAAGCTGGAATGGCCCGAAACGCGGCAGCAGTGTCGCCGTATCTGGCGAACTGGGCGTATTGGGCGTCATCGCTACCGCGCGACTGCGCCGCAGCAGCGCTCGCAGGCGGGCCAGCAACTCGCGCGGGCCGAAAGGCTTGGCCAGGTAATCGTCGGCGCCCACCTCCAGGCCGATCACGCGGTCGATCTCCTCGCCGCGTGCCGACAGCATCAGGATCGGCACATTGGAATGGGTTCGCAGTTCGCGTGCCAGGCTCAGGCCATCCTCGCCGGGCAGCATCAGATCAAGCACGATGGCGCCCGGCATGCCGGGCGCGAGCGCACGCCGCATGGCGGCGCCATCCCCCACCGCCTCGACCACCATGCCATTGGCGGTCAGATAGTCGGAAAGCAATTCGCGCAGCACGGGATCGTCATCGACGACCAGGACGCGTTCAACGGGGGATGAATTCATCGGGCGAGTGTAGCGCAAGCGATGTAGCGCCCGCGCTTTGGAAACAGTCCGAAACATATTGGAAATAACTGGAAACACACCGATGCCGTAAAGATATGGCGCTGTTACGACTCACGGCGATGATGCTTACACCGAAGTTCAGTTCCAGGATCGCAGATCGCGGCGTCTTCGGTTTCAGCATTCAAGCACAGGAGAAGATGATGAAGGCAGCACTGTATTTCAAGGCCGGCGCGATCGGCATCGCCCTGCTCGGCGCGGGCGGCGTTCTGGCGGAGGATCTGCCCTTGCCCACGGCTCCCGCGCAACAGCGCGAGATGATGCGCGGCATGAGCTCCGAAGATCGAACCGCCCAACGCGAACAGATGCGGGATCAAATGCAGGAGCGCGTGCGCACCATGACGCCGGAGGAACAGAAACTCATGCGCGAAACCCGTTCCGACGGACGCGATCGCATGGAGAACCAGCAGGCCGATGGAACGCGCCAGCGCAGCCGCGACGGTAGCGGACAGAGCGGCTACGGACAAGGCTACGAGTCGCGCCGGGGCAGCAGACAGGGCGGCGGCATGGGCGGCGGCATGGGCGGCGGCATGGGCGGCGGCAGTCGTGGTCGCTGAGCGAACGAGGACATGAACATGTACAAACATTGGCTGGTTTATCTGGCGATCGTCGGCGGAGTTCCGGTCGTCGCCCAGGCGGCGGATTTCACCGACATTGTCCAGGCCGCAGCGGAGGAGGATATTCCCACCACCCCAAGCGCTGGCCTGCATGGCAGCATCGGTATGGGAGTGGGCACAAGGCACGAGTATGAAGGGGCGAAGGACAAGAAGACGCGGCTCATGCCCAACATCAATCTCTTCTACGGCGACACGTTCTTTCTCACCGGCATGAAGGCGGGCGCCAATCTGCTGCATTACAAAACCGAGCAGGGCGTGGCCGTCACGGCCGGGCCGCTCCTCGCTCTGCGTGGCGGCCGCAATCAGGATGACAATGCCGCGCTGAACGGGCTGGGGGATATCGATCGGGCGCTTGAGGCGGGCGGTTTTGTTCGCCTCCGCAAGCAAGGCTGGCAAGCGTCCGTCGATGTCAGGCAGAACCTCACCAACACCGATCAGGGCGCGACGGTGAATTTCTCCGCCGGCTATGGCATGCCTCTCAGCCCCAAGCTGCGCCTGCGTACCAATCTCGACACCACCTGGGCATCATCGGACTACATGAAGACCTTCTTCGGCATTGACGCGACACAGTCGGCAATCTCGGGCGTCGCCCAGTATGCAGCCGGTTCGGGCTTCAAGCATGTGGGCGTCAGCCTCATGGCCGACTATTCGATAAACCGCGAGTGGGCAGGCTTCGCCTCGCTGCGTTACAAGCGGCTGCTGGGCGATGCGGCCGACAGCCCCATCGTGGCGAATCTCGGGGACAGAGACCAGGTCACGGCCAGCGTCGGTATCAAGTACCGCTTCTGACCGGCAATGTTTCGAATAAAGGATATCGCATGAACCACAAGCTCTCCCGCTTTGCCCTGTATGCCGTCGCCGCCGTCGCCCTGGTCTTCGGCCTGGCCACCATCGTCTCCGGCGGCCAGGTGCTGTTCGGGGGCGAGGCGGCCCGCGAAGCAGCGGGCCACTACCTGCCTTTCGTCGTCTGGTTCAACTTCCTCGCCGGATTCGCCTACGTCGCGGCGGCGGTCGGTCTGGCAACCGGGCAAGCCTGGGCAGCGCACTTGGCACTGGTCATTGCAGTCGCCACGGGCCTGGTGTTCTTCTACTTCGGCCTGTTCGTCCTGACCGGCGCGCCGTTCGAAATGCGTACCGTCGGCGCCATGACACTGCGCACGTCGCTGTGGGCAGGCATCGCCTGGTTTGCCCGCCGCCAGGTCGGCGGGCGCCGCATTCGCTGAACAATTGCGCTGCCAGCGCAATCGACTAATCGAAGGAGGCAATCATGTTGAAACGAACGTTGATGATGTCCGCATTAAGCGGCACTTTGGTACTTGCCAGCGGCCTCGCCATGGCGGCCGATCAGGAGCGCACCGCGCAACAAGCGCAAAAGCAGGACCAGATGTACGGCAGCGAATTGATGACCCAGCAGGAGCGCGTTGAGTATCGTTCCAGGATGCGCGCGGCAAAGACGGCCGAGGAGCGGGAACAAGTTCGCCTGGAACATCATGAGCGCATGAAGGAGCGCGCCAAGCAGCGCGGAGTGACCCTTCCCGACGAAGCGCCGGCGAGAGGCGGCGGCATGGGGCCGGGTGGCGGACGCAACCGCTGATGTGGCTCTGGGCTGCTTGCTCGGGCGTGGGCGAGATGCCCTTGTCGAAGAGCTTGCGGCCGCTCAGGTGATCGGCCGGCTGGTTCAGCGAGTCGATGGCTATCAGCTTGCCGTCCTTGTAGTAGTAGGCGGAGAACTTTTTCGTCGTTGCACTGGCGTCAACGGTGCCGCATTGAAGGGCCGTTCGCGGCCGAGCAGTGCTGTGGCGGCGGATTTGCCCTGCCAAAGGGCGTTTTGCACCGATTCCAGGCGGCGCAGGCTGCCGTCCTCCATGCGTCGCACGGTGCAGTCGCCGGCGGCGGCGATGGCCGGGTCGTCCAGCGAGCGCAGGCCGTGCACGCCCTGCCAGTCCTCGTCGGCCAGCGGTAACTGCCGCAGGCGCGAGCCGGTGCACAGCGCCAGCCCGTCGTAGTCCAGCGTCGAGCCGTCACTGAGCGCGACCTGCTTCGCAGCGCGGTCAATCGCCGTAGCGCCAGCGCCGACTCTCAAGTCAATGTTTTTCTTGGCCAGCAGTTCGGGCGCGCGCATCATCAACTGCGCTTCGCTGGTTTCGCCGTGCAGGCAAGTAGGGGGCGTGGGCTTCGTTGCCGATCAGGGTGATCGATCCTTCGTAGCCTTCGGCGCGCAGTGTCTCGGCGACTGTAAGTCCGGCCAGACCGGCTCCGATGATCAGCATTCCGCTCATGAGTGTCCCTCGAAAAAACGTGCAAGCTCGTCAGGGCGCGACTTCAGCTGTTTCCGGGGGACTCCGGTTGCCGCCGGCTTGCCGGCGGAACGCGGCCAAGACGGCAGAGCGTATTCAGGCGCTCTGTATAGTCGCTCGCGACAGGTAAAATACACCCTTGTGAATCGGTAAAAATTTTTGGGCCGGACGTGCGGCCGAATTTGCATGTTTTCTTTCCAGAAGGGATAGTTAGTCATGAAATTGTTTTTTGCCGTCGTTATGCTTCTTTGCGCGAGTGCCGGCTGGAGTGCCGACCAGGCGGCGCCTGCCGCCGCGGCCGTGCTCAAGGGCGAGGTTCTGGAAGTCAAGGACGTCGAGAGTTATAGCTACCTGCGGCTCAAGACCGCGGATGGCGAAACCTGGGCGGCGGTTGGCAAGGCGCCGCTGAAGAAGGGGGCCAAGGTCACGATTGAAAACACGATGGTGATGACCAATTTCGAAAGCAAGGCGCTGAAGAAGACCTTCCCGAAGATCGTGTTTGGCACCCTGGCCGGCGCTGGTGCCAGTGCAGGGGGCCAGATGGCGGCGGCGCACTCGGGTCAGCCCAAAGCGGTGTTTACGGGCGACGTCAAGGTGCCCAAGGCCAGCGGTCCCGATGCACGGACGGTTGCCGAGGTCATTGGCAAGAGCGGCGAACTCAAGGACAAGACGGTCCTGATTCGCGGCAAGGTGGTGAAATTCTCCGGTGGGATCATGAGCAAGAACTGGATTCACCTGCGCGACGGCTCGGGTTCGGCCGCGGACAAGACGGACGACCTGCTGGTGACGACGCTGGACCAGGCCAAGGTCGGTGATGTCGTCGTTGTCAAAGGCCTGGTGCGCACCGACAAGGACTTCGGTGCCGGCTATGCGTACAAGGTTCTGGTCGAAGAGGCTACGTTGCAGAAGTGAGTTGTCGGCCGCCTGAGGCTGGCCAGCGCTGGCGGGCATTCTGCCGCGGCCTGCTGCTGGCTTCTGCTGCCCTGTGTGCGGCGGCTGCGGTGCGTGCCGCGACGCTCGACGAGGAGGAGGAGGCGCCGCGCGTCGTGGCGGCGCTGGAACAGGGGCTGGCTGCCGAAATGGGCGTCGGCCTGAAGCAGAATCCGCGACTGGCCCTGGCGCTTTATTGCGATGCGGGCGTCATGGGCAGTGCCGAGGGTTATTTCCGTGTCGGCCGCATCCTGGCCAAAGGCCCCGCCTTGGTGCGCAATCCGGCCCTGGCCAACGCCTATTTCGCCCTTGCGGCCCGGCTCGGTCATCACCAGGCTTTCGATCACTACGATGAAGGCATAGGCAGTGCGCCGCTGGGCGACGACTGTCGCAGCTTCGATACCGGCCAGCTGCAGGAGCAGTTCGATCTTGACGGCTATCTGGCGGCGCTCTCACCCGCCAAGCGGAAAATTGCCGCCCTGGTCCGCCGTCATGCGGCGCGCTACGGCATCGATGTCAGGATTGCGCTGGCGGTGGCGCTGACCGAGTCGAACCTCAACGCGCAGGCCGTCTCGCCGAAGAATGCCCAGGGCGTGATGCAACTGATGCCGGACACGCAGGATCGATTCGGCGTCAGGAATCCCTTCGATGCGGAGGCCAACATCAAGGGCGGACTGGCCTATCTGAAATGGCTGAAAGCTCGCTTTGGCGGCGACTGGGAACTGGTCGCCGCCGCCTACAACGCCGGGGAAGGCGCGGTTGGGCGCTACGGCGGAGTGCCGCCCTACCGCGAAACGCAGCACTATGTGCGGCGGGTGCTGTTCTTTGCCGGTTATGCGCTGCTGTAGCCGATTCAGCCGGTGGCGTCAGCCCGCGGCAACCAGATCGAGCAGCGCATCGACCGCAAACCTTCTGCCATCAGCGAACTCGACAAATTCGGGGTCAGCGCCCATGGCGCCGTAGATTGCGAGCAGTTTCTGCCCGGCGTAGAGCAACAGGTATTGACCGTCGTCACTGTGGCTGACATTGAGATCGCCGGGAATCTCTCCGCCGACGGAAGCCGCTGACGCGGGAGGTTCAGCGGCGGCTGGTTTCTCCGCCACCGGGAAATCAGACATGCATTCAGTCGCTTCAGTCATGCTCAGGCCTCCCTGCCTGTTGATTGACACCCGTCTGCGGCGGTCGATTTTGGCGCTCCGCATCCTGGTTCGTCAGCGCCACGCCGCCCCGAACGGGGAAGCCATGATGCCGATGGGGAGACTAATCAAATTCTGGTGAATTGGTAACTGTCAGAAATGATGGGCTATCCACTTAGCTCCACTTAGCTCCACTTGAGCTAGAATGCGCTGGATGGACATCCAGATACTACCGCCAATTTCCGGAAAAGACTACCCCCGAACCTGGAATGATTTCCTGGACTGGTTCGTCACGGAGGAGGCTTGC
>Ga0209211_10011443_pt1 | contig 11332 bp, 11 predicted proteins | sample RifGroA2_FD_183992 | JGI IMG/M metagenome (GOLD analysis project Ga0209211, IMG submission 183992) | Groundwater microbial communities from Rifle, Colorado, USA - Groundwater A2 (SPAdes) (version 2) | ecosystem: Environmental > Aquatic > Deep subsurface > Groundwater | place: Rifle, Colorado...
CACCAGCCGCTCGAAGCCGCGGCCGAGCTGTTGCGCCGCCTGCAGCCCGCCCAGCGGCGGGGTGCCGAAGTGGATCTCGGAGTAGCACTCATCGCTGGCGATGATGAAACCGTAGCGGTCGGACAGCGAGAACAGTGTGTTCCAGTCGGCAAGCGACATCACCGCCCCGGTCGGGTTGCCCGGACTGCATACTACGACCACCTGCGTGCGCTGCCAGATCGCCTCCGGCACCGCCGCCCAGTCCGGCTGGTAACGGTTGGCGGCCAGGCAATTGACATAGTAGGGTTCGGCACCGGCCAGCAGCGCGGCACCTTCGTAGATCTGGTAGAACGGGTTGGGCGAGATCAGCACCGGCTTCTGCTCGCCGCGCGGGTCGATCACCGCCTGCACGAAGGAGAACAGCGCCTCGCGGCTACCGCACACCGGCAGCACTTCGCGGGCGGCGTCCACGCTGACGCCGTAGCGGCGCTGCAGCCAGCCGGCGCAGGCCGTGCGCAGCGCGTCGCTGCCGAGGGTGGCCGGGTAGGCGGCCAGGCCGTCGAGGTTGGCGATCAGTGCCTGCTTCACCACCTCCGGCGTCGGGTGTTTCGGCTCGCCGATCGACAGGTTGATGTGCGGCAGGTCGGCGGGAGGCGTCACGCCGGCCAGCAGGCCGCGCAAACGCTGGAACGGGTAGGGCTGCAACAGTTCGAGGTGGGGATTCAACGCCGCTTCCTTGCAATGCAACAAAACGACAAGTGTAAGAAAAGACTATGAATCTGGCAAAACAAAAGCTGCTGGCGGTGACGTGCGCACTGACCACGGCACTGGTGTGGGGGCTGATGTGGTTCCCGTTTCGCACGCTGCACGAGGCCGGCTTTTCCACCGCCGCCACCTCGCTGACGGTGTACCTGGTCTCCGCCGCGCTGGGCGTGGTGCTGTTCCGCGAGGTGTTCCGCCGCGAGGCGCGCTTCGAGTTCATCCTGCTGCCGCTGGCGCTGCTCTATGGCTGGTGCAATTTCAGCTACACCTGGGCGGTGTCGGAAGGGCAGGTGATGCGCGTGCTGCTGCTGTTCTACCTGTCGCCGCTGTGGAGCGCGTTGTTTTCCTGGCTGCTGCTGCACGAGCGGCTGAGCCGCATCGGCTGGCTGGTGATCGCCATGTCGCTGGGTGGCATGCTGGTGATCCTGTACCGCCCGGGGCTGTTCAGCGGCGACTTCTTCTCCAGCCGCGCCGACTGGCTGGCATTGTCCGGCGGCATCAGCTTTGCGCTGGGCAATGTGCTGTCGAAGAAGGCGCACGCGCTGCCGGTGGCGCTGAAGTCGGCGATGGTATGGCTGGGCGTGGCCACCTGCGGCCTGACGTCGCTGCTGTGGCGCGGCCAGCTGGGCGCGGAACTGGCGCTGCTGCACGGCGAGGTGCTGCTGATCGTGCTGGTGCTCGGCGTCACGCTGCTGGCCACCAGCATCATTTCGATGCACGGGCTGTCGATTCTGCCGGCGACGCAGGTGATGACGCTGATGCTGATGGAGCTGCTGTTCGCCGCCATCTCCGCCTATCTGCTCGCCGGCGAGCGCATGCAGCTGCAGGAGTGGATCGGCGGCGCGCTGATCGCCAGCGCCAGCCTGCTGTCCGGACACATCGTCGCCAAACCGAAGCCGGCGGCACCGCCGCTGCCACAGGCGGCGTAGCGCAAGCGCCATCGCTAACGCTCCCATCGCTACCGACTGCCCGCCACGCGGCGCCGGCGGTGCAGCCACCCACTTTCCCGTGTTGCCTTTTTCGCTACTTGTGTTTTGCCACGGCGTTGGCGATAATTCGTTCAATATTTCAACGATTGTCAAAATATGGAAACGAAATTCGCCGTCAAGATGCTGGCCGCGCTGGCGCAGGAAACCCGCCTCGCGGTGTTTCGCCAGCTGGTGGAGGCAGGCCCCGCCGGTCGTGCCGCCGGCGAGCTGGCCGAGGCGCTGGGCTGCGCACCGGCCACGCTGTCCTTCCACCTGAAAGAGCTGTCCAACGCGGCGCTGATCGAGGGTCGCCAGGATGGCCGCTTCGTGATCTACGCCGCCAACTTCGCCAGCATGAACACGCTGCTGGCGTTCATGACCGAAAACTGCTGTCGCGCCTCCAGTGCCGACGGCTGTGCCTGCTGAACCGGAGAACTCTGATGAAACGACTGCATATCCACGTGTCGGTGGACGAGCTGGCCACCAGCGTGCGCTTCTACAACGCGCTGTTCGGCGCCGAACCGACGGTGTTGAAACCCGACTACGCCAAGTGGTTGCTGGACGACCCGCGCGTCAACTTTGCCATCAGCCAGCGCGGCGCTCCGGCCGGGCTGGATCACCTCGGCATTCAGGCCGAAAACGGCGACGAGCTGGCCGAGCTGAAGCAGCGCATCGACGCTGCCGGCATGGCGGCGCTGACGGAAGAGGGCACCACCTGCTGCTACGCCAAATCGGACAAGCACTGGGTGCAGGACCCGTCCGGCATCGCGTGGGAAACCTACCACACGCTGGACAGCGCGCCGACCTACAACGACGCGCCGGCAGCCGCTGCGGCCAACCCCGACAGCTGCTGTGCCCCGGCCCCGGCCCCCGCCTCGCTGGCGGCCGCCGACGCCTGCTGTGCCCCGACGACCAGCAGTGCGGATGCCGGCAGCTGCTGTGCGCCGGCCCCGCAAAAAGTGCAGCTGATCGCACGCAAGAACATCGAAGCCATCGTATCCAAGGAAAGGAAGTCCCGTGACTGACAAGGTTTATAACGTACTGATCCTGTGCACCGGCAATTCGGCGCGCAGCATCCTCGGCGAAGCACTGATCAACCACCTGGGGCAGGGCCGCTTCAGGGGCTACAGCGCCGGCAGCCGGCCTGCCGGCAAGGTCAACCCCTACGCGCTACAGACGTTGCAGCTGCACGGCATCGACAGCAGCGGCTACCGCAGCAAGAGCTGGGACGAGTTCGGCGTGGCGGGCGCGCCGCAAATGGACTTCGTGTTCACCGTCTGCGGCAGCGCCGCCGGCGAGACCTGCCCGCTGTGGCCGGGCACGCCGCTGCGTGCGCACTGGGGGCTGGAAGATCCGGCCGGCGTCGGCAGCAACGACGACGAGGCGATGGCGGCGTTCGCGACGGCATACCAGATCATCCATCGCCGCGTCAGCCGCTTCGTCGCGCTGGACATCGCCGCGATGAGCGAGGACGAACTGAAGGCCGAACTGGCCGCCATCGGGAAGGCATAAGCGATGCGGGCATTGGTTGCAGAAGCCATCGGCAGTGCCTTGCTGCTGGCGGTGGTGGTCGGCTCCGGCATCATGGGCCAAACGTTGGCCGCAGGGAATGACGCGGTCGCCTTGCTGGCCAATGCGCTGGCCACCGGTGCCGGCCTGCTGGTGCTGATCACGCTGTTCGGGCCGCTGTCGGGCGCGCACTTCAATCCGGCGGTCAGCCTGGTGATGGCGGCGCGCGGCGAGCTGCCGTGGCCGCGCGTGCTGCCGTATCTGGCGGCGCAAGTGGCCGGCGCCGTCGCCGGCGTGCTGCTGGCGCACGCGATGTTCGGCCTGCCCTTGCTGCAGGAGTCGCAGCACCTGCGCAGCGGTTGGCCGCAGTGGCTGGCCGAGGCCACCGCCACCGCCGGCCTGCTGCTGACCATTCTGGGCGGCGTGCGTCACGCCCGCGACAAGGTGCCGCTGCTGGTGGCGCTGTATATCGTGGCGGCGTACTGGTTTACCGCCTCGACCTCGTTCGCCAATCCGGCGGTGACGCTGGCGCGCAGCCTGAGCGATACCTTTGCCGGCATCGCGCCGGCCGATGTCGGCGGCTTTGTGCTGGCGCAGCTGGTGGGGGCGGCCATCGGCGGCGGGCTGGGCGGCTGGCTGTTCGCCGCCGAGCAGGATACCGCCGGCACCTGAGGCGGCGGCTTGATCGGTCTGGGGCCGCAGCGCGCTGCGGCCCTTTTCGCGTCCAAAAAAAAACGGCCCGCAGGCCGTGTCAAGAGAAGCTACAACGCAGATTCAGTTCACACGAAGATCACCAGCGCCGCCATCGCGCCGTGCGCGCCCATCACCAGGCTCTGTTCGATGTCGGCGGTGCGCGAGCTGCCGCTGATGAAGCCGCCAAAGCCGTGTTCGCGGATGCTGACGCGCTGGTAGGCGTCGCGCATGGTGTCGACGATGGCATCTTTGGGCACCACCAGCACCAGCTTCTGGGTGAGGAAGTACAGCGCGCGCTGGCTGTTGCCGGCGTGGCTGACCCACACCGCCGCGCTCTCCGCCACTGCCAGCTCGCCGGGCACGATGGCGATGTCGACGTCGTGCCAGTCGTGCGGCGCGCTCACCTGTTCCGGGTTGGCGGCGGTGACATCGACCACGCGGCCGGCTTGCGGCCAACGTTGCGCCACGATGCCGGCGACGGTTTCGCCCGGCTGCAGTTGCACCGCGTCGCCGCCCAGATTGCGCACTAGCGTGGCAAAGGCGCCGAACTTGTCATCAAAAGTGATGAACGGTACGGCATGGATGTCCGGCAGCGCCGGGCCTTGCGGACGGTTCTGGCGCAGGCGGGCCAGGATGGTATCGCGGCTGCTCATGGCGCGCTCCATTGGTAATGGTTGTCCCAGTCGTCGGCCTGCAACAGCACAAAGCCGTGACGCTGGTAGAAAAGGTTGGCCGCACTGTGTTTCAGCGCGCCGAGTCTGATGGGCAAACCCTGTGCCGCGGCCTGCTGCTGTAACTGCCGCAGCAGCGCGCTGCCGATGCCGTGGCCGCTGTGTGTCGGCGCCAGGTAGAGGTGATGCAGGTACAGGTGGTCGGCGGCGGTGTGCAGCGCGTACCAGCCAATGCGTTCGCCATGCAGCACGATCCAGCGGCTGTGCTGCGGCGCAAAGCTGGCGGCCAGCCGGTCACGGGCACGTTGGGGATCGAAGCGGCCGATGGCGCTCAGGCTGGGCTGCATCGCGGCGATGCGCAGTGCCAGCAGCGCCTCGAAATCGTCGGCCGCTACCGACGCGGTGTGCCAGTCGCTCATGGCTTGTCCTTCTGCCGTGCCTGCCACATTTCCTTGAAGCTCTGCGCCGGCATCTGCGGCAGATCGCGCCCCGGCCGGCTCCACGCGCTGTGCTGCGTCAGCGCCTGCGGCAGGATCGGTACCACCTTGCGCATCAGCTTGCCGCCGGTGTCCATCAATGAGGGATGCTGGGTCAGGAAGCGCATCGCCAGCAATCCCATCTTCTTCACCGGCTTCAGCGTGCCGGCGTCGAAGGCGCGCTTGCGCTGCAGGATCAGTTGTTCGTGCAGGTTGATCTTCACCGGGCAGACATTGCTGCACGAGCCACAGGTGGTGCAGGCAAACGCCATGCTGCCGTGCTTCCTGATGTCGCGGCTGGGGCCCAGCGTGGAGCCGATCGGCCCCGGAATGATGTAGCTGTAGCTGTGGCCGGTGGAGCGGCGGTATACCGGGCAGGTGTTCATGCAGGCGCCGCAGCGGATGCAGCGCAGGCTCTGCGAGAAGTCGTCGCTGCCGAGGATGTCGCTGCGGCCGTTATCGACGATGACGATGTGCATCTGCCCGCCCGGCCGCGCCTGCTGGAAGTGCGACGTGTAAGTCGTAATCGGCGAGCCGATGGCGGAGCGTGCCAACAGGCGGGTGAACACACCCAGGTGCGCCTGCTTGGGGATGATTTTTTCCAGCCCCATGCTGGCGATATGGATGGGTGGCAGCGCGGTGCCGAGGTCGGCATTGCCTTCGTTGGTGCACACCACCACGCCACCGGTTTCGGCGATGGCGAAGTTGACGCCGGTCAGGCCGGCACCGGCGGTGAGGAAATGTTCGCGCAGGTTGGCGCGTGCGGCGTGGGTCAGGTAGGTCGGGTCGTTGTTGCCGGCCTCGGTGCCGAGTTCTTTGTGGAACAGCTCGGAGATCTGTTCCTTCTTCAGGTGAATTGCCGGCATCACGATGTGGCTCGGCGGCTCGTGGCGCAGCTGCACGATGCGCTCGCCGAGGTCGGTATCGATTACCTCGATGCCGTGCTGTTCCAGATACGGGTTCAGCCCGCATTCCTCGGTCAGCATCGACTTTGACTTCACCAGCTTCTTGACGCCCCCCGCAGCCAGAATGCCGTGCACGATGCGGTTGTGCTCATCGGCGTCGGCCGCCCAGTGCACGGTGACGCCGTTCTGCTCGGCGTTGGCCTGGAATTCGGTCAGATACTCGTCCAGTCGCGACAGCGTGTGCGCCTTGATCTGCTGCGCCAGTGCGCGCAGCTGTTCCCATTCCGGCAGCTGTTTGGCCTGCGCGTCGCGCTTCTGCCGCACCCACCAGATGGCGCTGTCGTGCCAGCGCGCCTGTTCGCGGTCCTGCAAAAAGGCGGCCGCCGCTTCGGCGTGATTGATGTTGTCCTGCTTCATGCCGCGCCTCCGCGTCCGGTGAGGATCTCGACGATGTGCAGCGGGCGGATGGGCCGGCACTTGTGGCGGATGATGCCGCCCATGTGCATCAGGCACGACGGGTCGGCGCCGACGATGAATTCGGCGCCGGTGGCTTCGTGCTGCGCGACGCGGTCCTCGCCCATCGCGACCGACACTTCCGGCTCGTCGACACTGAAGGTGCCGCCAAAGCCGCAGCACTCGTCGCGGCGCTCCGGCAGCCGCACGTCGATGCCGTCCACCAGCTGCAGGATGCGTTCCAGCCGCGAGTGGTAGGGAATCATCAGCTCGGACGGCGCGGCGTGACCCAGCTCGCGCAGGCCGTGGCAGCTCTGGTGGATGGACACCGGGTGCGGGAAGTACACCGGCTTGGGCAGCCTGTCCACCTTCAGCACGTCCTGCAGGAATTCCACGATCTCGTACACCCTGGGCTGCAGCGCCTGGTAGTCGGCGTCGTCGGCGATGTACCACGGGTAGTGGTGCTTGACGTGGGACACGCAGCTGCCGGACGGCGACACGATGTAGTCGTAGTCCTTGAACACGCCGGTAAAGCGGCGCGCGGCGTCACAGGCGCCCTGGCTGTCGCCGTTGTTGCTCAACGGTTGGCCGCAACAGGACTGTGCCAGCGGGTAGACGACATCGATACCGTAGCCTTCCAGCAGCTCGGCGGTGGCCATCGCCACGTGCGGATACAGTTCGTTGACGAAACAGGGAATGAAAAGGGCGACGTTCATGGCGTAAGCGGGGTCTCCAGCGCAATGCCCGGGCAGGCTTGTTCTGGATTAAAGCCCGTGCCGGCGCGCCTGCCAATGCGGAATTACCCTTGCGGCGGCGATTGTCAGCAGCCTGATACATTGCGGTGATGATGGCGACAACTTGCTGCGCTGAAATGGGCATCCGTATTGGAGGATGTCATGACGCAACAATCAGCAAATCCGGCAGCAAATCCGGCACGCCGCTGGCGCCGCTACGGCCTCGGCCTGCTGCTGCTCGCGGCGGCGGTGCTGGCCGCCTGCACGCTGTGGCCAAAGCCGGCGGCGAGCACCCAATGGCTGACGCAGCGCGTCAGCATCGGCGAGCTGGAACAAACCGTGACCGCGCAGGGCGCGCTGGCGCCGCGCGACTATGTCGATGTCGGCGCGCAGGTGTCCGGCCAGCTCAGCCGTGTCTATGTCGCCATCGGCGACCAGGTGAAAAAAGGCCAGCTGCTGGCGCAGATCGATCCCGAGGTGTACCAGACCAAGGTCGCCGCCGACCAGGCCGCGGTCGCCGACCTGCAGGCGCAGCTGGAGCAGCAGCAGGTCGCCACCGTGCGTGCGCGCCAGTTGCTGACACGGCAAACCGCGCTGGCCAAGGTGGATGCCACCACCAGCGAGACGCTGGAGCAGGCGCAGGCCGGCTTCGACCAGGCGCGTGCCGGCGAGCGCTCGCTGCAGGCGCAGCTGGCCAAGGCGCAGGCAACGCTGAAGGGCGATGCGGCCAACCTTGGCTACACCCGCATCTATGCGCCGCTCGACGGCACCGTGGTGTCGCAGACGGTGCTGCAGGGGCAGACCATCAACGCCAGCCAGTCGGCGCCGACGCTGCTGCGCGTGGCGCGACTGGACACCATGACGGTAGAGGCGGAGGTGGCCGAGGCCGACATCCCGCTGCTGCGCCCCGGTATGGCCGCCTATTTCACCACGCTGGGCGACAGCCAGACCCGCCACGCCGCCAGCATCCGCCAGATCAAGCCGACGCCGACCACCAGCAACGACGTGGTGCTGTACACCGTGCTGCTCGATGTCGCCAACCCCGGCCACAAGCTGATGATCGACATGACGGCGCAGGTGTTTTTCCGCCTCGCCCGCGTCAGCGGCCTGCCGGTGGTGCCGCTTTCCGCGCTGCAGCCGCTGGCATCGGGCGGCAAGCGCTACCGTGCACAGGTGCTGAACCGCGACGGCCAGCCGGAAACGCGCGAGGTGGAGGTGGCGCTGCTCACCCGCAGCCAGGCGGCGATCCGTAGCGGCCTGCGTGCCGGCGAACAGCTGGTGCTGGCGCAGCAGAGCGCCGATAGCAGCAAGGCCGGCAGCATGCCGCCGCCACCGGGAGGCTGACATGGGCGCACTGTTAAGCCTGCAACAACTGGGCAAGGACTATCCCGACGGCGACGGGACGGTGCCGGTGCTGGCCGACATCACGCTGGACATCGCCGCCGGCGAGTTCGTCGCGCTGCTGGGGCCGTCCGGCTGCGGCAAGTCGACGCTGATGAACATCCTCGGCTGCCTCGACCGCCCCAGCCACGGCCGCTATCTGGTCAACGGCCAGGACGTGGCGACGCTGGACGGCGACGCGCTGGCGGCACTGCGCCGCGACAGCTTCGGCTTCGTGTTCCAGCGCTACAACCTGCTGGCGACGGCAAGCGCCGAGGACAACGTGGCGCTGCCGGCGATCTACGCCGGCGTCGGTCGCCAGCAGCGCCGCCAGCGGGCGCAGCAGCTGCTGACCAGGCTGGGGCTGGGCACGCGGCTGACGCACAAGCCGGGGCAGCTGTCCGGCGGCCAGCAGCAGCGGGTGTCGATCGCGCGTGCGCTGATCAACGACGCGCCGGTGATTCTCGCCGACGAGCCGACCGGTGCGCTGGACAGCCACAGCGGCGAGCAGGTGCTGGCGCTGCTGCAGCAGCTGCATCGCGAGGGGCGCACCATCGTGCTGATCACCCATGATCTTGATATTGCCCGCCACGCCGAGCGCATCGTGCGCCTGCGCGACGGCCGCATCGAATCCGACAGCGGCGCGCTGGCGCGGCCAACGTTGGCCGCTGCCGTCGCGGCAACGCCGGCGCCGGTGCGGCAGCCCGCCGCGGTGCCGTGGCTGGAGACGCTGCACATGGCGCTGGGCAGCCTGCGCGCCAAGCTGTTCCGTACCGCGCTGACGCTGCTGGGGGTGATCATCGGCGTCGCCGCGGTGGTGACCATGCTGGCGATCGGTGACGGCAGCAAGGCCGACGTGCTGCAGCGCATTGAAGCGATGGGCACCAACCTGTTGCTGGTGCGCCCCGGCGCCGCCGGCATCCGCGCGACGGGCGAGATTGCCACCCTCACCGCCGCCGACGCCAGCGCGATGCAGGGGCTGCCCAATATCGACGGCGTGGTGCCGATGCGCAGTGGCAGCGCCACCCTGCGCGTCGGCAACCGCGACTACCAGACGCAGCAGGTGCAGGGCGTGTGGCCGAGCTACGACCGCGTCAAGGACTGGACGGTCAGCCGCGGCGCCTTCTTCGGCGCGGCGGAAGAACGGGCGCAGGCGGCGGTGATCGTGCTGGGGCAGACCGTGGTCGACAGCCTGTTCCCGGCCGGGCAGGAGCCGGTCGGCCAGTACGTGATGGTGTCCAACATCCCGTTCGAGGTGGTGGGGGTGATGAGCAGCAAGGGCGCCAATACCTTCGGCCAGGATCAGGACGACGTCGCCTTCGTGCCGCTGTCCACCGCGCAGTCGCGGCTGTTCGGCGGCCAGTTCGTCAGCTCAATCACGGTGAAGATCGCCGACATCGGCGTCAGCGGCGCCACCGAAAGCATGCTGCAGCAGCTGCTGCGCGCCCGTCACGGCAGCGAGGACTTCCAGCTGCGCAACACCGCGTCACTGGTGGAGATGATTACCTCGACGCAGAACACGCTGACGCTGCTGCTGGGCTCGGTGGCGGCGGTGTCGCTGCTGGTCGGCGGCATCGGGGTGATGAACATCATGCTGGTGTCGGTGACCGAGCGCACCCGCGAGATCGGGCTGCGCATGGCCACCGGCGCGCGGATGCAGGCGATCCTGCTGCAGTTCAATGTCGAGGCGGTGCTGGTGTGCGGCCTCGGCGGTGTGATCGGCATCGTGCTGGGGCTGGCGCTGGTGTGGGGCCTGCGCCTGGGCGGGGTGTCGGTGGCGTTTTCATTGCTGCCGCCGCTGCTGGCCTTCGGCTGCGCCTTTGCCACCGGCTGCGTGTTCGGCTACCTGCCGGCGCGCAAGGCGGCGCAGCTGGACCCGGTGCTGGCACTGGCCGCGGAATAATCAGGAACACAATCATGAAACAACATTCATCCTGGCGTCGGCGTCTGAGCGTGCTGGCGCTGGCACTGGCCTGCAGCACGACAACGTTGGCCGCAACACCGGGTACGGCCGACATCCCGCTGCAGCAGGACAGCTGGCGTGCGCCGGCCGGCCAGTGGCACGCGCCGCGCAGCAATGCAGCATGGTGGCAGGCCTTCGGCAGTGCCGAGCTGGTGCAGCTGATCGCCGACGCCCGCGCCGCCAACCCGGAGCTGCTGGCGGCGCAGGCGGCGATCGCCAAGGCGCAGGCGGTGCGGACGCAGACCGCCGCCGGCAGCCTGCCGCAGCTGAACCTGTCCGGCAGCGCGCAGCGGCAGCAAGGCAGCAGCAGCGTCAGCCTGACGCCGACGCTGAGCTACCAGCTCGACTGGTGGGGGCAGCAGCAGGCGCTGCTGGCCGGCGACAGCGCGCGGCTGGTGGCCAGTGTCGCCAGCCGCGATGCGGCGGCGCTGATGCTGGAGAGCGAGGTGGCGCGCCAGTATTTCTCGTTGCTGCTACTGGACGAACAGCAGCAGCTGGACAGCCGGCGGCTGTTGCTGCTGACGCAGCGGCTGAGCCTGTTGCAGCAGCAGATCCGGCTGGGGCAGACGGCGCCGCGCGACGAGGCGGAGCTGGTGCAGACGATCGCCACGCTGCAGGCGACGCTGGCGGCGCAGCGCCTGGAATTGCAGCAGGCCTACAACGCGCTGGCGGTGCTGTGCGGCAAGGCGCCGCAGGATTTCCGGCCGCAGGGCAGCAAGTTGCAGGCGCTGGCCCTGCCGCTGCCGGCCGACATCCAGCCGGCAGCGCTGCTGCAGCGGCGACCGGACATCCGCGCCGCCGACGCTACCCTGCAAGCACTGCAGGGCGACGTGGTGGCG
>Ga0209211_10011445_pt1 | contig 11331 bp, 11 predicted proteins | sample RifGroA2_FD_183992 | JGI IMG/M metagenome (GOLD analysis project Ga0209211, IMG submission 183992) | Groundwater microbial communities from Rifle, Colorado, USA - Groundwater A2 (SPAdes) (version 2) | ecosystem: Environmental > Aquatic > Deep subsurface > Groundwater | place: Rifle, Colorado...
GCCACGGCGTCATAGCCCATAAGCTCAAGGGCCTTCAGGTTGATTTCGGTGCGCGTTTTATCTAATTGGACACCCTGGCTGTGTTCATCCGGCTCACCCCCGGCAAAGAATCCTCCCGCGTCTACCAAAATAACATTAGGATTCTTCTCGCGCAACTCTTTGACTTTAGCCATTCTCCTGGCCACTCCGCCGTCCGGCTGAACCGGACAATCACAATGATAGAGCGCGGCATGGGTTGACCCGGTGTAGAGGATAGTTATCTTTTCGGCGAAACAATGCGCGGAAAGAAGTAACCAGTAACCAGTAACCAGTAAAGAAATTTTTATTAGCTTCTGATTTCTCGCTGTCATTTTTAAAGCTACCCTTTCGCGATAAATAAAAGTATTCCCAGGAGAAAAAATAAAGCCGCGGTTAATAATTTCACTACTCCTAAATGTTTTCGTATTAACCGGGAAAATGCCTCCGAACCAACACCGGCCAACCCCGCGATTAGAATAATTACTAAAGGCAGAATAAACATCAGATTATACAAAACCAGATATCCCAGCGCGTGTATCCTTAAACCCGGATCCTTGAACACGTAGGCAATAGTCGGTATATAGGTCTGCCCGGTGCAAACCGACTCTAAAAGAGAAACAATAAAACCGCTTAAAAATACCGCCCCGGCCAGCTCTAACAGCGTTTTTTTCTTATTACGGGAAGCGCCCTGAATTGTTTTATGAATCTTTTGCTTAATAAAGTCCGGAAGCCTTAATTTTACGTCTTCGGGATTACCGGTCCGGCGGTAAATATACCAATCATAAAGACTGTATATCCCCAAGATTACCGCCAAAGAGGCGGTTCCCAAATAAATAATCTTGGAAAGCAGGGTAAACGATTCCAGAGATTGGATAAACTTAAACAGCCCTAAACCCAGCAGGATATACGTAAGGAATACCGCCAAGATAAAAACTATCCCCAAAACTAAAAGCTCTCTTTTACGGTAACCTACGAAATTTAAGAAAGAGATAAAAAATACCAACACGGTAAAGGCGCAAGGGTTGATCCCATCAATCAAACCCGCCCCCGCTACCGTAAGAAGCCCCCAGGAAAGAAAACGTTTGATTGCCGCGGACTGTTTTCTTTGGACCTGGGTAGTCAATTTAAGTTTTAATAAAGGCGTTTCGGGATCATTAGACTCAATATAAATATACTTGGTTTCATCACCCTCCATGCCCTCGGTATTAAAACTAAACCTGGCCTCAATTGACCCGCCCGCGGCGATCTCCAACTTTTTTTTGGGATAAAGGATGATGGTACAGCCGCAGCCCACCCGAACCACCTTCACCTCTAATGGCTTATCCCCGGAATTGGCTATGGTGAATGCGCGCTGATAAAGTTCACCCTCCTCTAAATTTCCTAAATCATATTCCCGGCCCGCGGGCAGATTAATTTTCTGCTCGGCGTAAGAAGTGGTAATCAACCCAAGGACTAAAGAGCCAAACAACCAAAGAACTTTTAAGGATTTCGCCATTGACTTAAAATATAAAGCAACGATATTATAGGGTCAGCGGACGCTGACCCCTACAGCTTCACTAACTTCACCGAAAGAATATTTTCTAACTTTCTTATCTCATCTAAAACTTTAGCTGAGACCGGGCTGTCAATATTTAAGGCCGAGACCGCTTTTCCGCCCGGCTTATCTCTTCCGAAAGTCATTCCGGCGATATTAATTCCGTTGCCGCCTAAAAGTGTTCCCAGGCCTCCGATTACTCCCGGCTTATCCCAATTCTCCAGAAACAACATATAGCCCTGGGGTATAGTTTCCACATACAAACCATTAACATTAACGATGCGCGGCTCATTATTGGTAAAAAGAGTACCGGCCACGCTATAGCGCTTTCCTTCAATAGTTACCTCTAAAAGAATGAGATTGGTAAAATCCTCCTCCCTCTCAGTCTTGGATTCCAACACCTTTATCCCCCGCTCTTTAGCTAAATTCTTGGCATTAATATAATTGACTGTCTCCTGAAGCACCGGGGTCAAAATTCCCTTAATAATGGCCATGGTCAGGGGGCTAAGGTCATTCTTAATTATCTCTCCGGTATAGCTTATTTTAAGTTCGGATATCCTGCCTTCAAAGAGCTGTCCGGCCAGCATACCCAGCTTTTCGCTCAAGGTTATATAAGGCTGTAAGAGCTGACAGACTTCCGCCGCCAGACAGGGAAAGTTAGCGGCATTACGGATACCCTTATTTAAAAGAGCATCCCGCACCGACAAAGCTACCTCAACCGCCACATTCACCTGGGCTTCCTCAGTAGAGGCGCCTAAATGCGGGGTAATCACCACATTTTTATGCTTAAGAAGAGCCGAAGAAAAATCCGGCGGTTCCTTTTCAAAAACATCCAAAGCCGCCCCGGCTACCTTAGCGGATTCTAAGCCTCTCAGAAGAGCCGCCTCGTCAATTATCCCGCCCCGGGCGCAGTTAATCAAGCGCACCCCGGGCTTCATCAGGGCTATTTCTTTATCCGAGATAATATGCCGGGTCTCCTCGGTAAGCGGGCTGTGCACGCTGATAAAATCCGAATCCTTGAATAACTGCCCTAAATCCACCACCTCTATCCCTAATTGATTAGCTACCTCTATGGATAAAAACGGGTCATAAGCAATCACCTTCATCCCGAAAGAAAGCGCCCGCTTAGAAACCTCTTTGCCAATCCGGCCTAAGCCTAAAATACCCAAGGTCTTTCCGTAAAGCTCAACCCCCATAAACTTGGAGCGCTTCCACTCTCCGGATTTTAAAGAATGGTCGGCAGTGGGGATATTCCGGGAAAGAGCCAAAAGCATACTCATGGTATGCTCGGCGGTAGAGATAGTATTTCCTCCCGGAGTATTCATCACAATAATACCCCTATTGGTGGCGGCTTCCAGGTCCACATTATCCAGGCCCACTCCGGCCCGGCCGATAACCTTAAGCTTAGTCCCGGATTGAATAATATCCCTGGTAACTTTGGTGGCTGAGCGCACTATCAAAGCCTCGTAATCCTTGATTATCGCCTTAAGCTCATCCGGCTTAAGTTCAGTCTTAACCTCAACCTCAAAGCCCTTAACCTCTTTAAGTATCTTTAATCCTTCTTCAGACAAATTGTCGCTCACCAATATCTTAATCATCTTATTCCTCGCTTAATTTTCAATTAAAAACACCTCTTGGGCGGCTTTCAGGCCCGATCCCAGTTCAAATTTATAGCCCATCTGATGTAAGACCTTCTCCAGGCAGGAGAGAGCTAAGATTATATCAAACTCATGAAGATAACCCATCGAAGCAATTCGGAAAGCCTTTCCTTTAAGCTCGGCCTGGCCTCCGGCGATAGTTATCCCATACACATCGCGCATCGTCTTAACTAACTTTTCACCGTCTACGCCCGCTGGGACATTCACCGCGGTAATGGCGCGCGAAGAACATCCCTCATCCGCGAAAAGTTTCAATCCCAAGGCCTTAGCCGCCATTCTTACCCCTTGAGCTAATTTGCCGCAGCGTTTAAAGACATTCTCCAATCCTTCATCCTTAACCATCTTTAAAGCGGCGTTTAAAGCCACCACCAAGGATACCGAAGTAGTAAAAGGGGTATCAGTTTGCTCCCAGGCTTTCTTAGCTAAACGCAAATCAAAATAATAGCGCGGGCTCCGGGATTGATTAATCAGCTTCCAGGCTTTTTCACTACTCACACTGATAAAACCCAGGCCCGGAGGAAGCATCAGGCCCTTCTGTGAGCCGCTTACCACTACATCCACCCCCCATTCATCGGTCTTCAAATCCACGACTCCTAAACCGCTGATAGCGTCCACCACCAGGACCGCGGCGCTATTTTTTACCGCTTGAGCGATTGCCTTTATATCAAAGTCAACTCCGGTAGAGGTCTCGCAAAGAGTGGCGAATACCGCCTTAGTCTGGCCGGACTTTAACCTATCTTTCAGCTCATCAATATTAAAAACCTTACCCCAGGCAACCTTAATCACCTCAGATTTTATTCCATAAGCCTGGCACAGCTCCGTCCATCTCTCTCCGAATTTACCGCCCTCAATGATTATCGCGCTATCGCCTGACGTCAGCAGATTGGCCACAGCCGCCTCCATTGCCCCGGTGCCGGAAGAAGATAAAATAAACACCTCGGACTTGGTCTGAAAGACATACTTTAATCCCTCTACCGCTTCCTTAAGGATGGCCTGAAATTGCGGGGTGCGGTGATGGATTATCGGCTTGGCCAGGGCCTCGCATACCTGAGGCGGCAATGGCGTAGGCCCGGGAGTCAATAAATAGTTCTTTTTCATAATTATCTCCTAAATTCAAAGGTCAAAGCACAAATGACAAAATAAATTCAAAACATAAATAACAAAACTTAGGTTTCGTTATTTGTCATCTTAATTTTTGCTTTATTTTGTGCTTTGGATTTTGACATTTGTCATTATTGTTTTATTTCTTCTTTCCGGCCACCACTTCATCCACTAATCCATAGGCCTTAGATTCTTCTCCGGACATAAAGAAATCCCTATCAGTGTCTTTTTGGATTTTCTCCAGAGATTGGCCGGTATGGTGGGATAAAATCTCATTTATCCGGTCTCGAAGGCGGAGTATCTCCTTGGCCTGAATTGAAATATCCGAAGCCTGGCCCTGCACCCCTCCCCAGGGCTGATGAATCATAACCCGGGAATTAGGCAGGCAGAAACGTTTACCCTTGCTTCCGGCGCAAAGTAAAAGCGCGGCCATGCTGGCGGCCTGGCCAACGCAATAAGTAGACACATCGCATTTTACAAACTGCATCGTATCATAAATTGCCATACCCGCGGTTACCGAACCCCCGGGCGAATTAATATAAATACTGATTTCTTTATTGACATCCTCCATCTGCAAAAAAAGCAGCTGGGCGATGACCAAATTAGCCACGGTATCGTCAATCGGGGTACCGATGAACACAATCCTGTCTTTAAGCAGACGGGAAAATATATCATAAGCCCGCTCAAAACCTTTAGAGGTCTGCTCTACCACCATCGGAACTAATGTCTGTCCTCGTATCTGCATATCGATATCCTCCCATGTTAAATCACCAATAACCAATTTCCAATAACCAAATAATAACCAATCACCAATTATCAAACGTCGTTTGGTTATCGATTATTGGATTTTATTTGGTGTTTGGGATTTGGTCATTGGTTATTTTATGATTTTCTATATCATTCTTCAATCCAATTGGCTTCGCTTAACAAAAACTCAATTGTCCTTTGAGTCAAATGCTCGGCATCGGTTATGTTCTCCTTTTTGGCTATTTCTTCTAAAACCAAAAATGTCTTGACCTGCGTCTCAGCTTCGGGCAAGAGCTCTTTTCTTAATTTATCATCGTGAGAGGCAATCTGCTCCCTGGGCACCTGCCTGATGGCCAGCTGAACCTTGGCATCCTTTACTAATTCTTCCAAACGCTGGGCAATCAAAGACGGAGGAACCCTAAAGCGCGCCTTATCTAAAATCTGCTTAAGCAGGTCCTCTTGAAGCTGACGCCTCAATTCATCCTCTTTTTGCGTCAGGAGCCTGCGCTCAATAGACGCGCGCATATCAGCTAAGGTTTTATAACCTAAGCCTTTGGCAAATTTATCGTCAAGAGCGGATATCTTATGGCTTTCTTTAAAACTGTCTAAAGACTTATCAATCTCTTGCGGCCCGACAGCTATCTTTTTATATTTAAGCTTAATGTTTTTATAATCCTTGATTTCTATCTGGGGCTTTACCTCAACCACCGCCCGGAAAGAAAGGATATTTGATTCTAATTTTACCTGGCTTATCTCGGGCATCTCCACCACGTCAATTTTTTCTCTCTCAATTGAACCCCGGTAGGCTTCCGGAATAAGGCCTTTGATTACCTCATCCTGAATCAGCCGGCCGTGATGCTTCTCTAATATATCCTTAGGGGCCTTCCCCGGACGAAAACCGGGAATCCTGGCTTCCTTGCCCACCTTTTCATACACCTCTTCAAATTTCTTTTTTACTGTCTCCTGAGGAACTTCAATATCCAACTGCACTTTACTCGCGTCTAATTTTTTGGCTTCAACCTTCATTTATTTTCCTTTCACTATAAACACGAATTAACCCGGATTTTTTTATCCGCGCGCTTCACATCCTAAACTTCTCACCCAGATAAATAGAACGGGCCTGAGGATTGTTAATCAGGTCATCGGCTCCGCCGGAAATCAGAATCTTTCCGTCAGAAATTAAATAAGCCCGGTCGGTAATAGACAGGGTCTCCCGGACATTATGGTCAGTAACCAATACCCCTAAGCCCTTGACCTTAAGCTCCCGGATTATAGCCTGGGCCTCGGAGACAACTATAGGATCAATTCCGGAAAAAGGTTCATCCAGAAGGATAAACGACGGCCGGGTAACCAATGCCCGGGTAATCTCCAGGCGCCGGGTCTCCCCTCCGGATAAGGTATAGGCCTTAGACTTGGCCAAATGAGCTATATTTAGTTCAGCTAACAATTCCTCCAGCCTCTTCTTGCGCTGGCCCGGGCTTAAAGGCAGGGTTTCCAGTATGGCCATAATATTTTCCGCGACGGTGAGCTTCCTGAAAACCGACCTTTCCTGAGCCAGGTAACCTATGCCTAAACGGCTGCGTTCATGAATAGGAAGAGCGGTTATCTCTTCGTTGTCAAAAACCACATTGCCCTTATCCGGTTTGACTATGCCCACTACCATATAAAAGGTAGTGGTCTTGCCCGCGCCGTTGGGTCCCAGGAGCCCGACCACCTCGCCCCTTTTAACCAGGATGTCCACCCCGCAGACAACCTTCCTGCCCCCGTAAGATTTTTCTAAACCTTTAGTTTCCAGTAGATGCATTTTTAACCTATACAAAAACTACTCTGACGGCGCATTGAGTATTTTATCCTTGGAATTAATGACTAAGCGCGGGTTTCCGCTTAAGGTTAATTTACCGTCTTGAGCGGAATACAACGCCTCATCGCTGTAAGAAGTATTTTCATCCTTGACAATTTTGACGTTGCCTTTAGAAATTATCCGTAAAATCTTTTTGTTCTTAAAATCAAAATAGGCGTCCATCCTGTCGGCATGCATAACCCCGTGGTCCTTCTGATCCACCATAACATTATTATGAAAAATCGCTATTTCTTTTTCATAATCTATTTCTAAGGGGCCGGTACAAGTGATAATCGTCGGTTCCTTGGCGGAAAAAAGAGGATCGGGAATTTTGGATTCACCCGCCGAAGCCGCCTCATGAACAGCCTCCGTCAATAGCATAGCTGGTTCCTCAACCTGTTCCCTGATTTCCACCTTAACATCATCTTTTAAAGAAATCCTTTTTAAATTAGGCTCACCCTCCAAACCCTTGGCCGTTGCCTTAATATTCTGTCTTTCAATATTCACCATGGCCTCAGTGCTCACCCTTTGCGACTCCTTGTCCCAATCCAAATAATCAGTAGTCATCTTCCCGCCGCCGGTAGTAGTAATTACCACATTATCCTCCAGGTGCATCTTGCCGCTGGCCTTATCGTAAGAGCCCTTATCTCCAACCAAGTTCACATCCTCTTCCTCACCGTAGACATTGGCGTTTACGCTGGTAAGCTTAACCACATCGGTAAAGATATCAGCAGACTTTCCCTTGACCTCCCAGGCCTTTTTTCCCCTCTGGTTGCCGCCGGAAAGAGAGAAATCGTCTATTCTTTGGTCAGAGCCTTCGGATTGCGTCTGATTTTTCTTAGGCGCGCCTTTCTGGGCCGCGTCCAGAGTAAAACTCAGACTGAATAAAAAAATAAGCGCTAAAACGGTCTTATTCACCCCGTTAGACCTCCCCTTAATCTACTCTTAAGATCTCTTTTACCCATTCCTGATTTTAAACCCCGATAGACTTTCCCATTCGCTCTTTAAGACATAACAATAATACCAAAGAGGTCTAACGGGGTTCATAGTTTTTTGGTTTTTATATAATAACAACTCTTGCTTGAGCTTAACTCGACAGACTCAATAAACTCATAATGACTATTGCACTGTTAAATTAGTTTTTGAACAATAGAACAATAGAGCATTAGACCGCAATTGAGCTTTTGTTTGTCTATTGTTCTATTGTCTATTGCTCAATTGCTCTGTGCGCTGTCTTATTAAAAATTAAATTAACAGCGCACTACTGGTATATACTAATTGCTTTCTGCCATTTACCTTGAGTCTTTAAAATCAGCTCCGCCGTCTCCCGGACCGCGCCCCGGCCGCCTTTTTTTTGGGTAATATAACTTGAGGCGGCCTTGATATCCTCGCTGGCGTTGGCCACGGCCACCGGAAAACCCACCGCCTTCATTATGCTTAAATCCACCAAATCATCACCGATAAAACAGATATTCTCAGTTTTTATCCGGTGTTTTTTAAGAATTTTAGCCAAAACTTTTGTTTTAGGAAAAATGTCTTCGTAAAACTCCTCAACCCGCATATCTTTGGCTCTGGGTTTAATTGTCTTTGAACCTTTGGCGGTAATCAGGATGGTTTTAATCCCCGCCATTTTTAAAAGATACACCCCCAGGCCGTCATGCACATCAAAAAACTTAGAATCCCTACCCTGAGAATCATAAATTATCCTGCCGTCAGTAAGCACCCCGTCCACATCCAGAATAAGCAGTTTTATCTTTTTAACTTTATCCGCTATTTGACTTTTCATAGCCTTATCTTAAGAAGCAATCAGCTTCTTTATATCGTTATAAATCCGCGTATCCTGGGCCTCGTCAGAGAGCCTCCGGGCCCAATCTAAAATATATTCCCTGTCCAGATCAACCCCTTTACGCTCTATAATACCTTCTATATCTGCCATATCTATATGCCTTGCCGGAACTATCTTAAATAAAATCAAATCTTCGGCTGTAGGAAAATAGGCATCAGTGCCGTAAACCTTTAACCTTTGTTTTCTTCTGAGCGCTGTTTTTTCAAAATCAGTGGAAGCGACAAGGAAATCTATATGATAACTGCCGCAGTTAATTTGAAATGTCCCTGTTTCCCGAATTCTTGACAGAATCTTTTTTTCCTGAAAACTGAATCCGGCATCCTTTGCCTTTTTAAGCAGGCCTTTTATCTGTGATTTACTAACGAAAAGGCAAAAGTCAATATCCTGAGTCATTCTGGGGTCGCCCAAAGCTCCCACTGCTATTCCGCCGATCAACAAATAATCATATTGCTCTTTATTTAAAAAAATCGTTATTTTTCTGAATACTTCAGGCAGTGATTTCATTCTTGCGTATTCTTAATCCTATTTTCAAAGAAAGCGGCGAATGAATAAACGCGCGATCCCGCATACCCGCTAAAGCCTCTATAGAGGTTAAGGCTTCTAAGATTTCTATACTCTTTTCCGCGGTTAACTCTCTTAAATATCCTCTTTTTTCTTTCTCTGATATTTCAAACCTTTTTTTATCCAATAAAAAGAGCTTGCTTCGCTTCATTTTCGCTCTCATACCAGCCCCGCCCGTAAGATATCCTGAATATCCAGCATACCCACCGGTTTAGCGCGCTCATCCACCACCGGAAGCTCATCAATCTTTTTTTCTTCCAGGATTCTTAAGGCCTCGGCCGCTAATTGCCGCGGGTGGATGGTAACAGGATTCTTAGTCATAACCTCTTTTACTTTTCGCGAAGCTAAATCCGCGCCGCGCTCTAAATGCCTCCTCAGATCTCCGTCGGTAAAAATACCGCTTAGCCTTCCCGACTTATCTACAACCGAGGCCGCGCCGGCCCGGGCGCCGGTAATAGCGTAAAGCACATCCTTGACAACCGCCTCCTCCTTGACAATAGGATTGGCTTTTCCTTTACGCATAATATCCTCAACTTTTAGAAGTAGCCTCTTTCCTAATACCCCCCCGGGATGATACAAGGCGAAATCTTTTTCTTTAAAACCTTTTTTCTCGACCAAGCACACGGCCAGGGCATCTCCCATGGCCAGGGCGGCGGTAGTGGATGAGGTAGGAGCCAGCCCTAAGGTGCAGGCCTCTTTCTTGACCGAGACATCCAGGACTATATCCGAATATTTGGCTAAGGTGGAATTCTTATTTCCGGTAATGGCAATAATCCTGGCTCCAATCTTCTTTAATATGGGCAGTAAATTTTTAGTCTCTTCGGTTTCACCGCTGTTAGAAAGAACAATCACCACATCATCCTTGGTCACCCTTCCTAAGTCTCCGTGCGTGGCCTCCGCGGAATGCAGCCAAATGCTGGGAGTCCCCAGAGAAGACAGGGTCGCGGATATCTTCTGGCCGATGATGCCGGTCTTACCCATTCCGCTGACCACCACCCGCCCCCGGCAATTATACATCGCCTCTACCGCCTGGACGAAATTATCATCTAACTTGGAGGAGAGGCTGGCTATCGCCTCAGCTTCTATTTTAAAAACCTCTTTAGCCCGGCTAAGAATCATTTCAACGCCCTTTCAATGTTTTTAACCTGTTTAAGCAGGGCTTTAAGTTCTTTCAAAGAAACCATGTTCGGCCCATCACAAAGAGCCTTATCAGGGTCAGGGTGCACCTCCAGAAATAATCCGTCACAGCCAAAGGCCACTGCCGCCCGGGACAGGCCCGGGACAAAACGACGCTCGCCGCCCGAACAACTGCCTCCTCCCCCGGGAAGCTGAACGCTATGAGTAGCATCATAAATCACCGGATAACCAAAATCCCGGATTATGGCTAAAGCCCGTAAATCCGAAACCAGATTATTATAGCCAAAACTAATCCCTCTTTCGGTAATCAGGATATTTTTATTTCCGCTGGCCTCTATCTTCTTGATGCTGGGAGCCATATCCCAGGGAGCCAGGAATTGGCCCTTTTTGATATTAACCACCTTTCCCGTGCGCGCCGCCTCAATCAAAAGGTCGGTCTGACGGGATAAAAACGCCGGAATCTGAATTATGTCCAAAACCTTGGCCGCCGCTTTTACATCCTGCCGGCAATGCACATCGCTTAAAATCAAAAGCCCTAATTTTTCTTTAACTTCTTTCAATATCTCTAAACCTTTTTTTAAACCCGGGCCGCGGTAAGAGTCCAAAGAGGTGCGGTTAGCCTTATCATAGCTGGACTTAAAGATAAAAGGGATTTCAATTTCCAGGCTTAAATCCTTTAATGCCCGGGCGGTATCCAGAGTCAGCTTTTTATTCTCAATCACGCAAGGCCCGGCAATCAACACCAGCGGATTCCCCGCGCCGATCTTTATATCTTTTATCTTTATCTCTCGGGTCATCTTCTTTAAGAAATTATCTTCTTAGCCTTTTCTAAATCCTCAGGGGTATCCACGCCGATAGTCGAAACTTTAGTTTCAATCACTTTTATCCT